>Ga0255049_10000388_pt1 | contig 27280 bp, 45 predicted proteins | sample JV7_2_3_MG_FD_183615 | JGI IMG/M metagenome (GOLD analysis project Ga0255049, IMG submission 183615) | Seawater microbial communities from Jervis Inlet, British Columbia, Canada - JV7_2_3 | ecosystem: Environmental > Aquatic > Marine > Inlet | place: Canada: British Columbia | collected 2016-10-06 | reverse complement strand
CTCGGTTTTGAGTTAAAATGCAGACAAGATGAAACAGATGGAACGTATTTTAGAGAAATCGCGTATCGCGAATCGCAAATTGAAGTATGGAAAAGGTGAAGCACCTAAAGTGAAACGAAATAAAGACGTAGAAAAATGAAAAACGGAATTTGTAAAATTAAATGGAGCTATTACAATATTAAAGAAGAGTTGATAGCAGTATGTATAGCAACAACCAGATATGAAGCAATTACATATTTTGAAGATGCTAACTTAGATGTAACAGAAGCGCAACACAGCGTTAGATTTGAAGAAATAGTAGACGAACAATGATAACGTTATTGCAAGCTATTTTCATTTATAGCATAATAGGAAGCCCTGATTCTTAATTGAGTTGGGGCTTTTGCTATTCGCGAATCGCGATACGAGATAAAATAAAATAAAAATATTTTTAAAAGATAGTTGCAGGTTTAAATATTGGTTGTATATTTGACGTGTCATTAAAAAACAGACACGCCATGAATGCTTTTCTTATCACATCGCCAAAAGGAGTTTCAGAATGGAAATCTACATTTGTAGAAACTCAAGAAGAAATGAACAGACTTGAAAAAGTTGGTGTTGTTTCAAACGTCACAGTTCAACAGTTTGTGAACGGAGTTCTTGCAAAGTCTTTCACTTACAACTGGAACGGTGTACAATGGGAAAAGTAGACGAAAGAGGTCAGTTGTACGAGTCTCACACTTTGCGAAGTGGCGAGGTCGTTTGGTTCTACTCTGACCAGCTCCACAAGGTTTTTCAATTAGCAGAGTTGTATAAAATAGACGTTTATACATTGAGCGGAATTGTGAAAGCAAAAGAGATGTTGAAAGCCTCCAATTAGGGGGCTTTGTTCTTGTCAATAAGAAAAATGAAATTATTTTTAAAAGAATGTTGCAGGTTTAAAACTTAGGTGTATATTTGTCAGGCAATACAGCAACAGAAAAACAAAGAAACTATGACAATCCAAACAACAATCCGAATCATCAACCAGTTGAAAGCTGAAAAACTAGAAAGCAATAACGAACTAATTGCATTCTACGAAAAGAAAGTAACTGAGGCATACGCCAACGCTATAAGCAAAGCGTTTAACTAAACAAAAAGGGGCAACCATAAGAACGCCCTAAATCAACCCAATCAGCCGTTGCTTAATAGCGCGGCTTTTTTGCGTTTAAGAATTAATGTAGTTCCGAATACCCTTGCGGATAACAGCACTTTGGGAATCCCCCGTTTCCTTCAGCTTATTTTGAAATTGTCTATCTGTGTCGGGGTCTATTCTTGCACCCCTGATTAACCAATTCTTAACTAGGTTCGGGTTATCGTCTTTCTTTTGTGATATCATTAACGGTTGGTTTTTGTCAAAGGTAGGAAACTCCGCGTTAATTTTGTAAGGTGGAAATTCCGAAGTTAATCTGTGACAGAGACATTGCGCCAAACGATTCTTTTGATGAGATGTTTGACGAATCTCAACCCGTCTTTTCTTCCGTAACCGTTAGAGACTTTCTAGATGCTCACCAGGATGCAACAGAGATTATTCTCGAAGTTCGTTCTGATGGTGGTTCTACTTCCGAAGCGCGTATAATTTACGATATGCTCAAAGGTTGTGGTAAAACAATCACTACTCACGGCTACAAAGTTAACTCATCCGCAATGATTCTTTTCCTTGCTGGTGAACAAAGACTTATTTCACAAAATTCAGATTCAATCATTCACCCAGTTTGGGTTGATGCTTTCGGTTTGCCCTGGCAATTAGAAGCGGAAGACTTGAGGCTGTTTGCCAATGAGATTGAGAAGGAGCAGGTGAAGTTGATAGACATCTATTGCAGCGTTATTGGAGAGGATAACCGTGTAGAGGTGACTCAGTTGATGGCTCAAACCACTAACCTAACGTGTGACGAATCTATTCGTTTAGGGTTCGCAACGGGTAAGTTAGGAGTAGCTGAAAAAGTAGAAAATAGTAATCGGTCGGTTGTTTACACAAACAAGATGTTTGCAGCCGCAATGCACAATAAGAAAAAAGAAATGGTTAAAGAAGAAAAATCGGTACTTGATAATGTGTTAAACACTATCAACAACATCACAACAGCGTTCAAAACAAAGAACGAAACTGAAGAAGTACCAACGGAAAATGAAACTGTAAACGCTTCGGCTGAATTGGCTGAAGGTGGTTCTGTTTATTTTGACGGAGAACTATCTGAAGGTACGGCTGTATTCTCAGATGAGTCAATGGAAACACCTAGCGCAGATGGCGAGTATGCACTTGCAGATGGTCGTTCGGTTGTTGTAGCTGAAGGATTAGTTTCTGAAGTAATGGCTGCAAGTTCTGAAGATGATGAGGAAGAAGTTGATGAAGAAAACAAAGAAGTGTCCGAGTTGAAAGACAAGGTTGCATCTTTGGAAGCATCAAATGCAACCATCATTGAGAACCAGGAAAAAACAACTGAAGCCTTAAATAAGGTAACTAAGTTGCTTGGTTCAATGTCTAATCTAGTTGTTGGTGATAATGACAAAGGCAAAGCACCAAAAAGAGAAGTTCCAACTGTTTACGCAGAAATGACGAACAAGCAGAAAATGGATTTCAACAGAGGGAAATAATGGCAAGAAAAAGAAGCATAAAAAGCCAACCATTAACCGAGGTGTTAAACCCGTTTGATAGTGGTGTTTCTTATGCCGACTTTTTAAAGTCATTACCTGACGGGAAAACGGCAAGCGAAGTATTAAAAAATAAATGCACTCCCGAACAATTGGAGTGGTTAGAAACCGAAATAAAAATATTTAAAAATAAATAATTATGGCAGTAAATTACACGGGTGGTACTACCAACCAAACAGAGTTAGAGCAAATCCAACAGGAACTCTACGCAGAATCTAACACTTTCAGAGATGGTCTAATCGACATCCAAGAAGGTCACAAATCAGGCGCGGATGTTTACGAATCAAGCGCAACCGTAGCGGTATCGGCTTTCAGCACGGGAGCGGTTACAGCAACAGGTGACATTGATGCTAACGTAAACAAAACAGGCGTTGCTTTAACTTCATTCCAATACGAAGATTTCATTGATGAGAACTCTTTGAAAGGAACAAGATTTGAGCGTTCAATGAAGGCAGGAGCATTCGAGATTATGTCAGATGAGTTTGACCAAAAAGTATTAATTCAAGTAGCACCAGCAATTGGTGAGGCTGTTGAGAATATGATATGGGACGGAGCAACTACGGCTCAAAAAGCGTTGATTGCTGGACTTACTCCAGGAGCCGCACAAGGTTCAATCAGCGCAGGAGCGCAAACGTTAGCCGCTGCAATGCCTACTAACTTGGTGAACTCTTTACCAGCCGTTCTATTGCATAACGCATCAAACGCAAAAGACACGCCAGGAGCAGGTCTAGGAGATTACAGAAAAGTACTTTCTATTGCAACTGTAACTAGCGCAACTATTGCGGCTGAGTATGCTAAGATGTACGGAGCAGCACCTTCAAAATCTGTTAACCACTCTTCAGAACCTGCTGAGATTTACGCTCCACTTGGAGACAAGCAATTGATTAAAATTGCTAACAACGCTGTAGGCGCGGCTCAACAAATCAACTTCTTGGTTGAAGGTTCAGGAGATAGCGAGGTTATCTCATACAACGGTCACAAGATAAACTTTGTGCCATTGGTAGGATTCAGAATTTTCGCAATTCCAAGTTACTTGAAAGTATTGGTTGATTTATCTTCAGATGTTTCTACCTTGAAAATTGGAGAGGTTGCTAACGGTGCAATGCAACGATACATCAAGAACGTTCAGACAATGGCTTGTTGGATGGTCGGACAAAAATACATCACTCTTTACGGAGGATAGTAAATATTTAAGGGGTTGGCAAATGTCAACCCCTAACTTTAAAAAAAGATAATCAAATGTCAGGATGTTCAAATGCGCTCGCAACGCTAGACCCGAGCTGCGAAGCAATAAAAAAGAAAGGTGGTTTCGACAAAACGTTTTACATTGGCAATATTGCCGATTTGGACGGGGCAACTATTACCGCTGGGGTGAATGAGGTAACAGCCTTTACATTCGCTGCTGGGACAGGGTTCAAAAAAGTTACAGGCAAACGCTTGAAGCACGGAGCAAACACTACTTTAGAAGTTGGTGATGTCGTGAATATGAGAAAGCAGAATTTCAACGCTGTTCTTTACGCTAAGTCGGGTGCAGAGCGTTATTCTCTCGAAGTATTAGCCGATGCTGTTGATGTCTTTATCATTGCAGAAAGCAACGCTGGAACGCTTGAAGTGTTCGGTATTGCTAATGATGCAGATGGTAAATTTGACAACTACGGAATGTCTCCAAGTGCAGGAGAGTGGAAGCACGGAGTTCTTATCAACGATGATACCAGCGTAACTATGACGTTCACGGGAGATATGCCTAACGCTGCTTTGATTTATGACGAGAGCGAAACACTAGCGGTTAATCTTGCGGTGTTGGATGGTCAAGTTGTCTAATGATTTTAAGGCGCGAATAGTTGATGTCATAAATCAACCGTTTGAAAAAGTAAATAAAAGCCTTCTGATGTCATTACATTGGGAGGTTTTTAGTTTAAGTTATTGCGTAACTTGCAGAAGTGAACAGATACTAGCTTACATTGAATTAACGCGGTTAATTAGACCCAAGAAAATGAGCAAATATAGATTTAGTACAAAGCACAAAAATGACCGCTTAATGGTCAAAGGAATAGGCATTGTAACGGCTGACACGCTGACCGATGCCATTGCAAAGAAGCTATTGAGTAGAGGGTTGTATGATGATGTGATTGTGTTGGTCGAAAAGGCAAAAAAGAAAGCAACTCCAAAGGATTAAGCGGTGGCTATCAAAGGAAAGAATAGAGCAAAACAGGTTAAAACTAACTTCAGCAAAAAGGCTGTTGTTGGTCAGAACCGAGTTGCTGAGATTAAGCACAATAAAAGTGCGAATCGTTACGATTACGGCAAAAATAACCTATTGCCTAACGAGTTGTTGTTAGCGATAGAATCTAGCGTAACGGCTTCAAGTTGTCGGGAGACGAAATCTACCTTTATTAAGGGAAAAGGGTTTGCAGATACGGGTGTTTCTTCAATGAAGATTAACGCTCGTCAAACTACTAACCAGTTAGCGGCTGAATTAGCCGACTTTGCAGGGTTATTCCGTGGCATTGCTTTGAAAGTAGTTTACAACATCAAAGGCGAACCGTTTAGAGTGTACGCTTTAGAATTTGAGAACGTTAGGGCTACTGATGAAGGCGGTTACTATGTGAACGATGAGTTAGCCAACGGCAAGGACTTGAAAAAAGACCGTGTTTTTATGGATGTTTTCGATTCTCACGAATCACCCGAAAGCAGAAATAGAAGAGTTGCAGAACAAATAAAAGAATACGGCTACCAGGTAGGTGATATTGTCTACCATTATGAGCAGAAGGCAGGGCAAAAGATTTATCCGAAACCTGTAGCGTGGGCTGCGATGGAAGAAATCGAATCTGATGCGGCTTTAGGTCGTTTGGATTGGCGCAACGTAAAGAAAGGATTTCGACCCGATGCCATTCTTACAACCATTGGCGAAATTGATGACGTAACGGAGGACGAAAGCGGACGAACTGAGCAAGATTATTTTGATAAATCTGTAGAAGGGTTTTGCGGTGAGGATGCCGACCCGATTCTACACATTCAAGTTGACAAGAAGGAAGAAGCACCTGAGTTAACGGTGTTTAGTTCTGAGAAACTACTCAATTCAACAACAGAAGCGGTTGACCGTATCGGGCGAAGGGTATGCAGGGGGATGGAAGTACCAACTATCCTTGTTCCTGGCTTTGCGCGGTCAAGTCAGTTAGGCAACAATGACGAATTAATTAACACTATTAAGTTGTTTTCGTTAACCGCATTGGATTATCAAAAGTTGGTTAGTCAATCTTTGGAAATAGTTTTTCCTCAATACGATTGGAGTATTGACCCTCTAGAATTGATTGATATAGTCCCCGATTGGCTAGTTGATAAATTAACAGCCGATGAAATTAGAGAACTTGGAGGATATGCGCCAATAGCTAGTGAAGATGGCGAAAGCGGAACATCTACATCTGATGCATTAAGCGCGTTAAGTCCATTAGTTGCCACAAAAGTTCTCGAAAAAATGAGTGATGAAGAAATCAGAGGATTAATTGGCTTATCAATGGAAGGTTATTTACCAAAAGAACAAACTGAGATATGATTGACAAACTATATTTGGTTGAATCGAAAGTAATACCCATTAACGTCAACGTTTCAGATGACAAGGTTTTACCGTATATCTATCCACCTTTGGAGCAACTACGCGCAACGCTACCTTCAGCCCTTTACACGGTACTTGACACACTTGCAGCCGAAGATGTGAAAGCGTGGAGCGTTACGAATAGTTACGTTGAAGATGACAAGGTAAACGAGACTGAAGTTGGTATTCTCAAGATGTGGAAATCGGTGACAACGAACAGCGATTCAAAACCAACTACGGATAACACAACCGATTGGGAGGAATTAGAGCATGGAACGTTCTTTGTCAATTACGTGCAACCATATCTAGCACACGCTACGTTTTACGGCTATTCAGTTAACGCAGGTGTGAACGTATCACACCAAGGATTACAACAGATTTCAAACGAAACGGCTCAACCAGTATCGGGCAATAATTTACAGGCATTCCTGAACTATTGGAAGAATCAACGCGACTTAAAAAGAAGAGCGATGCTTAACTATTTGGATGAGCAAGATAACGTACTAGATGGCGTTGTTTATAGCGAAGTTGACCACGTTCAAAAGCGTTCAAGGTTTCAGATTAGAGGGATTGGCAAAGGAATAGGAAACAAATTGGGAGAACGAATCTACCTAACTAATGAGAACGGTAAAATAATATACACAGGATAATGGCAATTTTTACAAAGACGGTACTAAAGAGTTATTTTGAGCGAGGTAAAACGCCAAAGCAAGAGCATTTTACGGCTTTAATTGACACGATGAATAGTAACGCTGAATGCGTTTGCGTTAAGTCGGCATCACTAACTATTGCAACGGCTGACGTTTTACATTTGAACACGACACCAATAGAAATAGTAGCCGCCCCTGGAGTAGGGTTTGCTATTGAGGTTATGAGTGCATCAATGAAAATGGTTTATGTTTCAGCTACCTACGCGACCAATACAAGCCTTGAATTGATAACCGCTGGAGCAACAGATAACCAAGCATCAACGGTTATTAAGAACTCAGCATCAACAATAAGAAGGTTTGCGGATGCTACTACTTTAGCTTCTGCAACGGCTACTCAGTTAGTTGATAATGCCGCACTAAATGTAAAGGTTGCAAGTGGAGATCCCACGGCTGGAGATAGCGATATTAAAATATACGTTACTTACCGAATAATTGAACTGTAACAATGGCACTCACCAACGCAGGTACATTAGTACAATTGCCATCTTCGCGAATACCATCAGACTTTACGGCTGTTTCTGTTTCATCATTCGCAGATTACGAATATGTATCTACGGAACGAACTTTGAGCGTTTTGAAATCAACGGTTGAAAATGCCGACCCGTCAACTACTTTACTAGCTATAATTGCAAACGGAACAATCGGGATTAACAAGCAAGTAACGGATTTAGTTACGGCTGAATTTGACACTTCAAACACGGTTACTTGTTACGCTGTTCTGACTGGTATTAAAAGCAATGTGGAGTCATCTGCAACAACAGACTTTTATACTGACACGGCAATGAGTTATATTTGCAAAGTTAAATTTTACGTCAAATCAGCTTAATCAAATGGATAGCGCATTATTAGCCGCAGCAATGAAGGTATTAGGAGGAGGAACGGGAGGAGTAGTTGTGGGTTATTTTGCTCAAAAACAAGCCGCCAAATCTGAAGCTGTGAAGGAATTGCAGGTTTTGAAAACCGAATATAAAGAGTTCGCTGAGTTTACAAAAAACGAGTTGACGATTAGCCGACAAGAAAGAAAAGATTGTGCGGAAGAAAATAGCGCAATGGCTGATGTGATTAACTCTTTGAAACTTGAGGTAAATGAGTTGACTATGGCAATTCACAATATAATCGGAACGCCAAAAGGCAAAGAAAAACCATTGAACAAAAATAAGTAATGGCAACACCAACAGCACTTAAAACACTTTACACGGGAGAAAGTGATGTGATAACTATTGAGCATACTGATTCCGCAGATGTAGCTATTCCTTTTGCGGCTATCAATGACGTTCGTTACATTATAAAAGATGGAAGCGGCAACACGCTAATGAAGTTCAAAGAGAACGCGCCTACGGGTTGGGGAGTCGCAACACCAACAGCCAACCCAGGAGAGTATCAAATTCAGATACTCGAATCAGATTCAAAAACTTGGAACGCTGGAAAAGTATATTTAGAATGGTACATTAATATTGACGATTCTGTTTTAACAGCTGGGTACAAAACAATGGGCGAAGTCTATCTATACGATGTAATCAAATCAAACTACTCTAAGCAATGACCAGCGTAAAGAGCAAAACAACAATTACCGCATCAACTAATTCAGTAACAGTTATAGACGGTGCTGACGTTACCGAGCAAATAAACGGGGTAACAATTGGGACTATTGTAAGTGGTGGAACTAACAACCAAGTGATTACTGATAGCGCGGCTAATCCTGTTGGAACTGAAGCAAATCCTTCGGTTATTGTAGATTCTACAGTTACGGTAAACGGTAATAGTTTAGGGTCAACTGGTTCGGTTGTCGCTGAAGGTTCGGTTGATTTGGTCGTAAACCTTGACGGCTCACCTTCAGGTGCTTGGGATGGTGATTCGTGGGAAGTTACTAGCGCGGTTTGTGCAGATGCAACCGTTAATGTTAACGGTGTTTTTATGGAAAACATACCTTCGGGTGACACCGAAAATATTGAGGTGAGACAAGAAACGGGCGCAACATTAGTAGGTAGTAAACAAGGGCAATATTGGAGGGTTGACGATGCAACGGTTGCTAATTCAGATGCTAGTTATTCGGCTACGGTTGCGGCTGAAGGTAGTTTAGTTCTGCCTGATATTACATTCACAGATTCTGATGGTACTACTTCAAGTGTTCCAAGTGTTCAAAATCTTACGTGTACACCACAAGTTAAAAGCCTGTTCATCAAGTTTGGATTTGAAGCGACAAACGATGAAACGGGAACACTAACCATTGATTCAGACAACGCAGGAACATTCACAAGCACTTCAGACGATGGAAGTAGTGGAGATATTACCTACAATGTAAACGGTGGGGGGTTTGCCGCGTTCGTTAATCCAACAGCGTTATCAATTGGAGATACCATTGCAGCCAAAAGAACGATTACAACGGGTGCTGGATTCGCTAAAATAACAGGAACGTATGTCTAGGCGGTTTACATATTTCAATAGCTTTTCTTCAGTCAACCCGAACTTCATATCTATTTGGGACACTACGCAAGCGGGTTCGGCATCAGATACTATTGTGTTACCAATGACATCAGGAATAGCTACTGTTGATTGGGGTGATGGAACGGTGAACACTTCAAACACCCACACATACGCAGTTGCAGGTATTAAGACTATTACCATTTCGGGAACGATTAACACATTTGCTTTTTTTAACGGTGGCGATAAAGCAAAGATTTCAGATGTGAGTAATTGGGGAACTTTTGATTTTGCAGGCATAAGGGTTTTTCACGGGTGTTCTAATCTTGATGTTTCAGCGACAGACATTCCTGTTATATCACACGCAAATGCTGCTAAAGCAATGTTTTCCAATTGCAGTAGTCTAACGAGTGTAAACTTCTCATTGTGGGATTTTTCAGTATGTACAAACTTTAATCTATTCCTTAACTCATGTACTTCGTTTATCGGAAATGTTGAAGGAATAATCCATAGTGGAGTTACTAATATAAGACAAGCCTTTTTGAATACACCACTAGGCAACCAAGACCTTTCAACGTGGGATGTTAGCGGAGTTACGAATTGGAACGATGGTTTAAGAAGTTGCGCATTAGGTGCTTTGGCGGATGTTAGCGGTTGGATTCCGCAAGGAAATTTAAACGGAGTATTTAACATAAATCCTTTATTCGAAGGTTTAGGCGTTGACACTTGGACAATAGGAGCGATTACAGGAGGAGGAAACACATTCGCCAATTGCACACTTTCAACTGCAAATTATGATGCTACGCTCGTTGCGTGGGAGGCACAAGCACCAACTAATGCGGTTGCCTTTCATTTTGGAACATCAACATATACACTTGGTTCGGCTGCCGAAACAGCAAGAACAAGCCTTATCTCAACTTATGGTTGGACAATTACTGATGGCGGTGGAATTTAAAATTTAGAAAATGAACAGTATTATAAACCCACCCGTTCGAACTTATTGGATTACATTCGATGGCGATGACAAAGAATCTGTAATTGGTTACGGATGGACAGACCCGAATCAGCGCACAGACACTATTCAAGTTTGGGAAACAACAATAGAAGAATCAGTTTGGATTGCGAGACTGCTAGAATATGGCATCATTCCAGAAATTGACGAACAAGGAAACTTAGTGTTATGATAGCTACACTTTGCCGCGAATATTACCCTAAACAAACACACGGAACTTTAACGCTAACGGACGAAGAAACGGGAGATGAAGTTTTCAAATGTCGCACTTTGGAGTTGCCGTGGTTAGACAACCAAAGGAACGTGAGTTGCATACCTGAAGGTTATTATGATGTGGACTTTCGGACTTCAGCAAAATACCCTAAACACTTTATTGTTAATGATGTTCCTGGTCGTTCGTTCATCCTAATCCATCAAGGCAACTACGCAGGGTCATTAAACCCGAAAAGCGGCAAGTCAGATATTCGCGGTTGTATCTTAGTCGGCAAGGCTTTTGTTGATTTAGATGGTGATGGTTTGGCAGATATTACTTCCAGCAAATCAACGTTAAACAAGCTATTAGAAGTTGCTCCTGACGGGTTTGTTTTGGAAGTAACCCAATGAACAAATCGAATCTGATTATAATAGCTGTACTTGCAGCCGTTATAGTTGCGCTGATACTAACGCGCGGTTGTGGAGACACTACACTACAACCCGACCGTACCGAAATAAACTACGATTCAATTGAGCGCGTGATTAAATCGCGTTTGCCATTGCCTGATACGATTATAGTTGAAAAGGAAGTGGTAAGATGGCTACCTAGCGCAACCATTCAAGATACTATCTATCTTAACGGGTCAACGGTTTACATCTACAACGACCAACCAATAGACACCACAGCCATTTTAAGCCACTATCTAACGCAAGCGGTTACGTATATCGACACTATTAGAGATAGTTCCTTACAAGCCGTTATTCAAGACACTATCTTTAGAAATAAGGTAGTGGGGCGTGGCTTTAGTTACAAGGTACTCCGACCCGTTACAATCAACACCTACAAGCCTGACAAGTTCCAACTAATCGCATCCTTCCAAAGTGGTTTGGGAATGACTTACGCTAATCAATTCAATAGTTTCTACGTTGGTGCAGACATCGGTCTAAAGTTCAAATCAGGAACTTACTTTTCTGTTGGATATATGGCAGGCTCAAGTCACTTTGTAACCCTTCGCGCTGGGCAGGTCATTCGGTTAAAGAAGTAACTCACAATGTTGTGAATCACAATGTTGTTACCATACAAATAACACAGTCGATTACTTCATTTGTATAATTATTCGGTCAAATGCCAAACCGTAACGGGCTTACCGTAATCTCCAGTTATCTTAACTTCTGATTTATGGATTAAGCCCTTGTTCTTTAGGTTGCTGAAAGACCTTCGTATGCTACCAACGGGCGTGTTGTGCCATCTTCGTTCCGATAGCTTCTCCATTATCCTAAAGTGGCGTAGAACTCTCTCAGGCGTTGCGCCTAAATTATCGTAACGATTAAAATAATCCAGCACGGCTGCATCTTGAGTTTGGTTGTAATAGATGTTCATAGTTTTTCAATTTTAAAGTCTGTTATTAACTTACCTAGCTTCCTCGCTAAGAATCTGATTTCATCCTTTAAATCCTGACCTGTTGACGATGTGAAAACGCACGATTCGTCAAAGTTGTTTGTGATTTTGTATTTCATTATCCTAAATTATTAATGTGTTCAAAGCAAAGTTCTTCAATATCTACACCCATATCTTCAACGAAGTCTGTGATGTCTTGCTGAAATACTTCCCATCTGTGAGTGATTGAGTTAAACTTTTTGGTTTCAAAGTTTACATCGTAATTATCAATGGATGCCGAGCATCCAGGATAACCACTACCATCGGAGTAATACATAACCATAGCTTCTTCGGGAGAGTAGTCAAATCTAATTGTAACGTCTGCTAACTCTATCGTTGTTTCAAATTCAAATTCCATATTAGTCTGTTATTAAGTTGTTTTCAATTATTATTTATAGCTGCTCGTTCATCCAGGTTAAAATTACTTCAGCATCTTCTTCCTCAAATTCGTGGTCAGCATCAAATAGAGTTGCCAATGTGTCTTGACTAACAGCCTCAGCCATTAGGTGGTTATCGGCTTTTTTTTGAATGTAAGCGCAAACGCTACCATCTCTGAATGCTCTTATGAAAAGGCTACCTTCTGATACGGAAAAGCAATCAATTCCTTGCTCTATAACTTCCAACTTCTCTGAGTTGTCTAAGCTGTTCCACTTTTTTGATACTTCTAAATTTTTCATCTCGTTCTGTTATTAAATGTTTGACAAATATAACTATTACTTTTAATTGCAACTATGTTTTGAAAATAATTTGAAATATTTTTTTAATCCAAAACTAATCCGTAGATTCGCACCGAACTAATTATTTAAGTAATGAAAGAACAAAATCAAGACAAGTGCAGAAAGGTCGGCAAGGCTCTACCTTCAGGCGCGCTAAAAGAAATCGCGGACATTCTAAAGGTCAATTACTCCTTTGCTTACCGCGTAATGAACGGAAACTTCAAACGCTTCACACCTAAACATAGTAAGGTGTTGAAACGGGCTGAGAAGTGGTTAACTATTAACGGTATTAAACTAATTGAGCAATGAAAGTGGAACTAAGCGAATGTCCTTTGAGGTCTAGGGTAATTACAAACATCATTAAAAGCCGATGCAAAGAGCAATTAGGCAACTCAATGAAATACGCCAAACTAGCTGGGCTTGAAAAAGACCCGTTAGTAAAAGAGTGGCATCAATTCAAACAAGCATTAACAACCATTTAAAAACTAGAACAATGAACAAGTCAGAATCAATAACGGAACTAGCCAAAGCAATGGTAAAGTTTCATTCGGTAGTGGGGAAGGTTTCTAAGGATGCCAAAAACCCATTCTTCAAAAATAAGTACGCAAGTCTTTCAAACATTATTGAAGCGGTCACAAAGCCACTAAATGACAACGGGCTTAGTGTTTTACAGTTGCCGAGCATTGAAGGGCTTACAACGCTTCTTTTGCACGAGTCAGGAGAATGGATTAGTTCGGTTTCTTCCACGCCTGTTAAGGATGCTACAGACCCACAGAAACTAGGGAGCGCAATTACTTATGCTAGACGGTACGCTTTGGGCGCAATCTTATCATTAAACATTGATGAGGATGACGATGGTCAAAAGGCAAGCGCACCACCTAAACGACAAGCAGCAAAGCCTGAGTTAAAACCAAAATCTACCGAATGGAGCAAGGCTGTTCAGTACCTAGTTGATGGAGGGTTAATTTCAGCAATCGAAGGGAAATATGCCTTAACGGAAGTAAACAAAACCGCGTTAATGGATGACGTTTTAAAATGAGCAAAGAAATTTTTAACCAATTAAGAGAACAAGAAAATGAAGAAATCACTTTACAACATCGAAGCAGAATACTTGGAAATAACCAACCAATTGGAGGATGGGGAACTGACTCCCGAACTGGAAACTGCTCTAGCGATAAACGAATCACAACTGCAAGGGAAAGCCGTAGCGTATGCCTACATAATCAAAGAAGCTGATGATACTATTACTGCTATTGATGCTGAAATTAAGCGGTTACAAGGGCTTAAAAAGACGGAACAAAACAAGTCTACCAGGTTAAAGCAAAACATTCACATTGCAATGGACTTGTACGGCATCAACGAAATCAAAACCGAAACGCTGAAAATCAACTTTCGCAAATCAGAGGGCGTTATCTGTACAATGGATGAAGTCAAACTAGACGATGAGTTTGTTACCGTAGTACCTGAGACCTCAAAGCCCAATCTAACAGCTATCAAAAAGGCTATCAAGGAAGGCGAAACGGTTGAAGGATTCGAGATTGAGACTAGATACAACTTGCAAATTAAGTAATTAAGTAATCAAATAATCAATAATAAAAATGGAATACAAAGAAAAAGGAACAATCAAGAATGTGCTACCAGTTGAGTCAGGTACTTCGCAAAACGGCAAAGAATGGAAAAAACTCAATTTCGTAATTGCCAATAATAACGGCTACGAAGGGGCTGAACAAATCTTTGCATTTGAAATATTCGGCACGGAAAAAGTCGATAATTTCATCAAGTACAACAAGCTAGGGCAAGAAGTTGAGGTTAGCTTTAACATACGGACAAACGAGTGGAAAGGCAAGTACTACACAAGTCTCCAGGCGTGGAAAGTAATGGCAGGCGAACGAGTTGAGCAAGCCGCGCAAACGCCACAACCGATTGAAGATGAAGAAAGTGAGATTCTGCCCTTTTAAAATCTAATCCAACCCCTTAACCAAGCCCCTGCCATATCGGTGGGGGTTTTTTTACGCCCTATCTACGACTTATACACTAATTCCCTACTCTCTATTCTTTTTTACTTTGACGAATCGGGCTATTTTTTTTATTTTGAAAATCTGAAAAAAGATAAAGATAGGGCGTAAATGGCGTAACTCATTGATACTCTAACGCCTTAGTGGTTTTTCGATGTGGCGTAATTTGTGTACACTAGTGCTTTTTTAAAAAAGAAAATAAATGTGTTGTGGTATTGAATTATTATTTACATTTGCATTGTTCGCAAGCCAAAAGCGGATTCTTTAGAATGACCAGGTTACAGAAAAACGTACTAAAAAGAAATTCCTAAAGGGGCAACTTATGCGTTCCTACCTGGTCGGTAGCGCATTTGGGTATGTTGGCACATACTGCTCCTTTAGGGTTATTTAAAATGACAATAACCATATTCAAAAACATTCTAGCAACAGCCGCTGGGTTTAATAGGTCTGTTGACTTTGCGCTAAGTCGCATAAAGAACGGCAACAGCAAAGAACTACTGAGCCGTATTAGATTAGAATCGGACAAGGGAAAGCGTGATGAATTAAAGAAGTGGCTTCCTTCTATTTGTTTCAGCGGAACGTTTACGAATCGTTCAATATCAGGATTAAAACAACCAAGCGGTTTAATATGCTTAGACTTTGACAAATTCCCCGATGCTGATATGCTCCAATCTTACCGCGACACTTTAGAGGCTTGGGAATACACCTATTCAGTTTTTACTAGCCCCAGCGGTAACGGATTAAAGGTACTAGTGAGAATACCACCTGACCCGTCTAAACACAAAGCTTACTTTGATTCGATTGCACTAGTTTGGGACTGTGAATATTTTGATAAAAGTGTTAGTGATATTAGTAGAGTTTGCTACGAAAGTTATGACCCCGAACTTTATCTAAACGTGGATGCTTTAACCTGGGTTGAGATTGCAGAGCCTGACGAGCAAAGCGTTGGTAAAAATATGGATGAATGCTTTATTCCAGTCCAAAGCGAGAACCGTATTATTTCTAACTTAACTACTTGGTGGGAAAAGAAGTATGGTAATACTAAAGGAAGCAGAAACCAAAATATGTATAAGTTTGCCAATGCTTTAAACTCTTTCGGCATTAACCAAAACGAAGCTGAAAGGCACCTGCACCAATACGCTCAAGGTGGTGATGAGCCATTTACCGAAACTGAAATAAGTAGAGTTGTTAAGTCTGCTTATAGAAGCACCGAAAGACACGGGACAAGATTCTTTGAAGATGACCACGCAAAAGCGAAGGTTGAAAAGCTGATAAGGTCAGGAAAGAAGCAATCTGAAATAGCAAAAGTTCTTCCTGAAATAAAAGATTTAGAATCCGCTCTTGAGTCTGTTAAAGATACACTAGCCGTCACCGATTTTTGGGGCTATACTGACAAAGGAAAGGTTCAACTAAGCCCACACAAATACAAGTTCTTTCTGGAGCAAAACCAGTTCTGCAAGTTCTTTCCTGAGGGTGCTATGTCTTATCTATTCGTAAAAATTGATAGTAATTTGCTAGAAGATACTGCGCCAACTTTTATAAAGGATTTTGTTCTAGATTACTTGTCCGAAAGAACTGATATCGGCTATGCTCCATACGATTTTATGGCTAACCAAACGCGGCTATTTAAAGAGGATTATTTGTCAATGCTTCAAACCGCGGAAGTAAATCTAAAGAAGGACACAGATACTACTTGCTACTTATATTTTAATAACTGCGCTTTAGAGATTACAAAGAATGAAGTGAAACCAATAGACTACATTGACCTTGATGGGTTTGTTTGGAAAAAGCACGTAATTGATAGGGAATATACGGCAGAGCGTTCAATTAGTGGGATGTATGAGAAATTTTTAAGGTTGGTTACCGCAAACGATGAACAGCGTTTTAATTCCTTTCGTTCAGTTATCGGTTACTTGCTCCATTCTTGCAAGACTTCAGGACAAAATAGGGCTATCATAATGAATGATGAATTGATAAGCGACAACCCCAACGGTGGAAGTGGAAAGGGTATGTTCTGCAACGCCATCAACCATATGAAAAGAGTAGCTACTTTGGACGGTAAGCAATTCAGTTTCGATAAATCATTTCCATATCAAACGGTTGGAGCAGATACCCAGGTGCTGGTCTTTGACGATGTGAAAAAGAACTTCGCCTTTGAGCAGTTATTTAGTTTGATTACTGAAGGCATAACTTTAGAGAAAAAAAACAAGGATGCTATTCACGTACCTGTTAGCCGTTCGCCTAAAGTGGTCATAACTACTAACTACACCATTGGAGGCGTTGGTGGTTCGTTTGAGCGTAGAAAGTTCGAGATTGAATTTAGCAGCTACTTTGGTTCACACCATACTCCATTTGATGAGTTTGGCAAGATGCTGTTTGATGATTGGGATGCGGCTGAATGGAAGCGGTTTGATGACTTTATGATTGGATGCGTTCAATACTATTTAGCTAACGGTTTAGTAGCGCACGAATCTGTCAACTTGGAGCAAAGAAAGTTCATCAAAGAAACGTCTTCAGAGTTTGTTGAGTGGTGTGATGAAAATCTACCTATTAATGAAAGGCTAGATAAAGCATTGAAGTTTGGCGAGTTTGTTTTAGAGTATAAAGATTTTGACCGAAAGCTATCACAACGAAAATTCACAGGTTGGCTGGAATCATACGGAAGTTTCAAAGGCTTAAAAGTATCACAAGGAAAAAGCCATTTCAGATGGATAAAGTTTGAGGATGGAGATAACCAAACGGAAATGGAAAACATAGATGATATTGACTATTCAGACCCTTTTGAGATATGATTAAACTTAGAGATTACCAAGAAACACTATCCGACCAAGCGTCTAACGTCTTAACTAAAAGACGACTCGTTTACTTGTCAATGGAAGTGAGAACTGGGAAAACCCTAACCGCATTAGCCACGCTTCAAAAGATAGGTGCTGATAGATGCCTATTCGTAACGAAAAAGAAAGCTATTAAGTCAATTGAGGAGGATGCTAAACTAATCGGTTTTGATGCCGTAGTAACCAACTACGAGAGCCTTCACAAGGTAACTGAGAAGTTTAAATACTTTGTTATTGATGAGGCGCATTGTTGCGGAACGTTTCCGAAGCCGTCAAAGCGTTATAAGCAATTGAAGGCAATGATTGACCAAAACAGCTACGTAATTCTTTTATCAGGTACACCAAGTCCTGAAGGATTTTCTCAGCTATTCCATCAGTTCCAACTGCATCCGTTTAGCCCTTTCGCTAAGTACCGTAATTTCTACGCCTGGGCAAAAGACTTCGTGACTATTGGTAAAACATACGTGGGTACTGGTCAGGCAGTCAATGACTATTCTAATGCTAGATGGAATCAGATAGAGCCTTACGTTAGACCTTTGATGCTATCGTACACGCAGAAACAAGCTGGGTTCACGCAAACAATAATTGAGAACGTTTTGACCGTTCCAATGCGACCATCAACTTACAAGATGATTAAAGCCATCTCAAACGATGGGATTTATGAGGGTAAAGAGGATGTAATACTAGCGGATACTGGCGTAAAAATGCAGTCAAAGGTTCACCAACTTTGTGGAGGTACTGTAATCTGCGAGAACGAAACAAGGCAAGTTGATAACACGAAAGTCAAAGCTATCATCCGAAAGTTTGAAGGTCGTAAAATAGCCATCTTCACGGTCTACCAGGAAGAAGCTGCAATGATTAAGGCAATGATTCCAAACTGTACGGATAACCCTGAAGCGTTTAATTTAGATTCTGAGGCTACATACGTTGGTCAGATTAGAAGCAGCCGAGAGGGCGTTAATTTATCTAGTGCTGATTGCTTAGTTTATTACAATATTGAGTTTAGTGCCTTAAGCTACCTACAAGGAAGGGATAGAGCCACATCAAAGGATAGAGAAACACCGCCTGAAGTGTGGTTCATAATGGCAGAAAATGGTATTGAGTTACAGATTTATAAGAAGGTCAAATTAAAAGAAAGTTTCACGCAAAAACACTTTGAACAATGGAAGCAAAGTATCAAACCAAAATAAAGAAGTTCGCAGAAGCTAACGGCTGGACTGTTATTAAAATACTACGTGCAACAGTAAACGGATTGCCTGACCTAATGGCATTTAAACCCGATAGACCGCCTTTGTTTATTGAGGTGAAAGATACGGGTGGGGTGTTGAGCAAAGTGCAACAGTATCAAATTAAGAAGCTGCGCGCGGACGGTTTTATCGTATTCGTGTCAGAGCCGAAAGACTATGAAGATTTAAAGAATTACCTAAATAACTAAACAATGAAAGAACAAGAAAAGAAAGCATTCAAATTAATTGTAGCATTGCAATTTACGTCAGACTTACTAGATGATTTCGGAGGCAACAGTAAGCAAAAGAAAAGCCTATTTCGTAGGATGCGAGGGCTTGAGAAGGAATTAGATTTATTCCTTGATAACGTCTACAAGAATGGCAGCACCGATAGGAATCTGATAGAGTTAACCGAGGCTTGCCAGAATGCTATTGAGCAGGTTATTGAGAATGATGTAGTAATAGTTGACTAATGAAATTATTTTTAAAATATAGTTGCAAGTTAAGGTAATATAATTACATTTGGTCAAAATTAACGAGATGAACAAAGAACATAGGTTTCCGTATGAATGGACGTTAAAAGATGCAAACTTCACAAAAGATAAAGGAACTGTTTTTAGTTGCTTTGCTTGTGGTGGCGGTTCTACTATGGGTTACAAGTTAGCGGGGTTCGATGTGCTTGGTTGTAATGAGATTGACCCGAAAATGATTGAAGCATATAGAACTAATCATAACCCGAAGTTCAGCTACTTAGAGCCAATCCAAACTTTTAAACTTAGAAAAGACCTACCTGAAGAACTTTATAACCTAGACATCTTGGACGGCTCACCACCTTGCAGTTCTTTTTCAATGGCTGGAAATAGGGAAAAGGATTGGGGTAAGGAAAAGAAGTTTCGAGAAGGACAAGCGGAACAGGTTTTGGATAATCTATTCTTTGACTTCATCGACCTTGCAAAAGAATTACAACCCAAAGTAGTGGTTGCTGAGAATGTGAAGGGCTTGATGCTTGGTTCTGCAAAGGATTATGTGATTAGAATTTACGAAGCGTTTAAAGAAGCTGGTTATCAATTAAGAATTGAACCATATCTATTGAACGCTTCAAAAATGGGTGTGCCTCAAAGGCGTGAACGTGTCTTTTTTGTTGCGCTTAGAAATGACTTAGCAGAACCATTTATGGAGCAAGTTGATATGTTTCAGGCTGCACCTAAATTAGAATTGAATTTTAATGAGCCAGAAATTAATTTTGGCGAGTATAGATGTGAAAATGGTATAGATGATGACGAAACGGAAAGAGGTAAACTAATGAAATTTAGAATTAAATCTGATAAATGTTGCTCAGATATTAATGAAAGAGTTTATAAAAAATTTAGTGGGTTTAACGCAATGATTAGGCACGATGATGAAGTTTGCGGAACTATAACATCAGGCGAAACGGATAGAAGATATTTCGATGGTAAAATTTGCACCGATAAAGATTTATTAAAAACGGGTTCTTATCCTTTAGACTATAATTTTTTAAATACGAATAATTCAAAAAGTATTGTTAAATATTTTATAGGTATGAGTGTACCACCTGTAATGACTGCAAACATAGCAACTGAGATTTACGAGCAATGGCTATCTAAAATATAAACAGAACTATTCCAATGATAACAACCATACGCATTTACTTTTTCTTCTTACTTTGCGGAGTAAGGGCGATAATAGAAACGATAAAACAAAAATACAATGACTGAACAAGAAGATTTACTAATTGAAAAAATGGTAGCTGAGTACCGTATAAAACTGAAAGCAATGGTTTGCAGTTCAGAACCTAGAACGGGGTTCAAAGTGCAAGAGGTTGACTTCAAAGGTCACGCGCAAATAATAGCCGATTACTTCGGGATTGATTACAACACAATGCTTTCATCTAAGACACGGCAACGAGAGTACATCTTAGCTAGGTCAATTCTGTTTTGGCTAACTAGAAAGCAACGCAGCAACGTATTGACATTTACCAAGATTGCTGAGTATGCAGGGCTAAACCACGCAACCATCATTCACTCCATAAAGAAGTTCAATGAGTGGTACGAATGGGATAATTCGTTCAAACATCCAGTTGACGATATTATGCAGATGCTAGGCTATAAGGTTGTCAAGGAAGGAAAAGAGAACTATCACCCTGAACTATTATGATGAACATACTCCGACTATTTACACTAGCTTGTCTATTGTCTCCACTAGGCAACATTGACAAAGTGGAACAGAAAAAGATTGAAGCGCAAACAAAACCTAGTTATCTTTGTGATTGCGGTTGGCGTGATGCGTTGATGTGGAACGATGCGGAAATGATGTTAAGCACTTATTGATTAAATTAGCGGAATGAGCAGATATCAAGAAAACGAGGAAACCAAAGAAGCAATAGACTCTTTACTAAGTGTCAACCGAAGCATACAATGTGACTTAGGTTTGGAATCAGACAAAGAAGCAATTGATTTCTCAAAGGCTTATTGGAAGTATGCAAGTGAAAAGATAGCAAAACACGACCCTGATTTTTGGGAGGTTATTAAACACCAAGATTAAATAATGCGCTACAAAGCTGGTTCGGGAAAAGGTAATAGATACAGACTAACAAGCGAAGAAAAAACGTTCATTGATGTATGGAGGGAACACGGTCATTTACCCGAACTTCTAGAGCAATGCAAGGCATCAGGCATTGACATCAAAGACGTTAAGCACTACTGGCACAAGTCTGAGAAGTTCTCAATCTTCGCAAAAAATGAAGGGCAAACGTTAGAGCAAACATTTGAGCCGATACTAAAGGATTTACAAAGCTATTCGCCAAAGTTCAAGAAGATAAAGAGGGTAAAAGTATCAGACCCTCATTGCTTAGTGCTAGACCCAGCGGATATTCACGTTGGCAAGTTGGCAACCAAATCTGAAACGGGGAGCAATTACGATATTGAGAAATCAGTAAACCAAGTTGATGAAGGCATTAGCGGAATACTATCTAAAGCGCAAGGGTTTGACATTGATAAAGTCATCTTTGTAATAGGCAACGATTGCCTTCACATTGACACGCCTAAACGAACGACCACAAGCGGAACACCGCAAGACACTAGCGGAATGTGGCACGAAGCGTTTATAGCCGCCAAAGAAATGTACGTTAGGGCTATTGAGCGCATACTACCTTATTCAGATGTTGAGATAATCTTCAATCCTTCCAACCACGATTATATGAGTGGGTTTATGTTAGCCCAAACTATTGAGGCTTATTTCAGACACTCAAAGAACGTAACTTTTGACGTTAGTATCTGCCATAGGAAGTACACGAAGTACGGGGTCAATATGATTGCTACAAGTCACGGGGATGGGGCGAAGTTAGCCGACACGCCCTTGTTGATGGCAACGGAAGCACCACAAATGTTTGCTGATTGCCCTTACAGATACATCTACCTGCACCACCTACATCACAAGCAAACTCACAAATTTATGAGCGGCAAAGACTTCATAGGGGTTACAGCTGAATACCTAAGAACACCCAGCCCATCAGACTCCTGGCATCACAGAAATGGATATGTTGGAGCAAAGAAAGCTATTGAGGGTTTTGTTCATTCGTTCAGTAACGGTCAGGTGGCTAGGCTAACGCATCATCTTATGTAATTGATTACCTTTGTAATATGGCAAAGAACGGAAACATACACCCTACAAGGATATTTAAAACGCCTGATGAGTTGTTAAGTGCTTGGAACGACTACAAAAGCTATGTTGATAGTCAGGCTACTAAATGGGCGAAAGTTCAATACGTTGGTAAGGATGGCGAACGAGTAACAGATAACCCTCCAATGCCTTATGATATTGATGGTTTCTTTGTTTGGTATTACGATAAATACAATAGACATATCCATCATTACTTTGATAATGACAATGGTTATTACGATGACTTTGGGGGCATCCTTACGCGTATAAAGGCAGAAAGGAACGACAACATTAAGACAGGAACGCTATTAGGTTTCTTCAATGCGAGTATGGGTAATAGGATTGCTGGACTAGCTGAGAAGAACGAGACAAATGTAAACGCAAACGTTAGCATACTAAACATAGACCCGTTAGATGATAGCGCAGACCACGGCACTCCGTAAGATAGCAGGTCTAAAGAAGCGCGTTAAAGTAATTCGAGGTGGTCAGGGTAGCGGTAAGACAATATCTATACTGATACTGCTAATCAATCACGCATCAAGCCAACCGAACAAAGAGATATTGATTATATCTTCAGAGTTAACCAAGATGCGGCTAACGGTCATTAAGGACTTTGTTAAGATAATGAAGCTCTCAGGTCTATACGTTGAATCTAAGTTCTTAGCAGGTACTTTGTATCGGTTTCCTAACGGTTCATTCATCAAGTTTATAGGGTTGGACAAGTCAGATGTTGGTAAGGGTCTACGCTCCGACATTGCATACTTCAATGAGGTGAACAAATGCGATTCAGAAAGCTACAGACAAGTGGCATCTAGGGCTAAAAAGGTCTATTCGGATTACAATCCTGATGCTCCTTTCTTCATTGACAAAGAGGTGATAGGTAGAGATGATTGTGACTTCATTCAGCTAACTTTTCAAGATAATGAGATGTTAGACGATAACGAACGCAATGAGATTCTAAACTATTACAGGTTGGCTTATGGAGTTGATTACGTTGAAGGTCAACAGCCGCCCGAACTAGTTAGCGAATATTGGGCTAATCTTTGGAATGTCTACGGTATGGGTAATATTGGGAGTCTGCGAGGCGTTGTGTTTTCCAATTGGTCAGAGATTGACAGCTTGCCCCAGGATGCGAAGTTTGTAGGCTACTCTATTGATTTCGGCTACAGTAATGACCCGACATCTGTAATAATGGGTTATGAATATAACGGGGTTAGAATATACAATGAGGTGGTGTATCGGACGGGGTTACTTAATTCAGACATTGCAGACCTATTGAAAGAGAACGACATTACCAAACAAATGATTGGTTACGCTGATAGTGCAGACCCGAAAAGTATTGCAGATATTAACCGTTATGGTTTCACCTTGAAGCCAGTAACCAAAGGTGCGGATTCGATTATGTACGGGGTTGGACTAATGCAAGAACAACCATTTCAAATTACTAAGCGAAGCACCAATTTAAGAAAGGAACTACAAAATTATTGCTGGGCAAAGGATAGGGACGGTATGGAGATTAACAAGCCTATTGATGCCTGGAATCACGCAATTGATGCTGCTCGTTATTTGGAGATGGAGTTGAAACTAAACAAGAAAGGTAAGATGAGAGTTCGTACATTCGGTTAATTATGAAAACGTTATCTTTGGTAAATTAAATGGTAAGCATTAAAGTCATAACCGAAAGAGGGATTGAGGACAAGAAGATACCTCAGTCGTTTGATGACCTGCAATGGATTGACTACGTGAACGCTCTTTGCACCGATGACACTACAGAAGCGATTGAAGCACTTACAGGAATAAGCACGAAGGATTTTAACGAAATGAGTTTAGAGTCTCAATCCTTTATCTTCAATTCTTGCGGCTTTTTTTGGAACGAGAAACCCGAATATATTGAAGTACCTGACGAAGTAAAAGAACTATCTATTGAGCAGGGTACATGGTTGCAGTTGATTAATTCAGAAGCCGAATTTAAGCGCGTGAATGAGTTAGAACTTCCTGAGATTGCAGCATCTCAATTGATTATTAAGACGTATACGGGCGTTGATATTAAAGGGTTGCGAGTTCCTGAAGCGTTAGGCTATTGGGCGTTTTTTTTTTGCAGTTTGAGAAATGGCAAAAGAGGTGGGAAGATATGTACACAGACAAACCAAACGACAATGAGATTGCCGCAGGGATTGAAAAGATACAACAGTTCGGATGGTTCGCCACTTTACACGCGCTTGCGAAAGGTGACGTTCTCAAATACGACCCAATCCTTGAGAAGAAAGCAATTGACATCTACACAACCCTACTACTTGAAAAGACGGAACGGGAGTATAGTGAGAATCTCCAATACTTCAATTCAAAGACTGACAAACCGATAGAATGAACGACACTATTAAATTTAATTACGTCATCCATAGAAATGATAAATGCGCTTGCGGCTCAAGTCTAAAGTTCAAACATTGCTGTTTAAAGGAACAGGGAAAACGAGCCAATTGCACACGAACGTATAAACGAAAATGACCTACCAACAGCTACTAGATATGGTTCGAGACACGGCTAAAGCTGTGAATACTACGGGAACATTTATTCACGGTCGTAATAGCGATGCGGCTAACTCTCAGGCGTTACCATACCCAAGAATACATCTATATCCATTCACGCAAGAACGCGACCCAAAGGACACGTTTAAACGAACTACGCCTTTGTTGTTCTCATTCGTTGAGAAGGATGAAGGGCTGCAAGATGAAGCATTGAGGGAGGGTATCATTAGCCGAATGGATTTGTTATGCCAAGACTTCTTGGATAGGTTAGAAGATGATTATGATTCTGACATTGAGTTTACTTCAATTCGCTCAGAACCACAGTACCAAATATTGGAAGGTGTAAGCGGTTACACTTTGAGCGTGACGATTAAAAGCCAAGTTGAGTGCTAAGTCCTAACGAGGAAATACTATTGCGAAACTTCGCAGAGCAGACGAAGGCTGACATTCAGAACGCTATCAAAACCAAGCGGATTACCAAATTTGGTGCAGTCAATAGTTCGGGGCGGTTGCACGATTCTGTTGAGATAATCTACACGGATAACGGGTTTAAGATATTGGCTAACGGTTACATTAACACTTTAATATGGGGAAGAAGACCTGGTTCTTTTCCACCCATATCTCCAATAGAGAGTTGGATTAAAGAAAAACCAATTTCAACTGATAAGCCGATTAAATCACTAGCCTATGCAATAGCTACCAAAATGCAAAAGGAGGGAAACATGGTTTGGAGAACTCACAAAGGTCAGAACTCAGGGTTATTGGAGGACGCATTGAAGCAAGATAAATTTGATGCGTTTGTTCAGTTAATAGCATCGAAAGCGGTTGAAGGATTAACAGATAATATAGTAACAGCATTTGACATAAAAGCATAATGGCAATTACACTACCTAACCTTTGGAACTCAGTTCACAGACCAATCATTTACACATTTGCTCCTGAATATACTTTTGTTGCGGCTGGTAATTATTTAGGTAATCTTCAACTAATCATTTCGCCACTTTCAAACGTTGACAACTTCATTGTGGGGACTAACGCGATAATACCAAGCGGAATCTACGCAGGAACTCACAAGGTGCTTTCAATATCGGGAAATGCTCTTTTGTTAGATACTACTTACACCGCAGGAGCAGGCGGTACGGTTATCTCAACCCGTGTTCCTGTTAACCTATACGCTGGTTATGATGCTGCTCACCCTGGATTTACAGATTATCCTTATGGATTGGTCGCAAGTATCACGGCTATTCGTGGAGCAGATGGAAATTGTAAGGTAGATGTAAGTGGTTTCTTAAAGAGCGTATTTAAGGAAATCAAAGCACCCCGAATAGGGCGCGACTTCCAAATGTCAATACCCTTTGCTCTATTTGTTGGACTTGAATCACATACAACTAGATACGCACTAAACGGAACGTTCAAGCAAGATGACCTAGCCGCTTATGATGCGGCTGGTAAGATTCTAAACGCACGTGAGCCAATCCACTTTCAGAACGGGAAAACAATCTATTCAATGATTTGGCAAGATACGGCTGAGTTTGGTGAGCATATTGTCAACATAGCCGCCACACCCGGAACGGGCAATGTGGGAGGAATTGGATTTTTAGAAATAGGCACAACATTTACTATTCAATAATGGCAATTTACCTAGACAGAACTTACGACCTTTTCGAAATGGCTACCTTTGGTGACCAATTCGAGCAAAGCATCACTCAATACTTTTACTCATTTACTGGAACTGTTCCAAGTTGGGTAACGGCTGAACCTTTACCATCTCCATTTGGAGCGTATAATTTCCCACAGTTTGAGATTGACATACCTGAAGGAACTTTAGGAACTTACACTTTTGGAGTGACTCAAACAAGACTTTCCGATTCAAGTACTTTAACAGGTACGATAACAATCAACGTTAGTGATATAGCTGCAACCCCTTTAGATTTGCCACATTGTCAGAACGCTAACTTAGTTTGGTTAGACCCTTCGGGAGGTTGGGAGAGTTACACCTTCAACGGTAAAGCGCAAACTGAGCAGGGCAAAGGTTCGGATTCGTCATTCATAAATAGCGATGGAGAAAAGCGTTATTCGAGGATTGAGGAGGTACATCAAGGTTTAATCGTTACAACGGGAAAGGTTTCTCCAATGTCGGCTGATTTTGTGGCTGATGCGTTCAAAGCAATACAAGCGTATCTTTGGGATGATGCTGGGTTTGTTCCGATTCTAATTGATAGGCAGACATTCCGAAAAGTGAGAAGCGGTGAAT
>Ga0255049_10000384_pt1 | contig 27376 bp, 22 predicted proteins | sample JV7_2_3_MG_FD_183615 | JGI IMG/M metagenome (GOLD analysis project Ga0255049, IMG submission 183615) | Seawater microbial communities from Jervis Inlet, British Columbia, Canada - JV7_2_3 | ecosystem: Environmental > Aquatic > Marine > Inlet | place: Canada: British Columbia | collected 2016-10-06 | reverse complement strand
GTCCGTCGGTATTACCGGGGGCTTTACATAGTATTCACCCTGAGGTCGTCTACCACTAAATAAAGGATCTGGCATTATCGTCTCCCGCCGAAGAAATCAGGCAGGCGCATGGGCCGTGCCTGTGGGCTGTTTTGGAGTTGCGTCACGCGAGACTTAGCTTCTGCCAATGCTGCCAATAGCGGCTTGGCCTCTATTGACTGAGCCGGGTTTCGGCCCGGATTGTTCTGCTGCCACGTATCAAGTGCTGCCTGCGCCTGAGCCACCTGAGTCATTGCGTTCATGATGCCTTGCTGCCGCCGGGAATCTCCCTGCTGACCCTGCTGGAGCATGTAGTTCATGATGGCAGGAAACATGTTCCCCATCATTCCCATCATTCCACCCATATCCCCGCCCCCTGTCATTGACTGACCTAAGGCGCCAGCCATGGCACTATACCGCTGGGCATAGGCTGCGTCAGACTCGCCGGGGAATCTCGGCACATTGATATAAGGATCGCCCCCTTGCTGGCCATATCTCTCACGGCTGCGGCGACGGCGTGTAGCCAACCTCTTCGCCTTGTCAGCCTTTCGCTTTTCCATCGCTGAGAAAAATAGCTTCGACCTCTCCTTGTCATACTCCGTTGGGAGTATCTGAAGGTTGGGGCGACCTGTTTCCGGGTCAGCAACAAGGTCTAGCTGTGGGTCAGCGGCCAGACGCCGTATTCTGCTAGGGCTTAACCTCAGCGCGTCCCCCTCGTAAGCCGCTTTCGCCTGACTTCGATAGTCCCCGCGTGGCACTGGTTGCCCGGTCTCTGGGTCCAACTCATGGAAGCGAGCATCAAATATCGCTCCCGCTTTGCCCGCCCCCAAGTCCGACGGCGACCTCGCCACACCCCCCTCCGCTGGTCCAGCCACATACCGTAGCCGTTCTCTGCCAGTCACATCAGCGCCAATAGCGTCCACGCTGGTTTCTTCCCCGTCAACATCTCTCTGGGTGCGGCCAGCAGCGCCAATGCCCGTATCCTGCGCTGCACGCACAGCATCCTCCTCCGACACTTCAGCCATCAATGCCCGCATACCCTCAGCCTGCTCTGGGGCTACTAGCTGGATGGCTTCGCCAGAAAAGCCATGCTTGCCACGCAGTTGCGGCGGGACCCTGACCATGACACCCTGTGCTGCGCCGAACTTCGGCCTCGTGGTCGTTCTGCTCAGGTTGGGCTGGGCTAGGTCGCCCGCTAAGTCAGGGAAGTTCTCGGCAAGTTTCGCGTCCACTTCCTCAGGGGTGTCAAAGCCGCTGAGATGCAATTGACCGCCACGGCCCTCCCGTATGGCCTGAGCCTCCACGTCCCCTTCCATGGTAGTCCGCCATAGCTCTTCTTCTTTTCCGTCTATGATTCCATCGCCATTGAAGTCAAACCGCTCAAGACGGGTCATGCCTTCGCCTTGGGGAAGGTTCCGCTCTTCCTCGTCGAGGCGGCGTTGCATGTCCTCGAACTCATCCTGATGTTCGCCCATTGCGGCACCAGCCTTCGCCCCAAGGACATCCTCCTGCATGTTCCGTGCGTATCTCTCCATCGACTTAGGGTTGGGTCCCCACTTAACCTCTTTGCGGGGCCGGTCGAGGATTGGCGGCATTGGTACATCAGCGGTATCGGTCGCCTCCATCAGCAACCGGCGGGTAAGATCCTGCTCAAGCGGCAAGGGTCCCTCAACCATATCGAGTGGCATGAGCGGCCCGGGGGCCCGGCTGTTAAGGACATCAAAGCGAGACGGTTTCCGAGGACCGGTCTCGCCCTGTAGGCCAGCCTGCTCCGCCAGCCTGTCCAGCATGTACTGCTCTGCTTCCCATTTAGCCATCGCCTCCTTTTCCGACAGGGGCGGAAGGCCCGGCGCGGTTACCTCTGTCGACTGCCGTGGAACCGGAATGTTGCCCGGCTGAATACCTAGCTGTTGGGCCAGAAGCGGATTAAGCGGGGGAAGTGGATTTACCATGGCTGCTACCTGTTAATACCTGTTGCTGGTTATGTATAAACGCGACGGTCATCACCACGTCGTTGTCTGGTAACCTTGAGTCTGCTGGCCTGATGATTGTGGGTTGTAGCTCTGTCCGAGTAGCGTCTGTGCGCCCGGAAGACCGCTCTCCATCATAGCCATTCCCTCTGGCCCGCTAAAGACTGATCCCAGCAGAGACTGGAGAAGAGGGTTGGCAAACTGCTGCATCATTGCGTCTGTGATTCGCTGGAACTCCTGTGACCGGAAGGCACGCTTGTACCAGTCGTCTGCCGTGGTGCCCGCTAATCCGAGCATCTGCTGGAACTGCTGGTCAGATAGGCCACGACGCCACGCTTCGTTCTCTATCGCTGTCTGGTAGGGGATCATCGCCTCTGCTGTTCTGGCCCCTGTCAGTGACTGCACAAATGGGTCCACCATGTGGGCGTATTCTGTGCCTAGTCCAGATGATATTCCACGACCTGCCCATCCTTGGTCCTGTCTCGCCTGCTCTATCTTTTGGCGGGCTTGCTCGTATTCCACGTTGACTCGGCGCTGCGCCCAACCGGGATCGATTCTTGGGCGGGTAACTTCATCCCATGAGAGTGGGGTTGAGACCTCTATCGCGTTCTCAAGTCCCATATTGTCTGCCAGTGTGGGCTCCTCTTCATCGTCCCTGTGGGCACTTATCCAGCCCTGCGCGGGGTCCCACGTAGCAATATCTGTCCCCTGCACTGGATCAACAACCTCGTTGTTCATGTTGTATGTCGTGCCGTCGGCCTTCACGACAAAACGATTTCCATTGGCATCCTCGACCAAGCGATCAGCGACCTGCTCAACTTGGTCACCGCCTTGTTCGGCCCGGATAATATCCTCAGCAGAACCCTGATCCACTTGGCCTTCCTGCCCCGCATCGGTCACAACAGGAGCATCAGGGATTCCCGTCTCGCGATCCGCCTCTGCATCCGGGCGTCCAACCGTCACCCCCGTACCTCGCTCAGGAGCACCCTGATCTACTACCCCGGTGTCTTGATCTGCTACCCCGGTGCCCTGATCTGCTGCACCACGAATAACATTCTCAGCAATAAAGTCCTGAGCACTCGGCAAGCCCGTACCCTGCTGGTCATCACGGATAACGCCCTCTACAGCACCCTGATCAACCGGTGTTCCGGTATCCACAGGCTGAGTGACGCCAGTGTCTACTGTGGAGCCATCGTCAACCTGCCCCGTAACGTCCTGTGCGGGGTCCTGATCGACTACATCGACCGCACCGCCCTCCACCACCTGAGCGTCCTCAACTGGCTTAGCCTCTCCCTCAGCCAACGCAGCGGCCAATTCCTCACCGGGACCGGTTTTGGCAGTCTGTTCGAGCTTGTTGTTTTGCAGCCACCTCCTGTGCTCAAGGATGTCCCGGGGCATCAGGGTCTTGCTGTCGGTCAGGGACTTCATGCCCTCCTTGCTTAATTGGGCGAATCTCTGCTTCCCGGCGTCCCCGTGAGCCTCATAGGTATTCCGGATCTGGTGATAAATACTCTTTTCGCCAGAGGTTAAACCCCGGAACCAGTTTGTGTGGGTGTTCATCACACCATCCACACTCAATGAGGCTTTAGGGGGGGTGGGGACCCATGCCGGTCGGCCCGCGTCGTGCATCCCCTTGTTCCACGTCCACCGAACTCCAGATGCACCCCGAGTCTGATCCGTGAACCCCTGACCGTTCTCAAGCGTTCCAGCATCTATCTGGCTCTGGAACCGGTCCCGGTTAGACTGAGCCATTCCCGGTGGCCAGTCAAATCCAGCACCAGCGGCTACCTTCTGGTCGAAGGTCATGGTGTTTACGTTTGGCGGGCGCTCACCATGCTTGTACCAGTACGCCATGTTGTCGGCACCAGAGCCCCTCTTCTTGAGGTCATCCAAGAGGGCCTGAGCCTGAGCCTTCGATGTTAGGTTTACCCGATCCCGGGTGTGTGGCTGCTGACCCTGCCACTTCAGGATGAAGTTGTGCGCCCCCCAAGGCTCCTCCCGAATGGCGTTCGACAGGCTGCTGATATCAGATCGGTATAGCCTGTTTTTTTCCCTGTCTTCCCGAAACTCGGGGATGTCCGTTAGGTTGATCATCCCGTCTTCAGTAAGCTGTTCCCCATGTCCGCCGGGACGATCAGGCACTCTTGAGTGCCCCACCTGTTTTCCGAATACATCGAACCTCGGAACTAATTCGCCTGACGCTGGCAACTCGCCACGGAACTCCCAGCCGTCACCAGTGTTGTAATGACCCGGCGTTACGGCTTCGGCAGGAGCGGCTACCTCTTCGGCTGGAGCGGCCTCCGCCACAGGTTCTGCCACAGGTTCTGCCACAGGTTCTGCCACTGCACGCTCGGCGCGAAGCCTTGCGCTTTCTTCCTGACCACGCCGCCATTCGTCAAGCAGTCGCTGCCTCTCCTCGGGGGTCTGGTATACGTCCTGAATAATGCCGGGACTAATTGCGTTGGCCGCTTCAACCAATGCCGACTTCTGCCGATCATCCATCTGGCTGTCGGCCTGAGCCCGGAATACCGAATCCGTGACATACCTGTTCAGATAGTCAGGATCAGTTACATCGGCAGCCTCACCCTCCGCCCGATCTTCAGTGGTCGATGCCGCGCCGCGAATGATCTCCTCTGGGTCAGCGGCGGCAACGCCTGCTGCCGGTTCTGATCCGCGTGCGGCCAACCGGGCGTAATGGTCCCACTGTTCTCTGCGGGTTCTAGGCCCTCCGCCCGGACCACCAAATTCAGCGTCCCAAAAGTTATGACTCTCGAACGGGGGGGGACCCATCCTCTCGCGCGCCTCCCGCGAGCTAATCGGCCTACCCTCTAATTCCTGCAACCGGTTTGCATATTCCCCCAATGACTCCCCCTCCAGTGGAGGGTTGCGCCCGATCCGCCCGTAGTACATCCCCAATGATTCCCCGGCCTGCTGAACTTTCCCCTCCTCAATGGCCTTCGCCCGGGCATCGGGATCATCCGCCCTCTGTGCCTCACGCTGGGGCGTGACACCCTTGGCTTGCTGCTCTGCCACCTGCTGGTCGATAAAGTTCTTCTGCCAATCCAGCGGCACAAGGCCCTCTCCGCCCTGAGCCTCCCACGCCTTCTGTGCGTCCGCGGCGCGACCCTCACGTGCGTCTATTTCGTCTTGCCGCTTCTTAGTCAGTGCCGCACCGGCTGCGTCTCTGGCCTGCTGCTGGAGATCCCTGTTGTATTTCGCAAGCCTTCCTGCCTCCATGGAAACGCGCTTGTAATCCGGCTCACTAAGACCGCCAAAGCGACTCGCGAAACGGTCATAGCTTAGCCCCAGATTCCGTGCAGCCGCTTCGAGACTAGAATCAACCTGACCTGCCTCCACCGGGGCGGCAGCTTGCGCGTCACGAATGATTCCCTCTGGGTCAGCGGCCACGTCCGCCGACACAGCACCGCGTGTTCCAACTGGCTCACCCTGTACGCCAAGCCTCTCTGCATTAGCTTTGTCTTCTGCGGATAGTGAGTTCCAGTCCACCCACCTCATGCTGCCAGCGTTGCGTGGCGATATGCCGGGCATAAACTGGTCTAGATCCCGCTTTCGGGAAAGAATTATTCCGCCCCCCTCGAACTCCCGGTAGGCGATTAAATCGTTGCCCTCGCTGTCCTTGGCTGTGACAAGCGACATGTCTTTGGGGTCGTAGGTGGTCACGTCCCTGTAGTGAATGCCATCGTCATCAGCAGACCACCCCGCCGCAGGCGTGTCGACCGCTGGCTGGTCGCCAAGGACGCCAAGGTCACCTGCTACCCTCTGGGTAAACTCCACCCCTTCCTGCTGGCTGAGGAAATCCGTTGTTAGGAACGGATTCTTCATGAAGGTGTCGTTCTGCTGAGAGGTATACTTCTGGCGGAATGCCTCGAATGCTGCGTACCTTACCTCTTTGTCAGCGTGCTTCAGGCCATGAGCTATATCGTTGGCAGTCCACTGGGTTCCAGCGATACCGCGAAGCTGTTGTGCATCCTGCTCCTGCGACCAATCGCGGCTTAGGGCAGCATCCTCAGCCGACACCTTGCCCTGCAAGCCCTGCGTAATTGAGTCCCCCACTTGATCCTGACGAATGATCTCCTCTGGGTCAGCGGCGGTTACATCTGCTGCTTGTGCTGTCGTAGCTGTCGTAGCCGCACCCGGCTGCCAGCCCTGTGGGGCAAGTCCCTTGCCACCCTGATTCTCCCACGCCTGCTGTACCTCTATCGTCGGTGGTGTCGGAGCCGCCGCCTGCGGAACCGCCTCAAACTGCTCGTCAGGGGGATATACAACTGAGCCATCAAGGTTTGTGGTAAGCCGCAAGTCATCCTTCAACTGGTCAATTCCCAGCCCCCAGTCGTGCATCATTATGATTGACTTACCGGTACTCCTTTGTGTCCCCGCATAGAGATATTCCTTATTGGGGTCTAGCTTGCTTTTCCAGTCAAAGTTCTCCCACTTGTTGGGTGGCTCCCGACGCTTAATCATTACCAACGTGGCCTGCTTCTTGGCCTGCTGCGCGGTCGGCCTCGCTCCATGGCGAGTACCTCCTCCGGGGAGGCGGGTCTGAAGGTGTTTCTGGAAATCATCGGACTCAAACCACCCGCTTAACTCCTTATCATCCATGCCCAAAATACGGTTAAGCTGCTCGTCTGTGGCGTTCTCCCACGCTTGACCGCGTTGCTGCTCAGATGTCGCATCCATGTTCGGAAAGAGTTGCCGTAGGACACCGGGAAATCCTCTTCTAACAGCAGCAGCCTTGTCTACTGCCGCTTTCTGGGCCTCTCTCTCGGCTGCCCACTCTATACGGCGTTTCCAGTCAGGCACACCGTCGCGGTTGTTATCCATCGATTCGGGCGTGAAGCCTGCATCAGTCCACCTATACCGAGTGCCATCCGCCTTTACAACTAACTGACCCGGCTTCAGGTGGCTCCTCGCCTCGTGTGGTATCTGCTCAAAGCTCAAGGCGGCTTCAAGATCGGCATGACCCTGAACACCGGAAACCTGCTGTTGCAACGTGGCCGCTGCCGCCGCCGCCTCGTCCTGCTGGGCCTTTGCGGCTGCCGCGATCCCCGCCTGACGAGCATCTTCCGCAGCCTTGTCTGCTGCCGCCTTCTGGGACTCCTGCTCTGCCCGACGGGCCTGATACGCCCCGGTCACGAGGTCGTTGTATTCCTTAGAATTGGCCGTTTGGCCCGTGACCCGGTTCACCATATAGCTCTGACCGCCATACGTGTAGCCTGCCCACTCTTGGGGATTATACGCCCTCTGTGATACGTCTTGGCCACCATACGCCTGAGATAATTGCTGGGCGTACTGCTCGTGTGTTAGCGTCTGGCCAGTTTGCGGATTATAGAATGTAGAGGAGAGATTCCCGGCCTTGTCGCCAACATCCCGCCGCTGCCACTGGGCAGGATCTTGTTGTTGTGGCTGGGTGGCTGCGACAGCAGGCGTAGTGGTTTGGGTGGCTGCAACAGCAGGTGTGGTGGTCTGGGTAGCTGAGACAGCAGGTGCAGTAGTCTGCTGGCTGCGAATTATGCTCTCCGCCGGAGCAGATGCTGCTGGGGCAGATACAGCCGGAGCCGCTGCTGCAACCTCATCCGGCTTCTTCCACGTGCCATCCAGTTGGCGAACCAATCCCTGAGCCCGCTTCTGAGCATCCGCAATCATATTCTGGCGATTCCGGTCGCTGGCAGACTGCCGCGTGACCCACTTCTTTGTTATCGGATCGAAGACTTTATTTGGGTCGGCTGCCATACTTATGCGCCCCCACGGAATGGCGATGGGGAAGCTCCCATCATCGGAGTTTGACCAAGCGGTGGAAATGCACTCTGCTGGTTTGTTAGCCAGTTCGGCGTAGAGCCTCTGGTCGGCACACGGCCCGGAGACGCAGCTCCCGGCTGCTGGCCGCGCATACTAGAACCCATTGGGTCCGGGGGCATCAGTAAGTCTGCTACCTGCGTGGAAGAAACCGGGCCCGGCGGGGTGGGTGTGAATGCCGGACCCGGTGTGGGTGGAGCCGGATAACTTGTTGGTACAGCGGGTGTAGTGGGCGTCGGTATTGCCCCTGTTGGTTCGTAGTCCCGAATAATTACTCCGCCGGGAGGATTTGTGCCCGGTGTTGGGCTTACTGGTGTACTTGCTGTGGGTCCCGGTATTCCTACCGGGGGGCCACTGGGAGAAACTGGCGGTGCCGTCGACACCGGAGTGTCCGGAGTGCCCGGAACGCTGGTCGGCATCGGAGGGACTGGCATCGGTGGGACAGGCATCGGAGTGTCCGGAGCGCTGGTCGGCTCCGCTGGGAATGGCATGTCCCCGGTTCCTACCGGAGTTGTCGGGGACGGTGCAGGTGCCGGAGCGGGTGCCGGAGCGGGTGCTGGTGCGGGAACTGGTGCGGGAACTGGTGCCGGAGTAGGTGTGGGCGTAGGCGCTGGGGCGGGTGCAGGTGCTGGAGAGGTGTCTGCCGTGGTGTCACCCTCACGCTTTGCCAGCGCCTCGTCGTACATCTGCCCGCCTTCCGTGGGATTGTAACTCTCAAACTGTTCACGGGATGCCAGTCCACCATAGCGTTCATTTGCTGCTGACACTCCACTATCGGCTGCCGTCTGTGTGTACCCGGCCCACTGGGGCGCTGGCATTGTGGAACCCATGTTTGTAGCAGCCACATCCCGTGGCTTTACCTGCGGTCCTGCTGGCGTATTTGTCCGCCCTACCTGTGGGGCGAACATGTTCGGAGCACCCGGCCTCGAACTGGCGACCGGAGTTGCTGCCGCGCGAGGAACCTGAGGCGAATAGGCCCCAGACATTGCGCCAGCCAATCCTTCCCCGGTCTGCACATTTGGGTCGGCCACCTGAGCCTTCCGTCGCAGCTGCTCCACCGGGTTCATAAAGCCGCCGCCCTGAGACGCCCATGTGGCTGGCTGGGTGCCATTCAACATCCCGTATGAACTTCCTACCCGTGTAGCCATTGCTCTAACCCATCAATGATTGTTGGAGTGGATTCATGTACTGCATCATTGGGCCAACAAGACCTAGTTGCTTTCGCATCTGAGTCTCATAAGCAGACAAACCAAGCTCTTCCTGCTGTTGGCCTAGTCCCGAGGCAAACTGACCGCCAGCAATCGTCTGCTTGGCAATCTGTGCGTCTCGGGCCGCCTGTGTGTCCGCCTGACCTGCCATCAGGGCTGGCTCAACTACACCTGTACGGGATTGGTTGCCAGCGGTCGTTAGGCCCTGAGACACTATGTCGTTCAGCGGCCCCGTCCCACCGATGCCGGAACGCAGCTTGGCAAACGCCGACTGGGCCATTTGCGGAAAGCTCCCCTGTGAGGCAGTTCCTACCGAGACACCCGTATTCGGATCGTACTTGGCATAGGTCGGGTTGTATGGACTCGACCGAATATTGACAACTGACGAGGGCCCAACTCCAGCGCCCGCGACATCACCGCCGGTTGGCCCCCTTGGGCCAGTTGGACCAGTTGTACCAGCCACTCCGCCCCCGGGCCGAGTGTATTCACCGGTCTCTGGATCGTAATCATGGCTGGTGATCATGCCCATCATGCGCAGGGCCGTCCAGAGCTTGGACTTCTCCAGCATCTGGCGCTGATTCTTGGTCAGCCAGTAATCCTGTGTCGCTCCGAGCTGGGCAATCATGTTGGGAAGCGCATTCCACGCTGCCCAAGGAGCAAGACTCGCAAACGGGGATTGCGGAGCCTGCGTGTAGTAGTTGGCGCTGCGGCGATAATAGTCGTCGTCTTCATCTCCGCCACCATCTCCGCCACCATCTCCGCCGCCATCTCCACCAACATCTCCGCCGCCATCTCCACCGCCATCTCCGCCATCCGGGTCCACAAGGTGGCCGCCGGGACCCACAACCCACGGTCGGGCGGGGTCCATTCCCGGGGGGTCACCAAGCTGGTTCCACTCATCATCCGACAACTGGGGGCTGCCGTATGGTATCCATGCCTCGGCTTCATGATCCCACACACCCCACTTGCCAGACCCTTGGGGGTTTTCTTGCCATGAGTATCTAAATCCGGCTATCTCCATACCGCCCGGTTCCACGTTTCTGTGATCAATAGCTGCCATGATTCTCTCCTAAAGCCCTAATCCGGTGCGTGAGTTGTTGAGTCGCTCCAAAAAGCCAACCTCAATGTAGAGAGGAACTGTGTCTACGGTGACCGCACCATGTGACAGTGCGCTACTCCCTGTTACTGTGTGTGAAAGCGCTGGTGTTGTGTGTGTATGGGTGTTTGGTGTTGGCGTACTCACCATGTTACCGGTATGGTTCAAACTAGCTACGCCTTGTGGTGTGCCAGTTCCCGCTGCAACTGTTGAGGTATTATCTACATTATGTGTGTGGTCTGGAAAGTGTCCTGACGTTGCCCCACTCGTTCCGGCTCCGTGAGTCGCGATAGCTACCGCTGAATCAACAGAACCCCCGCTGTGGGAACCAACCGTCACGCTATCCGTATCTGCTCCACCTACTGCCTTGTTTCCAGAGGCTGATGCCCATTGTCGCAAAAACCGTTTATTTGTAGCAAGGTCCAAGTCGGAACCGCCGTTCTCCTTTGAGTTCTTTGCACCATCCATAACGCCCCAGCCCTTGGGGCCCTTGTCGCCATTGATGTCCTGACGGATCGTGCCAATACGAGAATCACCATTTCCGGGGGATACCAATATCCCGTCCTTGGCCTCATAAAAACTGATCACATCACCGCTCACAACATTCGGGTCGTCACCCAACGTGACCGGCAAGTACACAGTAATGTCGCTCTTGCCAGTCGTCCCATTACCCTGCCAATCTGCCGCTTCCCGACAAATAACCACCGCCATCTTCCCGCCCTTGCTGGGAGCAGCCGATGATAATGGATTGTAGTCCCAGTTGTGCTGTGCCACCGCCCAGCGACCCGCTTGCACTGTCGGGGCTACAACAGAACCGTTAAAGGTGACTATTCCGTCATGCTCCAACTCCATGTCAGGGTTTCCGAAGATGCTTCGGAAAACATGGACCTGCTCCTGCGTCATGCCAGCATCAATGAGCCTGTCAAGCTGTCCCGCTACCTTGGAAAACATTAACTGCCCTCCTCGACACCCACTACATCAATCTGCTGCACCTTGGGTACGTCATCCCCGGCGTAACCACGCAACTCCAAAGCCACCTTGTGATCCCCGTGGGATAGACTGCTATATGTCCCGTCCCAGCGGAAACTCTCGTGGCCACTGGCATTCTCTAGGCTGCTACGGGCAGTTTGCATGAAGAATACCACATCTGACTTGTTGGTCTCCTGTATTTCCACCGCATCACCCAAAACCTGCGATGTTTCAAAATCCTGAGCCGTGCTGCTGCCGTTGAAGTACAGCCTGAGGTCCATTCGCTGGTCCCCAGTGGTGGGAGTGAACTTTATGGACACCCGACGCTCACGACGGGTCCCGTCCTGAGGTAACTCAAAACTGGTGCTCTTCCAATTCCACTCTATGGCCCCGATTATGTACTTTGAGGTGGTATCAGGGGCTGTCCACGTGGCCACGGTCAATTGTGTGCCGGTTCTGGCCGTTATGGTGCGAATTTGGCCCTTTCCAGTCCCCTCGTAGATGTATACCGGGGCTCCAATCATGGCCGTTGTGAAACTGGCCCCGGAATCCACTAAAGTTGTCGTCGATCCGCCCGTTGCGGTGCCTTCTGCTTCCGCTGTTACTATGTCCGTGTTGCCCGTGTCCGCCATGTGGACGTTGGAGCTTTCTGCACCCAGTAAAAACCGGGTTTCGCCTGTTTGCTGGACTGTTGCTGCCGAGCCTACCTGCTGTGGGTAGTGATAAATGTCCCAAGACTTGCGGCGGATGTTGAAAACGAGGGCACGAGTAGGGTAATTGCCCGAGTCACCGGTGAAGGCCACAAAAAAGTACGCCCGACCCTTGGCCCGGTCCACCTTTACATGGAATTTGTCCGTTTTGGTGAAATCAATCGTGTCTCCAGTACCATCCTTCCGCCACAGATCCTTGATCGCGGTCCCGATGGGCGACGAGGAGCCCCCTGAGAAGGTGTATGGGCCTGTGTCGTCCATCATGTAGGCCGTGTTCTCATACATGTCCCAGCAGTAGTGGTTGAATACGCCCCTGTCCTCGGTATACCGCACAGTCCCGTCCTTCAGTGGCTTCCGCATGAAACTGAAGGCGTACTTGTGGCGACTTCCAAGCAGGTACAGGTACGGCCCCTGCGGCATGGCACCGATAATGTCATCATCGTCGCCTGATACCTCCTGAACAGAAAACCTGTTCACTACCGGAACACTCTCTGGCTCGTCTGGCTCACTAAAATCGACCGTTCTCCTCTTGCTGGGCTCCGGGTACATGACATACCCCTTGCTCCCAGACGTATTGATGGCAGTATCCAAGGTCAATTGTGTCGCTGAAACGAAAGCCGTGATTTCCCGGGGGGCAGTCTGGCCAACAATGTCTATGTACCGGCCAACCATCGTGGCCACCCAGTCAGTCCCGCTGCCAGTTAGGGTCGTTGAGCTTCCGCTCGTCGAAACGGTTCCCCGGTTGTATTTGACTGTACCCAAATAGAAGTACCTGTCCTGAAACTGGACCACGATTGGGCGATCATTCGGTGGGGGCTCAAAGCGGCGGGCCACCAAACTGTTGTCAGTCGGGGGATTGGTCAGAATAAGCAGCACGTCCGCGTCCGCACTATTGTTGAGCGTGGCGTCGTCCACCTGATCCACCGCCGGTGTGCCACCATGGGCAATCGTCTCAACCCGGTAGAGAACATTGGTGACACCTGATGTACTTCTGTACAGTTCGATCTTGTGCTGAGCCCTCGCCTCCGTGGCTGCCGTCAGGTTCGACCACGTGAACTGGTCACCGGTATTGGCCGTCGTCGTGGTAATTGCCGTGAGGCTGGAGGGGACCTTCGTGCTTGTATCGTCGATGTACCGATAGGCGAATATGTATTCACCGGCAATTGCCCCAAATCCCTCCTTGCTCCACGTCCCGGCAGGAGGGCTGGTGTCGTATGCTCCATCAAAGACCGTATTTGCTAACTTGAACGTGTTGGTTGTCTTGCCGGTCACCTCAAACTGCTGATTGTTCAGTTCGTTTGCCATGGCACCCGAGGTTGCAACCACGTTGCCAATTCTGACAACATCGCCGTCCACCAGACCGTGGCTACTGCTGGTTAGCTCGTACAGTCCGCTGGAATCACCAATCGCAGAAATTGCCCCGCCCTTTCCTGCCGCACTAATCGCTGCGCGGACTATTGTGGGAGCTGCTGTGGGGGCCGTGATCCCAATCTGCTCCACGTTTGTGGTGATCCCATCCCAACGAAAACCACGATCCACACCATTCACAGCGATGAGGTCACCAAACCGAGTTTTGCAGAAACACAACCGCTGGAACGTGTTGAAGGCTGAAGAAGATATCGTTGTGGTTGTGAATGTGACCGGCTGAATACCGCCACGAACCTTCAGCTCACCAGCAGTGGTTGTGCTCACGTTCTTCTGAGATTGCGAAGCGCCGCCCGGGAGATCACCCGGGTCAGCATCGCTGACTTGACCAAGAAAGTTCGTTATTTTGGGCATTACGCATCCGTGGTAATGATGTTCTGAAGGTGGCTGAATAAGTAATCATACCGGGAGCCCCGGGCACCTCCGGATGAAGATACGCGGGCCTCCGCTTCAAGGGACCGCCGCAATTCCATCTCGGCCACACCCTTGGAGGCCGTCATGTCCTGCAAGTCATTGGCAAAGCGACTCAGACGGTACTCCACTTGTGCCTTGAATGCCTCAAGCATTGTGTCGTTCATGTCGATAGGATCAGATACGACAAGTTTGTTAGTTCCGCCTGCGTATGCCTGCGTAAGGGCACTGTCAAGGCTTACGGTAGTGCCACTCAGGGATGCTATCTTGAACTGCTCCGCGTAGGGAGAGGAACCAGCAAGGCCGGTGGGGTGGGTGGTCGTGCTGTCCGCCAGCCGAACGACAGAGCCTACCATGCTGGCGGGCAGGGCCGTGCTTGTCACCAATGAGTCATTACCTATAGACCTCGACCCGAACGTATAGGTTCTCGCCTCTGTCTCTGTTCCGGCCCACCTGAGCGTGCGTGGACGGCGGCGATAAATAAAGCCCAGAGGCTCTGCCGTACTGGGAGCAGGATCAACCCACAATGCAAACCTGTTGTCGTTGTCCGGGTCCTTCATTATCGTCCACGCCCACGTCTGGCCCGTGGTCGCAGTGAATCTCTCCCTCTGGAGCCACTCTGTGGGCGTCAGGTAGTAGGTAATCCAGTAGGATTTCTCTACGGCCACATCATACAAACGCCACAAATCAGCGGGGAGAGAATAAACGGAGCGATACAGGTCATAGGTAGTCAAGGCCGCCACGTCAGCCCCGGGGTTAAGGTCCTCACCTAAAGTGAGGAGGACATCAGAGCCCGACACCTTGCTTTCAACGGGATAAACCACGTCATTAAATCGAATCCGCCCATACTTGGCCCACCCCGGCCACGTTCCAGAGGCAAGCGTGACCTGACGCTCGTTGGCACCACCCGTGTGATCATAGGCTATGGTGCTGGAGGTCTGGTTGGCAACGAGGTCAACCCGCCCCTCCTTCATGTAGTAATCCCACTCGTGGCACATGGTAATGTCACGGTAGGCACCAAGGATGGCCTCTTTATGGAGGCGCAGATCCTTCGTCCTCGCACCACCGTCCGTTAAGGCGGTGATGTAGTCCAGCATGTCATGGAATGTTAAGACGCCATCATCAACGGACATGGGCTACCCCTTATACTGGTCTGGGTCCCGGGGGTGGTCCGGGTTGGCCCGGTCCAAATGGCATCTGCGGGTATGGCGGTGCCATCATGCCGGGAGGGGCCCCGGGAGGAGGGCCGCCAGACAAGACGCCCGGAGGAGGTACTCCGGGGGGGCCCATTGGTGGTGGTGGCCCCATTGGCTGTGGTGGACCCATTGGACCTCCCATCGGTGGAGGACCCATTGGACCGCCCGCCATCATGCCGGGAGGAGGAGGCGGGCCTACCTGAGGAAGACCCTGAGGAAGCCCCGTCTGTGGTGGCTGGGCCATGGCCTGTGACATGACCGAAAGCTGCTCTTTGATCTGCTTTAGCTCGTTCTGAAGGATATCAAATGCTGGGGGCATTGATGCCCCTACCGATTCGCTTTGAGAAGCAGACTCAGCTTGCGCCTTGACCTTCGGCATCTTGCGTGCCATCTGGTTGGCCAGTGGGTCGGGGCTACCCATACCACCAGCAGCCCCTCCGGCCATGGCCGAGTTGAATAATTCTGAAAATCCTGCCATTGCTTTCCCCTTAAACTGAGTATTCCCCACCGGGCTCTTCTTTGTACTGACCGGGATAATTGCCTGTCTCGATTCTGGCAGGCATCCCGGCGTCAGCCAGCTGCAACTTCAGGGCCACCGCTTCTTGTCGGCCCCCCTCATTATACGGATATTTCACCACGAGCCGAGTGTCATCTCCACCGCCCTCGACGCTCACGTCTAGCCCGGCTTCCCGCATAGACTCCTTCACACGGTTCGCCTCTGCTCTGGCCGTGTCACCGGCACCGACATCAATTACGACTCGTGGCATTATTTGTTACTCCTGCACTTGCCGCGATTAGCGGCGTGGATTCGGAATCAGACCGGGCGTCGGCGGGAGGGGCCGAAGACCCTGCTCCATTCGAAGGTTTTGGGCTGCCGTGTTCTGTCCTTGCCGCACCATGTTAGTTGTCTGCTGATGCTGGGGTGTCAGTGGCAGTACTGGCAGTACTGGCGGTACTGGCGGTACATTCCTACTAAATGTCGGATTTGCACCTTGGAGCATCTGCTGTATTACGGGAGGAAGCTGCGGTGGCCCTTGCATGGCTGGCGGCGAGAGGGGTGGTCGCGTTACCGGTGGTTGCGGTGGCAGCCCAATCGCGTTCGACATCCCACGCAACATTGCCGGTGATGGCATCTGAGGCGGTTGAGATGGCCTGCGGGGAAGGTGCGCTGACATGTTGCCGTAAGAGCCCGGCTCTCCAGAGTTATTGTTCTGGAATGGCAAACCCGGATTCTGAGGCGGATACTGTGGCATTATTCGCTTCCCTTCTTGCCGTGCTTGGCTATTACTCGTTCACGTACTTCGTTGATCAGCTTGGGCTTTCGCTTGACCTTCTCTCGGGTCTCAGGTTCCGTTGCCAGTATCCCCCTAACATAGTTGTCGCAGATGTCTGAAGCCAAGACCTTTCTCTTGGGCTTCTGTGGCGGGGACTGATAATTCACTGATCCTGTGCTGGAAAGTCCCTTCGCCTTGCAGGCCGCTATTACGTCATCTCGGCCAGATACCCACGCCATTGGGTCATTCGGCTTGCCAAGCCCACCCTTGTACACCTTGCCCTGAGTGGAAATCCCCGCCTTCTTGGCTGCGTCATGAAGGCCCTCAGCATTTTTTAAGAACATGCTGTCAGCCCAGCTATGCGTTCCCTCTAAAAAAGCCCTGTCTGTTCCCAGTGCGCCCGGTGGACGGCGCTGGGCCAGCATTGCGGCGAACCCCGACTTATTGCCATCCTCAATTAGCTGGTCATAAAAGTCGACACAGCCCAGTCGCTCACATTCGGCCCGATGCCTATCTTGGTGCGGATCTGTCATTATTCGTTCTCCCCTGCACCTTTCTCACGCATGAACCTCATCTGTAACTGGTGAGATTCCTCGGACTGCTTGACCTCCTGCTGATGCTTCTCCTGATCCTGCTGCAACTCCTGCTGGTGGGCAGCGGCATCCTCCTGACGATCCTGCTGCTTTAAGCCAGACTCGGATTGCTTGAGTTGTATGTCAGTCTGCTTCTCCTGCATCTCAAGCTGCTTCATCTGCATATCCATCTGCATCCCAACCTGTTTCATCTGGGCCTCAATCTGCTCAGGGCTGGGGCCCTCTTGCGGTGGCGGAGGAGGCGGCGGTTGAACCATGTACCTTGCGGGATCAAGGTCGTTGGCTTTGGACCAGTCCTCGATCAATGCGTTGTATGGGTCCATCATCCCCTGCATGGCAAACTGCTGAAGCGTTGGCATAGCAATCTGTGCGAACTCGTTAAGCTGACGTACCCGGTTGACCTTATTCGGCTTGCGGGCCGTGCCTGCCTCAATCCGGTAGTCATAGTCGCGGATCGTCTGCTCAAAATCCTGAGTCTTGATCTGCGTGTCCCAGATGTGGGCACCCATCTTGCCAAGCACCGGCTTTATCTCTTCGCCGGTCAGCATCCACTCGGCAGCCTCCATCTCCTTCATCGCAGCCTGACCGAGCCAGTCCTCTACCCGGCTCGACATGTCGTCCGGCCTGACGCTCACATTGTTGCTGCGAACCTCGGCTTCCGTGGCACTTCTCATCTGTGTGGGCCCAGATAAGCCGTATACAAGCTCAGTCAGTCCAGTTCTCTTGTCGATCATGTCCAGCACCTGCCGGACCATGTTCCAAATTTCCACGTTGAACGACGGGGCATCGAGAAAAGAAACAACGTCTTTGACGCTACGACCGAATATCTCGCTGATCTCGATGTGCGTGTAGGGACCAAGACCAGACTTGATCTGGTCCTGAATCTCCGCACCGGCTGCCTTGGCTATGGCCACATACGTGGTGCTTGACGCTGCTACCTTGTCTGCCAAGAAACTCATGCACCAGTTGACAAACCGCAGTTCCCCGATGGCTGGCTTGATCATGCTGATCGGCCAAACTTCCTTGGGCTTGTCATGGAAGTGAAGCCGGGAAAACGGCCAGCCGCCATCAGTCCAGAAGGGGATAGGCCACTGGGCTCTGGAGAATACAGTCTCGAAGTCCTCCTCCTCCAACGCCTCTGAGGGGAGGTTGAGCGGGAAGGGGATGTCCTCGGAGATAGCAAGGTAACAGAAGTCTCCTAGCTGGGCCCAGTCATACCCCTTCTTGGTTTCCCGGGAGTCGCTGTTCCTCAACCTGTCGCCAAAGCCAGCCTTGGAGTACACCTGCCAATACTCAAGCAGGTCAAACGTCTCGCCGAGCCTCTTCTCCTTGCTCGTCTTTTTCCGCCCCGCTGAATATGTGCCACCTTGGCTGTGCAGGGACTCAAGCGTTCCCGTGAGCTTTCCTTCCAGACCGAAGATCCGCTCCACCTGCCACACGGGGTGCACGACCTTGCGGGCTACCCATTGAATGTCTTCCCAGTATTCGGCGTCAGGATCAATTACCAGATCGTCTACCGATACAAAGTAGCTCTTGGGATACCGTGTCAGAGAACCCTTCGGCTGATACATCTCCGTCCACAATAAGCTCATGCCCTTGATGATCGCCTCGTTGATCCCAAGTCTGGCCTGCGTCTTCTTGTCCGCCTCAAACTGCAACCAGTTGAGATAGTGCTCCTTGAGGCTGGCGTGGCACCGACTCACCTCCTTCTCCGTCTTCTCCTCGTCCTCAAACATCTGCCAGTATTGGGCATGGGCTGGCTGGCTGGGATCAAGCCCGATGGCCTCAGGAGTGATCGTGGGACTCATTCGGGGACTGACCTGAATTCGAGGGTTCCGGTGATACAGCACCGGGCCAAATAGGGCCACAGCCTCAAACACACGATTGACAGTCATCCGAAAAGTGGGGAGGGCCCCCTGTGCTTCCTTGTCCAGAAAGCCCCCCGGGGACTTCGCGTAAGCCCCTTTCCACATCCAGTCATGAGAGCCGTCAAAAAACTTCATCGCCTCCTCGGCATACTTGCCGAAGCGGTCATGCTTCTGTTTCTTGGCGTCCTTGATCTTCTGCATCCACTGAGCGCATATCGCGTTCATTGGGTGCGTTCCATCATTAAGATTGAGCGGCATTTAGCTCTCCTTAGACTGGATGGCTTCTTCCAGCCACCCGCGTTTGGGATTGCCCTTGAACTTAATGCCAAGCTCAATCGCCTTGTCTCTCAGGGTACGATAGGAGCCAAGGCCCTTCTTGTCGTCCATCACATCCTCAATCCGTGCCAGACGATTCTTCAGGTCCTCTCTCTCCTCCACTTCCCTCTTGTGGTGGTCAGTATAGTCCCACGCGCCGTTTTCACGGTGGTCGGAATTGATTTTCAGCTTCGGATCTCCCAAGTGCCTGACAGCATCATAGATCGCGCCGTCAGCCGTCCTGAGCATTAGGTTCCTGCCAGAGCGAGAGATGCGGATAACAAAACCCATTCTGGGAACGGAGTTGTCCCGCCTTCCATTGGGGAAAAAGGCCACCGGCGTCCCCTCGCTGATTATCGGCATTTCAAAGTCCATTTCCAGTAACTCCGTAACGCTCTCCATAACTATTCTCCCGTAGGCCCAAGGTTGATATAAGTCGAGGCTGGCCCTCCACCTCTCATTACTGTGTTCATCCGGCTTTGAGATGCTCGCCGCTTCCGCTCTCCCAGTATCATCGCCACTCGGCTCTTGTTGACGACGTTCGATTTTGGCTTCACGTATTTTAGCCCATGAGCCACAGCATATTCTAGCGTTTCTATCGCGTGACAGTTAGACCTGCGATTGCCCTCGTCCTGTATGTATCCATTGACGACCTTCTTCTTGAACCGGGAAAACTCCCGGCACAGGTTGGGGCACTTCTCTGTCACGACCAGCATCTTTGGAGAACCATCAGACTGGATGGACAACCACTCCCTCATCTTGATCTCACGGCCTGACACATCATCGCTGCCGGGTATGAAGTTGTGACCCGTCTCAACACTGTACACCCGCCTCTTCTCCAACTCTGATGAGTATTGCCTGCGGGGGAGCAGGCCACTTCCAATGTCCCTTAATCGGCCACCGTGAGCATCAATAATAAACGACTGGAATGACTGGCCATTGGCCTTTACTCCCACGTACTCACCAAACTTCGTGGCGGTGCACTGCTGAATGTACAGCTCGTCATACACCACCGTCTGGGACCCAATGTGCGGCGGGGGCACGGCATGGAATGTTACCGCGCACACAGCGTGCCCGGGATCTACCACCATGTAACGGCACCAGTCGAGGGGAGGGACACCCTTGTTCTCAGTGATGATTTTCTGAACCTGCGTCCGTGGCTGCGACTGTCGGATTGCCCCATGAAGATCCTTGGAAAATGTGGGATACATCAGGATGCTGTCTGTAACCATCTCGCCGAGGGCACGCTTGCGATATTCATCCTCGCCTCGCTTCCGCCACCGCTTGATGTTCTCCTGCTTGACCTGCTCAGGCATAAACGGGTTGTCGAATATCGTCGCCCTGATTACTACCGTACTGGGATGCTCGTCCTTGATCTCATCCTCTGCCCGCTCAGAGAGATTTATCAGGGCGTCATTCTTTGAGTGCGGCAGGGCAGACCAGCGGATCTTGCCATCACGCATCGAAAGCCGGGCGATCATCTCGTCATACCACTCAGGTCGCTCCAGATCCTCGTCGATGTGCACAAGGTCTGCCTGAAACCCTTGTGTCGGTTCACCCTTGCTACCCATCGCATAGATTACCCAGCCGTTGTGAAGCTCACATATCTCAAAAACATGCTGGGCTCTCTTCTTCCAAGCAAAGTTCTTGATGTACCTCGGGGGAATCAGTGGGGGTGCTGGCTTGGTCTCGTCCTGACGGGCCCAATCATCCTTCTCCCATGGATGCCACGCCCGCCACTCGTTGGTTACGGCATCCTTGATAATCTTGAATGCCCCGGCCCGGAACAGGTACTTGTGAATCACCCTGCCGATATGGCCCTCGTCCATTCCAAGACAGACCATTACCCCGTTCTCCTCCGGGTACTTGCCGTGCGGATCTTGTCCGGTGGCTGCCCGGGCATCCTCCACAAAAGCCGCGAGACTTTTGCCGACTTGATTCCCGGCCTGAAGAAGAACCTCCTTCGCCTTGCTGGAATGAAACCGCTCCTGAAAGGGCAGGGGTTCATACAGGCGCAAAGCCTCCAGTCGGCGACGGGATCTCTCTGCGTAGAGACGCCGCATCTCCTTCTTCTGCTGCTCTGTTACACCACCTTGGTATGCGACCTCAGGTATCTGAATCGCTTCCTGCGGTGGCTTCTTCTTCTTTGCCATGGGATTCCAAACGTCTAGGGGTCAGGAGGATCAGCTTGCGGGCTGTCTCCTCAATTTCCCGATCCAAGTCTTCGTCCGTGATCTCTTCTAGGCTCTTCTGGGCTGCTCCGGATTCACTCACCTTTACGTTGAGTCTGAGGATAGTGTCGAGCATCCTCTGACGAGTGGAAGATCCTAAAGAGGTTGACAGGAAATTGGCCATGAAGTGCTGTGCAAACCCTCCGGGGCCCCCAAACACTTCGATCAACCTCTGGAAGGTCTCCGCCATGTGGGGAATGTCACTGCCACCCTTGGTCAGGTTGCCCAGTAGGGTAATGCCCTCCTTCTCTAGGGCCATGATCCGGGCATCAATCAGTTCATTCTCCTTCTCCTTCTTGTCCTCAATACGGCACATCTTGCACACCTTCCGGTAGCCGTCCGGCTGGTGGCCGTCCTTGTGCCAATACTCTTCGCCCAGCGGGTATGTGACCCCGCAATTATTGCACTGCTTCTCGTTCATGCTGCTTCTTGTTAAATGGGATGAATTCATTGATAGGAAGATGCACCACCGGCTCCATGTCCTGCCAGTCGCCTCTGTCTTTTCTTCCGCCCCACCGCACCTCGATAAGTTCCCGCGCCTCAGGGAAGACAGGGAACCAGAGATCAGTATCAGTGAACCTCACGGCCAGATTGCACCGCAGGCTTGGGGCTGACTGCTGGAGGCTCAGTAGTGCCTCCCACTTACCCAAAGACAGGATCAGGGTCTTGTATTTCGTGGATTGGACGCCCCGGCATTTCAGCTCAGTAAACCCAACCACCTTGCCATTCTGAGTAACGGCGTAATCCACCCGGTAGGAGATGGGGAGCTTGTTCAGGATCTTCCCTGTCCAATGCTCAATGTCCCGGCGAAACCCATCTTCCCGGGTCCAAGATGCCTCGTCTTCGTATATCGGTCGTGCCATTGCTTTCCTCCATGTGGCTCATTCAATCCATTAAAAAACGCTGCCGGGTTCCCCGAAAGGAAGCCCGGCAGCGCACCCAAGATCCCGTGTTGCATGGCTGCGCAGCCGGGTGTCCGGTCTTAGTAAGGGACGTGCAGGTGAACTAAACCTGCGTTATTGTCACTTATCGCATCGACCGCAACGCCCATGATGTTGCCGATGTGAGCAGCCGTGGCAGCCATGAGATGGCCGTCAGTGCCTGCATCTGCAACAACCGGGGCACCCACAGCGATGCCACCTTCAGCATAAATTGGCACAACCCCGCCGATAATCAACCAAAAAAGGTCGTCATCTGCGACAGTGGTTGTCCCAAGCTCAGGATCACCAACACCAGCCCAGTCGCCTTCAGTAATGCTTGCACCTGCGCAAGCACCGGCAGCCACTCGTCCAGTAGAGGAATCCACATCAAAGCTAAGAGCTAGACCATAAGTAGCAGCAGCTACGGTTAAGGCCGAGCCTTTGGTGTTACGACAGCATACGGCCCGAAGCGATTGGCCACTGCGGCGGCTTTTGCCGCCACGGAGGGTGGGCGTGCGATCAACGTCGGGGAATTCAAAGACAGCACCACACCAATGGGTATTGGTCAGGTTGCCGTCGCTGTCAGTCCCCGAGAGCGTTTCGCCCAAGTCAAAAGGAGGATCAACGTACTTCATTTTCTTTTCCTTTCAAGAAAAGGGACTATGCAAGCGCTTGCAACTTGAAGAAGTTCCTCGGTGAGGAGAACTTCATGTTGGAGAGCGTGCTAACAACGGCATTGAACGACTGCGAGTGGATGTCGTACTCAGGACCTTCACTGCGGAGCAGGGAATCGTCCATCGACTTCAGCTCGATGTTGTCGTAGTTCAAACCATAACCAACGCCACTGGCAATAGCGGCTTCCCAGCTCACTTCCACACCGTCGAAGTTCAAGACGTTCTTGAAACCGAGGGCACGGAGATTGTGCTCACTGGAAATCTGAATGCGCTCATTGTCATCAAGCAGGTTCAACAGATCCGTGTAAAGGTCACGAGCCAACAGGATGTTGGTAATCTGACCATTCTTGGAAGTGTTTCGCTGCGAGTTGATGATCGCGTAACGCATCGCTTCGTCGCCCTGCTTCGCCCATGTGTCAGCAGAACCACCGAACTTGCTGGTCGTGTAGTTGACCACAAGCGGGAGCCAGAAATCAAATTCTGAATCCGCAATGCCGTCAGGCCACACCAAACCAGATTCCTCGTCACCACCGTAGTAGCCCGGCGTTGTCAGCAGGCCAGCGTAGGTAACGCTTTCCGGATAACCGACGTAATCAGCGGCATTGGCTGTACGACCGGAGTTTGCACCAGAGGTGTCAGTCGTATCGAACGTCTTGCTGATGGTGCCGAACAAGGACTCCAGCCCGTGCCACGATTGCTCGTTGCCACTGGCTGCGCCATTGACGTAATACTCACCGCCGAGGCCCTCAGTGATGCTCGTCTCAAGACGCTCGACAAAGTTGTCGAATACCTTGATGACGCCCTCTGGGCCACGGTTCGAGCGGAACTCACGGTAGTACATGGTGTCCGCGACTTGGTAGCCACGATACTCCAGATTCGCCGTCTTCCACAGATTCCGTCGTGAAAAGTTGCGTGCAGTTTCCCCAGTGTTACCCTCGATCTTGTGCAAACGATACTGCACGGGCCAATCGAAGCCTTCACCACTATTGTTGTAGTTCACTCGACCGGCAGCTTCGAGCAAGGCACCCATCTGGAAATTGCGGAGCATAGACTCCTCAACTTCTCGAATGTGCTTTGCAAGAGTAGTTGCACTGGTACGGGCAAATGCTACAGGATTAAAACCTTTGTAGGCCATTTCTGTACCCCTCTTCTAAGGACTAAAACAAACCGTCTTCCAACGCCTGCTGGCGTAACTTGTCACCCGCACTCAGCCGTGAGTTTTGGGTCGTCGGGGTCTCGGGTCGGGGTATACTTCCACCTGCGGAGGGCACATGCTCGGCTCCCCTCTGAAGGTGATCCATGTTTCGTTGCAGTGTCTGTTGTTGCGAACTGACCTGCTGCTGCTGCCCGTACATCCTCTGCGTTGCGATGTCTCCGGCGTACATCCTTGTAGCAAGCTGCCACAGTTGCTGGGGATCATGTATCCCCGACTCTCTCAAGTGGTTAATGTAATTTGTAACAGCTTGGCCTTCCTGTGATAACACCAAGTTGCCACTTACATCCTGTACATGCTGGCCTGACCGAGCGTCCTTCTGGTACACCCAGTCGGCATTCCGCTCGTGGATCTGCTGTACTGCCTGCTGTTTCGTCGCTTCCTGCTGATAGGACTGCTGCCACTTCATCACAGCCCCGTAGCGGTCGGCAAATAGCTTGTCAAATTCCTGCTCGATAATGCCCGGCAGGACCTCGTGGGGACGGCGGGTAATATCCTCTGTCCACTTCTCAATGTGGTTGACGTAATCCTCCGCCTGCTGGCGGACTGCGGGAGGAGTATTGGCTGACCAGTCCCAGTACAGTTCACCCTCGGGGGTCTGGAACTGCTGGCGGTATCGCTGGGCATCATCGTAGTTAAAGTCAGGGGCTCCCCACCAGTTCTCGTTCAGCTCGTCGGTGGTAGCCTGCTGCTGCTGCTGGGCCTGATCGTGCTGCCATTGCAGGTACTCTTGGTACTGCTGCTGCTGCTGCTGATTCTGCTGCTGGGACTCTTGGGCCTGACGCTGATAGTGGTCTGCCCACTGTGAGTTCTGGTCCTGTAGCTGGTGATAAGATTCCAGCAGACGATTGGCCGCCTCTGTATCGTCGCTGACGCCAGAGAAGCCAAGGGATTCAACTTGCTCAGAGAGGGTTGGTCCCGTGTAAACCGGATCGGGTTGCGGTACAAACTCTGGCTCTTCAGCAACTACGTCTGTGAGGTCGAGCGTCGGGGCTTCTGTGGGCTCTGTTGTGTCCTCGGGAATCGCTGTGTCCACAACGTCTTCCATAACGTCTTCTTGGGTGATATCAGATGACATAAAGTTTTCCTTACCTTGGGTTTAGGTATCTCTCAACGAGAATGTCCCCTATTGGTGTACATCCGTGCAAGGGTATTTCAGGGTTTTTTCTTGGCCTTCCGCCACCAGAATAGGACGTGCATCCAGAACTTGACCAGACCCACCTTCGCAAAGCCCCGTTTGAAGATGTGATTCTTGGCTGCAATAAGCTCCTCGCACGAGTTGGTCCGGACCATAACCCTGTCCCTCTGCCCAACCTTAATAAATCGGATCTTCATAATAGCCTCCTGATGGGAATTGGTTGAGTCCTTTATTCACTACACGTTCAGCCGTTAGGGCTTTGAGAAGAGGAGAGAGGGAGGGCACGTCTTCAAATGGAAGCTCGTAGGTGTAGCTGCCGCCCGGTGCACCGTGAACGCGGGCCCCCTCTAGAGGAACGTCACCCATGAACAAATACTCGCCCTCGTCTATACCAAGGTCTGTCTTCAGGTCACCCAAGGGAACCTCAAAGACGCGGATGTTGTCTGGATCAACCCCTATCGCCCCACTAATGCCGCCCCCAAACCCCGGCGGCAACGCTACTCCCTCTTCGTGTGCCCTGCTCCACAGATTTTCGATCATATCTTGATACTTGACTCCAAGAACCTCGGCCACCTCTTCGCGACTCGACGCCGGGTTCCTCAGGGTCTCAACGGCGTCCTCTGTGAAGGTGCGGGGCCAGTCCCTAACGTCGTCGTAGAGGTCATCCCCAACGGTGCTGAGGAAGTCCCCAATCTCGTCGTCGGCGGCACGGTAATACTCCTTCAGCATGACCTTGGTTGCGTCACCTGCCTCCGCCTTCCTTCCCGCCTCACCAATGCTCGCCAGTGACCTGAACCATCTTTCCATCGCGACTCGGGCACTCGGGTCAACAGTCATTGATACACCCTGCCCAACACCGAGCCCCCTCCGGCCACTCCACTCTATGGGGTCCCCGGCAACCGTTTTCAGCATAGCGGTGTCGGCTTGACGGGGGGCAATGAGCCTCCCCGCCTCCTCAATTTCTTTCCCAAAGGGGCTCACGTGGTATGCCACGTCCGGGTCCATGCCCACATCTTCAAGAAACATCTCGTCAAACCTGAACGGCCTCTGTGGAGTGAAATCATCAAACACCCTCGGCTCCACGTTCTCGCGAATGGCCCTGTTGGCCTTGGTGGCACCTGACCGCTGCAATGCCTTCCTGCCAACCAAGGCACCGCCGATAAGGTTCAGGGGATCTACTGCCATCTCTGTGAGTAGGCCACCGAGGAAATTCAGCGTGGTATCTTCCTCGCCCGCTAGGTTGTAATGACGCAGCAGGTCCCGACCTGTGGATCGGTTCTCGCCACTGGTCATGCTGCCCCACTGATCCCACGGGTCTTCACCGACAAGGGCGTCCCGAAGGGAACTACCCGGCAGGTCTAAGACATTGCCGACTTTACCGAGGGCTTCTAGGATGCCCATGCTTAATACCCAAGGTCATCAGGTGCGCTCACGCGGGGCATGTAGTACGGCAACTCATAGCTACCCGATGCTGGGTCCGGGCCAGAAAGGTTTTCCATAGGATCAGTCGGAGCGTAATACTCCGGGCCCGGGAGGTTCATCTGGAGAATCTCCAGTGGAGTGGACGTGTTGAGGGGCTCGTTTGTTCCGCCGGATTGCTCTTGGAGGATGTTGCGTAGTTCGGGATTATCGTCGAACATCTCTTCCAACCAAGCGGGGGATGCCTTGCCAGCCAATATCGCCTGTGTACTTCCGGGCAATCGCCGGGACTGACGCCAGAGATGGCGGGCTCGGCGGGTTATCGGAGATGCAGCGCCACCGGCTGCACCACGCAAACCACGGCTCTTATAACCCTTGCCAATGCGGGATAGTACACCAGTCCGGTCTGGCCGGTACTTCTTTAGCGCCTTGGGAACCACAACTCCAGCAGCTCCTAGCATATCCTCTGTAATGCCAGAGGAGCTTGGCTGGCCAAGGACATCCGCAAGAGAATCCTTGAGTGCCTGAATCTTCTTCTCCCGGCGGGTCTCTGCGCCCGCTCGGCCAGCAAGCTGTCGCGACAGTCGCTTTCCTTTAATAGCCCCGGCACCCCTGCGGGCACGAATGATCTTCGGTAAAGCCTTCAGGAGACCTGCTCCACCAAGATAGGTCAGTGGGTCCATGCCAAGCTCTAGGAGGAAGCCGGGGATTCCTCCTACTCCGGTTACCTCTTCTGTGGTTAACCGGTCTACATCGCCGAATGGGTTCAAGAGTTGGTCCAGTGGATTCTCACCGCCAATGAGATCCCGAACAATGCTCCCGGGGAGATCCGCTAGATTGCTGATGCCAGTAAAGATTCCCAATTGAGTTCTCTCCTTAGATTGGAACTTCCGTCCAGTTGTCTGTTCGAGGAC
>Ga0255049_10000383_pt1 | contig 27418 bp, 27 predicted proteins | sample JV7_2_3_MG_FD_183615 | JGI IMG/M metagenome (GOLD analysis project Ga0255049, IMG submission 183615) | Seawater microbial communities from Jervis Inlet, British Columbia, Canada - JV7_2_3 | ecosystem: Environmental > Aquatic > Marine > Inlet | place: Canada: British Columbia | collected 2016-10-06 | reverse complement strand
GTCCTCCACTGATCCGGCCTCGACACGGCAGCCGTTTGCGATTCTCACGATTCCACCAACAGCAACGGTCGAAGCATCCTCAAGGAACGGACGAGCTACACGGGCGAGGGCGTCAGGTTCCAGGAGTGTGTCGGCATCCATGGCGCTCACGATTGCTCCGCGTGCCTGGTTCAGCCCTGCGTTGAGAGCGTCTGCCTTCCCACCGTTCATCTTGTCGACGACCAGCAGGTTCGGATGGCGGCGGCTCTGGTAGACATGCCGTACTGGTTGTGTCTCGATGCTCGAGGTGGCGACGCGGTCAACCCTGCGAAGGTCGAATGCAGAGATCAACCTGACGAGGGTGGTGTCGGATGATCCATCGTTGATGACGACAATCTCGTGGTCCGCATAGCGAAGGGTCAGCAGGGAACGAATCGAGTCGACAATTGTCTCTGACTCGTTGAACGCCGGAACGAGCAACGACATGGGAAGCCCGCCACTCGAAGATACGAGGTCGTCAATGTGGAGTGCACGGAGACCAAGGACGTACGTTCGAAGGCTCTTGAAGGCGATCGAACTCAGGACGAAGTAGAAGCAGTTGAGTACCACGAAGTACACGATCACGAATGCGTTGAACCACAGGAGGGCGGATGTCACACGGCCTCCTTGCACAGCACCTCGCGTGCGCTGTCCGCGGCCAGCCCATGACCCACTGAAAGGTCCTCGAGCATCTCGCGCTGGCCGAGCGCCAACAGAGTCCGTGCTGATCGAATCGCAACCCACGGCGAGTCCTCATGGATCATGCGAGAAACCGAGGTGACGTCTTGCTCACCACCGATGTGGCTGAGCACTGTCGCTGCTTCAGCACGAACGAAGAACGCTGGATGGCTCAACAGCGGGCGAACATCATCGGCCTGCTCGAGGCTTCCAACGACGCTGAGCAGCCGCAGGCAAGCAACAACCAGATCCGGATCGTCCGATTCAAGGGCCTCTGCGGCGATCGGTGCGCCCTCTGGATCGCGGAGGAGACGCAGGGCGCCAGCGACGACAGCACGCGATCTCGCGGGTCGAGCCTCATCACCCAGGTAGCTTCGCAAACCAACAATGGCGCCAGATCCTGCCTGCGCCAACATCGCGGACAGAAGCGATGGACTCCAGTCCGAGTACCGATGGATGTGGTCCAGCACTGCTACCGCATGCTGCGAGTGTGCGGGATTCGATAGCGCACGCGCCGCGACGAGCGACACATGCGGCGACGGGTCGTCAAGCGCAGCAACAATGAGGGCGTTGTATTCATCGAGGGCGAGCACGCTGAGCAACTCGACGGTTGCCGCTCGTTTCCCAGCAGAACGGGCTGTGAGATCCGACAGCAGAACACTGACAAGGGGAGCGCTGAAGCCCATGACCCGATCGCGGTCGGGGCCGCGCAGGCGTCGAGCGAATCGTTCCGTGATCTCAAGTACGTGCCGCATTTCGCTACCAGGGACCCTCGGTACGATCTCGACGCCGTCGCCGATCACACCGATTATCACGGGCTCCCAACGAGCCTCGATTCGCGTGAAGCGCTTCGCACGGTGATTGCTGCGAATCCGAAGCAGAACAACCATGAACGCGAACATGACGTTGAGTGCCATGAGAGCGGCGACAACCGCTGCAAGTCCGGTCATGGTGCGAACGCGCCACGCACACGGGTCAACGGATCATCGCCAGCGGAGAGCATCATGATTCAAGCACCAGGCGCTGGACACGAGCAGCGAGTTCGGTGGGCGAGAACGGCTTCACAACGTAGTCATCTGCACCGAGCTCGAACCCTCGGACGACGTCATGCTCGCTGCCCATTGCCGTCAACACGATGACCGGCGTGTCAGCAAGAGCGGGAATCTCCTTGAAGCGACCGAGTAGCTCGAAACCATCCATCTTCGGCATCTTCACATCAAGAATCGCAACGGCCGGTGGATTCTGTTTCGCCGCATCGAGTGCAGCCTCTCCGTCAGAGCATCGCACCAGCTCGAACCCATCCCTGCTGAGCCGATCAACAATGAGGGCCGCCACGAGATCGTCGTCCTCGGCGAGCAGAACTGATTGTGCACCGCTCTCTTCGATGAGGTCGTCCGGATCGGCAGGTGCGGGCACGGCTGCGGTGACGCCGTGGCGATCTGCTGTCGCGTCGACCTGTAGCAGTGAGTCGATCAACGGGCTGAGCGAATCGGGTTCGAACGGCTTCGCCAGGAAGGCGTCGGCACCGAGGGCGAGACATTCAGTCCTCGCCAAGTCGTTGTCGGCGCCGGACAGAACGACAACCATCAACTGAGCTGTCGCTGGGTCCCTTCGGATATCTGAGAGCAGTTGGCGTCCGTCTCCGTCGGGAAGGAACAGGTCAAGGAGGACGAGATCAGGTTCCGAGCTCAGAAGCTCCCTACCTCCCTCCATCGTGGAGGCGGTGACCACCTTGTGCCCTGATGCTTCAAGAGTCTTTTGCAGCAGCAATTGAATCACCCGGTCATCGTCAATGACGAGGATCGTGGAAGCTCCGCCTGATGCGCCAGCGGACAGTTCAACAAGAAGATCGATGAGGCGACGCGTGACCGACGGCAGATCCCGCCCGGGCGCATTCAGCGCCTCTTGCGCGAACGCAGTGACTTCAGGGAACCCGTAGCTTGCGCCTGAGCCCTTGAGCTGGTGGGCAACACGCTTGATCGAGTCGCGGCCCTCTGCGTTGCCCTCCTCCAAGAAGGCCAGCGCTGCCTCCAGAGCCTCGATCTGGGGACTGAGGCTCGCCAGGTAGAATTCGCGCAGTTCTGTCACGGATTCTCCTTTCTGTGGAATGCGAGAACCTCTCCCCTATATGTCGGTGTCACTTGGGGGCTACATGAGTCAATTGACGCCCCGAGCCTCAGCGCTTTCCTCAAGCCGGCGGCCTGGTGGTTCGATAATGAAGACATGAATCGAACATCCATCTCGCAGGCAGCCGGGGTCCTCGTGCTTGGCTCACTCATCACCGCTTGTGGCGCGACCGCGGCGCCGGAAGTCGTTCTCGAAGCCCACTGGCAGTGCGACGTTCAACGCGTGGCCTTCGTTGACATCTCGGATCTCAATGCCGAGCTCGAATCGAGGATCGTGTCCGCTGGGATGACTGTCGAGGAATACAACGACTTCAGGGTGCAATTGAGCGAGTCAGAGGACCTTCGATCTTCAGTCGCTTCGGAGTATGAGGAGTACTGCCAGGAGTGAGCGATCTCTCGTGGAGGGTTTGTGGCGTGGATCTGTTCTCAGCCCGCTAGCCGTAAATTTCATCGATCACGCGTGCATACCTCGATGCCACGACCGATCGCTTCACCTTGAGGGTTGGTGTGAGTTCGCCGCCCTCGATCGAAAGATCCTCGTCGAGAATCCGGAACGCTTTGATCGCCTCGGCCTTGGAGACAGCCTTGTTGGCGTAGTCGATCGCGGTTTGCACCTCCGAGATCAGCGCTGGGTTGCTTGCAAGCTCGCTTGCTGACGCTTCCCCGAGTTCGTGTGCCTCTTTCCACGGGCCGATGGCGTCAGCATCGAGGGTGACGAGGGCTGCGATAAAGGGTTGGGCATCGCCAATCACCATCACCTGACTGATGAGCGCGCTTGATCGCATCCGGTCCTCGAGCACGGCAGGTGCGACGTTCTTGCCCGCAGCGGTGACGATGATCTCCTTCTTCCTGCCCGTGATCGAGAGGAAGCCATCGTCGTCGAGAACTCCAATGTCGCCCGAGTGGAACCAGTCGTCGGTGAACGACTCTGCCGTGGCGCCATCGTTGTTCCAATACCCGGAGTACACCTGGCCGCCCTTGATCAGCACCTCGCCGTCGTCGGCGATTCGGATCGATGACCCCTGCAAGGGACGTCCAACCGTTCCAATCCTGATTGCATCCGGTCGGTTCAGTGTTGCACCCGCTGTCGTTTCCGTCAGGCCGTACCCCTCAAGGACGATCACGCCAGCTCCGCGGAAGAAGTGGCCAAGACGAGCGCCGAGCGGCGCACCGCCAGAGATTGCGTACCTGATATCGCTACCGAACAGGGCACGGATCCTGGTGTAGACGAGCTTGTCGAACACGCCGTGGGCCACCTTCGTCCCCACCTTGATCTTGCCTCGCTGCACGCCTTGGGAGTACGCGATTGCGGTGCTCGCAGCGCGATCGAAGATCTTCCCTTTGCCTTCCGACTCCGCTTTCTGCTTCGCTCCGTTGTACACCTTCTCGAACACACGCGGTACTGAGAATACGAACGTCGGCTTGAACATCGGCATCTCCTCGAGGAGGTTCGGGATGCCCGTGGAGAAGCCGATGGTCGTTCCTGTCGAGACGGAGACCGCCTGGACTGCTCGGGCAAAGATGTGAGCCAGGGGCAGGAACATGAGCGTTCGGTATCCCTCACCAAGCAGCCCCTCAATGGATCCATCCAGCTGGGCGACTTCCCATGCGAAGTTGTAGTGGGTGAGAACACATCCCTTCGGCATGCCGGTGGTTCCCGAGGTATAGACCAGCGTTGCCAAGTCGCTGTGTTTGATGGCGGCAACGCGACTGTCGACCTCAGCACGCGTGACGTCGGTAGCCATTCCTCGCAGCGTGTCCACAGCGCCATCGTCAATGACGAAGACACTCCTGCAGGTCGAGACGTTCTCAGCTACTTCCTCATATGCGCCAAGGGTGTCGGCATTCTCGGAGATGAGAGCCACGCATCCTGAATCCTTGAGAATCCACTCAACCTGTTCGGCCGATGACGTCTCGTAGATCGTTGTCGTTGCGGCTCCTGCTGCCCATATCGCGTAATCGAAATAGGTGAACTCGATGCGAGTTCCGGTGTGCAACGCAACTCGGTCGCCTTGGTTGACTCCCGCGGCGACGAGCCCCGCGGCAAGTTCGCGCACCATCTCCCACATCTCGGCCGTCGAGACATCAACGAACCGGTCACCCTCGCGGTATGCCAATGCGGCGTGGTCTGGTGACTCTTCAACTCGTTTGATCAGCTGTTGCACGACATTGAGCTCTTCGGCAACCTGTGCAGCACCTGGTGTTGTGTACGTCTTCATCGGCCCTCCCGCATCGGGGCGATGGTATCGAATCACGCGGGAGCTTGCACAATTCCCTGTGCCGGAGTTCAGACGTTGACAAGCTCCCTAGTGTCAGAGTCGACTTCGGACACATCATTTGGTTCGGGACGGGTTCGTTTCGCGCGCCAGACGTACCAGCCAATGCCACTGGCGACCACACCGCCTGCAGCTGCAACAAGAAGGAACACGTGTGCGTTGCTTCCGAGAAGGATGGAGCTCCCGGACGCGATCGGACTGCCACCTCTATCGGGATCGAGCACCCAGGCACCCACACGGAACAGGACGGCGAACGACAGAGCCGAAAGCACCACTCTGGTCGCAAGCAACCGGACCATTGCAGCGCGGTCGGTGGACAGCCACACGGCTGACGATCCGGCTGACACGAGCGCGAGTGCTGCGAGCACAACGATCACTGAGAGAAGAGATCGGGCATCGTTCGCGACGCTGGCGATCATGGCAGCGTCGCCCGAGTCAAGGTCAATCGCCTCTGCCTGTTCGATAGCCGCAGTGACTGTTGCCTCGTCGATCGCCTGGTCGTGCTCAGCAAGAGCCGATACAACGAGAGGCACGATCGGAGCCAACGTATCGGTGAGTTCCACGCGTGCCTCCTCGCCCTCGTCGACGAAGAGCGCATCGACGAATTGGTCAACCAGCGCACCGATTGCCTCCTCGACCTCTGGCCGGTTCTCGAGGCCGGCTATCGCTTGTCCAGCTGCCGTTGGGTCGATATCTCCCGACGACACGACAGCGTCCTCGATCCATCCATAGATTCGATCGCTCGCCATGTCGGCGCTTACAGCGGACCGTGCGGATGCTTGGATCGTCGGCCGATCGTGCGTGACTGCCCTCCCCCACAACCCGACGAGCAGAAGCGTCGTCGCGAGCCCGAATGCCCACAGGACGACAGAGAGCGTGCCTCGTCGCGCTGATGTGCGCCAAGTTGTCGGAGTCTGGTCTGGCATTGGCCTGTGCATAACCAGAAAGCGTATCTGCGCCATGCGCTACCACACCGGTAAGTTCACGGCCATGGAGGAAATCCTCAACCTCAACGCGCTGGTCAAGCAGATGGCACTCGCATTTGGACTCGCGATGGTGCTTGGCAACGGGTTCGCGATCATCCAAAACAGGCGGGGAGAGTCGCCAAGCGGTGAGGAAGGCGCATTCCGAGCCGGAAGGGCATGGTGGCTGTTCACCGTCGGTGCGCTTATCGCCATCTGGGGTGCTGCGAGCCTGCTCAGCTGACATCGTTCTGAGCCGTCTGCCTTCGGTACACTTCTGTCCGTTCGCGGGTGTAGTTCAATGGCAGAACATCAGCTTCCCAAGCTGAATACGGGGGTTCGATTCCCCTCACCCGCTCCGCGTCATCCACTCGCTTGGTCTAGAAATGTCGTATGCAGCATCACGAAGGCTCGTCTACGATTCCCTTCATGTCATCTGGCCCCAACCTTGAAGGCAGCGTCGCCGCGTTGAATGGCGACGTGGTCGGCTATTCACGACTCCTCGCAAATGACTTTGAGGCAACGTCGGAAGCGATGACAATTGCTCGCGCGATTGTCGAGACACAAGTCTCGGCCCGCAGAGGTCGACTCGTGAACTTCGTCGGCGACAACTTCATGGCAGTTTTTGATTCGGCGAGGAACGGCGTTCAGACCGCTATCGAAATATCGCGAGCGGTTGAAGAGGCCAACGCTGACTCACCGCAAGCGAAGTGGCTGCGATTCCGCTTGGGCATGGACCACGGCGCGGTGAGCCAGTCCAACGGCCACTTCGAAGGTGACGCACTCAACATCTCTGCTCGCATTCAAGCCCTGGCCCAGTCCGGAGGCCTCTCAGTCTCACAGACGATCTACCACGATCTCGATGAACCTGCTCTCCGATTTCGATCAACCGGCTATCACCGCCTGAAGAACATTCCTGAGCCTGTCGAGATATTCGAGTTCGTAGACCTGCCGAGCGACGGGACAGCGACGGACCGCGCCTCAAGACTTTCACTCGAAGCACCCACGGTGGCGGTCTTGCCGATCATCGCTGACTCAGTTGACGACTCCTTGCGGTCAGCGGCGGAGATGATGCGCGCCGACATCCTGCATCGGCTCGCTTCCATCCCTTCACTTACCGTTGTCGAGGCAACCGAGAACGGCGGCCAAGCCAAGACAGCGGCCCGCTACATGCTGGAGACCGGCATTCACCAGTTCGGAGACACTCTTCGGGCCTATTCGACGCTCTTTGACGTCACCACGATGAATGTTGTCAAGTCGCACAAGATCTCGGGCCCGACAAGCGACATCCTGGGAATGTCTGACCGCCTGTCGGAAGACATCGGGACGTCGATTGAGGTTGAGCTTGTGGTTGGTGCACCGGCCGGTCTCTACGCCGAGCTCGACGACCCCACGGCCATCGAGAACGTCTATCTCGGCTGGTACAACCTACGGTCCGAAACCGAGCAGGGATGGCACCGTGCCCTCGCCCTGTTCGGCGAGGTCGCCGAGTCTCATCCCGATCTGCCCTACGGATGGGTCCTATCTGCATTCACCAACTGGGTCGGCGCCTCCAACGAGTGGGCCGCAGACCCTCAGGGAGCCCTGGTGCTCGCGCGAGAACAGTCGAGGCGCGGTCTCGAGCTTGGCGATCCAACCGGCATGGCACAGACGGTTGGTGCCGCTGTGCTGATGTCCATGGGACGGGTCGACGACGCAATTGCAGAGCTGAGGGACGTTGAGATCATTCGACCGACGTGTGACGTCACATTCGCATTGGAGGGAAGCCTGAAGCGTTACCTCGGGGAATGGGAGGAGGCAGTCGACAAACTCGACGTCGCGATGCGGCTGACGGGTGTGAACAAGCCTTGGTATCCCACAGTAAAGGCTTGCTCGTTGTTCATGGGCCACCAGAACGAACACGCGGCGTCTGTGGCAGAGTCTGTACTCGAGTACCAACCCAACAACCTTGAGGCACTTCTCGTCCTCGCTGCCGCGCAGGTCGAACTCGGACTCGATCGGCGCTCACAGGCAACGGCGACTGCGATCCGGGAGCGTTTCCCTGCGGTTGACATCTCAGCGTGGCTCGACAGGAATCCGTACCAGGATGAAACGGCGGTCGAACGATGGAAAACCGACCTCGCGTCCCTCGACCTCATTTCCGCAACGTAGGTCAGGCCGGCCGATCTCGACCGTCTGGCCTGAAACCCGTCGGAGGGTGTGCAACATATATACCCCCTAGGGGTATAATTGACGGATGGAACTTGACCACCAAGACCGTGACGACATCGTCAAGCGACTCAGACGAGTCGAAGGTCAGTTGCGCGGCCTCCAAGCCATGATCGATGACGGTCGCGACTGCAACGAAGTACTCACCCAGTTTGCTGCAGCCAATCGTGCACTGAGCCGTGCAGGATTCAGATTCTTCTCCGCCACAATGGAGCAGTGCCGGCTCAACCCGGAGGCCGCCAGCGAGAAGGGCTATACGCCCCAAGCGCTTGAGAAGATGTTCCTGCGCCTCGGCTGAAGCGATGGGTCCAGCACACAGAGGACTACCTTTGGCTCAACCATCGATGGAGTGGGATGACAGACAATCCGCCTGCAGTACCCGACGAGACTCCAAGCCGTCCGGAGGACGTGCCGTCTGACTCGCGAGGCTGGGCGGTTGCCGCTCACCTTCTCCCCTTCATCAGCTTGGCAATCATCGGCCCGCTGTTCGTTTGGCTCATCAAACGTGACGAGGATGAGTACGTCGAAGATCAGGCGAGAGAGGCGCTGAACTTTCAACTCTCGCTGCTCATCTACGGAATCGTCTCCGCGATTCTCATCATCGTCATCATCGGAATCTTGCTCCTGGTCGCTGTGGCAATCTTCGGCCTGGTCTGGTCCATCATTGCTGCAGTTAACGCCGCGAACGGCGTGCGATACAGGTACCCGCTCACGATGCGGATGGTCAAAGGCCCTTCTTCTGACAGCGAGTGATCTCGCTGCCGTCCATCGCTATCTGACAGGGGCGACAAGCAGTCCTCGGTAGTTCTTCAAGTCGTCACGCACAACGAGTGTGGTTCCACAACCACGATGTACGAGTGGTCGCCGAGACTTGCGGTGGAGATCTGCTTGGCTAAGGCGTTTGTGCCTCCGGCTGATAGGTCGCGGAGCATGACGGGGTACCTTCTCGTTTGGCGCGACGTCTGGGTATTATACCCCCTAGGGTACCATTCGATCGCCCATGCCCCACGAAGGAAGCAACGAATGTTCGGCCGCAACAAGACCGGCGTCGACGTTGTACAGGCTCAGAAGATGTCATCAGACGATGGCTACGTGATCCTCGACGTCCGCACGGAACGAGAGCGAAGGCAGGGACACCCGCCCGATTCCATACACATCGTTCTCGAGACGATCCCGCAGAGGCTCGATGAGTTGAAGGGGAAGAAGGTCCTTGCCTTCTGCAGAAGCGGCAACCGGTCAGACGCAGCGGCCAGATTCCTCAACCAACAGGACATCGAAGCCCACAACGTTCTGGGCGGCATCCTCGCCTGGTCGCGGGCAGGGTTGCCACTGAAGAAAGGTCCATAGTGATGAAGAACACGACCAAGACACTCATCGCAAGCGCGATGCTCGGCGCAGTAGTCCTCGCTGGGTGCTCGTCAAGCTCTGCCTCGATCGAGACGGTCAGCCCTGAAGTAGCGGCGACCGTCATTGCAGAGGAATCGGCCGAGGTCATCCTCGACATCCGCACGCCACAAGAGTTCAGCGAAGGCATCATCGATGGCGCGGTCAACATCGACTTCTACGAGTCGACGTTCGCCGCAGACCTGGACGTTCTCGACAAGGACGCTCACTACGTCGTGTACTGCCGAAGCGGCAACCGATCCGGCCAGGCGATGAGCACACTCAAGGACCTCGGATTCACGAACATCACTGAGATCGATGGCGGAATCGTCAATTGGTACAGCACCGGCCACGACGTCGTCCTCCCCTAGCTCCGTCCACATACGTCCAGCGCTGCTGAGCACCGTACACGGTGGTGAGCGGCGCCAGACGTCCCGAACGGTCGGCTAGCATCGGCGACCGATGATCTTCTCAGACCGAACCATCAAGGCAGCGATGGCGAACACCCGGATCACCATCGATCCCTACGACGAGTCCATGGTGCAGCCGTCAAGCGTTGATATCCGGTGTGACCCCAAGTTCAGAGTCTTTGAGAACCACAAGTACGCGCTCATCGACCCGAAGGCGCCTCAGGGTGACCTCACGGTTGGGGTGACGGCATCGGAGGATGATCCGTTCATCCTGCATCCGGGAGAGTTCGTGCTCGGCTCGACACTCGAGGTGATCGGACTCGCGGACGACATCGTGGCACGACTCGAGGGCAAGTCGAGCCTTGGGCGCCTCGGGCTCCTCATCCACTCGACAGCAGGGTTCATCGACCCGGGATTCACCGGGCAGGTGACCCTCGAACTGTCGAACGTGGCCAACCTCCCGATCGCCATATACCCGGGGATGAAGATCGGACAGATCAGCTTCTATCAAATGACAACGCCAGCGGAATTCCCCTACGGGTCGCCTGAGCTTGGTTCCAAGTATCAGGGCCAGAGCGGGCCGACGCCGTCCCAGATGCATCAAGACTTTGGAGATCAAGAATGACCGAAATCCATGCCAGAGTTAGCGGCGTGATGATCGATTGCCATGATCCGGATGCACTCATGGACTTCTGGGGAGAAATCGTCGGCATCGAGGCAGGGATGCAGTTCCCTGACTACATCTTCAGTACCAAGATCCCCGGCAATCACATCAGACTCGCGTTCCAAAGGGTCCCAGAGGACAAGACGGTCAAGAATCGACTCCACATCGATATCAGCCACGAAGACCCTGGGGCACTCATCGTCAAGATCGAGAGCCTCGGTGGATCACGGCTACAGGATCATGAGGTCAGTGGGTTCCACTGGACCGTGATGGCAGACCCAGAAGGCAACGAGTTCTGCATCACGAAGGCCGAATAGCCCTCAACTCGATGGCCACATCTGAGACGGTCCCGTTGGCTGGAGTGTCGACACCACGTTTGAGGTACCCAAGAGCGATGCCTCGCGCTGCTGAAGTGACCGTGCCGACACCGTCGCCGTCGACCACGATTGGTGAATTCTCTGACAGCCTCTCGCTCTCGTCGAACACGAGCTGAACGAGACGCTTCGGAGGCGCCACATCCCGATAGTGCACCCGAGCCACGAATTCCTGGCCTGTGTAGCAGCCCTTGTCGAAGCCGATCGTCTCAGCCACGATTCCCGTCATCACTGGCGTAACACTGCCATCGATCTCATGACCCATGCGCGGCCATCCCCTCTCAACTCGGCTCTGCTCGTCCTCAGCATCGACCGCGACAGTTCGCTGTTCGAAGGAGATATCCATGCGGCCCAGGAGCTCATCGATGGTCCGACGTACGGTGTCGCCTGATCCCGACTCCATCTCAAGCGTGTACTCGGCATCGCCAGCGCGCGTCACCTGCATCAATGCGATGATCTCGCTCTTCGGTTCGAGGAGGAATGACCACGCGGACTCCCCGATATGGAGAGCAAGAACATCCTGGGTGAGCTGTGTCTGGAGATAGTCGCCAGCGTCAACACCCGAGACGATAACGAGGTCGTGGTCAACCGATGGCATGCGTTGATGGTACGCCAAGACTTGCACCCGACGGACGGCCCATGCATGTGCACAGACCGTCCGTGAAACGGGCCAGCGCTATCCGTCGAGTGGGTACGTATCTGACTGGGCAAAGAACTCATCAGCCAACCGAACCAACTCGCTGGCTGTGTCGGCAGTTCCGTACCACGTTCCGTCGAAGCAATTCGGGGAGTCAAGATCCAGCGAGCAATCACCGGCTGCAACAAACACATCCTCCCAAACCTTGGGGTATGTGTCGCGGATCCAGAGACCCATCGCCGCGAGCAACTCTCCAGGGTCATCTCCCGTGCGATCGACCTGCTGGATGTCGAGTACGCGACCCTTCTCGTCGCTCCTCACGATCCAGCTATCGGTCCAGGTCGTCCCGAAGCCAGTGGTGTAGCTCGCGGCGCATTCAATCCGTATGCCATCGAGGTGCGGAACACATTCCTCAACGGCGATCTGCTCGCCGAGCGCCATACGGAAGGCTATGAATTCCTGCACGTGCGTTCCTGAGATTTGCAGACCCCAGAACGCGCCGTCCTGACGGAACATCTTCATCCAGGCGTCGATGTCGCCGTTGTTGAACACGTCAATCGTCTCGAGCGCGGTGTCGTAGGTCACCTGCAGATCAGCGGACATTGCCACCGTGGTCGGAGTTTCGTCATCAGCCGGATCGGCAACGTCTCCTTGACTCATCATGAGGATCGTTATCGCACCGAACAACAAGACGACGCCGAATGCGACTGCCGCTGCGACCCATCCACGCCTCGTTTCCCTCTTGTCCTTCAGCGGCGCCTCTGGTACTTGTGTATCGATAGGCATGTAACCCGCCCTTTCATCGATGTCCATGAGAAGAGCCTCAGACGTCAGCACTGACCCCGGTGGCTCCGATCCGCGTGGTGCGGCGTCTGCCAGTTTGAGTCGGTCGAAACTGTCGATCATTGGGACTCACCTCCTTCCATGCGATGGGGACGGTCATTCGTGAATTGGTTCCGATCATCCGAGAGGAGCCGGTTCAATCGTTTCCTCGCTCTCGAGAGGCGCATATCGACGGCGGTCGCGTTCAATCCGACCACCTGGCCGATCTCTGCAGAGGAGAGCTCCTCCCAAATCCTCAGTTGGACGATCTCCTGATCGAGCGGCTTCAGCGTTTCCAGGGCCAGGAGGGCGTCTTCGGCGGATTCATTGCGGACGACAACCGTTTCTGGCGACATTGCGGGATCCACGCGTATCGAAGCGAGTTTGACTCGCAGTCTTCGGGAACGCCGCGTGGTTCGCTGGGAGTTGGCAGCACAGTTCCGTGCGACGCCGAACAACCAGAGGCGTGCAGCGTCACCCATCGGAACGTCGTCGATCCGACGCCACATGGCGAGGAACACGTCTGCCATCACGTCGTTTACATCGTCCACGGGAACCCGTCGGAGGCAGTACGAGCGAATGGACTCGTAATTCGCTTCGTATATCATGCGGAAACGCCCATCGGCGCTCGGATTCCGCATTGCGTCTTCCTCCCGGTCTACATCAAGCGTACATGTCCGGCCCAACCCCGACCTAACAACCCAATCGCGCGCGTTAGGAACGCAGCATGTCGGACATGTGGTTGATAGCGACGAGGACGGTCGTGCCCGTTGGGAGCGGTCAAGTGATCGCTCCCAGCGTGCGTTCTTGCTCAAGTTCTGTGGTTTCGGATTACGGGGTGAACTCTTTGCCCTCGGTCAGCCAGAGGGCGAGTTCGGCTCTGTCGGGGATGTGCAACGCCCCGGACTCAACGAAGTAGGCCGTATCGACATAGTCGATCGCCGCGGGGTCGTGGGTTGCCATGACAACCGTCGTCCCTGATCGGGCAATGTCGCGGAGCATGGCGAGGATTCCGGCACCCGTTGTCGTGTCGAGCTCACCTGTCGGCTCGTCTGCAAAGAGGTATCGGGGCTCGTGAACGAGCGCCCTCGCGATCGCAACCCGCTGTTGCTCACCGCCTGACATCTCCTCAGGTCGGTGCTCGGAGCGATCGACCATGGCTACCCGCTCGAGCGCCGCGAGCGCTTTCTTCTTGGCTGATGACCCGCGCTCGCCAGCAAGCCTGAGGGATACGTCCACATTCTCCCTGGCGGACAGCAGCTGGAGCAGCATGGCGGACTGGAAGACGAACCCAAGCTTTGATCGCCGCAGCTTTGCCGCTGCAGACTCTGACAGTCCTTCCACCTGATCTCCATCGATCCAGACCTCACCCGTATCAGGGCGCTGAAGGAGTCCCATCATGTGCAGCTGACTCGTTTTGCCCGACCCGGACGGACCGAACAGTGCAACGAACTCGCCGTTTGCGGCGGACATGTCCACGTCGATCGCACCCAGGGCGCCGTTCGGATAGCGTTTCGTCACGCCCCTGAGTTCAAGACTCATCGATGATCTCCTCCGGCTCGAGCAGGAGACCCTCTGGCACGACCTTGACACGTACGTGGTCCTTGATCCCCGATTCGATCAGCATGTCGCGAGGTAGCTGGACCATGCCTCTCTGGTCAATGCTCACAAGCTCCGTCTTGCCCCGCCGGCTCTGGGTGGCAATCCGTCCATCGGCGATCCGCACGACTCGATCCGTGCGTTGTGCAACCGCAACATCGTGGGTGACTACGAGAATCGAGAGTCCGCCCTCGTGAGCGAGCTGGCGAAGCAGTTCGAAGATCTCAAGTGACGTCTCAGTGTCAAGTTCGCCCGTGAGTTCGTCAGCGAGCAATAGCTTCGGGCCCGGAGCGAGTGCGACACACAGTGCCAGTCGCTGCTGCTCACCACCGGACAGCGTGTGGACGGGGGCGTGCGCCTTCCCGCGGAGCCCGACCGCTTCGAGCAGCGCCATCGCTCGCCTCTTACGCTTGCGCCTACCGATTCCACCGAGAAGAAGCGGTAACTCGACGTTCTGAATCGTCTTTAGGTACGGCACCAAGTTGCGGGTGAAGTCCTGCCAGACGAACCCGACATCCCTCCGGTAGTACCTCGTCAGATCCTTGGGCGAAATGTCGGACAGGTCGCGGTCGGCAACGATGGCCTTGCCCGCTGAAGGTCTCTCGAACCCGGCGAGGATCGTAAGAAGCGTGGACTTGCCAGCGCCTGAGGCTCCCACAATCGAGATGAATTCGCCTTGTTCCATCGTGAAGTCGAGGCCTTGTAGCGCGACAACCTCGAGGTTGCCCTGCTTGTGGATCTTGATCACATTGTTGCACTGAACGATGGTTGCCATCAGCGCTCGACCTCCCTCAGGACCTCGCTCATCGCACGCGTGGACACCCTTCGGGTCGCCCACAGCACTGAGATGATCAGGAGCACTCCCAACACCGCGATGTATGCAACGAGTTGGGCCACGGGTGGACTGATGAGAATCGGCGGATTGACGACACTCGCCGTTTCCCCGAGTTGCAGGAACGGAAGCATGACAACCACGAGACCAACGCCACCGAGCACACCGATGGCGGCACCGAGTCCGATCACTACGAACTGCTCGAGGGCGAAGGTCATGCCGACGCTCTTGCGTTCAAAGCCAAGTGCCCTCAAGACGCCCATCTCCCTGGCTCGCCTACTCACGGCAAGCATCACATATCCAGTTACGCCCGCGAGGGCGAGCACAACGCCTGTCGCAGCGCCGACGAACAGAATCGCCACGAGGCCGACCTGAACCGGCCGCGAGGCGAATGCGGCCTCCACGAGACCGATGGTCCATACCTCGTCAGGGAGGAACGTCATTTGGGACGAGACGACACGCACAACCGCATCGGCATCATCCGAGGACACCCACAATTCGTCTGGCGTCTCGATAGACGCGGGACCGCCGACAATTGACCAGGAGGAGAACCCGTTGGCCCACACGTTGTACGCCGCGAGATCGATGACCATGACACCGTTTCTCCGTGTATCGGTTGCAGTCGGCACTCTCTCTACGAATCCAACCACCTCTCCAACGACGACCTGGGACCCGATGCTGTAGTTGGAAACATCGCCAACGTTGAGCCCGGCAATAGAAGCTGCTTCATGGTCGAGGAGCACCCGAATCACAGGCGGTTCGCCTCGAACGTTCGGAACGCTGGAGTTCGACCTCGTACGATTCTCTGGCAGCGACCACTGCTGGGCGGAACCGCTCTTCCACAGCGGTGACGACAGCAACTCCTCATCCGATGGCGGCACGGTATCGGGAGGGACGGAGGAGTACCTCGCATCGACTGCCGTTGAGGCCGGGACGTCTCTCGTGAGGACGAGATCATCAACACCCATGAACTCTGTCGTGTCCAGAGCGACGTCCCCGTCGCCGGTGACAGCTGTGATCGATGACAGAAGCAGCTCGCCGCCGTTGACGACAAAGCCGCCAGACTGATCGGAGAGTTCGACCCACATGCTCACGATGGAGAATGGGGGCTCTGGAGGACGCGTGTAATTGGTGTTGAGGCCGGTTGAGAGGTCAACGGTGACCGTGCGCCATGTCGAGTCGAGGAAGTCATCGTCAGCGGTCATCGTCCACATCCGATAGCGAGCATCAACCACCTTGACAACCAGCCGGAGGTTGCGAACCGGAAGGGACACAGCCTCAGACTCCGCGAGGAGGCTCTGCGGCACGACGACCCCTTCGACGCTCACCGCTGAGGCGTCAGCCGGGAGTTCGATCCCGACATCAGGTGCCCGGCCGTCGGGACGGAGTTGCGTGAATACGTCGGCAGCCGTGGGCGCTCCGAAGTCGGGCCGCCATGTGACCACCTCGGAAAAGTCGTCAGGGATCACGGCGAGAACCTCTGCACTCCGACCACTCTGGCGTGGCGCACCCAGCGTGCGCAACACTGGGGTCCCAAGCGAGCCCTGCGGCGCTTCCGCGTATCCAGCACCGCCGCCAACGACTCTGACATCGGCACCGGCAGCGAACTCGGCACGATCCGTGTACGAGCTCTCAAGCGTTGCGGCGTAGGTCAGAGCAAATGCTCCGAGTCCGGTTGTCACCCAAACGAGGAGCGCGAGCCGCCCATAGGGAACGGGGTTCCTTCCGAGATGCCAACCCGTGAGTGCCGTGGACAGATTCCGCGGCTTCGTAAGCAGCCAACCGACAAATCGGAGGATGTAGGGGAATACTCGCAGCAAGACAAGGGCGCCAGCGAAGAGCAGAAGCGCGGGGAATATGATCGCCAGTGGATCAAGGGTTGCTTCCTCCCCTGAGTCATTGATGAAGCCTCTCAGCCGCAGCTGGACAAGCAGCACAAATGAGAGAGCAATCGCGAAGAGGTCGATGTTGTACTTCTGCCACACCGACTGTGTGCCCGGACGAGCCGCCAGGGACCGCAGAGCCAAGACGCCGCGGCGCGCATACGGGAAGATTGCCACACCCATGGCAACGAAGGTGATGACACCGCCAGCAACCATGAACGGAACCACGGATCTCACCTGGGCGACGCGAAGCGGATCACCTCCAGTGAGTGTGGACAGCGGTGGAACTCGGCCTGTAACTCCAACGAGGAAGCGGGCTACCGGGGGAGCAACCAAGGCAGCGACCATAGCGACAAGCAACGACTGGCCAAGATGAATCCCGATCGTCTGCCATGAGGAAGCGCCTCTCGACTTCAGAAGAGCGATCTCCCCGCCCTCGCGCTCGACCGTCATTGCGGCGGTGTAGACAAGGAAGTAGACGGCGCCGCCGACAACGAGCGCGAGCATCGCGAGGATGGGACCCCCGACAACAACTGATCGGGTTTCGAACGCCTCGAGCAATACCGTGATGGCCGATGCCGTCGGAATGTCACCGCCGCTCTCGCGTGCGACTTCAGCCCTGAACTGGCCCAACCGGCTCTCAAGGCTTTCAAGATCCTCCAACTGGACCGTGCCCTTGTCGAGTGGCATGTTCCAACGCTGAGTGACAGCGATGTTCGGCAGGCCTCGCATGTCACGCCCCCACGGATCAACCTCGAAGGTTGTACTGGAAGCCTTGAGCCAGCGATCGAACGATGCCTGATCGAGGTACACCATCCTCGGTGGCTCATCGATCCCCCAGATGCTGTCGTTCGGGTCGGTCGGTTTGACGATCGCGGCTACCTCGACGTACTCGAACGTGCTGGCCAAGCCGGAGAAAGGCTTGAGGAAGAACCGGTCGCCGATGGTCGTTCCGGTCAGGCGTGCGACGTCCTCACCGATCATCAGCGGAAACGGCTCATACGTGTTCAGAGGAATGCTCGTCGTAGCGTCGTACGTGCCCTCGACGACGACAAGCTTCTCCTCGAGAACAGGAGACGTGAAGATACGCACCTGGGTTGGTTCCCTCGGGGGCCGCGGGTATGGAGGTGTCGGAATCTCCGCCGGGTCACCCCCATCCTCGAGGAAGAGGATTGCGTTCTCTTTCCACAGCTCCCCTTGAGCGATGAAGTCGTTCGGGGCGTTGCCGCCAGAGGGCACAACCAAGAACTCGCGCGTCTGGCTGCGCTCGACATTGGTTGGATACCACAGCTCAAGCCATGTCTCTCGCGCATCGTCGACGATCGCACGATTCGTTTCTGCCGCGTCGGGCGAATAGTCGTTGAGCGTGGCAAAAGCCGATACGTTCAACTCGCTCTCAAGCGCCTTGTCGATGCTGAATTTCAGATCAACGGCTTGGACAGAGGCCTCGTACAGCGGGACTACGACCAGAAGTGCGATCACAAGCGTCGCGCCAAGAAGCGAGCCGAAGAGGATTCCCTTCTTGGCCCATACGCGCCGAACCACCAGCCCGACATAGGTAACGAGTCTCATTTGTACGTCCCACTGCCTCCGGAACGACCCCACAGTAGGCGCTCCGTAGCACGCACACTGCCAAGGCAGAGCTCGAACTAGTCACTTCGGACACAGCGAAATGGGCCGTCCGGCGGATAAGGGATTTCCAGCCAATTGCCGATGCCAACATATGGAAACCGACGACACCAGCGGGGGACGGCTCTCTTCGCGCACCCGCAACAAGGCAATCGCCGTCGTGGCCGGACTCGGCATCATCGCGATCCTGATTGCGCTCGGCTATGTGTTCTCCACTTCCTCAGGGGCCCAGCAAGTGGCCACGAGCGCCCGTTCACTGCACGAAGCGAACGCAGCGGCTGGTTCAGCAGCGGTCGCGAGGGCGTCCGTGGCCCAAGCCGTCGTCTTCGGAATCGATCACGAGCTAGGCGTCGCATCCGTTGAGTCACGAGACGCAACGATCGCGGAAGCAAGAGCCACCCTTGACGGAACCGCGCACTGGGTGGAGGCACTGCAGGCCGACTCCGCGACACACCAGCTCGGGGCTGAATTGGAGAAGTTCACCGACGCTGGCGAGCACATCGTCAAGCTCCTGACCAGTGGTGAGAGCATCGAAGCTGAGGCCATGCGCCAGAGCACCTTCGAACCGCTGTACGCAGGGCTAGCTGCATCACTCGGCGCCAGACAGACCGTCATAGTCGACGAGATCCACACAACGGAGCGATTCGCCGGAACGATCGGCTGGATCGCCCGGCTCCTTGCAACACTCCTCATCCCTGCCGCAGCGATCATCGCCTACTTTCTGCTGGTACGTCGACAGTTCCGTGAGGCGGAGCTGAAGTTGGACGCGAAGTTGAAAGCCGAACGTCAGCTCTCCGTGTCCAAGGACGAGTTCATCGCCGGGATCTCGCACGAGCTGCGAACACCCTTGACCAGCATCTACGGGTTCAGTGAATACCTACTCGAGAACGAGATTCTCGATCCCGACGAAGCGATGGAACTCCTCGGCCTCATCAACAAGGACTCCGCAGAATTGTCGCGGATGGTCGATGACCTTCTGACGGCTGCGCGATTGGAAGCGGATGCCCTGAAGTTCACATACGGGTACGTCAACATGCGAGAGGAGACCGAGGCGGCGATCGGCGCGATGGTCCGTGGAGGCACCAGGGTGGGCATCAACGGTGAAGTCATGGCATGGGCCGATCCCGTGCGGGTACGCCAGATCGTCAGAAACTTGGTATCGAACGCGATCAAGCACGGCGGAGAATCCGTGGGCGTGTACCTCGAGACTGCAAGCGGCGAAGCAGTCATCACGGTGTCGGACAACGGGGACGGCCTCTCCCACGACGTTGAGGAACGACTCTTCGATCGTTTCGTGCACGACGGGAACGAGACACTTCTCATGGGCTCGGTCGGTCTCGGACTCTCGATCGCGAGGTCATTGGCCCAAACAATGGGTGGCGATATCCGTTTTGTTCGTGCCAGTGGATGGACCAACTTCGAAGTGTCCCTGCCGCTCAGGGACCCAGACGCGCCCGGTCAACGACCCGATGGGCAACGAGTCAGCGAGTCTCAACCGAGGCATGATGATCCTGTTCTTGCGAGCTACTCATGAAACGAGCAGCGCTTCTCATCGCTGTGACACTTCTGGGGGCGGTCGTCGCTCTCCCCGCCCTCGCCGCGGACCCGGAGGCCACATACCTCGACACCTTCGGCGCTCAAGGGTTCAGCGGGAATGATGGCGACATGGACTTCGCCGGTCCGTGGAACGAGATCAATGAGTCGAACGGACCGCTCATTGGATATGTGTGGGTATGGGACCATCCATTCTGTGATGGCTCCTTCTGTCTCATGATGGGTGGAATCGACAAGGAGGCTGCAGGGACTGGTATCTCCCGGACGGTCGACCTGAGCGGAGCATCATCGGCAGAGCTGTCATTTGACTACGGCCGCGAACTCATTCAGGAAGTCTCCGGCGGCACTGGCATTGTGCAGGTTTCCTCGAACGGGGGGAACTCGTGGAATACGGTCAAGACCGTGACACTCGACGCTCACGATGACGGACTCACGCGCCAGGCAAAGATCGGCATCACCGACTGGGCAACTGCTGACACCGTCATCAGATTCAAGATCACGGAGGCGGAGACACTCGAGGCATACTGGCTCATCGACAACATCGGAATCGTTGCCTCGTTCGAAACGACCACGACAACCACGACAGCGCCAGCCTCGACCACAACATCGACCTCGACATCAACGTCGACCTCGACCACAACCACGGCACCCAGGTCAACCACAACGACGAAGCCGCGTGCCACAACCACGACCACGACAACGAGGGCCCCGGCCACGACCACCACGACAGAGCCGGAGCGCTCACACGAGGAACCAGCGACAACAACGACTGTGCCACTATCGACGACAACGACGGTCACAACGACACCAGGGAACGACATCTCAGCGGAGGATCACGACACGATGGTTGAGAAGACCGGCCTCGCCGTTGTTTCGGCGACACCACCGATAGCGATGCCAGCCTTGGCAGCGAGTGGTGATGCCGAGGATTTCCAACACGCCGAGCCGGTGGAAGCCCTCGCTGCAGCCTTCTTCACCGATTCAGGCAAATACGGTGGCAACATGCTCCCGTCGATCGCACTCGGAGTCGTCATCGCTGTGGTGACGCTCCTCGGGATCGGATCACGTCGACAGGACTGATCTCATCCCCCAACGCCTCGGAGCCTGAGCTCAGTGGCGCGGTGACAACGGACCTCCGTCCCCTCAACCACGAGGACTTCCGGGCTCTCGGACCGGCACAGGTCTGTGGCGTATGGGCAGCGCTCCGTGAAGGAGCAACCCGAGCGATCGATGTCAACGAGCAACGGCGCCTCGCCCTCTATTTGGCTGAGCCGCTCAGATGAAGCGCCCGGAATCGCACCGATGAGCCCCGCTGTGTACGGATGCTTCGGGTGGTGATAGATGTCGGTCACAGACGCCTGTTCGACAATCTGTCCTCCGTAGACAACGCCAACCCGATTAGCGATACGGGCAACCGAGGCGAGGTCGTGCGTGATGAAGATCATCGCCATGTTCCGCTTCTCTTGCATGTCGCTGATGAGTTCCATGATGCTCGCAGCCACTGGTGCGTCGAGGCCGTTCAAGGGCTCGTCTGCGATCAGGAGACGGGGCGCTTTCGTCAGGGCAGCAGCGAGCATCGCTCTCTGTGCCATGCCCCGCGAGAGTTGGTGCCGGAAGGCACCGAACAGTCGCTTCGACTGCGGAAGGTTGACCTCACCCAGAGCGTTGTAGACGCGCTCCTCGATCTCCTCGGATGTCAACTCCGTGTGCTCACTGAGTGCCTCACCGGACTGTTCCCCAATCACAACATCTGGTGTCCAGGCACCGAGCGGGTTCTGAAACATGAAGCCGACCTCCGTGCCGACCAGTCGCGCCCAAGCGCTGTCTGTATACGATGCAACCACGGTTCCGGCGATTCTCCGTTGCTTCTTCTCCTTGCGTGACCGCTTGTCATCCTGGCCGCGCCAAGGAAAGAAGGGCTGATACTCGTGCCCGCGGTAGACGCTCGTTCCACCGATCACGCGGCCGCCAGAGGACAGCAGCCCGAATGCTCCCATCAACATCAGTGACTTTCCTGATGCCGATTCACCAACGAGCCCCAAGACCTCACCTTCGTCCACGGAGTAGGAGACGCCGTTGAGTAGTTCAACCCACCCGGGGCTGAGTTGCTCGCCGTCGTCTGTCGTTGGGCCCTTGCCACCGGCGATTGCACGGCGTTCATCGGCAACAGCGATCCGAAGACCTCTGACCTCAAAGAGCGGTTTGCGCACCGATCGCCTCCTGCTCCCCTCCAGGGGAGATAGCGGTCGCAGTTGCCGCGACCATACCTCCGAAGATCACAAGGACCACGCCCGCCCACGCAGTCATGTTTGGCGTTTCCCCGAGGAAGATCGCTGCCCACACGACTGCGGATGCTGGCTCGAGGTACATCACGACGCTCACCGCGGCGACAGGTACGTGGCGCATGACCTCCCAAAACACGAACCCAGCGAGTCCGGTGAAGAGCGCACCGAGAATGATGAAGTTCACGAGGTGTTCGCCATGTTGGGTCAGGGCTTGATAGGTGGCCGGAGCGAGAAGCACGGAGGCCACGATCAGCTCACCAGTAGCCATCGTCAAGCCCCCGAGATCGATCGCGACCGGCTTGCCTGCAAGCATGACCCCCGTGAACAGTGCCGCCGACAAGGCCGCCATCGCAAGACCGGCTGGTTCGACGCCCTCGGTCTGCCACGGCTGAACGACAAGCAGGGTTCCGCCCATCGCGATCGCGAGAGCGACCCAGAGCTTCCTGTCAACGCGCTCGCCAAGAATCGGTCCAGCGAGGATCGAAGCAGCAATCGGCCCGATATAGAGCACCGCAAGGGCGACTGCCACAGTTGTGAGCTTGATCGATTCAAAGAAGGTCACCCAGTGCAGGGCAAGGAGAATGCCGGAGAGCACGAGTCGCCCCCGTCGCACTTTCGGGATCGTTAACCGACGGAGCGCGGCGGCGACTCCGACGAGCGCCATCGCGCCAAAGGTGACTCTGACACCAACGAGCTGGATCGACGGAACATCGTTGCGCACAAACAGCGGGATTGCTCCCCACGCGATTGCGAGAAGCGTGAGGGCACCGATCGCGAGGATCTGTGGACGCTCGATGGACTTCATCCAGCGAGGCTAGTTGCCCTCAGTCCGCGAGGATCGAGTCAAGCGACCGGGTCCACGAATACTCGATCGCTGCCTCGACGATCGCATCGTGATCGAGGGACAACATGGACCACTCCGCAGTGCGAGCCAATGCCCACAGCGCTATTCGTTCGGCCTCGATGCCAAGCAGTGCAGCGAGGACGTCAAGCCTGTCCTCGATCGCGGCCACAGGAGGTGGCTCGACCACGCGGCCGTCCGCCTGCGTCAGAAGCTGCACCGCGTCATACGCTGGGCTCCCGATCATGGGTTTCGGGTCGATGACGAGCCACGGATCACGTTGGGCGGCGAGGATGTTCCCCGGATGAAAGTCTCCATGAATCAGCATCGGGTTGTCCTCATCGAAGGGCAGTGTTCTCAGCAGTTCGGCGCCTCGGTCGATCGGATCAGCAACCCAGGGGAGGTCGAGCGTGAGCATTCGCCGCTGCAGAATGTCTGCCCAGCGGGGCCCTACATCGGTGAGGCTCGCGATGCTGCCAGGGTCCGTTGGACGCCACAGAGTGGGCATCAGCTCCCCAGCGACTTCGAACCGTTGACGCTCATCGGCTACAGACCACAAATCCGCTCCCGGGTTGCACGACTCAATGAGCAGCTCGAATGTACTCGGCTGTGAAGCCACCAAACGCACGGCTCCGTCGCCGTCGTATGCAGCCAGTGCGGCGTCCTCTCCAACTGCCTCATCGTGAGGAATCACACACTTGTAGACCACGTCCTCGCCGACCTGAGTGATGGCCGGCGCAGCCCACGATGTGAATCCCCCAGGATCAAAGGGATCGCCGATCGTGATTCCCCAGCGCTTCTCAGCTGCCTCGAGCCGCTCGGGGAACGCCTCAAGCCACTGCTGACCAGTGTCTCCCCAATAGTCGGAGAGGGCCGCTGTCAGTTTCGACGGGATTCTCACCAAGCCAAGCTACCCCATCAACGCAGAGCCTTCAGGGCTTGGGTCTTGCCAAGGAGAAGCTCTTGGGCTACTTGGACGTTGCCATGGGGTTGGAAGAAACGCTTCGCGTTGATTCCAACTCCCAAGGAACTTGGAGCGCCTTCGGCGCTGCCAGTTCCCCTACATAGGTGGATCGGACCTGCCCATGTCGGCGAAGAGGGTGAACTCGGGGAGGAAGGTCATGTCGACCTTTCCAACGCCGCCCTGTCTGTGCTTCGAGATCACGAGCTCGGCAATGCCTTTGGACTCCACCTTTTCGGGGTAGTAGTACTCGTCGCGATAGATGAACATGACGACATCGGCATCCTGTTCAACAGCTCCGGATTCGCGCAGGTCACCAAGCCGTGGGCGCTTGTCCTCTCTTGACTCAACAGCACGGTTCAGCTGCGAAAGCGCAATGATCGGGACCTGGAGCTCGCGGGCGAGACTCTTGAGTGATCGTGAGATCATCGCGATCTCTTGCTGGCGGTTCTCCTGACCTGACCCGTTCATCAGCTGGATGTAGTCCACGACGATCAGATCGAGTCCCGGGCGTCTCCGAAGTCTGCGGCTCTTCGCCCTGATCTCGGTGACCGTCAGGCCCGGCGAGTCGTCGACGAAGATGTTCTGTTTGTACAGAGCACCGGCAGCATTGGAGAGCTTGGTGAAGTCGGCCTCGGTAAGGCGGCCCGTCCGGAGCTTCTGCGAGTCGATGCGACCGTTCGCACACAGCATCCGAGTCACGATCTCTTCCCTGCTCATTTCAAGGCTGAAGATCGCAACCGTCTTGCCTCCAAGAGCAACGTTCTGTGCGATGTTCAGCATGAGGGACGTCTTCCCCATACCTGGTCTGGCAGCGAGGATCAGGAGATTCGCGGGGTGCAGTCCTGCGAGCTTCGCATCGAGATCGCGATAGCCGGTCGGGATACCGGTCACCTCGGCGCCGCTCCGCTGGAGTTCTTCAGCCCTCTCGATAGCTGGACCGAGAAGATCGTCGATGTTCTGCAGACCGTCGCCGACCTGCCGCTCTGCAACGGCGAAGACAGCCTGCTCGGCCTGATCGACGACCTCGGCGATCGGTTCCTGTGTCTGGGCTGCGATAACTCCGATGTCGCCACCAACCCGCATCAGCCGCCTGCGGAGAGCATGCTCCTCAACGATACCTGCGTAGTACTCCGCATTGGACGTGGAAGGGACGGAATCGATGAGGCGGGTAAGTACTTCGATACCACCCATTCGATCGAGGGACCCGTCGCGTCGCAGACCCTCGGAGACGGTGACGGCATCGATGGGCTCGTTCGCGTCGAAGAGCTGCTTGACGACCTCAAAGATCCGCTGGTGGGCCGGCTTGTAGAAGTCCTCAACGTGGAGCTTCTCGAGCGCCACGTTGGCGGCATCGCCTGACAGGAGAACTGATCCGAGCACCGACTCCTCAGCATCAATGCTGTGTGGCGGAACCCTGGGTGATCGGGCGGTCTGGGTCTCAATAACCGCTGTCACCGGTCCTCCTCAGTTTCTAGTTCGGCACGTCTCGTCAACGTGGCACTCGCCATCATCTCAGACGGGTATGACACGTTTTGATCACACCGTGATGGCTCTGGCACCAGCACGGCGAGCATAAGGCAGGGAGACAGACCGGTAGACCTCAAGAGCCTCGCAAGTTTTCGCGCTCAAGCCCGTTCTTCGCGGACTCGCACGCGCGGTGTCAACTCTCGGCACGAATCAGCGTGAGCAGCTCTGTCATCGCGGCGCGGCAACCATCAAGAATCAGAGGCCAACACAGATGCAGGAGGGCGCACCATTGCAGGCACGCCCTCTTTCATCTTGCGTCTTCTTGAACCCGCTATGCGGGGATCACATCCAACGTCACAGATACCTGGACATCGGAGTGCGGCTTGAGGGCGATCTCGTGCAATCCAATCTCCTTGATCGGATCGTCGATCTGGATGATCTTCTTGTCGATCTCCACTCCGGTGAACTTGATAATCGCCTGTGCGATATCAGCAGCACCGATGGAACCGAAGAGGTTCCCTGCGTCGCCAGCACGTGCCGCAACAACAATCCGTGTTCCGGCAAGGGAGTCGCCGAGCTCCTTGGCTTCCTCGAGCGACTTGCGTGCCGTCTCGATACGTGCGACACGCATCGATTCGGCCTGCTTGAGCGCACCATCGGAAGCTTTGACTGCGAACTTCTTTGGCACGAGGTAGTTGCGCGCGTATCCGTCAGATACTTCAACCACATCGCCCTTGTCGCCAAGCGTCTCGACGGGCTTGGTGAGGATGACCTTCATCGCGAGGACCTTGACCCGCGCTCCGGCCGTCCACCACCCGCGCGGTGCGACGTGTACGGGAGCAGAGCCATTTCACGGGCGTTCTTGATCGCCTGTGCGACCTCACGCTGGCGCTTTGGCGTCAAACCCGTGACCCGGCGGGAACGGATCTTCCCACGATCAGACATGAACTTGCGTAGGAGCGCAAGATCCTTGTAGTCGACCGTGTCGCCCTCACCGAACTTATGGACGGGGCGCTTCTTCTTTGCTGTGAGCTCAGGACGACGTCGTCGCCTTGGCGTTCTTGGACTAGCCATTGATGTACTCCTTGAAATCTCTTAGAACGGTGCTTCGTCTGGTCCGAAGTCCGTACGAGCAACGGGCGCAGCAGGCGTGGTGTTGCCACCGCCGTAGTTGCCGCCGCCGCCTTCGGTACGAGGCGTCCTGGTCACGGCTGCCGTTGCCCAACGAAGGGACGGACCGATGTCCTGGATATCGAGCTCCACGACGTTGCGCTTCTCGCCCTCTTTGGTCTCCCATGTCCGCTGCTTGAGACGTCCGGAGATGATCACGCGCGATCCCTTGGTGAGGGATTCCGCAACGTTCTCTGCGACATCGCGCCAGCACGTGCCGCGGAAGAAGCTTGTCTCTTCCTGCCAGTCGCCGTTGCGATCCTGGTAGCGGCGGCTGTCAGCGACGCTGATGTTTGCCATTGCCACTCCACTTGCGGTGAAGCGGAGCTCTGGGTCCTGGGTGAGGTTTCCGATGACGGTCACGTTGTTACTCATTTGGTTCTCTCTTCTCTCGACCGGTTCACGGCTGCGTTATCCACAGTGTGATGGGTCTGTGTGACACGAATCAACTCATGCGTCCTGATTAGGCGGCCGTCTTGACGATCTTGTGGCGAACCACAGAGTCGAGTAGGGCCAAAGAACGATGGAGGGTGTCCTGTAGCTCGACATCACCATCGAAGGTGATGACGGAGTAGAACCCCTCGTTCATGTGGTTGATCTCGTAGGCGAAGCGACGCTTACCCCAGAAATCGGAAT
>Ga0255049_10000382_pt1 | contig 27447 bp, 27 predicted proteins | sample JV7_2_3_MG_FD_183615 | JGI IMG/M metagenome (GOLD analysis project Ga0255049, IMG submission 183615) | Seawater microbial communities from Jervis Inlet, British Columbia, Canada - JV7_2_3 | ecosystem: Environmental > Aquatic > Marine > Inlet | place: Canada: British Columbia | collected 2016-10-06 | reverse complement strand
AGCCCCGTCCCGGTAGAGGACGTTGCGGTGCAGGTTGTTGCCGCCATCGGTCGAGGTCCACTCATACCCAATGAGAGCGGTGAAGCGGCCCGGATCGTTGTACTCCTCGGCGGTCTTGAGGTACCGATGCCAAACTGAACTCAAGAATTCCGGATCCAGGATTACCTCCGGAATCTTCTCGCCCGACACACCGGCAAAGGTCTCCACAACCTCTATCGCGGCATTGAACGCCGTCTCTCCTCCCTGACTGAGCCGCTCATGCCAGTCCCTGAGCTTTGCGTCCCGCATCAGGGTCGGATCGCCATCGATGATTTTATTCATCGCACCCATGGCATCGGAGTGATCCGCCACTACCAGCCAGTCGAGCGGACGAGAGAGCTTGAGCCGTTCACCGTGCGTAGCAGTCACCTCGTCTCCACGCGCGAAACGATAGGCATCCTCCGGGCTCAGGGTTACACCGAGGGACCTCGCATCGAGCGAGTTGGACGTGTGGAGGTGCGTATCACCCCACAGCACCTTGGTGGGGTAGTTGCGCCCCGCGTACGGTGAATAGTTCTCTTTCGGAACGTCCACGTTGTCCTTAGTGACGGGGATGTCCTGGGCGAGCATGCCGGATCCCGCGAGTAGGATCAGAATCGCAACCGTCGTCCGTATCATTCGTACGCCCCTTTCGTTATCAGGGTTCTATTCGTTTCGATTCATGTAGCTGTAATCGTCGTTCGGGTACTGCAGGTTTCGATCTCATGCCGGCACGGTCAGTCTACCTCGATCTCGTGACGTCGCGGTCGGCGAAACACCAACCTTCGTAGCGTCCCCTCGCCGAGCCGACGATCGATGGCCGAATAAAGGTTGTAGGCGGCGAACGCCAGCCCGATACAGATAACGGTCGCCAGCATTACGCTGCGATCTCGATGCTGCCAGACGTGAACGATCGACTCGCGAAGGTTCCCGCTCTCCCGGTAAGCGTGGAAGGCTTTTTCGGCACCCACGACCAGCAACGTGACACCCGAATAGGCCATGGTCTTGTAGAGCGCGCCGCGCCAGAGGGCGTGTCCATCATCAAAGCGATTGCCGATGCGCGTGTGATCGAGAAGGACGACGACCTTGCCGACCACCAGTGCGCCGAGAATCGCCGCCGAGACCCCGTAGAACTCCAGCGAGTACTGGGCCAGGAACAGCTTCTTGAGGGTCAGCACCAGGCCGAAGCAGACCCCGAAGTACAGCGTGACGAGCCCGACTAGTTTGATTTCCTGAACGATCTTGTCGAAAGCCATCTTGCCCCCACCTAAAAACCGAAGACGACGCCCACCAGCGGTCCGTGCGTCACGGTGTCATAGGCGAAGTAGCCCGGCATCTGGGCTGTTCCGGTCTTGAAGTCTACGCCCAACGCGCGGTAGCCCATCTCCAGCGCCATGTTGGCTTTGAATCTCCAGAAGACACTCGTCGCGACGGCCGACGTGAAATCCGACTCCACACCGAAGCCACCCACGTCGGCACGCAACGCCAGATCCCACTTGTCGTTGAACGGGTGTTTCCAGCGCGCGCCGAGGACGAGATCGACCCAGTCCTGCTCGATCGACGAGCTCGGTGTCCCGGGTAGGATCATCAGGTCCACGGTGGCGCCGAGGTCGTTGTCCCACCAGCGGACGCCGCCGAATACATCAAGTGTGTTGGACCCGCGATCGAAGCGTCGAAGCGCGAAGGCTTCGAGAACCCCTTGCCGGACGTCGGCCGCGAGTACACCATCGGCCGCCACGGCGACCGCGCCGCCCAGGTCCATGAAACCGTAATCGACGATCAGACCCCACTTGTCGGACTTGATCGCCTCGAAGTGGAGCATCGCGCCGATATCGAGTGCGTCGAGTATGTCGCCGAAATCCGTGTCGATATCCACGCCGGTAACACGGCCGATCGATGCGTCGCCCTCGATGGAACTCGCCAGGATGTAGGGCTCGAGTTCAAAGGACCAACCCTCCGACTTGCCGGCGGCCGCAGTCTGCCCCGCAGTCGCCATAACCAGAACGGAAAGCGTCAGCGCAAAAAGTGTTCTCTTCAAAATAAGCTCCGACTCGGTTTCCCGAAAGATAAGAATCAACTCCAGAAGTTAACGATCCGTTCGATCGCCCAGAACGCGGCGACCGTCCCGATGCTGTAGGCCGGGACCCTCCAGGCCCACGTGGGCAGCCGCAACGACGTACGGCGCGCAAGAAGAATCAGTACCGCGACGGCCGCGATGAACAAAAGTTGGCCGGCCTCGACGCCCAGGTTGAAAAAGAGCAACGCTAGAGGGATAGCCTGTGCCGGGAGCCCGATCTCCGTCAGCGCACCTGCAAAGCCGAAGCCGTGAAGCAGCCCGAAGGTGAAGGCGACGATCCACGGGGCTCGTTGCGTGAGGCCGGGGCGGCCCTGCTTTGCATGGACGATCTCGCTGGCGACGAACACGATGGAGAGAGCGATGATCGCCTCGACCGGCGTCTGCGGGACGTTCACGAATCCCAACGTCGCGGCGGCCAGCGTCAGGCTGTGTGCCAGCGTGAACGCGGTAATCGTCCCAACGAGACGCCGCCGTCCCTCGACCAGGATCAAGAGCGCGAGTACGAACAGTAGATGGTCGATCCCGAGCAGAATGTGCTCGACCCCCAAACTCGAATAGGTCCCCGCCACCTGAACCGCGGAGGGGGAGGCCTCGATCACGAAGAACGGTTCGGCGGGCGTCAGTCGCGTCACCAGGGTCGTGCCGTCGGAGCGCTCGATACGCACCAGCACATCGGTCATCGTCCCGGTCAGCCCGTCGATGGTGATGGTTTTGCCGGTCAGGCCTCCAGGACAGGAAACCGACCAGCGTTCCGTGAAAGCGCCTCCGACGAGGCGACTCGAAGGTGGAATCGCCGAACGGCAAGTATCGGGCAGTTGGGCCCGGAGCCCGAGTCGCATGTCCCCCTTGGCCGGAACCTTCCACAACACGTCGTAGGCTTCCGGCCCGGTCTGGCTCAAAGCCAGGTAACCAGGACGAACCTCGTGAGCGCGCACCGTTGTCGTTACCGCGGCGAGCAAGAGCGCGCCGACCAGTAGCGTCGGCGATCTCACCGGCGATCCTCGGCGACTTTCGGATCCTCTTCGGTCGTGGCCGGACGTTCCACACTCACTTCGTAGCGATCACGAAGGCTTTCGTAGAACGCCTCGGTGGCCTTCTTACGTCGAGCGGCCTCCCACTCGCGCTGCACCCGATCACGAACTTTCTCAAACGCGGGAAGCGCGCCGGGCCGTCGCTCATCGATCATCACCAGGTGTAGCCCGTAGGCCGACTCCACCGGACCTGTCCAGCGCCCGACGGGGACATCGGCCAAAGCCGTAGCGAACTCGGTCCCGAAGTGGCGCGCGACATCGTTTTCGAAGAGGTTGTCAAAGCTGCCGGGCAACATCAGTGTATCGCCGGCATCGGTCGGATCGATCGTTGAACCCACCGTGTTCAACCGTGTCAGAAGCGACTCGGCATCGCGCACCGCCTGTTCGCCCCTACGATCCGTGTTGAAATAGATTTGCCGAAAGGAAACTCGCGACGGCACCCGAAATTCATCAGGATGCTCGTTGAAGTAAGTCTCCAGTTGTTCGTCGGTGGGCGCGATGGCCGCAACTAGATCATCCGTCACGAACTCGAGCTTCTGGCGCATGCGCCGCCGCACGATCATGTCGTCGCGGTCGAGACCCATCGCCATCGCCTCGCGGTAGTAGACCTCTTCGCGGATGTGGTCCTCGATCAGCCCGTTGAGTTCCTCCTCGGTCGGCGGCCGCTGCCACGTACGCTTGAAGCCCTCGGATAGCTGCGCGACCTGGCCCGCGGAGACCACGAGGGTGTCGGTCCGCGATTCCTCCGAATCGCCGACGATGTTAAATACGAGGAACAGTGCGGCGCCCAGCAGCAGAAAGTGAACCAGGGGCTCGCGCAGCAGTTTCATCTCCGAGTTCTCCGCGCCGAGAGTGCCAGGGTGGCGTCTAACCCATCAATTCCAAAGCGATCCACGGCACGAAGTTGAAGACGATGATCAGGACCTTGTAGTTGCTCAGAAACTTGAAGTACATGGCGGGCAGCTCGGAACGATCGATGCCGAGCATTCGGCTGTGAATTCCCACAAGCCAGTCTCTAAAGGCCAAAATCAGGAGGCTGGTGACGCAGAGCAGAGCCATGTTGATGGCCGTACACCAGCCTAAAAACGTGGTGAGTGTTTGCGCGTCGTTCATCGGAAACTCCTCTTCGTGCCTACTTTGCCCTCTTTTTCATCCTACGCCACTGGGCGGTCATCTTCCGCAACGCCTTGTCGACCTTCTTGTCCAGCTTGACGAGATTCTCGGGGACCACGATCTCGGCGGCGATCCCGCGCCAGATGATCGTCTCGGTCCTGGCGTCCCAGACATCGACGACCAGGGTTCCGACCTGGTAGGAGTTCACCATCGCGGTGGACACGCCGGCGTAACCGCTGTAGACGCCACCGTAGTGTTGTCCATAGTACCCGCCATACCCACCGTAACTGCTGTAGGCCCAACCGGTGGGGTAGCTGTATCCGATACTCGCGGTGTTTATCGTCATCTCTTCCTTGGAACTTCCGTGATACGTAAAGTAAACGTCCGGGTCGCTATCCACCTGGGTCAGCCCACCCTCCGTAATGTACTCGGCTATCGTGATGACGATCTGGGAGTGCAGCATCGGTTCGGTGTGTTCCAGGGTGGCCTCGCCCGACTCGGCCCACGCGAACGTCTTGATCTTGCTGCGGTCGTAATCCCTGTCGTAATCGATGTAAATCTTCTGCGCGAAAGCCGGCCCCGCCAACAGGACCGCGAACAGTACCGACAAAACACGAACGCTCATGGGATCTCCTGCTTATTCACTCGTTTTGTGCTTCTCACGCACCAGCCTGCGTTTGACGACAAGCGGAATCAACGCCACCACGACAGCCACCAGGCTGATCGGAGGGATTCCCGCCTGCCAGCCCTTTGGTGCCAACCAACCCTTCCAGCCCAGAACTACCAGATGAGCAACGACGAGGATCAGCGTCAGGTAGCCCACGCGCTGGCCGCGCTTCCAACGCTTGCCCCCGACTGCCTTCGGCATCATCGGCAGCGTCAGGATCGCCGGCGCCATCAGGAGGAACAGGGCGACGACACCGACGGTGATCGCCAACTCGCCCTGCAGATTCAGTCGACCGGTTTCGTCGAAGTACTTCGCGTAGTACGCGGGTGAAAGCAGGGCCAGGGAAAGAAAGGCGTGGATACCCGCCAGGAAGAACCCCACCAGGCCGCAGAACTTGATGACGACCAGCCTGAGAGCCTTGTCGTGGTCGTGCCAGCGGATGATCTTGCCGATCAGATAGGAACAGGACACGAACACGACAGCGGCCAACGACGTGGCCTTATTAAAGATGAAGAGCGGAAAGTGGCGCCACTCGACATCGCCCGCGAAGTGATAGCGGACGATCGCGTAGACCACCGAACCCCCGAAGACCGCAGCGAACCACTTCGCCGTCGTGGGTTGCCACAGGCGGTGCGCCGGCAGGTCCGAGTGTTCATCGCTCATCCTGGAGACCCTACCTATCACCGACTGACGGCACGTACGGATCCGGTGTCCCCAGCGGAATCGGTGGTTCCTTTCGTAAGGTCATCTGGTGAGCGACGACTCGTTTCATGATCGCCGGCATGACCCAGAAGCCGTCCTCTCCGCCGAAATGGATCAGGTCGTACTGTTCCTTCGGGTCTCGCAGCAGATGGTAGAGCCTCGGCAGCCCGGGGTTGACGATCGGCGACCCCATCGTCGCCTGCTCCGCAAAGTGGAGCTTCCAGTTTCGCCACTTGTAGGCCATCAGTCTGTCGCCGTTGTACACCGGGAAACCGTCCCGGGCTGAATGATCCGCAGCACCCGTGATGAAATCGAATTGGTCGACACCGTCGATCACACGGTCACTCGGAACGGAAGCGCCTGCCGCATGTGCGAGGGTGGGCAGCAGATCCGTGATGTGCATGATCTCGTTATGAACCTGACCGGCGGCGATCTTTGCCGGCCAGCGAATGATGAACGGGGTGCGCAGGGAACCCTCAAGCGCCGTGAAGTAGGTACCACGCCACGGTCCAGCCGTCCCATTGTGGGGGAAGACTTCCTCCGGGCCATTCTCACTCATCCAGATAACGATCGTATTGTCACGGATCCCGAGTTTGTCAATCGCATCGAGCACGGCTCCGGCCCGTGCATCGACTTCGGTGAGTACATCGGCGAAATTGCCGTTTCCGGTGCGGCCCTCGAAATCAGGATGCGGCAGTGTTGGAAGGTGTACCTGTGTGTACGGCACGAACGCAAAGAACGGTTTGTTCGCGGCCGCGTTGCGACCCATGAAGTCGACAACACGAGTGGTGAGCTCGGCGTCGATTTCCCGACGTGCCGGCACGTCATACTTCTTTACATGACGGGGCGTCTGGCCTCGCTTGCCTTCCATGATGAAAGGGGGCGCCACTTCGTTTGGGTCGTACTGAAACCCGGACAGGTACAACGACTCGTCCGTCGTGTTGGGGATCCCGTACCACTCGTCGAAGCCCTGGTCGGTCGGGAATCTCCCTTGGGTATCGCCGAGGTGCCACTTACCGTACATGCCCGTGGCATAACCCTGCTCGGAGAGAATCTCCGGGAGCGTGGTTTCCCAGCTGGTCATTCCGTACAACATGCCCCAGACCACTTTTGTCGTTCCCGACCGAACCGCGTGCCGGCCGGTCATCAGCGCGGAGCGACTGGGTGTGCACTGCGACTCGACGTTGAAATTCAGGAAGCGCATTCCCTCGGCCGCGAGCTGGTCGAGGCGTGGAGTCTCTGCCCCGCGGAGGACACCGCCGCCGTACACTCCGATTTCACCCCAGCCGAGATTGTCCATGACCATCAAGACGATGTTGGGCTTTTCCAGCTCAGCCATCGCGATCGGCGACGCCAGCAAGAGAACGCCAAGGGCGACCAATCTCAAGATATTTTTCTTGTTCATACGGGTCATCGCTTCTCCAAACTTGAACGATCCACGTGTACCTGTTTCCAATCCGCTTTCATGTCGATCACGATCCACCCACGCCCGGTGGCCTCGTCGAGACCTCGGTCGAGCCGCCCGACGTGCGAGTCTCTGTCGTAGGCCCACTCGCGTTCGTCGTCCGTGTGGTGGACGAGCATCGCCAGGTGCGGCCCCTCGCCTGCGCTCGCCCATTGCAACATCTGGAAGTCGCCATCGGAATTACCAAAGGACGCAATCGGGCGCCGGCCGATGAATTTGTGGATGCCGACCGGCTTGCCGTGCTTGTCGTCGATGAAATCGATCTCAGGAAGACGCATCAGCACGGGCTCGCCGTCACGTTCCTGAAACTCGACCTTGATGCTCGAACCGATGACCTGCTCCGGGGGGATTCCGTAGACCTTCTCAACCCAGGGGCGCATGAACTCGATCCCGCCGCCGGAGGTGATGAAGGTTTTGAAGTCATGGGCCCGCAGGTAATCGAGCAACTCGAGCATAGGTTGGTAAACGAGTTCGGTGTAAGGGCGATCGAGTTCGGGATGGCGCGCCGTCGCGAGCCAGTTTTTTACAATTGCTTCGAACTCGGTCGTGGTCATGCCGGCATGTGAGGCCATCACCAGTTCAAGCAGGCCGTGCTTGCCCGTAGCTAGTACGGCCTCCAGATCTCCTTCGAGCGCTCCCTTGAACGGTTGCCGGTCGACCCATTCGGGATGCTCCGATGCAAGTGCCCGGACCCGATCGATTGCGAAAAGCAACTGGAAGTAAACCGGCTTTTCCGACCACAGACAGCCATCGTTGTCGAACGTGGCGATGCGCGCTTCCCGTGGAACGAAATCAGCGCTCCCTTCCGTGGTGACGCGCTCAACGAATTCGACGATTGCGGATCTTGCAGCGCCCTCGTTCCACGAGGGAAGCGGATCGCCCGCGGGTTCGTCGGTCGTGGCCGTCGCACAGCCCAAGACCAACAAGAGTAGTCCCAGTGACGGAACTGCCCTCTGTCTGCATCGCAGTACCTTCACGCTTGTCTCCATTGTTCGCTCGCTTGTCGGTGACGGCTACTTCGATGACAGTAACGGCGTACAAGCGCCGAAGACGGAGACCGTTACGCCGTTTCGGGCCACGGCGATGGAGGAGAGTCCCGAGACTTCATCGATGACGAAGCTGAAGGCTCGACCGGCCTCGACACCTTGCAAGAAAATCTGCCCCGCTTCACGCTCGAAGTTCTTGAAGGGCGTCTGCCGATTTTGTCCGCTGGCCACCGTCGTGCGTAGCACCTTCTTGGTGAAATCGATCTCGATAAACTCCGGGATATTCCAGGTCCACGGGGACCCGCCTTCGCAATCTCCTTCGGAGTAACAGACGGTGACCTCGGCTGAGCTGCAAAGAATTGCTTCGGCGTCCTTGACGTCGTCCGCCGTAGCAACGGAAGCGACCATCATCAAAAGAATCGTCAAACACAAGACGCTTGATTTTTTCATCGTAGGTCCTTCCATCGCCTAGTACTTGACCATGTATTTCTTGGCCTCGAGACACACGCTGAAGGCCTTCTTGAAGTTCTCGAGAGATTCAGCGGTGGCTGCCTGAGTGTTCTCGGCCTTCTTGTCGGCTTGGGAGGATGCTTGCCGTTTTCCCGCCCGAGCGCGTCGGCGACCCGCGACTAGGCCCACTGCCGCTCCCCAGGCCGCACCGCCACCCGCGTCGTCGTCGGCGATCTCACCGATGAGCGCTCCGACCGCAGCGCCCTTGACGGCGGTCGCGGCGCCGGCACCCTGGCCGGATTGCGCGATCTGCTCCTTGTTCTGCTCGGCTTCTTTCGCCGCCGCTTCCGCCTGCTTGGCGAGTTGGAACGGATCGGTGCCCGTGTTGTCGACGGCCCAGCTGTAGCACTGCGCTTCTTCTTTAGATTGGGTACCGGCGTCTTGACCTTCCGTGGGAAAGACGTAGACGTCCATGGTCGAGGCCAGGGTTTTCCGACCTTCGGCCTGGAGCCCCGGGGTCGGGATCAGAAGGACGGCGGTCAGGGCCGCCGCAATCACGATTCTTTTCTTGCTCATTGGATCCTCCGCTGCGTTGCCGACTCTTAGTTATCGGGCGCATGCCAGATCGACGATGTGTAGGCGGGTTTCTGTTCTAGATTTCATTCTTGCCTCTCCCTCTCGTTCAGGATCTGAACGACCTGGCTGTGGCCTTTCTGTGTAGCAAAATCCAGCGCGGTCTCGCCGTCCACATCGACGACTCCGGGATCGGCGCCGTGCTCGAGAAGCACGCGAACGACCGCGGCCTGTCCCTCGGCCGCGGCGAACATCAACGCCGTAAACTGCTCTTCCTGGTCCACTGCCTGTGGATCGGCCTTCCTTTCGAGCAGAAGTTGGACGCTCTCCGGGTGTGGCCCGCTAGCCGCGTACATCAGTGCGGTGCGGCCGGACGGGTCGCGGTCGTCGACCCGGGCGCCACCATCGAGTAGTGAGCGCAACGTTTCGGTGTGCCCGTCGAAGGCAGCCAGCATCAGGGCCGAGCGGCCGTCGCTTCCCTTTGCGCTCGCGTCTGCTCCATGTTCGAGCGCTTCCAGCACGAGTTGGGTCCTCCCGGCAAGCGCGGCCTCCAGGAGGACGACCGTTGCGTCGGGAGCGCCGCCGTCGATTGGGGTCGACGACGGCGTTTTTTCTTCACTCGGAACGTCAGTGGACGAAGGGGCCGAACTGCACCCCGCGACCACCAGGACGATCATTAGCAACCCGGTGCAAACCACTCCAACCTGTCGAACGCCAAACACGACTGCCGGGTTAGTCGTTCAGCTGGATGGTGACCCTGTCCAACTCGCCATTGAACGGGAACGGACCCTCATAGAGTCGCGATACCTGTGTGCCGGTGTCGAGGCCTATGTCGAAGGTTTCCGCCAGCGAGTAGGTGGCGATGTGCATCTGGGGCATCTCCTGCTCGGCGACCTTCTCGCCGTTCACGTAGAGACGGCCCGTTCCGCCGAACTCCTTCGTCTTGATGAACTCGAACTTCAGTTCCGTTTCACCCTCGGGAAGGGGAGGCGACATCATCGTGTAATACACGCCGTCCAGGAAGTTGTAGTCGTAGTAGAGCCGGCCGCCCTTGATGAACATCGAGAAGCCGCCGGTCATCCCGCCGACGCATTGGATCACTCCATTTTCGTGGCCTTTCAGATCGAGTGTCGTCGTGATCGTGTGCGAGCGATTCTTCACCGGAGCAGATGCCTTCTCGGCGATGCGGGTCGCGCCCGGGGCGTAGTAGACGAACTCTTTCTGGTCACCGAACAGCCGGTCCTGTTGCACGCCCAACCGCCGGATCATGTCGTCGTAGAGCGGATAGACGTTGTATTTCCAGGCCTCTTCCTCGAAGATCTTCTTCAACTCCTCGAGTTTTTCCGGGTGCTTCTTGGCCAGGTCGGTGGACTCCGAGAAGTCCTCGGCGACGTGATAGAGCTCCCACTCGTCCTGATCGAAAGGAAGTACGACGTTGACGTCCCAGGGCATGCGCTTGGCGTGCAGAGTCACGGCCTTCCAGCCGTCAACCCAGATGGCCCGGTTGCCGAACATCTCGTAGTACTGACGCTTCTTCGCGTTGGGCGCGTCGGCATCGTTGAACGAGTAGGCCATCGAGACGCCGGTCATCGGCTGCTGCTCGATCCCGTGGTAGGAATCCGGCACCTCGACGCCCGTCACATCCAGGATCGTCGGCGCGATGTCGCTGATGTGGTGGTACTGGTTGCGGATCTCGCCCTTCCCCTTGATTCCGTTCGGCCAGTGGATCACCAGGTGATCCGCCTGTCCGCCACGGTGCTCGCTTTGCTTGAAGTACTTGAACGGTGTGTTGCCGGCCATGGCCCATCCCGCGTGGTAGTGCGGGTAGGTGGTTGCGTCGCCCCAGCGGGCATAGTTTCGCATGCTGGCGTCGAACGGCGTTTGCAGGCCGTTCAATACGTAGGTCTCGTTGAACGTTCCGGCCAGGCCGCCCTCGCCGCTGGCGCCGTTGTCGGCGGTGACGAAGATCAGCGTGTTGTCGAGTTCTCCGATGCGCTCCAGGTTCTCGATGATGCGGCCGATCTGCATGTCCACGTGCTCCATCTGAGCCGCGAAGACCTCCATCTGGCGCGCGTAGAGCTTCTTCTCATCGTCCCTGAGCGAGTCCCAGGCCACGATCTGATCGATCCGCTCCGTGAGCTTCGTGTTTTGCGGGATGATGCCCAGACGCTTCTGGTTGGCGATGATCATCTCTCTCGCCTTGTCCCAGCCCATGTCGAACTTGCCGCGGTACTTCGCCCGATATTCCGGTGGCGCCTGGTGCGGCGAGTGCATCGAGCCCGAGGCCCACAACATCATGAACGGCAGATCCGCCTGAAGCGACTTGTGGCCGGTGAACCATTCAATCGCGCGATCGGCGAGATCCTTGTCGAGGTGTTCTGTTTTGCGATAGGGCTCGGGACTGTGGTCGTTCCACATGACCGGGATGAACTGGTGTACGTCGGCGGCCATGAAAGTATAGGCGTGGTTGAAACCCTCACCGCTCGGCCAGCGATCAAAGGGTCCGACCTGCGATACCTCATAGAGCGGCGTGTGGTCCCACTTGCCGAGGGCGTAGTTGATGTAGCCCGCTTCCTGCAGGTAGTTGGCGACCGACTTGGCGCTCGGCGGAACCATCGCGTTGTAACCGGGGAAGCCCATCGCGGTGAGCGCGTGACTCCCGAGCCCGATCGCGTGTGGGTTGCGGCCGGCCATCAGCGTGGCGCGCGACGGCGAACACAGAGCCGTGGTGTGGAAGTTGTTGTAGCGCAGACCGTTCGCGGCGAGGCGGTCGATGTTGGGCGTTTCGATCAATCCGCCGAAGCTTCCGACCTGGGCGAAGCCCACATCGTCGAGCAAGAGGATCAGGATGTTCGGCGCGTCCTTCGGAGGTCGAACCGGCTCAGGCCACCACTCCTTGCTCTCCGCGTAACTCTTGGCGATCTTGCCCTTGAATTCCTGAACGACCTCGGCGCCTTCAATTTGTAAGGAGCCCGGACCTGTCAGGAAAACCAGTACGCCGACCAAGATGATGCCGATACGAACCGAACGTCCGTGCTGAGCTTTCATCAGTTCTTTCCTCCGCGCCCCGCCGAACAATCGGAGGGCGGTTTCTCGAATATGGGTAGTTTCTCGCCCGTCCTGTCGCCGGGGGCCCGCCCGTGCCAACAAGAAGACCCAAGAGTGAAAACCAGGTCGCCCAGTATGACATCGTTTCTCAACGAGATCGCTAGGGGTATTCAGTTAACGAGTGCCAAATCGTGCCCCACAAAAGTCGCAGACCCCTATTTCTTGCGTGGCTCGTGTCCCTGGCCTCAGCTAGACTGCGGACGGCACCCGGGATGTCCGGGTATCCGGGTCCAAGTTGGGTGACGAACTCAGATGCCCACGAGCAGTTTTGGAGGAAGAACCGTGAAGAACCGATTCGTATTTTTCTTGCTCGGTCTCGCTTTGGTTTGCGCATGGAACCCCGCCGAGGCGGGCGCGCGGCCGGACAAGGGGAAGGACATTTTCGGTCACCTGGCCACGGGTTGGCTGATGCCCGAGGGAGACTTCGGGACGGTCACCGATGATGACTGGTCCCTCAATGGCGGCGTCCTCTACTGGCCCGAAGACTGGGCCATCGGACTGAACTTCGACCTCGCGTATTCGAAATCGGACCTCAAGAGGTCGGTCGTCAACGCGATCAATCAGCAGCTCATGGGTATGGGTGCGGGCTCGATCACGGGCGGCCACGCGGAGATCTGGGGACTCAACGCAAACGGCGTTTGGGGTCCGGACACGAACGGCCCGATAGGGTTCTACCTGACCGCCGGCGTCGGGCTCGACTACGTTCAGGGAAAAATCACGGACAATGGCCTGGTCTACTATCCGCCGATCTGCGATCCGTGGCTTTGGTGGTGCATCCCGGGAGGAGTCGGACCCGGGACGATCGTCGTGCTCTCCGAAGATACGACCGAGTTCAGCTGGAACGCGGGCGTTGGCGTGACCTTCGAACTGAGCAGCGGATCACAGATCTTCGTCGAAGCCAGGTACGAAACGATCGAGACGAGTCCGCGGGAAACCGAGTACATCCCGGTTGTCGTCGGGTACCGCTGGTAGCGATCAGCCCGCAGAGGTGTTTATGTCCGAGAGACCCTGGCGATTCATCCTGTCCTCCTTAGTGTTGGGTGCGTTCCTGCTCGTGACGCCGGTCGCCGCGGAGGACCCCGGCTGGCCTCGCGAACTCGAGCACGCCAAGGGCACCGTGCTGATCTACCAGCCGCAACTCGAATCGCTCGAGGGCGACAAACTTCGTTCGCGCGCTGCCGTTTCGGTCACGCTCGCCGAAAGCGACGCGGGTCCGGTCTTCGGGGTGATCTGGAGTAGCGCCCGCGTCCTGACCGATCGCGATGAGCGAACGGTCCGGGTCCTCGATGTCGACGTGACGGACGTTCGTTTTCCGGACATCACCGACGAACACAAAGCGCTTTTTGAGGCATTCGTCGAATCCCGGATCAAGGAATGGGACATGGTCATCTCGCTCGACCGGGTGCTGGCCAGCCTTGCCACGCTGGAGGAGGAACAGGATCTCGCCGAGGGGCTGAAAACAGACCCCCCGGCGATCCTCTTCTCGTCCGAGCCGGCGGTGCTGATCCAGATCGATGGCGAGCCGCGGTACCGGGCGATCGAGGACGACAAACTCAAGAAAGTCATCAACACGCCGTACACGATCGTCCAGGACCCGAAAAAGAAGACGTTTTACCTCGACGGAGGCATCGAGTGGTACTCGGCGGACAAGGTGCTCGGACCGTGGACGGTCACCAAGAAGCCGCCCAAGATCGTCCGCAAACTGCGTTCGGACTCGGCCCAGGCCACCGCCGATCAACAGAAGAAGGATGCCGGAGAGTACGTCGCCCCGAAGGTCATCGTCGCCGTCGAGCCGAGCGAGTTGATCGTCACCGACGGCAAGGCGGAGTATGCGCCCGTCGAGGGAACGACCGCACTGTTTGTGACCAACGCCGAGAACGACGTCCTGATGGACGTCGATTCGCAGGAACACTTCGTTTTGATCTCCGGCCGTTGGTATCGCTCGAAAAAACTCGAGGGTCCTTGGTCGAACGTGGCTGCGGATGCGCTACCGGCAACGTTCTCGGAGATCCCCGCGGATTCGGCCCAGAGCCACCTGTTGCCGTTCGTCGCCGGAACGGAGCAGGCCCGCGAAGCCTTGATGGACAACCGCATCCCGCAGACCGCGGCGGTCAAGCGCGGAGCGGCGCAACTGAAGATCGACTACGACGGGACCCCGAAGTTCGAGCGGATCGAAGGGACCCAGATGGAGTACGCGGTCAACACGAGTTCGTCCGTGTTGAAGATCGACGGCCGCTACTGGGCCTGCGATCAGGCCGTCTGGTACCAGGGGGCCGGCCCCGATGGTCCGTGGGAAGTTGCCGACCACCGTCCGGACCAAGTCTCCACGATCCCGCCGAGCAACCCGCACTACAACACGAAGTACGTCTACGTCTACGACTCGACACCGGATGTCGTGTACGTCGGATACACACCGGGTTACATGGGAAGTTACCCCTACGGCGGTTGCGTGGTTTACGGCACGGGTTGGTACTACCCGTCGTGGTACGGCGCGCACTACTACCCTCATCACGCAACGTGGGGGTTCAACGTGCGCTACGACCCGTACCATGGATGGGGCGTCGGGGTGAGTTGGAGCAACGGTCCGTTCACGATTAGCATCGGCGGCTATGGTCACGGTGGATACGGCTATCCGTACAACTACTGGGGACCGCGCGGTTACGCCTACGTGCCGGTTCCGGTTTACGCCGGACGTCCGGGTTACAGACCGCCGTCGAACTGGAACCCGGGTCAGACTCGGCCCGGCGACCGGCCCGGAATCAACCCACCGGATTCCGGGACGCGCCGGCCCGGCGAGGGGGGCGGCGGGCGAGACAACCTGTACAACCGACCCGGAAACAAAGATCGTGTGGCCGACCGCGGCGGCGCGCGTCAACCGGGCCAGGCCAGCAATCGGCCCAACGACACGTTTGCCGGCCGCGACGGCAATGTCTATCGCCGAGGTGGTCAAGGGGGCTGGGAGCAACGCCAGGGTAACGGCTGGAAAGGCGTGGATCCGGGGCAGGCGGACCGAGCGCGGCAGCGCGCGGGGGATCGGACGGGTTCCACCGCCGGACGTGGAGGAGCGGGCCGTAGCGGAAGCGGGCTCGAACGGGATCATCGGAGTCGGACCCGCGGCAGCCAACGTTCGAGCGGATTTCAGGGCAGCCGGGGCGGCAGTAGAGGAAGCATGGGCGGGGGCCGATCCCGCGGTGGCGGTCGACGCTAGGAAGGGCTACCGGACGTAGCTGACGTAGACAGTCGTCCCGGAGTAAGTGTAGGTCACGTCGACAGCCGGGACACCCAGGTCCTCGTAGGCCAGACGCGATCGGTTGAACCCGGCGCCGAACCCGAAATGCTCGAACGGGTACCAGTCGACGGCGGCGCGGTAATCGGTGAGGCTTCCCTTTTGATCGTCGACCTGGACGTCGAAAAATTCTCCGCTGGTTCTCAGGTACCACTTCTTCGCCAGGCGCACATCGGCGTGCAGCCCAAGCACGGGGATCGGCGCGATGAAATCCTCGCTCTCTGCGGAGGCCATTCCGCCCCCGCCACCGATGACCGCGATACTCGTGTCGATGACGAACGCGCTGATGCCGAAGCTGAGTCCGAGATCCCAGGCCGGTCTGTTGACGATGTCGTATCGGTAGGCCAGCTTGATCACGTCGTTTTTGAACTCCGTCATCACGTCGGCATTCAGGTTGAACACGACATCCCCGAATTGGATCTGCCGGTCGAGGGTCTTGGTCGCCGATCGGCGGAAAAAGACGGTGCCATAGTCGATCCGGTGCCGGCGTCCGAACCGGACATGGCCTTCCAGGCGTGCCTCGGTCTTGTTCTTGTCCACGTTGGCGTCGGATTCGAGATTGAACTCGGTCCCGACGCCGAGCGTGTCCGAGTCGAGGCGGATGTTGGTGTCGAAGCGGACCGCGAATCCGCCTAGCCTCACGGCGAGACGATCCCACGGACGTGAGCCTGTCCGGGCGGGCGCGAGAGAGGTCAAAGAGATCTCGGATCGATCGGTGTCGCGGTCGTCTTCCGCCAAGGCGGTAGGCGTCAGGGCGAGCACCAAGATGACGATCGAGAGCGAAGTGCGTTTCATTCGAATCACCTTACTGGAGCAGTCCGGCATCCTTCAATGCATCGACCGTGTACTCGATAAAGTCGCCTGCGCCTTCCTGTAGTTCTTTCATCTTGTGGCCGTTTGATCGGCCGGCCCAAACGCGGTAGCGGTTTTCGGTTTCCCACACGGCGATCTCCAGGCCGAAGCGTTTTTCCTGGGTAGGTTCGACAGGAAGCGTTTCCTCGATCAGCGTCCGCAGGTTGGCGTCGCTGTTGACGCTCTCGGCCCAGGCGCCATGCCAAGACTCGTCGCCCCCTTTCTCCAGCGGAACGAGTCGTACGCTGATCGCGCCGTCGATCTTTTGCTCCATGATCTTGTCCAGGATCTGATCGCGGTTCTCGAGTTTTTGCAGGTCGGCAACGAGCGAGTGGCTCGTGACGCCGTCGATCCCGTTGCCGCGAAGGTGACTGACGAATTTGTCCTCGAAGTGATGCCGGACTTCCTGGTCGTCGCTGATGCCGATCACGATCAGGTTGCGGAACACTCCCTTGTAGCTCGACGTTAGCCAACTCTCCTCGACGGCGGGCGGCGCCTTATCCGCGGCGGTAGCAAACGCACAGAGAACGAGAACGGAGCCAATTGCGGTCCATCGACGGATCATGGGTTACTCCGGCGGGAAATTGTGGAACATCTTTCTGAGGATCTTGCCGAGTTTCTTTTCCATTTTGTCCGGATCCGGCGTGGGCGGCAAATCTTTCTGGGCCATGCCTCTCCAGATGGCGTCCCCGGAATCGGCATCGAGCATGTCGACGATCAAGGTCCCGACGTTGACGTCGAACACGGTGACGTTGCCACCGCCGTAGCGGGGGCCCCGCCAGCGGTTCGCGTAGCCGAAATCATCGACATCGATGCGGCGATCCTTGTTCAACGCCACGTGATAGAGCACGTGAACGTCCGGTGCGTCCTCGGTCTTGGTCAGGCCGGCCTCTTCGAGTTCGGCCTCGATGGCTCGCACGACACGCTTGTGCATCAACGCGTTCTGCGCGTGCGTGCCCTCCTGCCATGCGTAGGTCTTGTAGGCGGAGAAATCCGCTTCGCTGTCGTGGTCGACCGACACCGCCGCGTTGGCGTTACCGATCAATGAAATCGCCACCAAACAGAAGATTATTTTCACGAGTTTCTTCAAAATCTACCTCCCGGCCCTCGTTGGTGATTATACCCGAGACCTAAAACGGCAGCCCGAACAGAATCCGTACGGAGGAGAATCGTTCCCCAAAGCGGAATCCCAATCCGACGTGATTGACCTTTAACAACCAGACCCCGATCGGGCGTTCGAACCCGACCGTGAACCCGATCTCGTTCTTGCTGTGCAGCTCGATGGAATCGCCGTTGAGTTGGTCGAAGCTCAATGCGGAAGGGTAACGCCGGTGAATCCCGTACACGCTCCAGTCGGCCTGTTGTTTGCCGGTTGCGCGTCCGACGGGGAACCGTACGTCAAGACCAGTTTCGATCGTCGTGAACCCGTCACTCGGCCCCCCGCCGGTAAGCGTCGCGCCGTCGTATCCCACGCCCCAGCCCAGGCGGTACAGTCTCGGCCCTCCGTTCAACTCGAGCAGCGCACTCAACCCGCCGGAGTAAATCCAGGCAACCGCGCCGCCGTCCAGGTCCTTGCCGGCCCCGGCTTCGGCAAACGGCTTGAGCGTCCAACGGGCGCTGACGGGGATCTGGAACTCGACACCGACCAGCGCGCTGATCGTCGCCAGGTCTTCGCGGAATTCTCCTCCCAACGGATTCGCGGCCGAGAAACTGTGCACGCCGATCGAGACCGGGAAGAGCAACTTGACCCCCCAGGGGTGCTCGTCGAGCGAGCGCAACTTGTAAGAGATCGGCAAACGCACGGCCTGTACCGACTGGCCGGCGATGTTGAAAAATGCCGTGTCGCCCGTCGCGAACGCGTATTGCACGACGTCTTCGGGGTTTGTTGTTGGGGTGCCTGCCTGAGCGATGGTCGGTGTCGGAATCAGAATTCCGAAGCCCATAAAGACGAGAATGAACGTTAGCCGAGTACTACGCATGGTCGGCGAATCTTATCCGAACCCGTGACCCGCCCAATCGACTACTCCGGATCGGCGACACCCTTGGGCAATTTGCCCTCGTGGATACGCTGGAGATTCTTTCTGAAGTCGCCGGCCCATTCCCGCAGGGCCGATTTGGCGTCTCCCATCGACTTCATGCTGCCGAAGTTCATCATCCGGCGGCCGGTCTCCCGGTCGACAACGGCCACAAGCCGTTCGCCCGTCACCGAGTCGAGCACCTCGCACTCCATCGTCGCACCGCCGACGTCCACGGCGGGCACGAGCAGCCCGATGCCCGCGACAACGCCCGCAGCCTTGGTCCCGATGTTGGCAGACTTCTTGACGACCTCGATGTCCGTGATGGCGATACGGATGCGCATCACACCCGGACCGGAAGTTTCGACCACCTCGATCGCCCTCTCTGCGGACAATTCCTTGATCACCCGTTCACGAAAAAAGCTGGTCAGTTCATGAAGTTTCTCGGGGTCGAGTCCGACACCCCGGCTTTCCGGGTGGAAGTACACGAGGATAGGATCAACGATGGCCCGATCGTACTCGCGCAGGATCCCCAGGCGCTTCGTGTACCCGTAGAGGAAGTCGACCTTTTTTCCCGCGGCTTGAAGTTGATCGTAGTCGCCAAGAAAACCCGAGAACACGACTTGCTTCGACTTCTTGATCTTCTTCTCTTCAGCGCCGGCGTTCGGAACAACGCCGGCGATCAGGAAAGCAAGGAGCCCCAAGGACAGGGGAACTCGAAACAGGCTCTGAACGTTCACGATGAATCTCCAAGCCGGATGATCATCCTGCGATTCTAGTCGCCGACCCTAGGTCCGGCAAATGTCGACCCGAGATGCGCCATGCTATCGTCATTGAGCGCGGAGAGGAATCCTTAAGAAAGTTGTCACTTCACTCGATGCTCCTGGTACTTGCCGCACTCGCGACCGCCGCATTCGGGCAGGCGGAGCTGGAGTTGCTCGACGGCCGCGTCGTCGGCGGAACAGACGTGCGTCGCGAGGGTGGGATTTATGTCCTGACGCTCGAGGGCGGCGGCACGATCTCGTTGCCTGTCGAAGTGGTTGCCTCGGTTCGTCTCTTCGTAAAGGGCGACAAGAAGGCAGAGCCTCGAACGCTCGCCGGAGAAGAGGTCGACATGCCGACACGTGAGGACCAGCTCGAGGTGTTGGGCGAACCCGCGCGTTTTCAAAAAGGGCTCTCGGACCCGACGTGGGCACCCAAGAGTGACTGGGACATGGACCCGCACCGCCAGAACAACTTCGCGCCATCCACCTGGCAAAAGTCGCCGATCAACCCATCGTGGAAACCCACGTCGGATTGGAGTGCAGACGACGATGTGATGGCCAAGAGTCGATCGACCTGGCAAAAAGGCCCGATCGAATCAAAATGGACCCCGACGGATAGTTTCAAGGATAGTGTAGGACGTAAATGAGACGAACGGAGGCTGACATGAAAGGTTCTCGATGTTTGCATGGCGCCGCGGCGATCCTGCTGGCGCTTGTGTTCGTAGCACCGATGGCGGCACAGGCCGACAACACGGGTCTGGTCGAAGGGAAAGCGAACGTACAGTTGATCTTCAAGATGGGCACGATCGAGAACGGGCAAAAGTCGCAGATGAAGTCCTACCGGCTCGTGGTCGCCGAAGGTCCGGTGGGATCGAAACTTCTCGTCGGTCAACGTGTTCCGTTCCCGGGGGACGAAGGATCGATCGTTTACCAGAATGTCGGGTTCGCCACTGAGGCGCGCGTGTGGATGGTGGACAAGAATACGATCAAGGTGGTGGCCGACATCGAGGACAGCCGTGTTGTCGACGGTTTGGACGGGAACCCGCCGTCGGTCGAGACCCGTCAGCTTACGGTCAGCGCGGTATTGACGGAGGGGGTTGGGCTCGAGCTGACTCGCGTCGACGGTGTCGCCGATATCTCCGGGTACGTCGAACTGGAAGCCAAGGTTCTGCGCTAAATGCGACGCCTGTTGGTTCTGGTCACGCTGGTGCTCCTGACCTTGCCGTTGAGTGCGGAGGTCAAGGTCGACTACGAGGTGGGCGTCGATTTCGAAAGCTACCGTACCTACGCCTGGCAACCCGGTACGGTAGCCGGCCAGCCCATGATCCAGGACGCGATCTATCGCGCCGTGGAGCGCGAACTCGCGGCGGCGGGATTGAGAAAGGTCACGGAGAGCGAAGCCGACCTTTTCGTCGTGACGCATGCAACCTCGCAAATGGATGCCGCGGCCAGCGGAGGCTACGTCCACGTCCAGCAATTCGACGTCGGCGTTTTGACGCACGGCGTCGTTGTGGAGACGCGAGGCCGGCTGGTGGTCGATTTGTTCGACGCTCAATCCGAGCGGCCGGTGTGGCGAGGGATCGCAAGCGAGGTCATGGGTCTTCCGAGCATCGATAAGCTTCGTCGGAAGGTCGATAAAGTGACCAAGAAGATGTTCAAGTCCTACCCGCCGGACTGATCGTGAAAGCAAACGCGATCGTTGCGTCGAGCGCGTTCCAGCGCGAGGCCATGCGCAGCGAGCGGATCCGAATCGTCGGGATCCTGGTCGTCCTCGGAGCCGTGTTTCTCTTCTTCGCCGGTCGTGCGTTCATCGTCGGAGGACCCGCGGACGTTCGCCTATTTCTCCCGTTCGCCGCCCTGGTAGCCGCGATGGCGATCTACGAGAGCACGATGCTCGTGGCCGTTCGGAGGAGTATCGAGCGAGACCGCGCATTGCCGGCGTGGTGCTGGATGGTCAACGTCGTCGTCGAAACGCTGCTGCCCACGATCGCACTCCTGATTCTGACGGAGAGCGAGGTCTATGGTCCCTATCGAGCACTCGGGGCTCCGGCGGTGCTGGCGTATTTCTTCTTCTTCATCCTTTCCATTTTGCGCTTGAGCCCTGGCATGGCACGAGTGACCGGACTGGCCTCGACTACCGGATACTTGATGGTCGCGGCCTACACGATCGTGCGCTACCCCGATCCGCCCGAAGGAGCACTGCCGTTGGGCCACGGACTCTACCTGACCTATGCAGTGTTCCTGCTCATCGGCGGCTTCGTCGCGGGTGAGGTTGCGCGTCAGGTCCGCAGACACGTGGCGGCGGCGTTAGACGAGGCGCTGCACAACGAACGTGTCCATCGCGACCTGGAACTCGCGCGCACCATTCAGCAAGGGCTCCTTCCAAAGGGTCCGCCGGTCGCCCCGGGTTTCGATGTCGCTGGATGGAATCAGCCGGCCGACCAGACAGGAGGCGATTTTTTTTACTGGGATCGCCTTGCCGACGGTCGGACAGTCGCCGTCCTCGCCGACGTTACGGGACACGGGATCGGTCCGGCCTTGATCGCTTCGGTCAGTCGAGCCTACGGCCGAGCTTGTTTTGCCACCGATACGGAAGTCGGGGCCGCGTTCACTCGCATCGACGAACTGCTCGGCGAAGATCTGCCCTCCGGAAAACTCGTGAACTTCGTTGCGGCCGTGCTCGATCCGAACGGCTCGGATGTCCAACTGCTCTCCGCTGGTCAGGGGCCGCTACTCGTCTTCCGAGCGGGGTCGATGACGGTCGAACACATCAACGCCCACGCCGTTCCGTTGGGCGTCGGGCTGGGACTTGGTCACGGTCCGGCTCAACGGATTTCGCTTGACCCGGGGGACATGCTGATCCTCGTCACCGACGGCTTCTTCGAGTGGGAAAATCGTGAGGACGAGCAGTTCGGGCTGGACCGCCTGGACGAGGCCATCCGCGAGGCGCACGAACTTCCCGCCAATGAGATCATTTCGACACTCCATTCCGCGGTCCTGGACTTCGTGGACGGTGCGGAGCAACCGGACGACCTCACGGCCGTGATCGTCAAACGGGAGCGATGAGTATGGGATCCCATAGCCAGTCTTCGTGGCGCGAACGGATTGGCGACTATCGGTTTACCGTTCTGTTGGCCTCGCTACTTCTTCTCGTGCTCGCGCCGCTCGTCGTGTCGGATCAACGGTCGGTGGTGTTTCGCGCCGGTCTGTTCGTTGTATTGTTGTTCGGGGTTTTGTCCGTGCTCGATCATCGAAGGGCGCGTGTCGTCATGGTCGCCCTCGGGATCCTGGCGGGTCTGTCCCAGGCGACCACTTTCTTGTACGGACTGGAATTTTTTCCGCAGTTGCGTTTCGGACTGATCGTTGCCTTCTTCTCGTTCATGGCGGCGATCATCGTCTCGGACGTACTGCGCGCCGAAGTGATCACCTGGGACAGGATTCAGGGCGCCATCTGTGCCTATCTGCTGTTCGGCGTTGCCTGGGGCGTGCTGTACGGCTGGGTCGCACTGGTCGACCCGCAAGCGTTCAGCGGGGCCGTTGGAGCGGCCGGTTCCGGCGAACCCATGATCTATTACAGCTTTGTGACGTTGACGACGTTGGGCTACGGGGACATCACGCCGGTCAGTTATACGGCCCGCACACTGTCCTGGCTGGAGGCCGCGTTCGGACAGATCTACCTCGTCGTCCTGGTCGCACACCTCGTCAGCCGCCAGTTGACCCACTCCTCCAGGGACAAGCAGCCTTAGCCGGACTGCGTTTCTTCAGGAAGAGGCGGTGGCCGGTGCTTCCAGCAACTCTTCGCTGGCTGTATCGCCGTCGTGCCCAAGCCGCATCGGCTTGCCGCCGAGGATCGTCTCGAGTTTCACGGGTCGGCGCCACAGCAACGTGAGCTGCAGCAACACGTCCTCGGCCCAGTCCCGTCGCAGGTCCACGCCGACGTGGCGGTGCAGCAGCAACAGCTCGCCGCGGTTGGCGTAGTTGGCGTCGACGATCTCGATCACGGGGCGGCCGCCGTTCGTGAACTGGAACAGGACCGCCTGCTTGACCTTGTCGAATTCGCGCGTGTCGACGACTCGCTGCTTGGTCTTGGGTTCCTGCTTGGATACGAACAGCTGTTGTTCGAGGCAGAATTCGGGCGTCAGGAACTCATCCAGGAACGTCGCGTCGCAGTGGACCCGGCGAACTTCGAAGATTTTCTCGAGCCCGAGCCCGAGTTTGCGATCCCAGTTGCTGCGCTCAGCCATGCTCTCGCAGGCGTCCCATTCAGGCCCGAACTGCCCGGCGTCCCAGCGACGCTCGATCTCGCGGAACAGCTCGATCCCCAACTTGTAGGGATTCAGTTTCCCGGGCTGGGTCGCGACCGTTCCCGAGTGATGATCGGCATAGTCGATCACTTCCGAATCGTCGAGGATTCGCGTCGTCATCATCTTGCTGTGCCAGTACGAGGCCCAGCCTTCGTTCATGACCTTCGTCTGGCGCTGCGGCAAGAAGTAATACGCTTCCTCGCGCAGCATGCCCAGCACATCCCGCTCCCAGTTTTCCAGCGGCGCGTGCAACAGGATGAAACCCATCAGATCTCGTTCGTGGTGTGCCGGGAAACGTTGGGTCTCGAGCTGCTCGCTCGCATGGCGCTCGCGCATTTGCTTGAGGTACGCCGGCGGGTTGACGTAGCGGTCCATGTACTCCTTGGCGGGCATGCGCCCGCTATCGGAGTGTGTCATTTGCTCGGGATGTTCGTTGTCTTCCGCATCGAGTTGCTCGTTGCCGCCGTTCGCCGGAGCGCCGTTGCCGTCACCGGTGTTGAACACAGCGGCGGGATCGATCATGTCGTCGATCGAAAGGCAGGCATCGATGAAACACTCGACCCGTTCGACGCCGTAGCGTTCCTGATAACGTCTCACACGAGTCGAGTGATTAGCCATCTGGTCGACCATTTTTCGATTCGTGTGCGCGAAGTACATGTTGTTCATGAAGAAATCGGCATGGCCGTAAACGTGAGCCATCACCAGTTTTTGATCCATCATCGTGTTGCCTTCGAGAAGGTAGGCGTACGTGGGATCGTTGTTGATGACCATCTCGTAGATCTTGTGCAGGCCGTACTCGTAGCTCTTGGCCAGGTGCTGGTATTCCATCCCGAAGCGATAGTGCGGATAACGCGTGGGGAAACCGCCGTAGGCGGCCAGCGCGTTCATCTGCTCGTAGTCGATCATTTCGAACACGGTCTGGAAGAAAGTCAGGCCGACCTCGCTCGCGATCGCCTCGATCTTGATCTGTGCGTCGACCAGCTCCTGGGGTAGGGTGCGTAGGCGCATGGCTAGCGTCCCTTCCCTAGCAGAGTCTTGATCGAGTCCGCGATCGCGTTGCGATCGGGGACCCTCGAAAGCGCGACCTTGTCGTCTTCTTCAAAGCGTTTGTGCAACGCCTCGTAGAAATCGCCGCTCGTTCCGTAAGACTCGACCTGGCCGTACCCGAAAAGGTTGACCATCGGCAAGAGATGATCGTGGAGCATGTCCATGCACTTTGCCGTGTCCTGTCGGCTGTAGTTCTCGCCGTCCGTGAAGTGGAACATGTAAAGGTTCCAGTCCTGCGGCGGGAAACGTTCGGCAATAATCTGCTTGGCCAGCGTGTACGCCGAGGAGATCACCGTGCCGCCCGACTCACGGATGCGGAAAAACGTCTCGCGGTCGACTTCCTTGGCCGCGGCGTCGTGCACGATGTAGACCTGACGTGTGCCCTGGTAGTGGTTCGAGATCCAGGCGTCGAGCCAGAAGCTCTCCGTGCGGACCAACTCTTTTTGGTCCGCTCCCATCGAGCCGGACACATCCATCATGTAAACGATCACCGCGTTCGTGCTGGGTTGATGCTTGGGTTTCCAGGTGCGATAGCGCTTGTCGGCGCGATGCAAGACGACGTTGGGGTCGTCGGGGTTGTAGGCCCCGGCCGAGATCAGCCGCCGCATTGCCTGGCGGTAGGACCGCTTGAAGTGCCGAAGCGATTCCGGGCCGACGTTGGAGATGCCGGTGTAGCGGCCGCGCTCGGCCGCCAGCTCGTCGTGACCCTTGGGCTCGATTCGGGGTAGTTCCAGCGCCTCCCCCATCATCTGGGCCAGTTCGTCGATGCTGAATTCGGCCTCGAGGATATGCTGGCCGGGGTCTTTTCCGGCCTTGTTGCCCTCGCCGGCTTCACCTTCACCCTCACCCTGGCCAACACCCTGGCCACCCGGGTCATGGACAAAGTGCGGAAGCTCGAGGTGCGGGACGGGGATGCTGACGACGTGCTTACCTTCGCGACCGAAGAGCTCATGATGGCCCAGGTGGCGTTTTAGCTCTTCGCGCACCTTACCCCGGACAATCTTCCGGAATCTGCTGGCATCTGACTTAATCCTGGACATAGTTCGACCAAACCTTGGCTCTTATTGCGGATCTTTGACATCACCGCGAGCAAAGATGCTCGCTACGAAGTGCAACACGTCACCGGCGCACGAGTTGCAGTAGCCGTAGTCACGGACAAGGCGACCCTTGACGATATCGATCTTTTCTTGGGTCTCGTCATCGACCACGCTCGAGACCAGGCTGGTCAGCTTGATCGTGTCTTTTTGATCTTCAAACAACTTCAGTTCGAGTGCCTTGTGCAGCCGTTCGTTGGTGCGGTAGTCGAACTTCTTGCCCTCGAGAGCCAGCGCGCCGATGTAGTTCATGATTTCGCGGCGGAAGTCGTCCTTGCGGCTGTCCGGGATGTCGATCTTTTCCTCGAGCGAGCGCATCAGCCGTTCGTCGGGTTCCTCGTCCTGGCCCGTGTAGGGGTTTCGCACGCGTTCCTTTTGGGTGTAGGCCTTGAGGTTGTCCACGTAGTTGCCGCACAGCCGCGAGATCGCCGCCTCGTCGGCTGCGATTGCACGCTGGACCTCGTTCTTGACGATGTCCTCGTACTCGCGACGCACGTCATCGATCAGTTCGCGCATGTGTTGCTTGGCTTCCTCGCTGGTCACCAGCGAGTGCGCCTTGATCCCGGCTTCGAGTTCGTTGAGCACGATGAACGGGTTGACGCAGCGATCGTTGAGATCCGCCACCAACGCGTTCGAGATCTTGTCCTGGATGTAGCGCGGGGAGATCCCGTCCATGCCCTCACGAGCGGTTTCCTTGCGCAACTCCTTGACGTTTTCCTCGGTGAAACCGGGCAACGATTTGCCGTTATAGAGCTTGAGCTTTTGCATCAGCGTCAAGTTGTGCTTTTTCGGCTCTTCGAGCCGGGTCAACACCGCCCACATCGCGGCCATCTCGATCGTATGCGGGGCGATGTGTTTACCGCGGATGCGTGCCGTGTTGTAGTCCTTCTGATAGATCTTGATCTCTTCATCCAGCTTGGTGATGTACGGCACGTCGACCTTGACGGTGCGGTCGCGCAGCGCTTCCATGTACTCGTTGTTTTGCAGCCGGCGATACTCGGGCTCGTTGGTGTGCCCGATGATGACTTCGTCGATGTACGTCTGCGGGAACTTCTTGGGTTTGATCTGGTGTTCCTGGCTGGCGCCGAGCAGTTCGTAGAGGAACGCGACATCCAGTTTGAGGACCTCGATGAACTCGATCATGCCGCGGTTGGCGATGTTGAACTCGCCGTCGAAGTTGAACGCGCGCGGGTCCGAATCCGACCCGTATTCCGCGATTTTGCGGTAGTTGATGTCGCCGGTCAGCTCGGTGGAGTCCTGGTTCTTCTCGTCCTTGGGCTGGAATGTGCCGATGCCGACGCGGTCCTGCGCGGAGAGCAGCAGACGTTTGACCTTGATGTGTTTGGTCACGTGGGACCAGTCGCCGTTGTAGCGGTCGGAGAGTTCCTTGTACTCCTGGCGACAGAACGGGCAGAGCTCGCCTTCGATCTTGACGTGGTGCGCCCCCTCGGGGCGATCGTCGTTGAGTTGCTCGACGAACATCGGTCGCAGTTCCTCGGGCACCAGGTGCAAGGGCTCTTCGTGCATCGGGCACTCGGTGACGGCGTCGGGCTGATCGAGATCGCGGATCCAGCCGAACGTGTACATCGCACCCTCGGGCCGGCACGAGTACGCCTCGAGCCCGGCCTTGAGCAGGCGGGCGATGGTGCTCTTGGACGAACCGACGGGGCCGTGCAGCAGGATCACCCGACGTTCGGTGCCGTAACGTTGTGCTGCGCTCTTGAAGATATTGACCAGCTTCATCAACGGAATGTCGAGGCCGTAGATCGCGTCGTGACCTTCTCCGACGAGGTCGTCGAAGAAGTTGTAGTGCACGATCTTTTTCTTGTTGTCGATGTACTCGGTCGTCCCGGCGGCGAGGATCATGTCGTACATTCGTTCGAAGGCCGAACGCG
>Ga0255049_10000377_pt1 | contig 27631 bp, 27 predicted proteins | sample JV7_2_3_MG_FD_183615 | JGI IMG/M metagenome (GOLD analysis project Ga0255049, IMG submission 183615) | Seawater microbial communities from Jervis Inlet, British Columbia, Canada - JV7_2_3 | ecosystem: Environmental > Aquatic > Marine > Inlet | place: Canada: British Columbia | collected 2016-10-06 | reverse complement strand
ATCTGCACCGATGCGCGGCACAAGCAACGCCAAGGTTAATCGATAAGGGCGTCGGAAGCGCGGCAAAGCCCAAAATGAGGAATTAGAGTGGCACGTATATCAGGCATTAACATACCGCTGAACAAGCACATCGTGATCGCACTGACGTCGATCTTCGGTATCGGCAACGCGCGCGCGAAGCAGATTTGTGCAGCAGCGAGCGTCGACCCGGCGACACAGGTAAAAGATCTGGCTGAACCGGAGGTTGCCAAACTTCGTACGGCGGTTGCGAATTTTGAGGTTGAGGGTGACTTACGTCGCGATATCTCTATGAATATCAAACGCTTGATGGACCTCGGTTGTTACCGCGGTATCCGTCACAGGCGTGGTTTGCCGCTGCGCGGCCAACGTACGCGGACCAATGCGCGCACGCGCAAGGGCCCACGTCGTCCGATTAAGCGGTAAGAACACCATAGCATCGTAGGAGCGCTGCTTGACAGCGCGACAGCGGAGCCCGAGAGAACAGGAATCAGAATGACAGAACCAAAAAAGAAGAAGGTCAAGAAGCATGTGGTCGATGCAATCGCCCACATTCACGCATCCTTCAACAACACGATTATCACGATCACCGACCGCCAGGGTAACGCCCTGTCGTGGGCGACTGCCGGTGGCTGCGGTTTCCGCGGCTCACGCAAGTCGACACCGTTCGCCGCACAGATAGCTTCAGAGAAAGCTGGCCGCTCGGCGCTCGATTTCGGCGTCAAGAATCTGGATGTACGTGTTCGTGGGCCGGGCCCGGGACGCGAGTCTGCAGTGCGTGCGTTGAACGCCCTGGGTTTTCGTATTCAAAACATCGAGGACGTCACGCCGATTCCTCACAATGGCTGTCGCCCGCCTAAGAAGCGGCGGGTATAGAGGCTTAAGTAATGGCAAGATATTTAGGACCAAAGTGCAAACTGTCCCGCCGCGAAGGCACGGACCTGTTTCTGAAGAGTGGTGTGAGGCCGCTCGAATCGAAGTGCAAGCTCGATGTACCGCCGGGTGGTGCACCGCAACGTCGTCCGCGCCTGTCGGACTATGGATTGCAGCTTCGAGAGAAACAAAAACTTCGTCGCATGTACGGTGTGCTCGAGCGTCAGTTTCGTAACTACTACAAGCGTGCCGCGCAATTGAAAGGCTCAACGGGTGAGAATCTGTTGCAGCTTCTCGAGGGACGCCTGGACAATGTCGTTTATCGCATGGGATTCGCCGCAACGCGCGCCGAGGCCCGTCAGCTCGTCAGTCACAAGAGCATCGAAGTAAACGGTAAGGTAATCAATATTCCGTCTGCGCAGGTACGGGCAGGCGATTCAATAGGCATTCGTGAAAAGTCTCGCAAGCAGCTTCGCATCAAAAGTGCGATTGAAATTGCGGGCCAGGTTGGCCTGCCCGATTGGGTTGATGTCGACACGAAAAAGATGGCGGGTGTTTTCAAAACATTGCCGGATAGAGAAGATATTCTACCGGACATCAATGAAAACCTCGTTGTCGAGCTGTACTCCAAGTAGTCAGGAGGGATTTTCCCCATGCAGGAATCTGTACATGAATTTCTGAAACCGCGCGTTGTCAAAGTTACGCCGGTGAACGATTTGATGGCCAAAGTAGTCATCGAGCCTTTTGAACGTGGCTTCGGCCACACGTTGGGCAATGCGCTGCGGCGTATTCTGCTGTCATCAATGCCAGGAGCTGCAATCTCCGAGGCAGAGATCGAGGGCGTTTTGCACGAGTACACGAGCATCGAAGGTGTTCAGGAAGATGTCGTCGAGATCCTCCTGAATCTCAAGCAGGTTGCGGTGCGTATGCACACGCGTGACACGGCCGAACTTCGTATTTCGAAGAAGGGTCCGGGCCCTGTTACCGGTGCTGACATCCAGCTGGATCATGACGTCGAAATCATGAACCCCGAGCTCGTCATCGCTAATCTGACGAAGATCGGTGAGTTGAACATGATTCTCAAGGTCGAGCGCGGTCGTGGTTATCGGCCGGCTACACAACGTCCGGTTTTTGAGGAGCAGTCAGGCCCGATCGGCCGCCTGCAGCTCGATGCATCGTTCAGTCCGGTACATCGCGTGACGTACAACGTCGAAGCGGCCCGAGTGGAGCAGCGCACTGACCTCGACAAGCTGATCATCGATATCGAAACCAATGGCACGATTGACCCTGAAGAGGCTATTCGCCGCGCCGGCAGTATCCTCAAGGATCAGTTGTCAGTCTTCGTTGACCTTCAGGGCCAGGAAGACGGGTTTACGGATCAGGCGGAGAACCAGGTCGATCCGATCTTGTTGCGCCCGGTCGACGAACTCGAGTTGACAGTTCGTTCTGCGAATTGCCTCAAGGCAGAGAACATCATGTACATCGGTGATCTCGTGCAACGCACAGAGGTTGAGCTTTTGAGAACGCCGAATCTCGGCAAGAAGTCGTTGACCGAGATCAAGGAAGTTCTAGAAGGGCATGGTCTCGGTTTAGGCATGCGTCTTGAGAACTGGCCGCCGGCCAGCTTGCGTCCGGAGCATGAACTCGGTTTACCCGCGTAAGAATAGAAAGGGATCGTAGGAGCGCTGCTTGCAGCGCGACAAACGATATCAAAAGGATAATCCAATGCGACATAGAAAATCCGGTCGTCGACTGGGTCGTAACAGCTCCCATCGCAAGGCCATGTTTCGAAACATGGCGACATCGATGCTGATGCACGAAACAATCAAGACGACACTGCCCAAGGCAAAAGAGTTGCGCCGTGTCGTGGAGCCGCTGATTACTCTTGCGAAAGAGGACAGTGTTGCGAATCGGCGTCTCGCCTTCGATCGCCTGCGCGACAAAGCCGCTGTGGGCAAACTGTTTTCTGAGCTCGGTCCACGCTTCAAAGAACGTCCGGGCGGTTACTTGCGTATCCTGAAAACGGGGCCGCGTCCGGGCGATGCTGCGCCTATGGCTATCGTCATGTTGACCGACCAGGCGCCAGAGGCTGAAGCTGCGGCTGAGTAGGCATAAAAATTGTGTAGCGCCTTCTGAGGCGCGAAAAAAAGCCGGGCATTGCCCGGCTTTTTTGTTCGGCATTGCCAGCTCGTCAAGAGGTTGCTTCGTTGGCTTTGCCGCCTCGCAATGACATTGGTTCGTTCTGGCTTGACAGCTTTTCTATTAATTGCGAAACATATTCGGGCGAGTGCGTATTCCTCGCGACTAGCGTGTACACAGTCGGTACAACCACAAGCGTCAGCAGTACGGAAAACGTCACACCAAAAAAAACAACGGCGCCAATTGACTGCCTTGATAGCGCGCCTGCACCGGAGGCGAGCAATAACGGTACCGAGCCGAATGCTGTACACATACTCGTCATGAGCACCGGTCGCAATCGCGTCTTCGCGGACTGGATGACAGCTTCTTTGAATTCTGTACCACGGTCCCTGAGTTGGTTCGCAAACTCGACGATCAGGATGCCGTTCTTGGCGGCAAGGCCGATCAGCATGATAGCCCCGATCTGGCTGTAGATATTGAGCGTTGAGCCAAAAACCACCAACCCGAATAAGGCACCGGAAACCGCAAGTGGCACCGTCGTCATAATGATCAACGGATGGCGGAAGCTCTCGAACTGGGCCGACAGCACGAGGTAGGCGATGACAAGCGCGAGCAGGAACGTTGCATAAATTGAGCTTCCTGTATTCTTGAAATCACGCGACTCTCCGTCGTAGTTCAAGCGTACCGCTGGTGGCAGATGATCACGCACGATACCCTCGAGGTCGCTGATAGCCTGGCCAAGCGAGTATCCTGGCATGAGGCTTGCGCTGATAGTGATTGCTCGCATTCGATCGAAGCGCCGCAAACTAACCGGACCGGCTATTTCTGTGAGTGTAACCAGGTTGGATAGCGGTACCAATCGCCCGGAGCGCTCTGAACGAACGTAAATACTTTCGAGATCGCTCGGTGTCTGCCGCCTTTCATCGGTTCCCTGCAATATGACACGATATTCTTCGCCCTGATCAATAAAAGTTGTCACGACTCGAGAGCCAAGAATGGTTTCGAGAGTGCGACCGACATTGGATAGCGAGACACCGAGATCGGCGGCTCGGTCCCGGTCGATCATCACGTCGATCTTTGGCTTCCGTTCCCGATAATTCGACTGGATATTGGACAGGCCGGGAATTTTCTCCGCTTCGCGAATCACCTGGTCACGCCATTCAGCCAGTTCGCCATAATTGGTACCGCCAAGCACTATGGCGAGAGGTCGGCTGCTCTGGCCCAGGCTCCAGGCGCCTGGTGCGTAAGCGAAGGCCTGCACCCCAGGGAGCTGGCCGAGCTGCCGGTTCCAGCCTTGGACGATTTCGGCAGCAGACCGGTCGCGGTCGGACCACAAGGCAAGCGGACCAAACACCATTCCAGTGTTGACATCAGTACCGGCGCCCCAGCTCCCCGAGCGGGAAAGGACCCGCAACACGTCGCCTTTCTCTTTGTCTTGCAAAAGGATCTGCTCGACTTGTTTGATGTAACCCAACGTATAGTCGAGACTGGCTCCGTCGGGCGCCGTGAGATTGACCATTGCGAAAGCACGATCTTCGCGTGGCATGTACTCAACCGGCAGAACATTCATCAAGCTGAGGCTGCCCACAAAAATGAGTAATGCTGTGCCGATAATCAGAAGAGGGCGCTTGACTGCACGCCTGAGCAATCGCTCGTAGGAATTCGATAGTCTTCGGAACAGATCGTCCAGCGCGCGGGCAACGCGGCCACGATGCAGCCGGTTATCGCCAAACAACTTCGATGTCATCATCGGCACAAGGGTTAAAGCGATAAGGCTGGAGAATACGACAGCCGCCGCGAGCGATATGCCGAACTCGCCAAAAATCAAACCGATATTACCCGGCATGAATGACACCGGAAGAATGACAGCAACGAGAACCAGCGTCGTCGCGACAACCGCAAAACCGATTTCGTGGCTGCCGTTGGTTGCCGCAAGCAATGTCGGTTCCCCGCCTTCGATGCGACGCACAATGTTTTCAAGCACAACGATCGCATCATCGACTACGAGCCCGATCGCCAGCACGAAGCCGAGCAATGTCAGCGTATTGATTGAAAAATCCATCGCCGCCATAACGGTAAAGGCCGAAATAATGGAGATAGGAATCGTGACAGCCGGAATAATAGTTGCCCTGATCGTGCCAATGAAAGCGTAGATAACGATAAGAACCAGCAACATGGCCAGCCCAAGCGCCTTGCCGACTTCGACCAGGGATGCCCGGATGAATACGGAATTGTCCATATTGATTCCGAGTTCGATATCGTCCGGTAGCGTTGACTGCAGCTCCTCTATGCGCTGGATAACGGCGCTATTAACCTTCAGCAGGTTTGCCTGTGCTTGCGGAATAATGCCGAGCCCCATGCCCGACACGCCGTCGGTGGCAGAATAGCTGCGGATATTTTCAGGTGCGATTTCGACATTCGCGACTTCGCCCAGCCTTATCAGGAAATCGTCATTGCCCTCGCGTAGTACGAGCCGCCGGAAGTCCTCAGCCGTACGAAACCCTGTATCGGTGCGCAACGTGAACTCACGCGCGCTGGACTCGAGGCGGCCCGATGGTATCTGCACATTTTCACGTCGCAGCGCGTCCTCAATGTCACCAACAGTCAATCCACGGGCCGCCAGGCGTTTGGGGTCCACCCAGATGCGCATAGCCGGCTGGCGCCGGCCGGAGCCGCGGATCTGCGCCACGCCATCGACCGTTGATAATGCATCAACGATGTAGCGTTCCGCGAAGTCGGAAACCTCCATCATCGACCGCGTGCTACTTGATACGTTGATCCACATCGTTGTGCCAGCCGATGCATCCTGCCTTTTGACTTGTGGGGGGTTAGCTTCATCCGGCAACATTGCCAGCACGGCGGAGACTCGATCGCGGACGTCGTTGGCAGCATCGTCTACATCGCGATCGGCCGAGAATTCGAGATTGATGGATGATCGCTCGTCATAGCTGGTTGATGACATCTTCGTGATGCCTGAGATTCCAGCAAGCTGGTCTTCGAGAACCTGTGTAACCCGGCGTTCCACAATGTCCGAGGCGGCACCTCGATAGTTCGTTGTGATTGACACAACCGGACGCTCGATCGCCGGGTATTCACGAATCGTCATACTTCGGACCGACATCGAGCCGATTATGATCAGAATCAGCGAGATGACAGCGGCAAAGACCGGGCGGCGAACTGAGACGTCGGATATCAGCATGAAACTACCTCAGGTACGATCTTGCCGGGCGCTGCTGTCGGCCGAGACCTGACCGGGTACTTCGACTTTTGAACCGTCTCGCACCTTGTGCGTGCCTTCAGTGATGATGGTTTCGCCTGCAATGAGTCCACTGGTGATGACCACAAACCCCGGAATACGCCGACCGAGATGAACTTGCCGTTTCTCCGCGACGCCGTCCGTGACCACGAAGACATACTGATTGCTGCCTTCCGGAACAATCGCCTGTTCAGGAGCTACAAGTACGTCGCCGCGATCACGCTTCAGATCAACCGACATGAACATGCCTGGCTTGAGCTTGCCGTCAGCATTCGGAATGAGGGCGCGAACCTGAACCGCCCGGGAAACCGGGTCCAGCCGGGTATCGATGCTGGCAACCGTTCCGGCAAAAACCTGGTCCGGATAGACAAAGCTGTGAGCAGCAATACTCATACCCTCAGACAGGACCGTAAGAAATGTCTCGGGTACCGAGAAATCGAGCTTGATCCTGCTGATGTCATCGAGAGTCGTAATAACGGTGGAGTTGTTGACGAAGCTCCCGGGACTGACGCGGCGCAAGCCGACCCGGCCCGAAAACGGTGCGCGAATGACCGTGTTGTCAAGGCGGGCTTTCGCGGCCTCAACTTGCGCCTCGTCCACCCTTACCTGGGCGAGCAATTCCTCCAGGTTCGATGCCGAGATCGCCTGCGTGTTGGCGAGCGACCTGCTGCGGTTGTAGAGGCTCCGGCTTTCTGACAGTGACGCCCTGGCCAAAGCCAGTCCTGCGACAATTTCATTGTTTTCAAGTTCGACCAGCAAATCGCCTTGCTCAACCAACTGACCTTCGGCGAATGCGATGGTTTCAATAAGGCTTGAGATGCGTGGTTGAATTTCTATCGATTCATTGGCCCCGGCCGTCCCCAGCGCCTGAATTTCATCAACCAGAGGCTGCATCTCGACCTGCACGGTGATGACCTTGGCCGCGCCACCCCAACTCCCACGAGCGCGTGTGGCGGGTTCTTCTTCACAACTGGCAAGGATTGCCAGCAAGGCCAGAAAAGACAGAAATGTGTGGTGTCGCTGCATCAGGATCTCGATACGATTCTTGTTTTGGGCGGCGAGTCGGACAGTTTAGCGCGAACACCACCAAATTGGCGAAATTTTTACAAAATATCAGATGTAACCATTTGTTTCTAAATAGAAAAGCATGGATTTCGGGTCTTGTGAGTCGCCTCACAGCTTGATATTCGATTCGCGACTAATCTATGCCTACTGATTAACAGGAATAGCGCCATTAGCAACGACAAAGCCTTTGACGATTGCGTCATCCTGTCGAAAGAGTCATTCGACCCCGACGCCGTATTTCTCGATGACATCGTTGACGATGAGGTATTGCCGTACCTGAGTCTTGCGGTAGACGGCTTGACCGAGACTAAAGACAGTAAGAAAGGCAAACTCGAAATGCGTCCCGAAGACATTGCTGCTAATGAGCCAGTAAAAGCGGACACAACGATGCCCGTGGCTCGGCTCGGTCCCGAAGAGCTTGAGGTCTATGGCTGGGAATCGTCATTCTGGAGAAAGATCAAGGGCTACGTGGGGTTTTGAGATCGCACGGCGCGGTAAGCTGTTGGAGCACCTCTTCTGGTCAGGACGACCTTATGTCACGGAGCACATGGATGTGCGAGAGTGACGGAGGCGCGAATAGTTGGTGCACGTGTCGTCGCGCGATTTCGCTTGAACCCGTTCGCGCTCCAACTGGCCGCAGGCCCTGCTACACTCCGGCGATGATATTCAAGGGCAAGACGGTCGTCATCACGGGTGGCTCCGACGGTGTTGGTGCGGCCACGGCACGACAGTTTGCCGCGGCTGGTGCGAATCTGATGCTTATCGCGCGTGGCAAAAAAAAACTCGAAGCGATCGCCGCCGAGTTGCGCGACAAAACCCGTGTCGAGATCCTCGCGATGGACGTGTCCGACTCCGAAGCTTGCGTCAACGTATTCAAGAAGGCGGAATTCGAGTTCGGCCGCATCGACATCCTGGTGAACAACGCCGGATTTCACGAACGCGGGCCATTTGAGTCGGTATCTGCTGAAGACCACTCGAAAATGGTTGACGTCAACGTCAGGGCGCCGATCATGCTCAGTCGTATCGTGTTGCCTTATCTCCATGAAGCGGGCGGCGGAGCGATAATCAATGTCGGGTCGCTGGCTGGCAGATCGCCGCTACCGCAGCAGGCGACCTATTCAGCAACCAAGGCGGCATTACGCACGTTTTCTTTTGCGATGTTCGAGGAGCTTCGTGGAACAAATATCAAGATCGCGGTCGTTTCTCCGGGACCACTCGATACCACATTTATCATGTCGAATCTCGACGTCGTTGCGGACCTGACAATGTCACAGCCGATCACGACGGCGGACGAAGTGGCGCAGGCCGTTCTTGATCTATGCAGCAATAATCAACGTGAAATTGCCATGCCCGCCATAAGTAACGCAATGACGGCGGTTAATGCCTGGATGCCCTGGGTTGGTCGGGTGTTGCGCCCGCTGCTTGAGCGCAAGGGTGCCAGGGTCAAGCGGAAGCTCCGAGCGCAGGCAAGGGTAGAATCAGATTAGATTGCGGCGAAAGCGTCGCGCGTCAGATTCTCACCGCCGCCTGAAGTAACGCGTACATTGTCTTCGATCCGAATCCCACCAAATGGTCGGAACCAGTCGACACCTTCCCACACTATATGGTCCTCCGCCGGAGTACCGCGAAGATTGTCGAGCAGCATGTCTATTGCATAGATCCCGGGCTCGATCGTCAACACCATGTTCTCCTCGAGCACGCGAGTTAGCCTGAGGAATGGATGCCCACTCGGCGGGTCGATTACCGTACCCGATTCGTTCTCCATGAAGCCACCAACATCATGGACCTGAATTCCAAGCAGATGACCCAGGCCGTGCGGGAAAAATGCCGAAGTCACGCCTGTCGCGAGCAATGTATCGGCTTCACCAGTAGCAATACCCGCGTCGACGAGTACACCTGCCAGCAATCGATGCGTTTCGACATGCAGGTCACGGTAGTCGAGCCCTGCCTTGACCCTGGCAACGATGTCGAGCTGTGCTGTGTCCATGCGTGCAATGAGTTCGGCAAAGCGTGAGTCACTGTGTGAGTACGTGCGCGTAATATCGGACGCGTAGCCATGTACCTGGGCGCCGGCATCGATCAGAAATGAATGAGTGTTGTCCGGTACTTCCCGATCGAGGTCTGTGTAGTGCAGCACTGCGCCATGCGAGTTGAGCGCGACAATATTGCTGTAAGGCAGCTCATTATCGGCGTGACTAACAGCCCCGCAATAGGCGCGATGAATTTCAAACTCGGACAAGCCATCGCGAAATGCTGCCTCGGCGGCGAGGTGGCCGCTGACGCCGCGGTGCGAGGCCAGGCGCATGCAAGCGAGTTCATAAGCTGTCTTGATGCCGCGGGCGTAGTGCAGAATATTGATGGCCGATGTCGGGTTGACCCGCTCGATGTCAAAAGCGTGGGCCTCGTCATCGATCTCGCCAATCAAAATGCACTTATTGCGGTTTCCCGGCAAAAGGCCTGAGATCTCCTCGAGTGTGTTCACAATGCATATTTCGAATTGACTGGTCCAGTAGCCCTCAGGTTGTCCCGGCACGGGGTGCCAGTAGTCGTGCGGCAGGTAGTAAATGAGGCGTGGAGTTTCGCCCGGCGTATAGACAATGTATGACAACGGGAGATCACGCAGCGGTGCCCAACTCAGAAAATGGGCACTCGCCTTGAACGGGTACTGATTATCGTCGAGGAATACAGTTTTCGGGCAACCCGAAAAAATGACGGCGTGCGCGGCACCGGAGTTTTCGAGGGCATGGTCATGGCGTTCAGCAAGCTGTTGAATATGCTCGGGATACAGGGTGCCGAGGTCGGGGTTCCGGTCGCAGTAATCGTCACTCATGGCCTGCATGATACCGTGTTTCAATCGCCGGACAATCTAGGCATTATGGTCGCCCTTGCTCAGGAATCTGATAGACATGAATACACAGCGAGCATGGTCAGTCGGCTTGGCGCTGACAATAATCGGAGGCACGGCAGTGGCGGAATCCGGACCAGGTTATGACCGCGTAACAGGCAGGCATTTTGCATCGCGATCTGAAGTCATCGCGCCACACGCAATGGCAGCGACGAGTCAGCCACTGGTCACTCAGATCGCCCTCGATATCCTCAAGGCAGGCGGAACGGCGGCCGATGCGGCTATTGCAGCAAACGCGGCGCTTGGCCTGATGGAGCCCACCGGTAGTGGCATTGGTGGAGATCTCTTCGCGATCGTCTGGGACGCCGGGAAGAAAGAGCTCGTCGGTCTTAATGCGTCCGGGCGTGCACCAGCGATGATGACGCTTGAGTATTTCAGAGAGCGTGGCATCGAAGCTATCCCGCGATATGGGGCGTTGCCTGTCAGCGTGCCGGGCGCGGTCGATGGCTGGTTTGAATTGCACGGGCGCTACGGACAGCTGCCGATGCAACAAGTTCTGGCGCCGGCGATCGCCTACGCGCGCGAAGGGTTTCCGGTATCGGAATACATTGCGAACCTGTTCAAGGTTTACGAGAAACGCCTTGGTCATTACCCGGGCTTTGCCGATACCTACATGCTTGATGGCCATGTGCCGGACAAAGGGGAGATGTTCAGGAACCCGCGTTTGGCCGACACACTCGAAGCGATCGCCGAAGGTGGGCGCGATGCGTTTTACAAAGGCGACATTGCACGCCGCATCGATTCCTACATGACCGAGCAGGGAGGATTACTTCGCTACGAGGATCTGGCAGCACATACGTCCGAGTGGGTGACACCCGTATCGACGAATTACCGCGGCTGGGACGTGTACGAATTACCGCCGAACGGGCAAGGCATCGCCGCTCTGCAGATATTGAACATTCTCGAGGCCTATGACATCAAATCAATGGGCTTTGCCAGTGCCGAGTACCTGCACACACTGGTCGAAGCGAAGAAACTTGCATTTGAAGACCGGGCCAAATATTACGCCGACATGGATTTTGTCGAGGTCCCCGTTACGACGCTGATTTCGAAGGACTATGCGAATGAGCGCCGCAAACTGATATCACCACAACGTGCGGCGCTGTCTTTGCCGGCCGGCGACGCAAAGCTGCAGGACGGCGACACGATTTACCTGACGGTAGCTGATGCAGAAGGCAATATGGTGAGCTTGATTCAGAGCAATTACCGCGGCATGGGCTCCGGGATGACGCCTGGTGACCTGGGCTTCGTTCTGCAGGACCGTGCAGAGTTGTTTGCCCTGGAAGAAGGACACGCCAACATGCTGGAGCCCGGGAAGCGGCCGTTTCACACGATCATTCCGGCATTCGTTATGAAAGACGGCAAACCCTTAATCAGCTTTGGCCTCATGGGCGGTGCGATGCAGCCGCAGGGACATGCACAGATCATTGTCAATATGGTGGACTTCGGCATGAATTTACAGGAGGCGGGCGACGCCGCGCGGATCAATCACGTCGGATCGTCAAAGCCAACCGGCGAGGTCATGAACGACGGCGGTGTATTGCATCTCGAGAGCGAATTCAGTCAGGCTACGCGCGAAGCGCTCGAGGCCCTGGGCCATACGCTTGGCAAGAGCGACGGCAGCTTTGGTGGCTATCAGGCGATCATGTGGGATGAAGTGGAAGGTGTGTACTATGGCGCTTCCGAAGTACGCAAGGACGGGCAGGCAGCCGGCTACTGATTAAGCATGAGTCAGGATATCTATCTCACCGGAATTACGACGACGGGTACGCCGCACATCGGCAACTATGTCGGCGCGATCAGGCCTGGTATCAATGCCAGTAAAGACCTCAGCACGCAGCACTACTACTTCCTCGCTGACTATCACTCACTGGCAAAAAATGAAGACCCGGACAAGATTGTCCGGTCGACTCTCGAAATTGCGGCAGCGTGGCTCGCGCTCGGTCTCGATACCGAGCATGCGTATTTCTATCGTCAGTCTGACATTCCGGAAATACTGGAACTGACCTGGATCTTGACGGGGATGACGGCGAAGGGCCTGATGAACCGCGCGCACTCGTACAAGGCCGCTGTCGATGCAAACGTCGAAGGTAGTGGCAAGGACCCGGACAAAGGCATCACGATGGCGCTCTACAGCTATCCGATTCTGATGACCGCCGACATTCTGATGTTCAAGTCCAACAAAGTGCCTGTCGGGCAGGATCAAAAGCAGCATGTCGAAATGGCACGCGATGTCGCACAGCGCTTCAATCACCATTATGGCGAGACTTTTGTGCTGCCGGACGCAATCATCGGTGAGAACACGGCGGTGCTGAAGGGACTCGACGGTCGCAAGATGTCGAAGAGCTACAACAATGCAATCCCGCTTTTTGTCGATGAGAAACGGCTTAGAAAGCTCATCATGAAAATCAAAACCAACAGTCTCGAGCCCGGTGAGCCAAAGGACACTGGCGATAGCACTCTATTTGACATGTATCAGGCGTTTGCGACGCCGGGGGAAACAGCGAACATCGCAGAGCGCTATGCAGAAGGCATCGCCTGGGGCGAAATGAAGCAGCTGCTGTTCGAGTACATCAATGATCACATCAAGCCCGCTCGCGCAGAGTATGAGCGACTGATCGCGGACCCGGCGATCGTCGAGGCGGAACTCAAAAAAGGAGCGATGCGCGCACGCGAGATTGCCGTGCCCTATTTGACGAAGATTCGGGACGCGATCGGCATCCGCAGTCTGGGCTGATGATCTCAGCAACCGAAGCGCTGAATCGATTACGGGACGGTAATCGCCGTTTCGCCTCAAACGCAATTACCCGGGGCGGCCGCATTGACGCCAGGCCAGCCGAGGTGGCCGATGGCCAGGAACCCTTTGCGATCGTCATGGGTTGTTCCGACTCCAGGGTTCCGGCAGAAATCGTCTTCGACCAGGGACTTGGCGATCTGTTTGTCATTCGTGTTGCGGGGAACATCGTTGCACCGTCGCAAATCGGCAGCGTCGAATTCGCGGCAACAACGTTCGGCACGCGACTGGTTGTGGTGCTCGGGCACTCAAGATGCGGAGCAATTGAGGAGACGTTGCGGCAATTACAGGAGCCCAGTGAAAATCGCTCACGTAACCTGAGTTCAATTGTCGACTTTATTCGGCCTTCTGTAGAGGCCCTGCTGGACCAGGGGCATGGCGACGATCCGAAGGCGCTCGTAGAGCAGGCTGTGCGTGCCAATATCAGGGTGTCAGCTGAGCACATGCGTCATGGCTCGCAGATTCTCGAAGACCTGGAAAGAGATGAAGGCCTGCTCATTGTCGGCGCGGAGTATTCGCTCGACACAGGGCTCGTTGATTTCTTCGATGGTGTACCGGCGTGAGTCCGGCACTGACGCTCGAAACCGGGCGCCTGAACCTGCGCAGGGTAACGGTGGACGATGTTGAATTGATGCTGGCGATATGGAATGACCCGGCATTCATGCGCAACGTTGGCGATCGTGGCATTCGCACTGTCGACGAAGGTGTTGACGCCATGGAAAAGGGCGTGTTCCATCTCTACGAGACGTATGGATACGGGCCGTATCGGGTCGCCTTGAAAGATTGCGACACTGCTATTGGTCTGTGCGGCCTGTTTCGGCGCGAGGGCCTCGACGAACCGGATATCGGCTACGCCGTGCTGCCCGAGTTTTGTGGCAAGGGGTATGCCTATGAGGCCTCCTGTGCAGTCATTGAGCACGCGCGATCCGGTCTCGGACTAACGCGCCTCATCGCGATTATCTCCCCGGACAACGAAGCATCAATCGGCCTGATCGGGAAATTGGGCCTGAGGTTTGAGAGAATGCATTTGATGCCGGACGACGACCAGGAAGTCTGCGTCTACGGCATGCACCTAAACGGCTAGAACGAGGTCGGAATGGAGTTTCTCAAGAGCGATGGTGCGCGAACCGGGCTGTTTTTTGGCGCGACATCGGGTGTTATTACGACAATTGGCCTGATTACGGGCCTGAACGCCGGAACGCACTCAGTTGTGGCCGTTCTGGGCGGAATTTTTGTCATTGCCGTCGCTGACGCGATGTCTGACGCTTTGGGCATACACCTTGCCGAAGAGGCCGACCCGAATGCCACGACGCACCACATCTGGTCGGCAACGATATCGACGTTCGCCAATAAATTCATCTTTGCACTTAGCTTTGCCGTACCGTTGCTGCTGCTGCCGCTCGATCAGGCAGTGGTCGCATCACTGGTCTGGGGCATGCTCGTGATCGTCGTTCTCAGCTATTTTCTAGCACGGGCACAGAAGGCTTCGCCGATCATGATTATCGGCGAACATTTGGGAATCGCGGTTCTCGTTGTCGTGTTGTCTCATTTTATTGGTGTCTGGGTCGGCAAAACGTTCACCTGAGCCTGGAGCCACTGGTAAATGTAATGGCAACAAAACGCTTCAAATCGAAAATCGACCGCTGGTTTGTGTTGCTTCTGGTCGTTTTGATCGTCACCGAGATCGTGGCTATCGGCGCGGCTGCCATTCAAGCCGGCGACCCTCTGGCGACGACCGGCCTGATACTGACCGCGATTGCGGTGGCTGCGCTGTTGGTCTGGCTAATGCTTGGTACGCATTACACTGTGGACCGTGGCATTCTCAGGATCGTTTCCGGGCCGCTCCGCTGGAAGGTGACTATTGATCAGATCACTTCGGTTGAGGCGACCAAAAGTCCGCTGTCATCGCCGGCGTTATCACTGGATCGAATACGCATTCGCTACGGCAAGAAACGGCGCATCATGGTTTCTCCGGCGGACAAGGCAGGATTTCTGAAGGCGATTGGTCATGACGTCAGTTCCTGAGAGGCGCGCATTCGGGGTCACGACTGTGAGTGATCGATGAATACAAACGACGGTTCAACGGACTGGCGCTTGCTGCATGAGTTTGCGGCAGTGGACCTGACCCAGTCATTTGTCCTGTCCTGGGAGGTGGAGTCAGAGGCGCTGCTAATCGACATTGATGTCGTGTTGAGACCCGAGCATCCACTCTACGAAGAGCCACGGCCTTCCCAGAAGACGTGTATCAGACCAGCGGTCATCGAGTTTCCATTATGTGACCGTATCGAATCGGATTCGGTGTCAGCGAATAGGGCGCCGGTCGAAGTAGCAGTTGAACTTGGCCATGGTGCGATAGAGGGTTTTCGCCGGCTGGCCGATGGCTGCTACGAGATCAGTGGCATTTTCGGCGTTGTACTGATTGAAGCAGGGCGCCCGATCATGCGTATCAAGGAACCGTAGGGAGTTGCAGCCATGAGTGCAGAAGGGCGGATCGATTATATAGAGATTCCAGTCACCGACCTGGACAAGACGCGCGAGTTTTTCAACGCGTTCCTGGGCTGGTCATATCAGGAATGGGGTCCGGATTATTACAGCTTTAGCGATGGGCGACTTGAATGCGGGCTGCGCCGTGCTGCGGTGCCGGCCCCAGCGACCGGCGTGCTGCTCGTGTTCTACAGTCATGATCTTGAGCGCGACGTTGAGCGAGTTAAAGAGCTCGGTGCAACGATTAGCCAGGATATTTACGAGTTTCCGGGCGGCAGGCGCTTTCACTTCGTGGATCCCGCTGGTACGGAATTTGCGATATGGTCAGATGCGAAACAAGAACAAGACTAACGGAGCGTAGACAATGCACGAACAGATCGATCACCCTTGTGTACAGCACAAGCTCGCGATTATTCGAGATATCGATACTGGACATAAGCGATTTCGCGAGCTTGCGACCGAGATAACAAAGTTCCTGTGTTACGAGGCACTGAAGAACATCAAGACGAAACAGGTCGAGGTGCAGACACCCCTGGCCAAAGCACGCTGCAACAAGATCGACACGGACATCGTCGTTGTGCCGATACTGCGTGCCGGGGTTGGCATGCTCGAAGGTATTCTGGAACTCGTACCAACCGCACGTGTCGGGTTTGTCGGCCTTTATCGGGACGAGGAGACCAAACAACCGGTCAGCTACTATCAGCGATTTCCGCCGCAAACCCGTGGAGGAACGTGCATCATAATCGACCCGATGCTCGCGACAGGCGGTTCGACAATCGCCGCGATCGACCTGCTCAAAGAGTCCGGCGCGGGCCAAATCGTTGTTATTTGCATCGTGACCTGCCACGAAGGCCTTGCGCTCGTGGAAGAAGCACATCCCGATGTGCCTGTATATACCGCGTCGATCGACGGCCAGCTGGATGACAACAAATATATCGTCCCGGGGCTGGGCGATGCAGGGGACCGGCTCTTCGGCACCTCACACTAGGGGCAAAGCGCCGATGTCGGAGGTATTATGAGGCAGCGACGGACCAAAGGGGTCTGGTATGGCTGAGAATAAGACCAGGCAAAACAAGAAGAGCGTGACGGCGTTCCTGAATGCTGTCGACGACCCTGGCAGACGAGCCGATGCCAGGAAAGTTGCTGCGATAACGGTCCACGCCACGTGAGCGGCGCATGAGTGACACGATTAGATCCAAGCGGCTCGAAGGCACGACCCTCGTCGTCGAAACGAAAGACGGGACCGAGACGTATGATTCGAAATTCCTCGTCGCCGCGCTGCTGATTTTCGTTGCACGCGGCAGTGGCGCGATTAAACCAGAAGAGTCGGCGAAGATGATCGACCTGATCGAGGATCATTTTCACTTGCAGGGCGCTGAGTCACTCGAACTCCTGACTCGGGCGATGAGTGAGATGGCTGAAAAACCAGAGTTAAGTCAAATACTTACAGACCTTGCTCCGACACTTTCGGATGCCGACAAGGAGGACATTGCAGTCATGGCTCTCAAGGTCATCGCCGCCGATGGCAGGCGCGAGGTCGCCGAAATGGAGAAATTCAACCAGGCCGTTGAGGCAATCGAAATATCTCCGCAGATTGTTCATCGTGCGTTCGATCGATATTTTGCGGAGACGATGCCCGGATCGTAATATGACGATGGGCGATGTAGTACTGCAGGAAGACGGTTGGACGATGCGTCAATCGACGATGCCCGACATTGACGAGTTGATGACCTGGTTCCCGAAACCCGAGGACATCAATATCTGGGGAGGCCCATCTTTTCGATTCCCTTTCACACGCGAGACATTTCTGCAGGACGTGTACTTCGGCCGCATGGCGTCATTCAGTCTTTGCGACCCGTCCGCCCACCTGGTCGCGTTTGGCCAGTTGTATGATCGTGACGGTCGCATGCACCTTGCGCGCCTGGTTGTAAGCCCGGCCATGCGCCGCCAGGGTGCTGGAAGACGCCTGATCGACATGCTGATGACCGTTGGTCTGAAAGGGTTTTCCGGCAATGAGTATTCGCTATTTGTTTTTTGCGACAACACTCCGGCTTACGAATGTTACAAATCGATGGGGTTTGTCGTTGCGGAGTATCCACGTGACATGCCGCATGCGGACGTGTGTTATTACTTGACGCGGCCAGTGCGGGAATAGCAACAAAAAGAAGGAGAAGACGATGACGAGTGAATTGACAAGTCTGATTTGGGTGGTGGCACTGTCAGCCGTCATGTGGGTCCCGTATATCCTTAATACGATAATGGTGCGTGGTCTGGTCGATGCTGTCGGCTATCCGGAAAACCCAAAGCCAGCGGCACCGTGGGCGGTGAGGATGAAAGCGGCGCATTACAATGCTGTCGAAAACCTTGTTGTGTTTGCCACACTGGTTCTCGTGCTGAATGCATCCGGCGTCAGCAACGAAACGACGGTATTGGCTTGTGAAGTGTATTTTTGGGCGCGACTCGTTCACTACGTTGTATACGCAGCGGGAATTCCCTGGGTACGTACCTTGTCATTTGCGGTTAGTTGGCTCTGCAGTATCGCCTTGCTGGTACAAGCCATCTAGCGCGACTGATAGCCTTCTTGCGCAAGCTCGAGTTCGGACCAGCGCTCCACGCGCTGTTCGAGCAATGCTTCCGCTGTGGCCAGTTGCTGCAGCTTCTCCTGAGTCAATTCGTGGTTCTGCGAGTAGAAACCGGCCGCAGATACCAGCTGATGTAAGTCGGCAATCGTTGCCTCGATAGTCTCGATTTCCGCAGGTAACTGATCGAGTTCACGCTGGTCTTTGTAGCTGAGTTTCGTCGGTGGCCGTTGTTTGCGGCGTTCGGCGGTCAGTTTTTTTCGCTCGGTGGCTGCCAGCGGGTTGTCAGTCTCGGCGAGTTGATGGCCCTGGCGCAGCCAGTCACTGTAGCCGCCCACAAATTCCTGAATACGACCGTCCTTTTCGAACACGATAGTGCTGGTCACGACATTGTCGAGAAATTCACGGTCGTGGCTGACAACAATCAACGTACCGCCGAATTCACAGAGTTTGTTCTCGAGAACTTCGAGTGTCTCGATGTCGAGATCATTGGTTGGCTCATCGAGGACGAGCAGGTTGGCTGCGCGAGTGAATAATTTCGCCAGGATGACCCGGTTGCGCTCGCCACCGGACAGGGCCTTTACCGGCATCATCGATCGTTTCGGCCCGAACAGGAATCCCTTCAAGTAGCCAACGACATGGCGGTCCTTGCCATTCAGCTTGATGTAGGTGCGGCCTTCACCGACGTTGTAAGCGACGGATTTTTCAAGGTCCAGTGATTCGCGCAACTGATCGAAGTAGCCAACGGACAAGTTAGTACCGTGCTTCAGCGTCCCGCTTTGTGGAGTCAGATCACCCAATAATAAGCGCAGCAACGTGGTCTTGCCGACGCCGTTATTGCCAATCAGACCGATGCGATCACCGCGCATGATTTTGACTGAGAAGTCCTCGATCAGCGGCGCATCGCCGTAGCGATAACTGACATTGCGTGCTCGAATGACTTTGCGGCCCGATCGTTCCGCTTCCTCGATATGGATTCGTGCGTGCGCATCGGGTTTCACGCGTTGCGCGCGTTCCTCACGCATTTTGACGAGCGCCCGGGAACGCCCCTCATTGCGAGTCCGTCGCGCCTTGATGCCCTGCCTGATCCAGTCCTCTTCCTGGTCGAGCTTCTTGTCAAAACGAGCGTTCGCAGTCTGCTCGTCTTCGACCGATTTTTCCTTGCGAATCAGGTAGTTCTGGTAGTCACCGGGCCAGCTGGTGAGTTCTCCGCGATCGATCTCGACGATGCGTGTGGCAAGCCGTTGCAGGAACGCGCGATCATGGGTAATAAACAATACGGCGCCCGGATAAGAGTAGATTCTGTCCTCGAGCCACATGATGGTCGCGATATCGAGGTGATTGGTTGGTTCGTCGAGCAGCAGCAGATCGGGTTTTTGTACGAGGGCCCGGGCGAGCGCGACCCGACGCCTCCACCCGCCCGAAAGCTCGTTCATCTTTTTGTCGGTCGGAATATCGAGATCGCTCATCGTTTCTTCGACTCGTTGTTCGATGTGCCAGCCGTCATGTGCATCGATCCTGGCGTGCAAAGCCTCAAGTTCTTTCAGCCCGTGCTTGTCGAGTTTCAGGCTCAACTGCTGCCGGTATTGTTCGAGCATTTTCTCGATATGTGTCAGCCCGGAGCGAACGATTTCACGGACCGACTGATCAAGAGCTTCTGGCAAGGTTTGCGCAAGTTCACTGACCACGAGGTGCTTGCTGCGCACTATTTCACCGCGATCAAACTCCAGTTCCGCGGTGATTAGCCGTAGCGTTGTCGATTTGCCGGCGCCGTTGCGACCAATCAGGCACACGCGCTCACCGGGCTCGATGGCCAGGTCAGCGTCGCGCAGAATGACCTGATCGCCAAACGCGAGAGTGACTTGATCGAAACGTACTAGTGACATGGTTTAATGTAGGAGCCCGCCCCGGCGGGCGATTATTTTACGAGAGGCTACCATGAGCGAAGAGAGACTGGTCGATATCGAGGTCAAGTTGGCGCACCAGGATCAACTGCTGACCGAGCTGAACGAGGTTGTCACCGAACAGCAGAGCAAAATTATGAAGCTTGAGGAGCTGTGTCGCTCTCTCGTCGACAGAGTGCGCTCTATTGGCGAAGCAGCTCCGCAAGAGGCGGTACAGGACGAGAAACCGCCGCACTATTGAGCGGCAGGACAACCCCGAACAGGGCACGGTGACGTTTACAGTATATTGTTGAGTACCAAGATCTTTGGGAGGCCGCAATGTCCAGATTACTCAGACTGGTTCTATTATCACTGCTAATGCCGCTCACGGCTTACGCAGCTGAAACCTACGTTCCCGAGCAACTCGAGGGCTGGCAGGAGTGGGTACTCGATGGCACGGAGTACCGCGATTGCCCGTTTTACTTTAATCGTGGCGCTACGGATCAGAATGACTTTGTCTGTGCGTGGCCCGGGATGCTCGAACTGGCCGTAAATGCCGAAGATGGCCGTTTCACGCAGCAGTGGACAGTTTATGCGGATGAACAATGGCTGCCGTTGCCGGGAGACACATCGTACTGGCCGCATCAGGTAACCGTGAATGGGCAAGCGATTGAGGTTGTACTGCATGACGGCGTTCCGAGCCTGCTGGTCGGACCCGGGAGCCATCGTCTGGCTGGTACGTTTGAGTGGGACGAACGTCCCGGTGTCTTGCGAATTCCATCGCAAATTGGTCTCGTGACTTTGACATTAAACGGTCAGCGCGTTGCGCGACCCGAGCTGACCGGTGGTGGCGTATTCCTGGGTGAGCGGCGGCGCGAAACCCAGGCGAGTGATGCGCTAAGTGCGAATGTGTACCGGCTCGTTGCCGATGACGTGCCAACGCGCCTCATAACCAGCATACGAATTGAGGTGTCGGGCGGTGTTCGCGAAGAGCTGTTCGGTCCTGTCTTGCCGGCAGGCTTCGTGCCTATAGCAATCAACAGTCAGTTGCCAGCACGCCTCGAAGCCGACGGCAAGTTACGCGTGCAGGTGCGTCCCGGCCGATGGGTCGTTACGCTGACTGCTCGCGGTCCCGAGGCGTTAAACGCTATCGCATTGCGCGCGTCCGAGGACAATCTTCCCGACAGTGAAATATGGAGTTATCGATCCAATGATCGTCTGCGTGTGACAGCGGCCGAAGGACTACCGCCAGTGGATCCGGTGCAGATGCAGGTACCCGGGAACTGGCGGGGTTTACCCGCTTTTCGCATCGAGTCCGGGGAAGCGTTGCAGATCACTGAGCGCAGTCGCGGCATTGTCGCGGCAGACAACGAATTATCCTTGCGGCGCCAGATGTGGCTCGACTTCAATGGTAATGGCTTCGTCGTCAGCGATGTCATCGGCGGTGTGATGAGAACCGGTTGGCGCCTGGACATGGGAATGCCGTTCGCATTGCTGAGTGCTACTGAAGGTGATGGCAATCTACTGATTACGAATGGTCAACTGGAAGGCCAAACCGGCGTCGAGTTACGACACAGGGCTGTTGATGTCGGCGCGATTGGCCGCACCGATACGCGCACGGCGATGCCTGTTACTGGATGGGATGCGCGATTCGCCGCTGTATCGACGATGGTGCATTTGCCGCCCGGTCACAAATTGCTGGCTGCACCCGGTGCGGATCGGGCGCCATCCAGTTGGGTCAGTCAGTGGCAATTACTCGACTTCTTTCTGGTACTGATCATCACAATTGCAGCGTGGCGGCTGTTTGGCCGCAGGGCTGGCGTGATTGCCCTGTTTGCGCTCGTCTTGAGTTTTCATGAACTCGATGCACCGGTCTGGCTGTGGCTTAATTTGCTGGTAGCGATCGCACTGCTGCGTGTCGCGCCTGCAGGCCGTCTGCGGCAATCCGTTCGTGCTTATCAAGTCGTTAGTGCAGTCGCCCTGGTCTTGATGCTCGTTCCGTTCGTCGCGAGCCAATTGCGCATTGCGATCTACCCGCAGCTTGAATCGCAATATGGCGTACCGAGCATTGGTGTGCCGGGCAAGGCCGATACCTTGAGTGCGCCGGCGGAGCCACAAAGCCAAATCGAAGGTTTCGCAGACTTCGAGGCTGATTCACTGCGGCGTGATGAGTCAAAAGTCCGGCCGTCCCGGCTGAACGAAGCCGAAGCTGTTGGGGCTATGGCGGTAGCGAGTAAAAGGGACTCGAAGGCCTATGCCCGTTATGCGCCAAACGCGATTGTCCAGGCAGGCCCGGGTATTCCGTCATGGCGCTGGAATTCATACCGCCTCGATTGGAGCGGCCCGGTCGGTGCTGATCAGTCTTTGCGCCTGGTGATCTTGCCGCGCTGGGCGGTTTCGTCGTTGCGGTTTGTGGAAGTGCTCGTGATGCTGTTGTTTGCGACAGTACTTGCGGCCGAGATTCTACAGCAGCGATTCACGCTGCCAGGTGGACTGACCCTCGGCGCCTCAAGAGCCAGCGGTTTTGTCGCCGTCGGGCTGCTGACTTTGCTCATGAGCGCCAGTCCGATTGTCGAAGCGCAGACACCGGACGCTGAACTTCTGCACGAGTTGCAGCAGCGGTTGCTTGAAGTGCCCGTCTGCTCACCTCGATGTGCCGAACTGGTGGCCGCGGACGTCGACATCAGCGCCGACAACGTCAGCATGAATCTGACTGTGCACGTGCTTGCCGACGTTGCTGTGCCGCTGCCAGGGTCGGATCAGGGCTGGCGCCCGAGCGCGATTCAGCTCAATGGCTCGGCAGCTGGCCAGGTGATTCGTGGCAACGATCAGGCATTGTGGCTGCGGCTCGCGGCCGGCCGGCACTCGATTCGTATGAGCGGTCCGGTACCTGCGACCGACAGTCTTGAAATCCCATTCCCGACGCCACCGCGTGTCATCGAAGTCGATGGCGATGGCTGGTTCATCGCCGGCATCAAGGATCGCCGGCTGCTGTCAGGTTCGCTGCAGCTAACCCGCCTGCAATCCGAGGGCGACGGAGAGGCCACGGTGCGCTGGGAAAGCAGCCGCTTCCCGGCATTTGTGCGCATCGAACGATCCATTGATCTTGATCTTGACTGGTATGTCACAACGACGGTTCATCGGGTCGCGCCCACACAGGGCGCACTGACGCTCGATGTGCCACTGATCGAAGGCGAATCGGTAATGACCGATGGCTTCACAGTGACCGATGGCAGCGTGCTTGTGTCGATGAATCCTAACCAACGCGTCGTATCGTGGCGGTCCAGTTTGCCGCGAACGTCATTGCTGGTGCTCGAAGCAGGTACCGGTCAGCCGTGGAAGGAAGTCTGGTCGATTGGCGTAGGTAGCATCTGGCATGCCGAGTTCAGCGGTGTGCCGGAGAGTGAAAGCAGACGCGGGGCGGGCGATGCCCGCATTGCTGAATTCTATCCGCGCGGCGGCGAGAGTCTGGCTATCGCGGCGAGCCGGCCCGATGCGAGCCTGGGCTCAACGCTGGCGTTCGATTCGGTCGATCTGAGAATCAAACAGGGCGGTCGCACGAGCAATGTGACGATGTCGCTCGGGTACCGCAGTACGCGAGGTGCACAGCACGTGCTGCAGCTTCCTGTCGATGCTGAAGTCACGCAGGTCATCATCGATGGCCAGGTTGAGCCCTTGCGTGCCGAAGCCGGTGAACTGACCGTGCCGATATTGCCGGGTGAACACAATATTCAGGTCAGCTGGCGGAGCGATGGCGAAGTTGGTACGCGTTTGATAACGCCTGACATCGACATAGGAGCGCCGTCAAGCAACATCGCCCTGGGCCTCCAGTTACCAGCCAATCGCTGGCTGCTCGCCACAAACGGTCCGCGGCTCGGGCCCGCGGTGGTCTACTGGTCCGGTCTTGCAGTAATAATGCTGTTCTCGCTCATTCTCGGACGCATCAGCCTAACGCCGCTCGCGGCTCGACATTGGGTACTACTCGGCCTGGGCTTCAGCACTTTCAGTTGGCCGGCGCTCGCCATAGTCATCGCCTGGCTACTGGCTTGCGGAGCCCGACAAAAATGGCAGAGAGATGAGAAATGGTGGGAGTTTAATCTGATACAGGTCGTAATCGCCGTGGTCACAGTTATTGCGCTGGCCACCATCGTTACCAATATTTCGAATGGATTGCTGGGTACGCCGTACATGCACGTGACCGGGAATGGCTCTTACGGCAATACGCTGAACTGGTTCGCCGACCGGAGTGACTCGATTCTGCCGACGGCCGCCGCCTGGTCGGTACCCATGTGGACTTACAAAGTCCTTATTCTTGGCTGGGCTTTGTGGCTGAGCTTTGCGCTGTTACGTTGGCTCCCCTGGGTCTGGCAGTGCTTCTCCGCTCGTGGCTACTGGCGAAGTAGAACGAATGTGACGTAGCATCGTGGGGGGCCGCCTTGCGGGCGACAACCATGGTTTGGGACTACTCATGCAACCATTGCGAACATTTTGGATCGTCACATTCCTGTCAGTTCTGGTTTGGTCGGGTATCGGGCCGCACGATTATCCGACATGGTTGCTCGAGGTAGTACCCGCACTGGTTGCCGCCGCTGTGCTGTGGTTCACGCGCGAGCGCTTTCCCTTAACGCGCTTGACGTACATCCTGATACTCATTCACTGCATCATCCTGATGGTTGGTGGTCACTACACCTATGCGGAGGTACCGCTGGGTGAATGGGTGAAGGAAGCGTTCGATCAGACGCGCAACAACTACGACAAGCTCGGGCATTTCGCGCAAGGATTCATTCCAGCCATTGTTGCGCGTGAAATCCTGGTGCGGAAAAAGGTCGTGAATTTCCCGGGCTGGCGAGACTTTCTGATCGTCTGCATTTGTCTCGCAATCAGCGCGTTCTACGAGTTGATCGAATGGTGGGTTGCGTTGCTGTCAGCCGAAGCGGCCGATTCATTTCTCGGCACGCAAGGATATATCTGGGATACGCAGTCGGATATGTGGCTTGCGCTACTCGGGGCAGTGGCCGCGCTGATACTGCTGAGCCGTTGGCATGACCGTCAGTTAGCTCTGGTCAGGGCATAAACCGCGAACGAGCCGAGCCAGTGCGAGCCTTCGTAATGTGCACTCGCGACATAGGGCAATGACGCGTCGAGATGATCTTTTGCCCAGGTCCGGAATTGTGTCTTTGTTGCGGTGTTCTCGATGAGCGAAGAAATAGTGTACAGGTTCCACGCGCGGCTCAGGTTAAGCCCGTCGAGGTGCACGATCTTGGGGTCGGAGCGGTCACTGACGTTGGCAGGTATCAAGGCATTCGCCTGGGCCAGGCCCGGCAGAAACTCATCCAGCCAGGCGTTGTAATCCGAGCTTGATAGCACGCGCGCCATCAGCGCCGCTTCCTCAAAGCAAGGTGACAGGAAATCCTCGCCGCTCGGTTCCCAGGAGAGTGGGCAGTCCTTGTCACGCGAGTAGTAGCGCACCGCGGCGTCACTTACGGACTCGATCAGTTCCTGGTCTTGTGCTGCGCGTGCGTAGTCGAGTGCGAATGACAAGCCAAATGCCGTGTTCGGGTGTACGCCGGTTCTGATCGGATATTCCTGTCGCGGCAGAAACTCGATGTATTTGTCACGAATTATCTGCGTCAGCGGCTTAAGGTTGGTGCCGAGCTCGGTCCCGGACGGGTCTGGCCAGGTATCGAGTTCCATCGCGAGCTGTAGTAGCCAGGCCCAACCGTAAGTACGCTCCCAACTGCCCGACTCATTCTCAAAGTAGGCAACTTCGCCCGCGATGTTTTCTGCGGTCAGCGATTTTTGCAAACCTGCGATGATTTCATCACGCTCCGCGATGCCAGGGAACTCCTTGAGCAGCTTCACGAGCATCCAGTGGCCGTGCACCGATGAGTGCCAGTCGAAACAGCCGAAAAAAGCGGGGTGCAAAGTGGTTGGTGACAACAGGAACTCGTCGCTCTGTAACACTTGATTGAGCTTGTTCGGGTATTCCTTGTGAATGCAGTCGAGTGCGAGGCGCGCAAAATGCGCGGCGCCATCGCTGGTCAGTACAAGCCCGTTTTCCTGCTCGGCATACATTTCCACGGGCTCTGACTCCTGCGCAACGCAAGGTTTGGCGGCGTAACAGGCGCAGACTCCAATCGCCAGAATCGTCGCGACACTGTTATTTGTGGGCACTGAATTCATTGCGACAAGGTTACTGTAATCGTCCTGAACTAATCCAGCACTCTCGACGACTTGTCAAGCACCGCGCGCTGCATGTGAACGATGCCATATCGATGGCTCGCGGCGCAGTTGGCACTGCAACGTCGAAGGTCAGCTATCTCCATTAGCAGCCTTTTGAGCTGCTGGACAAATGATAGCGCGTACTTCCACAGCCTCGGCCAAATGCGGACGTTCTCAGTACACCAATACGACCGGGCGCACCATCATGCCATCGCCGTCCTTTATGTTTAGCGGCACACCGACGAAATACATATTGCTCTTATCAAGCAGGCTATCGACGTTGACTAAATGCTCGTACACAGGGATTCCGCGAGAAAGAAATGCGTAATGACCTGGAATAGTCCTGGCGATGGGATTATCCGTGTCAACGGGACTTTGGTCTGCCACGCTCTCAACGCCGCCATCAGTGCCGAATGCACGTACCGGAATATTGGCGAGATACTGAGCCGCCTCATACGTTGGCGCCACAAATGGCCACCATTCTGAATCGGATTTCGAGAGGACTGAATATCCTGTATAGAAGATGACGACGTCGCCAACAGCGATGCCGAGGTTCGAAACCATCTCGGTCGTAATCGTTCGACCGGCCTCCAAATGGCTGAAGTCAAACACCTTCAGTGATCCGACAAGCGAGTCGATTGAGAAGCTATCCACTCCAAGGCCCAATCCAACGTGATTCGGCGCATCAAGATGGGGGCCGCCGTGATTAAATAACCTGAAATAGCTGTTCGAGCCCGCCACAGGCCCAAGATCCCAGGTGATTACGTCAAAGCTGTTTGAATCTTCAAACCCCATCTCATTGAGAAGCCCCTTTCCCCAAAAGATTTCGGGCGTATCCTCGGTAATCAAGGCGCCAAGATCAATAATCTCCTTCGGAATCGGGGGAACTGTGCTTGCTGGTTGCTCATATTGGCTACATGAGACCAATGTCGCGGCCAGTAACCAGCAAAATAGAAACCTGCCAATCATCTTATTGTCCTCGCTTAATCTGCTCTCTTAAGCGTAGACCAGAAACGAGGGCTCCGCGATGTCTGCTTTGGTTCATAAGCAGCCATCGAACGCGTATTGACTCGACGGGTCAATCCAGGGACATTTCGAAAGCCGGCGAGAACGCGATCGGGATGACATACGTGTTACTGACCTGGGTGTAGCGATCGTCCAGCGGAGCCGCTTCCGCGGCCGGGCTCGGATTCCAGACCACCTCGATTCGGCGCAGGCCCGGTTCGAGCCCGGTGAGGGGCACGAGACCGACTAGACCTCGCATTCCCAGGTCTGCGCGCTCGGCGGGCTCAAAATTCGCCATCGATACCGGCTTGCCGTCAATGCCCACTGTCCATAGCCGGCGCAAGCAGGCGAGCCGGTCCGGTGCTTCCTCTGCGCGGCCGCAGAGTTGATCGAGCACAAGATTGTCGC
>Ga0255049_10000376_pt1 | contig 27769 bp, 25 predicted proteins | sample JV7_2_3_MG_FD_183615 | JGI IMG/M metagenome (GOLD analysis project Ga0255049, IMG submission 183615) | Seawater microbial communities from Jervis Inlet, British Columbia, Canada - JV7_2_3 | ecosystem: Environmental > Aquatic > Marine > Inlet | place: Canada: British Columbia | collected 2016-10-06 | reverse complement strand
GGCGACCTCCTCCGGGTGGTACTGGCCGCGCGGGAACTCGGGTCGGGAGCCCGTGATCGGCGCCCCGTGCGACCTCATCATGATCCATTTTTGGAGCTGCGTGTTGTAGGCGATGCAGCCCTGGATCCTCGACGGCGTCTCGACGACCACCGGATTCCTGGGGTCGCTGATGTCGAGCCAGCCGCCGGTTGCCGGGATCAGCCGCTGCCTGCCCCGCGCGAACATGTTCATCAGCGGCTCGCCGGCGCTGAAACTCACGCCCGGCGTGTAGGAGATGACCTCCATGTTACTGATGTACTCGTTCCGATCGAGGTAATCCAGCGAACCCAGCGGCCGGTTGGTGTATTCCACTCCGCCACGTGGTGCGACCCCGGTGATCTGCGCTTGCGCGCCCATCGAGCCGCCGAGCCCGGCGATCGCCGCGCCCGCGGTCCCCTTCAGCAGTTCTCTGCGGCTCACCCCACCGTGTGGGCCTGAGGACTCTCGGTTATCGTTTTTTGATAAGTCTGAATCCGACATGAGGTCACCTCAATTGTTTGCGATTGGTAGAAAAGGCGAAGTAACAATGCTATTACTCTCAACAAATTACTCTGAGCTTTGATGAACCGAACTACGGAAAACTACCTATCGGTGATCAGTTCGGGTGTCAGTACCGAATCGACCGCTAGTCCAGCCCCTGATTAGTAGATCGCGATTCTGTGAACTGATCCGTCGGCGCTTCGCTCCTGGCACCACATCCGCAGATACCCGTATCGTTGCAACCCCCACGGGCGAGCACATCACCATCTTCCGGCGACTCCGGCAACTGTCTTCGGACCACGATCTGGGTCACGACCCAGATGCCGATCAGCAGAATCATGCCGCCGATTGCGATGAATATATCACGCAGCATCAGACACTCGCCATGCCCGCGAACCCCATGAACGCCATGGACAACATCCCGGCGAGAATGAGCGTGAGTGCCGCCCCCTGTACGACCGACGACACGTCGGACAGCTCCAACCGTTCCCGCAGTCCGGCCATAAGCAACAACGCAATCGTGAAACCTACGCCCGCGCCGAGCGCATACGACAGCGACTGAAGGAAATTGTACTGCCGGCTGGTCTGAAACAGCGCCACACCGAGAATTGCGCAATTCGAAGTAATCAGAGGCAGAAAAATGCCCAACGCGCGGAACAGTACCGGGCTGAATTTCTTGATAGTCATCTCGACCAGCTGGACTGCCGACGCGATCACGACGATAAAACCGATCAGCTGCAGGTATGGCGCGTTGATCCATTCGAGCAGGGCATGAATTCCATAAGCACAGACAGAGCTTACGATCATGACAAACGTTACGGCTCCCCCCATTCGTGTCGCCGTATCGATCTTGGCCGAGACACCCAGAAACGGACAGAGCCCCAGAAACAAGGCGAGCACAAAGTTATTGATGAAAGCCGCGTTGATGAAGATCTGTAATGGCGAGAGGGTGCTCATGTCGTACGTGCCTCCTGGCGCTCGCGCAACCAATTAAAGAGGAGCAACCAGACACCGAGCACGAAAAACGCGCCAGGCGGCAGAATCATGATGACCCAGGGTTCGAAATTGGGGCCAAAGACCGGCACACCGGCCAGCGTACCGCTGCCGAGCAGTTCGCGTACTACTCCCAGGCACAGACACGCGATCGTGAATCCGACACCGATGCCCAACGCGTCGAGAATAGAGTGGCCCACACCGTTCCTGGAAGCGAATGCCTCTGCTCGGCCGAGGATCATACAGTTCACCACGATCAGGGCGATGAACGCACCGAGCGCCCTGTGGACTTCATAACTGATAGCCTGCAGGACGAAATCCGTAACCGTCACGAAAGTGGCGATGACCAAAATGAAACATGCGATTCGCACCTGCTTGGGGATCAACTCGCGCGCGAGGGAGATCACCGTGCTCGACATGAGAACCACAAAGGTCGACGCTACGCCAATCGCCAGTGAGTTAATGACGGTGTTAGTTACAGCCAGCACTGGACACATGCCGAGCAACATGACAAAGACCGGATTATCCCGCCATAACCCCTTGATGAAGACGTCGGCGTTATCGACGTCAGTTGGTGCCTGTAAGATCGTCGCTGGAGTTGCCATCATTGAGTACCTGTCGATTTCTAATGAAAAGTGGAACGTTGACTACGCTGCTGTCGCGGAGGATATTGGCGACGGCCTGTGATGAAATGGTGGCGCCCGTAATCGCATCGATCTGCCACGGCTCGGTTTTCTGTCCGTGTTTGACCATGACGATGGGATTCAGAACTTCTTCCATATCCGGGCCCAGGCTTACGTCGAGCGCATCGAAATTCGCCGTGAAATCCGGGTCTGTTTCTATTTTGTCGCCGAGTCCGGGCGTTTCTTTGCTCTCCATGACCTTGAAACCCAGGATGCATTCACAGTCCGGTGAGTAGCCATACAGGACGCTCAGGGTGTCTTGGAATCCTTGCCCAGCCGCTTCCACCGCGACGCCGGCCAGCTGCCCGCCATCGTCATAACCTGCATAATATTTCACTGGGGCATCTTCCCCATCACCGAGGGGCTGGAGACGGTCATCGACGACCGCGAAAGTCACCGATTGCCGGGCCTCTGGAAGAACGTCAAAGATCGACCGCTCCAACGCTTCGGCGATGTTCCTTTCGATGGCAGGCTGCGTCCACAGGTAAGTCACTACCAGCAGCGTTCCCGAGATCACGCCGATGCCTCCCATCGTGAGAACCAGTCGCGTACCGCCCGTGGAATCGCTCTCCGATTCCGGCGGGGGCGGTTCCCGGTGTTCGTTATTTTCAGATTTCATTATCGCCTGGCCTCGGTTCCGCCGTGGCGGCACTCAGCTGTCATCCTTCTTTCCCGTACGACTGCCGTACAAGGCCGGCTGCGTGAGCCGGTCGATGATCGGTGTCGCCGCATTCATGAGGAGAATAGAATACATCACGCCTTCCGGGAGCCCACCGAACTGGCGGATAATGACCACCAACAACCCGACACCGATACCGAAAACCCAGCAGCCCCTCGGGGTAACCGGCGAGCTGACTGGATCAGTGGCCATGAATATCGTGCCAAGCATCAGCCCGCCTGAGAAGAGATGGTGGACCCCATCTCGAAACTGAACGGCGTCAATCATATGCAGAGCGCTCGCAAACAGATAGACACTGACGAAGATCGCCACCGGTATTCGCCAGTTCAGAAACCGGCGCCACGTGAGGTAGGCCCCACCGAGAAGAATGAGCGCCGCAGATGTCTCACCCACGGATCCCGAGGTCGCGCCGTAGAGCAGTGCCGAGAAGTCTGTTGGCAAGAATTCGAATTTCATGAGCGCGAGCGGGGTTGCCGTGGTCAGTGCATCGACCTCGGGCCGAAGAAACGGCAACGCAAAGGTGTCGCCTCGCAAAGAGAAAAACCCATCCAGATTCGAGTACGGAGCCCAGGTCGTCAACGGCACGGGGAAGGCGGCTTGCAGGAAGGCGCGCCCCGTCAACGATGGATTGAAAACATTTTGCCCGAGTCCGCCGAACAGGAGTTTTCCAAAAACGATTGCAAAAGCCGAGCCTACGGCCGCCATCCACAAGGGCAGGCCCGGCGGGAGCGTCAGACCGAGCAAGACGCCGGTCACGATCGCACTGCTGTCCTTAACCGTGCTGTCACGCCAGCTTCCTCGCCCACCCAATAACCATTCGGTGAACGCACACGTGAAGGCGCAGACAGTTACGAGCAATAGTGCGCTGAGCCCGAAGTAGTAGATCGCGGCCAACGTTGTCGGCGCCAGGGCGTAGAGGACGTGGCGCATGATGGCCGGCGTATCGACCGGCCCCTTATCAAAGGGGCTCGTCGCGACAACCAGCCGAGGATTGTTGTCTGCCACTATGCTGCCGCTTCCGCGCGTTCCGCTTCCTCGCGCGCCTGTTTCTCGCGCGTTTGTTTCTCGCGCAGCAATCCCTTGGCGACCCTGAACCGCTGTACCAGTGGAATGTTGGACGGGCAGACGTAGGAGCAGGCCCCGCATTCCATGCAGTCCATGATGTGGTAGTCCAGCATCTCATCGTATTTCGCAACCCTGGCCAGGGCCCCCAGCGTGCTTGGGTCGAGATATACCGGGCAGGCTTCGAGACAGCTCGAGCAGCGGATACAGGGAGATTCGGTACGCTCCTGCAGTTGCTCCTCAGTCAGGCAGACGATGCCCGAAGTGCCTTTCAGAATCGGTACGTCGAGAAACTGTTGGGGTACCCCCATCATGGGCCCACCAAACAATATCTCTCTGAGGTCGTCCGTCACTCCTCCACAATAGCCCAGGATATCACCAAGTTTCGTCCCGACCGGCGCCAGCAGCGTCGTCGGGTTTTGAATTCCCAGTCCGGACACGGTCACGACGCGTTCGATCAGCGGCTGACCAAAGGCGAACAGATCGCCGAGTTCCGCGATTGTGCCCACATTCTGGACGACAACATGGATGTCGATGGGCAGTTTCCCGCTCGGCACTTCGCGCTTCAATATTGCGGTGATCAACATTTTCTCGGCGCCCTGGGGATATTTGGTTTCGAGCGGCACGAGTTCACAATCCAAGTCGGGCGGAATCCGGCTTGCGAGGGATTTGATAGCGTCCCACTTGTTTGTTTCCACGCCTATATAGGTTTTCTCGGTGGACAAAATTTTCTGCAGTACCCGTATCCCCAGGAATATCGAATCGGCCCATTCGAGCATGATGCGGTGATCGCTGGTCAGATACGGCTCACACTCACAGCCGTTCACGACGAGCCAGCGTGCGCGTTTACCCTCGGGAATACTCAACTTCACATGGGTAGGGAAGGCGGCTCCACCCAGCCCGACGAAACCGCCTTGCTTGATCTGTTCGAGCAGTTCTTCGTTGGAAAGGTTCTCCCAATCGACGGTGCGTTCGTCGAAGAGTGTCTGTGGCGAGTTGTGATCGACTTTGATCACGATGGCCTCATCCAGGCGGCCCGAAGGATGGTGATGCTTGTCGATCTCCGTGACCGATCCCGTGACGGACGCGTGCAGCGGAACTGAGACAAAGCCGGTTGCCTCGGCAATGACCTGACCGCGATAGACTTTGTCGCCGATCTCGACTACTGGCTTAGAGGGTCCGCCGATGTGCTGGCTGAGGGGGAGAACGACTTCATCCGGAAAGGCGACTCGTTCTATCGGGCTGCTGTCGGTTAGCGCTTTGTGTTCGGCGGGATGAACGCCGTGACGAAAGCTCTTCACCCGTTTCAACATGACGCCGGCCTGCAAGGCCGTCGCCGGCCGATGGCGAATTGCCGGTCAATGCGCGGGCCCCTACTGTTATTAGTCATCTGTTCGCTCGTCCTCTGAGCGATCTTGATCACGCTTCGTGATGAATTCGCGCAGCGACTGCTGGAAAAACTCGGGGTCTCGGCCGTACCCGCACAACCGCAGCAGGTTCTCAGTGAGTTCCTGGTGTTGCTCGGCGCCCGAGGTTACTGCGGGTGCGGGCACCTCGGGTGCAGCCGGCGCCGACGGAGCGTCCGCCGGCTCGCGTTCGGGCGCCACCGCAGTTCGCTCGGGCGATATCGAGGTCGGTCCGGCCAGTTGACGCAGAAAAGCCCAGGTCTTTCGGCTTCTCTCGGTGGCCGCCACCATTGCTGGTGATACGGTCGCGATAAACTGCCGATGCTCTTCGTCGGTGACGTCTATATAAGGAGTGAGCCCTTCACGTTGTGCGGGTTCGAGCGCTACGTAATCTGCCAAGTGTCTCATCTGATCATTGAGGTGTCCCTTGGCGATGACATGGAAGTGTGGCCCGAAGCGCATTTCCTGAATGGCCCAATCCGCGACGGTGAGTGGCACCAGAGTCGTCACAAGCCCGGAGGGTTCTTTGGTGGTCAGCTCCTGGGATGCCCAGTCTGCCTCGGTGTCCGGATTGTCGTCGAGGTTCAATGGCGCGCCTTGACACTCCGGATCGAATTCGAACAGCGGCACGGCGCGACTCCGATAGGCACGTTGTGCCTGTTCTGCGGCCTTCTCGGGTGAGATGCCACTTGCTTGCGGGTCCGGCGCGTGGATCTGAAACAAGGCAGGACGTGGTCGCGTCAGGCTTTCGGTGACACCGCGAATCAGGTGGCCTGGATTTCCCACGCTCGTCTGTAAGACGTATGCCTCTCCGTGGGCAAGTGCCAGCAATCCGTAGCTGGCGCCAACGGACTCTTCGGAATCACCGCCGCTCGCAATTTCGATACCATCCGTGTCGAGGATGGCGATTCGAAGTGGACACGAGCTCGCCAGCAATCGGGCGACGTCTTTCCAGCGCGTGGTTCCCGCGTGACCGATGACCAGAACCGGCGGGATCAGGTTCCATTCCTCGGCAGTGAAGGTCCGCGAACCGAGGTCTTCGCGCAACTGCTCCTCTTTGGCAGGGTCATAGGCGTTCTTGAGCTCCATCTCGGCTAGACGACAGACTGCCAGCTCATCTGCCAGACGTCGTGTGATGCCCTCGAACAAGCCTTCCGCCAATGTGGTGGCATCGCCTGCCGTATTACTTATCCAGGGACTCGAGTGTGGATTATCCGGGTAGGTGCCGCTCCAGAGGGTTGCACCGTCCGGATCCAGCGTCATCACCATCCGCGCCCTGCCTGCACCATCCGCACCATAGTGCTGACGCTGGGTTTCGAGGTCCGTTACCAGTTGACTCATTCGCGCCAATTCCGCGTGATCCACCTGCTGCGGTAACTGATCGCTTTCGAAGACGCGGGCAAGCGTCTCCGGCGTGAGATCTCGATCTCCCAACTGGGATAAACGCGCAGTGAAATCTTCAAAGTCGTTGATATGAACTACATCGGACACTTTTCCCTGGATTTTTTCCTGTAGCGCATCTATCAGGCGCGATAGCGTGAGCGCATGTGCCTTGAACCGGGGCAGCATTACCGATTCGACAGCCGAACTCAGCAGGTGGACTGCAGTCTTTGTGCCGGTGCCCGGGAACGCGGCGTCACCGCCGACCATGGAATGGTAGACGGTCTTATCGAGTAACCGATTGACCTGGGTACGTGCATCCAGTTCGGAGACAGCGCCATCCAATATGTCATCGGGCACATCGGGTAGTTTCATCTGAAAGGCCCAGTTCTCACGGTCGACACGAACGCGTTCTTCCGTCTGCTCTTCCCAAACGATGGCTCCTTCCGGGCATACCTCGACACACAATCCACACCCCTTGCAGGAGAGTGGATTGAGGCCGATGGACAGCAGCATTCCGTTGCCTTTTTGTGCTTTGTCCGGCGCCTCAAAGAAAGTCTCGGTGCGAGCAATCGGCCAGGACTCGACGGCTGCATGCAGCAGCTCGAAATCCTCTTTCAGCACGGCCATGACCTCATCGCCGAGGTCCATTTTCTCGACCAATTGCCCGAAAGTCTCCGTGAGTAGCGGTCCCATGGCCAGGTACTGGTGCAGGCCGTCTTTGCTCACGAGACGGTGTGCCAGTTTGACGAGATGGCTGGTGATCCGCGCCATTTGGGTCATCGCTGCGCCGGCTTGTTTGCATTCGTCCATCGCCGTGTCGATGATCGCAGACAGGCTCTGTATCGTCGGCGGGAGCGCGGAGTCCGGACAATGCGCCCAGCACAGCCCACAGCCCGTACAGTTCTCGGGTAACCACTCCGGAATACGTAATCGATACGGCGTCATGTCGCGATGTGCGCTGCTGCCGGCGGGGATCACGCCTGTCGCCAGAAACGGATCTACGAGTGTCTCGTCTGCTTGGCCGCTGTGGTAAAGATATCCCACGGAATGCCAGAAGCGCGTGCGATCGAAGAGTGTCTCCTGTTCAGATTCGAGACTCCGGACGGTCCAGGGCGGCTCGGATTCCTCGGTGGGTGCACGTTCTTGAGCCGGTAAGGATCGCCAAGACAGCTCAGCCACTTCTTCTGCGCCGCGTCGCAGCGTTGCTGCGATCTCGTTGACGAGCTGATCCCGGCCCTCGAACACCTGCCCGAGCAGCGGCAGCAAATACTCATAGCATCGTTCGCTATCCTCCGCGGACAGGCTGCTCGCCTTCAAGTAGGCACCGAGTAGCGCCCAGATGGAGAGTTGATTGATGAACGACGGATTCGACGCTGCCTCGGAGGCGATCGTGCGCGCATCCAGTACGAACAGTTGAATCTCGTGGTCGCGTATCCATCGATCGGTTCGCCGGGGTAGTGCCGCCCATAGTGCTTCTGCCGTGTCGTTGCACGCGACGATCAGCATTCCACCTTGCGCGATGGGAGAACTCGAGATCACGCGCTCCAGCAGGTTGTCACTCGAAACCAGCAGGGTATCGGCAACGGTCGGGCGCGACCGGATGTCCCCGTCCCCATGCAACAGGATGAGATCACTGGGCACGAGGTTCTTCTGCAACCCGCCGTTGGGAACGGTGCGCACATTCCACCCCAGCGCGCCGGCGAGTAACCGAGCAAACAGATTTCCGGCGAACAGTCCGCCCTGCGCGGATAAGGAGTGTATCTGCAGCACCTGGCAGGGCCGCTTGATGTCGACGACATCTGACTTCACGAGCGAGAGATCCCGCAAATTCGGATACGCCTTGTCCAATGTTTGTTGCAAGGATTGCAGGTGGGGAAAACGACGGCTTGCTCGGCCGAACTCTGGTCCCACATAGAAACGTCTACGGCCACTCCCATCGGGCGACATGTTGCCGAACACGGCCGCGAGTTCGTCGAACGACGGAATCTCAGCGCCAACGCCGTAGATTCCCGAGTAGATCTGCGGCCGGTCGCCCGGATCGCGATAGCAAGCATGAGCAGGGTAGCCCGGTTCGCCGCCTCGCACGCTGCCATTCTCCATGGCCTTGTCGAGGGCGCCACGGAGCTCCTGCAATAGGGGCGGATCCTCCGCGAGTGGAGCGTCCGTCCTCTCCAGCACAGTGACCGCCTGTTTACCCTGCAGATATCGTGTCAGTGCAGCGCCCGGGAATGGTCGCAACACGGTTAGATTCAGTACGCCGACTTTGATGCCGCGCTCGTCCCGCAGCTGGTCGGTCACCGCCTGCAGCTCCTCGACCACCGCACCCTGAGCGAGGACGACGACGTCCGCGTCGTCGGTCCTGTAGCTCGTAACGCTACCGTAATGACGCCCCGTGAGCTCGCCGAACTCATCCATGGCCTGTTCGACGATTGCTTCCAGATGCTCGGCAAAAAATGGGCGTTGTGCGGCTACTGAACGAAAGAAACTCTCATGATCCTGGACGCCGCCAACACCAACCGCATGATCCGGGTCGATGAGACGCGGAATACGCCGCCGGTTCGCGCCAAATAGAATGCGCTGTGCCGGGGTAGCGGCATCGATGCGATCGCCAGGTCGGCCAAGGTAGGCAAGAATCAGTTCCGGCTCCGGTAGACAGACGTCTTGCACGGACTGGCTGGTTCGGTAGAAATCCTGGGCGCACAGGCCAGGCGTCAACGCGAGCTCTGCGATACGGTGGCCGATGAGCGTGAGATCCACTACTTCCTGAACATTGTTCGCAAATATCTGGAACAAACCCGCATTTGCCACCGCATGATAGTCATCGTGCCCGCCGTGCAGCGAACCGGCCTGCTGGCGAAGCGCCCGGCCCGTCAGATTGATGATGAATGGAAGCCTCTTGCCGGCCGCGGATCTCAACGCCACATGGATGTCAGCCAACTCGTCCACGAAAGCCGACGTGCGCAAGCCGGCGGCGGACTGACCCACAACCAACCCGGCCAGTCGATCGATTTCCTTCACACGGCGGATCTCGGCCGTGCGGGTGGAATCCTGTGCGTGAGGGACGAGGTTCTTGAGAGGACCCGTGATCTCCGCGAAGGTCGGATCGGACTGTATGACCACGGCCTCACAGGCCAGGCTCTCCATAGCCAGGGCGGCCGCGTGACCGTCGAGAGCTTGCCGCTCTTTGGGCGCGCGGGCCGTCTCAGTTTTCGGCTTGAATCTTCTCAACCACATCGGTCGTTCGCACTGTCAGACGTTGTGAAGAGGCGAGCTCGGCCTCGGCATCGCTTTCGAACTGTGCCTTCTCGACCCAGACGATGGCACCCGTCGGGCACCGTTGAGTCGCATCAGGGGACTGCAGGTGGAACAGCTCGGGATTGATAACTGGCAGATTCTTCTTCATCTTGAAGAGCCCCTGTGCCGCGTCCGCCACACATTTCGTACAACCGTTACATCCAACCGAGCACATTTCCAGCATCTCGTCACCTTCCAGCTCCGATTTACACTGAACGATCAGGTGCTGGCTGAGGGGCAAGATCTCGAATAACTCCATAGGACAGACTACGACGCAGTCGTCACAAGCCGTGCAATTGTCGACATCGACTATCGGTAGGCCGGTCGGGCTCATCTCGATAGCATCGAACGTACAAACCTCTTCGCAGTCCCCGAAGCCCAGACAGCCATAACGGCAGCCCTTGGGGCCGCCGCCCGCTGCCGCCGCCGCGCGGCAGGTGCGCATGCCACGATATTCCGCCATCTGGACGGCCACGTTCGACCCGCCGGCGCAGAGCAGGCGTGCGGTCCGCTTCTCGATGTCACCCACCTCTACACCCAGATAATCAGCGATCCGGATCACGGTGTCCGGATCAGCGGGTGTGCACTGGCCGGGCTGGTTCTGACCCGCAACGATCGTTTCAGCAAAGGCGCGGCACCCGGGCTGTCCGCAGGCGCCGCAATTGGATCCCGGAAGTGCGTCCGTGACTGCGTCGACGCGAGGATCCTCGTCGACTTTCAACCGCGCGTTGGCGATTGCTAGAACGATGCCCAGGCCTACCGTCAATACGACTAGAAAGCCGATAGCGAGTACAACACCATTCACTACTGTCTTCTCCGATCAGCGGCCGTCAGTTAAACGGCTCAGCGCGCTTAAGCCATTCCTCGAGGTTCGGCTCGTCGGGGTTGTTCGGTTTTCCAGGATGGATTATACGTACCGGACAGATCTCCGCCGCGAGGACGAGCTCGCGATAGGGACCGGCGGCGGCATCTGTGAGATAGGCCTGCTTGTTGTCGTCGTAGTTGAATATGTGCGGGTACATGTCCGTGCACTCGTTGCAGCTCGTGCACAGTGCCGAATCGATATACGGCTCATCGAAGGAGAGCGCCTCCTCCTCTTCGATCTCCTCCGCCTCGACCGGTGCTTCCTGTAGGAGCTGCTCAGCGGGAGCAGATGGCGCTTCTTGAGCGGGAATCGGCGCCACGGGCGCGAACGAAGGCATCGCGGCAACGCCCTCGGCTGCCCCGCTCATGAGTTGCCCCGCGATTCGAGCCGCGATCTCCTGAGTGAGCGCACCGAGATCCTCGTCCAGCTTGCCGTTGTACTCTTGCTCCAGCGCGGCGACATCCCGTGCTTTTTCGTCGTCTAGCTGCTGCTTCTCTTCGGCGAGCAGTCTGAGTGCGAAGGAATTGTTGATTCCACCCGATTCCTGCAGATTGCGCCAGCGCTGTGCGATCTTCAGTACCGACGAGACCGCCCATCTGGTCATTGTGACCCGGCCAATCTGGCCGGCCGCATCCACTGTCGTGAGATAGGGGATCTTGACCTCGGTGCTCGCGGTATCGAGCTGCAGGTATTCGTGCAGTAGCAGCATATCGCTGTGCCACATCGCCGGCGGCACATACCAGAAGTGCCGGGAAATTCGAGTATCGCAGAACAGGAAGTCTGCCGGCATGAACACTAACTCGGTCGTGGCTTCGCCGTCCTCCGCTGTGCCATAACGGAATGTCTCGGCCGGCCAGTCAATCTCGGGGTGTGGATTCTCGAGTATGTTCATGCAGTCGGCTTGTTTGTCGCCAGCACCGGGGTCGAATCGAAATGTGGGGAAGACGCGCGATTCGGTAGCGGTTGCCGCGTCGAAATACGCGGGCAACCGGGAATATCTTGTGCCGACGTATACGTTGAACAGCGCCGGGCCCTGGTAACGCAGGCCCTCCAGGAAGCCGGACCGGAGGCGAAGCGGGTGCGAGACGGTGCACTGCAGTACATAGACGTCACTCAAGGCCATGGCCATTACGGCCAGTCGCGCCCTCCACGCGGTTGAAACCGACTGTGTGGCCAACTCTCTTGGGCAAAGGTCGTCGGCCTCGATCAAGAGCTTGAGTGGAAGGCCTGAGGCCAGAATCTTCAGCACGGTACCTGCTTTAGCCTCGCTGAGATGTTTCTGACGCAAGCGCATCGTGAGTGGGGGACACAGCGATCGCTGCTCATCGCTCAAGAACGATTCATCGAACCCGGCGAAATACGCATCGTGAGATTCTTCGCGGTAGCGGTTTTCCACCTCGAGCTGGGCGATCTCCACGGCCTTGAAGAACGACATCATAGCGTCCATGCGTCGCTTGTATTGATGGACGGCAGCATCGATATCGTCGACGATCGGTGCGGTGGGGAAGAGTTCCTCTTCGTCCGGATCGATGCCGAACAACGGCTGTACCTCGAGAATGCTCGACAGAGCGCGTGTGATGCGCTCGCGGCGTGCCTCAGGCAATCGCTCACCCAGCTGGGCATCCCTGAGAATCTCGGACATAGCCTCAAAATCCATATCGTCAGCGACACCGGCCGATTCGCGCAGATGTTGAGGGCTCGCTGCTGCCGGTGACTGATCGAAATCGGCACGCAGAATATCTTTCAGCCTGTTGACCAGTGTCTCTACTTCTTCGCGCCAGCCTTCACAGCGATCCCGCCAGTAAGAGGTTGTGGCTGCTGCAAACAATCGGCTCGGCACATCCGGCCGGCAGGAGAGGAGTTCACCATCCGTTTCCAGCGCCTGCCGGGCCAGCATCAAATTCTTTTGCAGGCGTTGCTTGCGCGTGGCGCTCAAGCTCGGTTCGGACAACAAGCTCTCGGCCGCAAAATCCCACAGCTCCGAGAGCTTTTTCCCCGTTTCCTGCTCGGTCAACGACTTGATCGCCGACTCGAGCCGGTAGAGGTGACGTCTCAGACGTTCTTCCTCATCGCCCCCCTCGCCGACTTCGGTGACGAGCTCGTCGACGATCGCAGACAAAGGTCTCGGGATCTCATCGTGTGCATCGTCGACTTGCAGGATCGGATAATCGTGGCGAAGTCTCGATAGGTCCCGATAGTCGTACAGCAGCGCAGGCCAATGGTCGTCAGGGATGGGTTGAGTGCCCGACGGCCGGAGCCCGGACACCAGGAAACGAAGTAGCTCCCGTCGGGTAACGGCAGCGTCGGTTTGTGCCGCCGCCTCGCCCGGGACGGGTTCTACCGGTAACGCGTCCTCGGTGGACTTGTCGCCGACAACGTCGGCGGCCGCGTCATCCAGAGCCGCTGTCGTGCTGGATACCGTCTCGTGATCTGGATCCACCAATCGTCACCCGGGATCCCTCGGAAAGATCCCAAATCTGTCAAATGCGCTCTCGAGCACACCACGCCGGTGGTCTGTCGAGATCGCCCGTTCCGGTTTGCACAGCTCGTCGTAACACGGCACCGCGTCGTTACGGTAGAAAATACCCACCGGCACTTTGTCATCCAACGCGGCGTATTCCCTGGCGCGATTCAGATCGCTCGGGTCATGCACTTCCTGTGTTTTGCAGACCCGGCCGATGGCTTCGCTAATCTGCATCCCGTTCTCGTGCTTGAGCAAGAGCAACTGTGCCGGGTTAGAGATCAGCTCGCCGAACTGATCGGTCACGAAATGCGGGCATCGCTGGAGGATTCGAACGAACGCGAATCCGTTGTGGTGGTAGGCCTGGCGAATAATGTCGTACATCAGGTCAGGCAGCCACTCGACCGCTTGAGCGACGAACGACACGTTGGTCACACCCAAGGTTACGGTCAGTGGGTTCATCGGCTCGAGATTCGCGCCGCGGGGCGTGGTATTGGTGACCACGCCCTTAGGCGTCGTCGGAGACACCTGATTCTTGGTGAGGCCATAGATGTTGTTGTCATGCAGCAGGGCCACCATGTTCATATTCGTCCGAACGGCATGTATCCAGTGAGCGGTGCCGATGCTGCAGCAATCGCCGTCCCCCATGTTGACGAATACGTCCAGATCGGGTCGGCGAATCTTAACTCCCTGTGCCGTCGGTAATGCGCGACCGTGGACTCCATGGTAGCCAAAAGTATTCATATAGTGGGGGAAACGGGAAGCACAGCCGATGCCCGAGACGAAAACGGTTTTCTCCGGTGGCAGTTGCTCGTCACGACATAGTCGCTGCATCGCCGTCAGAATACCGTTGTCCCCACACCCGTTACACCAGCGCACGGCGCTGCCCTGGTAGTCGTCCAGAGTACGGTATTCCTCTTCGAAGTTAAGAACTTGGGCGCCCTCTAATCCAAACATGGGATCTCCTTCACGCTCTCTTAACTCGTTTCCGGACCATCTGCTCCACATCCGCTGGCTTAATGGGTTGCCCGTGGACGTTGGACCAACAATCGATATCGATCAGGTATCGCGCACGCAGCAACCAAGCCAGATTGGCGTAGCGGCGATTATCTTCGTCGATGAGCTCGTCCTCGAGACTATCCGAATAATTGATCTCGACTGTGAGCACCTGGTCGAACTGCTGCATGATTTCTTTTATCCCGGACGCCATCGGCTGTAGATACTTCAGATGCAATGCGGATACCTTGAGCCCGTCCTGCCGTACGTGCTGGACCGCTTCCTCGACGGCACCTTTGGTACTGCCCCAGCATACAATCAGCAAATCGCCCTTCGGGTCACCAAAAACCTCCGGCGTCTTGAGCGTCTTCTGAAAAGCGGCCAGCTTGAGGCTCCTTGAGCGGCTGCCCGCCTGATTGTTTTCGGAATCGCAGACTACGCCGCCTTCCCGTGTGTGGGTGAGGCCAGTTAGCACAAACGCGCCATCCGGCTGGCCCGGAATACGGCGCTGCGAAAGGCCCGTTTTCGGGTCCCAGTCAAATGGTGTGCCGCCTTCGGCAACGGGGCTCTGGTTGATCGGCGGCGCGACCCACTCCTCGTTGAATATCGGTCGCGGGAACACTTGCTGGCCCGTGGCGAGGTTTGCGTCGGTCAGCACTATCACGAGGGTGCGGAAGGTCTCGGCGATCTTACGGGCAGTGATTATCGAGTAGAAGCAATCCTCAATCGTTGCCGGCGCCATCACGATCTTGGGCGCGTCTCCCGGTGTACCGAAGATCGCGGCAAGCAGGTCTCCTTGCTCTACTTTCGTCGGCAACCCGGTGCTGGGCCCCCCGCGCTGGACGTCCACGAGCACCAGAGGATTCTCTCCCATCACGGAAAGGGCCATGAGCTCGGTCTTCAGCGCCATCCCGGGGCCGGAGGTGACGGTCACTGCACACTTACCCGCGTATGAGGCGCCGAGTGCGAAGGCGCAGGCGGCGATTTCATCCTCGGCCTGATGCACAACGCCGCCCACGTCGGGGAAAATCTCGGTGAGGTAATGGGCGACGGACGTTGCCGGTGTAATGGGGTATATGGCACATACGTCCATACCGGAGGCGACGATTCCCAGCGCGACGGCAGTATTGCCGTTGACCACCATCTGGGGTTCGCTGACCTCAACGGCTGGAATCTCGAAGCGAAACTCCAGATTGTCCCGCGCCCAAGCATAGCCGGCCTCGAACAGCTCGAGATTCGGCTTGATGACCTTCTCACCTTTGCGTTTGAATTTAGCCGCGATGGCCTCCCGGAGAAGATCCAGGTCGCGTGTGTAGATATAGGAGAGCATTCCCACCACGAACATGTTCTTTCCGCGCTGCGCATTCTCGACGATCTTTGCGCATTCCCGTTCCATCGGGACCTCGTGGACAGAGTAGCCCTCCGTCTCCAGCTTCTCGACCACGGTCGTGTAGGCCTCGACAACGAGCTGATGCGGATGGTCTTTCCACTTGCTTTCGAGCAGCACGATCGCCCCTGGCTTGAACTCGCCGGCCTCCAGCCGCCCCAACAGCACCTGCTCGTTAAACGCTACCACCAGGTCGGCGTGGTCCCCGGCGTTAGACATAAAGGACGATCCCAATCGGATGCGGTTACCGCTCGCGCCGATAATGGTTCGTGCAGGTGGTTCGATTTCGGCCGGGATGATCTCTAGGGTGTAGACGCCATTACCCATCTTGGCCGACACGGTCCCGAACATCTGTCCAGCGGTCTGGGCGCCTTCGCCAGAGTCCGAGACGATCTCCACGATGTGCTCGGGGACTTTTACGGCGGTCCGAACGGCGACGTCACCGCCATCGAGGACCGGGTCGGTTTTCCGAACTCTACTCTTGACTGCTCGCACTGAAACCATTTTCGTTCCTTAGGTCAATTGCCGTCCGGGCAGCGACCGGGCCAGCCCGCACCGACAGCGCTAGATAAGTCCATTTTTTCAGCGCGGTCAAGAGAAGCGTTCTCAATAATGGCCTCGAAGGAGGACCAGGCCGCACCCAAATCGGGCGAAATTGAGACCGTTGTGGACGCGGCGCTCGAAATGCGTCTCATGGGGGCAAGCCTGTAGAGCATTATTCTTTTAAACACAATAGCTTATTGTATGTTTGTGAGGTAACTTCTAGATAAGGCCGCAAGCGCGCTTGGCATCGATCGCCTGGCGATTCGCAGGATATCGCGCGCGGCTTTCGCCTCTTCCAGATCCTGAGTATGCAGCGAACGACGCAAATCGTACCCCAGCGCATCACGAAGCGTTCGCGGTACTGCAACCTTTACCCACCAGGTTTGGTCGCGCTTGAAAAGGAACTTGGCGTCTTCCATCCGTTCTGGCCTTCGAGCCAGACTTTCCCTGGGTCTAACCCAATAACCTGTACCTTTATTGCACCGTGGCTTTTGTACCTTACGATGCGCGAATCCGGGTCGGTATATTTTTTCCGGCTTTGTACCTTTTGAAGAGTGAGCCGAATTTTTTGAATTGAATATACGGGTATTCCGAAGACAAAAAGTTCGGAATCTCCATAGACAGTAGCGTAGATAGGTATTATGTTGAGGCGCGGGCAGGTAAATGTAACAGGGGGGATTATGCGGCAAACATCCACTGACAATTATATGAACACCGACTCAGAAGACCGCATGATTGAAATGTTGAAGCGTGCGGGTATCGATCCTGAGATCGCTATTCTCGGTGAGACTGAGGCCGCTATAAAGGAGATTCGTCGCCGGTGCCAAAGCTGCGAGAATGAAGATCTATGCGACAGATGGCTCGCCGGAAAGGTGGTCAAAGGAGGTACCAGTTTTTGCCCGAATGCGAAAACCTTCCGTAACCTTGTGAGAAAAACTCGATAGTTCTCCTTTGTCGTCGGGAATTTGGAGACGAGTTTGAGGGATACTACAATCGATATATTCGAGCAGGTGATGTGCGCCTGAAGAAAATACCCTGCCCTGTTTCTAGCACCTTTTATAGTTAATGTGACAATACCGGACTGATCACGCTTGCTCGGAGTCAAAGACAACAGCCCGCAACTCTACCCACGCCGACAACTCATCCTCGGACATCTTGCCAGCCGCAACCGATCTAATAACCGAGACGGCCTCGGCTTCTTCTGCTTCAAGCTCATATCCGTTCGCCAGAAGAAACACATCGATGCAAACGAGAGCGACACGCTTATTCCCATCTGAGAAGCAATGATTCCTGGCAAACCCGTACCCGTAGGAAGCGCCAAGCTCATAGATGGTGCTCTCGGGTTCATACGCCAGAACGTTTTGCGGACGAGCCAAGGTGGACTCAACCGCGCCCATATCGACGGCCTCGTCAAACCCACCATGTTCTGATAAGAGTTCGGCGTGAAAGCGGAGAACTTCCCGCGCTTCGAGCCAGATCGGCAAAACACTATCCGGCTAGTTCTCTCAAAGCGTTTCGGAACTTACGCCGGGTGCGGTCGAAAGCGTTCATTTTCATCTCAAACTCCGGGTCATACGGGGAGATCAGAAAGCCATCCGTACTCGCTATCGCAAATAACTCGTCGCCCTCAACAACATGCATGTCTGATAACAGATCCTTTGGGAGAATTACGCCCAAAGAGCCGCCCATCTTGCGAACCTTCAATGCAGTCATTTCGATCTCTCCAGGATAGTGCTTAGATCCGGAGTATAACTTTTGTGCAACATCCGTGCAACATTTGTGCAACTGGTAAATTTGACAATGCTATCAATCACCGACTGTGCAGTCGTAAGATTCCACCTTCACATCAGAGAGCCAGATCCAGGCATTCTCCAACACCACCGGCTCGGTGAATGTCGCGGAATCCGTGACCGTGATTTCGTATTCCAACCGGCTGCCGTCCTCCGCAGCGGTGAAACGCTCGATCAGCTCCGCCGCATCGCTTTGCGGGATACCTTCTTGCCCGCGAAAATAGGGATAGTTCACGCCCGTGGTCCGGACAACCAGCGTATCGTCTTCCCAGTGTCCTACGGAGTAACCTAAGAGCGAGGGACGCTGCCCTTCTGCAGGAGCAGCACTACCCATGTATATCGTGCGAACGGTGTCGTACTCCTCAATGCGAAGCAAAATCGTGTCATTCTGTTCGACAAACTCCATCGGATAGGGCTGGCTCATAATAGAAGGCATGCCTTTCGGTGCGCAGTTGGCAAGCGGATCGTCCTCAACTGGATCGAACTCGGCCACAGCCGCCCGCGCTGATTCGGTCAAAGGATAACTCCTCGACTGCGAGAGCCTCATCCCCCCGGAAGCCAAGCCCGTGCTCCACACCCGAAAAATCCCCGTGTCCGGCTCTGATGCTTCTCCTTCGGTGGCAAACCACCTTTCCGTCGTTCCCATGAGTCGGTCCGACCAGCGAAGATCGGCAGGGGTGGCGCCGAACTGAAATACCCACTCCTCGCCGCCAGGCAATAGTATGTTCTGAATGGCCATCGCGTTGATGCCGCTTTGTCTCGCGGGATTACCGGCCACTTTTACTTTATCGCCCACGTAGATAAACGCCGTCGCAAGATCCATGCGCCGCATGATACTCAGCGAGTGACTTTCCATACTCCACAACGTTTCCGCACCGCTGCTGTCCACCGTCTTGAGCGTGAAGCCTACGTGAGGGTTCCTCCAGCGAACCGCTGTGACCTCACCCTCCATTTCGGCAATTACGTCGACATTGAATGTCGCGGCAAAACTATGGTGACCGAAGGCAGCCAACGGCAGGAGTAGACCTCCCAAGAAAACGCTTACTCTATATACGATCATCGAACATCCTCTTACTCAGAGCGTACATTCGTACGGCTTGATTTCCTCGCCCGGCACCCATGCCCAATCTCCACTCAAAGTGACGGGCTCGGTAAAGTTCACTGGATCGGTAATCGTTGCCTGCCAGTCCAAGCGACTTTCATCGTCGCTCAGCGAAAATCGCTCGAAAATTTCGGCCTCCGGACTCTGGGGTGTGCCGACGTCGTCGAAAAAAGGATAATCGACATCGGTCGTGGTAACGATCAATGTGTTCCCCTCCCAGCGACCAACCGAGAATCCCATGTGCGAGGCTGGTCGATCGGCGGCACTCGCGTCAGCGTTCATGTGAATGGTTCGGACACCGTCCCATTCCTCCAGGCGCATGACGATGTCGTCACCCTGCTCGGTGAAGTCGATCGGATACGGGTTATCCATCGCGACTGGGATACCGGGCGGAATGCAGCGCAATGCCGGATCGTCCGTGAGTGGGTCCCACGCGTCTTTGGCTGCCTGACCGGCCGGCGTCAGCGGCCATAGGTATTCGCCGCTACCGGTTTCGGGTCTCGATCGGGGTGTCCAGACGCGGAAGATACGACGCGCCGTAGCCTCTGCATCGGCGACGACGTCATCATCCAGCGCGATCTCCTGCTGCAACGGCCCCCTGTCGGATGGTGGTAAACGCGCCGCTATATTGGGATTCAACACCACCTCACCGCCGGGCGGGAAGATAGAGACAACGAACATCCCATCCAAGCCGTGCCTGGAGCGTGGGCCGGCGACTCGGAGAGTGGCGCCGACTTTGATGATATCTCGACTAATTCCGAAGCGCTCCAGCGTATTCACCGAGCCGGCTGCCATCTGCCAGGACGTGACGGCACCATTACTGGCGGGGACATCCAGCGTGAACGTGATGTGTGGATTTCTCCACGCGACCGAGGTGACCTCTCCTTCGAGCTCGGTGAGCTGCGTCATATCGTAGAACGCGGCGAACGAATGATGTGCATTCGCCGTGACGGAGAGGATCAAACCGGTGAGAAACAGACCATAAGCTTTCATGACAATCTACTCCTGAATCTTATTCCCATCGAGTGCACTCGTGCCTTTCTCGAGACTATTCTTCTACTGAGTCGCCATCGTACTCGAGCAACCCTCGTTCGAACTCTTCGAAGGACGAGTTGGCGTTTACCGAGCAGACCGACTCCTCGAGTCTCCAGTCGACGCTGTCGAACACTCTGCGTACGGTCCACGGCTCGGTAAACGCAACGACGTCCTCAACGGTGATGTCGACGATCAACTCATTCTCGTCGCTACGATGGATGCGTTCCACGACGCGTAACTGATCGCTGTGGGGCACGCCGCGGCGGTCGATCCAGGTCTCGTCATTGAAAGTCACCGTCTCCACCACCAGGAAGTCTCCTTCCCAATGCCCGATCGATTCTCCCATCCACGTGGGCAGTCGGTCCGGACGATGTTCGCGGCCATCAGTGAAGACATGTCGTACGAGATGCTGGAATTCGTACACGATCATCACGCGGTCGGAAGTCTGAAAGATCTCGAAAGGCGCCGGATGGGCGTAGATCCGCGGAGTGCCCGGAGGGAGGCATTGGTAGATGGGGTCGTTCGTGTCAGCGACAGCGACGGCGCGAGGACCGAAGGCAGGCCTCGACGCCTCGAACCGCTCCCTCGCCCAAGGCGTCATGGACGGCGGCTCCTCCGTGAATGCGTAGTTCTGGTAGCGGTAGTCGTAGCGGCGTACCCAGACGCCGCTCAGGTCCACGCCCTCGTCCGCCACTCCCGTCGAGGAGAAGTCTTGCGCCGACAGATTCATGCAGACGAAGAACGTTCCGGCGACGAGGAGACTTGCCACGAGCCTGGTTCTCATCTGCTCACACTATTAGCCTTAAGAGTGCGGGCTTGGACGAGTCCTACAGTTCTGTTACTTAGTCCCACTCTCTCTCGATGCCATCTTCGGTCGTCAAATATCCGAGCAGACAACCGTTGGACCCGTCTTTGAGCTGATGGCAACGCGCGGAGACAGTATCACCGATGTCGATGATGTCTCTCGTGATCCCGGCTCGAGCGAGCCCCCGTGGGCCGGTAGCTTCCATTGCCCACATAGTCGGCTCACCTGCCGCATCTACTATTTCGATGTAAATCCATGAATGCGGGTTGATGAGGTGAATTTCTTTGACCGTGCCCGTTACATGGGTGTACTCGGTCAACTGGTAATTACCATGGGAGTGATGCGCCCAAGCGGAGACTGCCAGGGCGTTCGCGGCAATGATCGCGAGACTTAAGGATCCAAGTTTCATACTACTGCTCTCCTAACTAGGAATGGTGGGCAGTCTCATACATCTTGAGTTCGCCTACAGGTGTAACTGCCCGAAGGGTATCAACCGACCGAAATACATGACTGCGATCCAAAAAAACAACGAAGCCCCCGCGAGGGTCTTGGCTAACGGCGGCGCGTCCTCTCCCGGCCCCAAATCACCGACCGCGCGGGACATTCCGGTGCGGTAGAAGGCGAAGAGGTTAATGCCAGCCAGGAAATAGAAGATCAGTTTCAACTGAAGAAAGCCGTCGCTGATTAATACTTCCCCCGGCTCGACTGCGATGTTGTAGTAAATGCCCGTAGTGAACATCAGGCCAGTTACTGTAACGAGGATGAACCCGAAAACCCCCCAGGGCAACAGCTGCCGCAAACACGCCACCGGCATGTCCTTCGCGAATCCCAGCAGGCGTAGGTCGTACATCCCCACGGTACCGATCAGGAGTGACAGCCCTATAAAATGCGCGATCTCGTTCAATGGCCACGCCCAGACATTAGCCGTAAAGTAATTTTCCACGATTGGCCATCGCAGAATATAGGTAAAGAACGCTTCCACAGCGTTATCTCCTCAGTTAATGGGTTGACGTTGGTGCGCCACCCTGCTGCGCCCATTTCGTCGAACGCCAGAGACGCACCGCAATGTGGCCCCCGCCTATCAGCACAAGCGTAGAGATCAGGACCGCCACCGCAGTCTTCAGTCCCTGGGAAGGGATGTATGCCGTCACTCGCCCCGCCGTAATGGCGACCACCCAACTGATAAGTACGGCGCCAGCTAAAACCTGGGCCTCCCTCGGCACGAGCCCGGTGCCCGCACTGACTCGATCGCTAAACACCCGTGCCCAAAGCAACCGCATGCTCCTTACGGCCACCGCGATAGCCAGCAGTTTGATGTAAAAGGCCGGCATCGCTAGAAAATTTCTCGCTTGGAGAATCAACAGCAGCGTGCCGGACACAACGCTGATCGAGAAACCGAGCCACATGATGGGAAAGAACTTCCCGAGCGGTGCTAGCGGCATACCGGGCACGAAGCCGAGCATCCGCAGCGCGATCGCCGTACTGGTTCCCACCAGAAAAGCCATACCGAAGGTGTGCAAGGCGAGAAGAGTGGGGTAAGCAAATATGGATGGTGACTCGTTCAACCAGATGGAGAGACTATTGGTCTCGAGAAACTCTAGAATGCCCATGCTGTCATTACTCCTCCAAGCGAAGCGACAGGGCCGGCCAGCGCGGGGATGGCGTAACTAGTCTACGCCGATCTGCAGCAACTGCTTCCAACCGGCTAAATTGACGAGCAACGGTTTTCCGTCGAGGAGGACCTGCTCAGCCCACATCGATGGCACACCGCCTCTGGCAGGAGCCCCCGTGACCGAGATCTGGTCGCCAGGCTTCAGTGTATCGTCGGCCCACCCATCGCCTCCGATTAGTCGGTTTGGGCTCCCGAGCCCGGCCCACCACTCTACAACCGACCCATCCTCTCCGGTCACGTCGAAGTAAACGAGCACGTGTGGATTAACGAACTGAAAATCCGTGACAGTTCCCGTGACGTCAACGCTCACGGTCAAGTCGTGTGTCGTGCTTGCGCCGTGATGGGCGGACAAGCCGACGGAGAACAGCAAGATCCCCGCCGCTACTGAAGAAATGGTAACGACTTTGCTAGTCATCTGGTAACTCCTAATGTTATTTCTGTGGCGTTGTGCAGGTGCCGCGGAGAACGCGAGAACCCGTACTTTTCCATCTCCCCCTTTCGACGACATCGGCTTTGCCGCTCGTACGTAATTACACTATGGGAGAGGCAAAGTTATTAGGAAATATACGTATAGTGAGGAAGTCGCGTGCGTGGCGGGATATGGCAAGTATCGGCCCAGATCGCATGCTAGGCTCATCGCATTAGAGTAAAGGAGATTGACTATGCTCATACAGCGATCATTCTTGAGTTTAGCCGCGCTATCCATCTTCGCGGCAGGGGCTGCACACGCTCAGGACGATGCGGCAGAGCGCCGCGCCGAGCTTGACGCCAATGCCAACGAAACTCTTCAGACAATGTATTCAGCCGTTGAGGGCTCTAAAGCACTCTTCGATGAGGCGGCAGGCTATGCTGTTTTTTCTGCTACAAAAGCAGGCTTCGGCATTAGTGGCGGTGGCGGTTCTGGTGTCGCTGTCGACAAGGGAGCCGGCGAAACCGTCTACATGAAGATGGCGATGGGTGGCGTGGGCTTCACCTATGGTGCTGAACAGTACGACGTTGTGATGTTGTTCCAGAGTGCCGATCGGTTGAAGGCTTTCATCGACGGTGGCTGGGATGCCGGTGCAGCGGCAGAAGCATCTGCCGGTGGAAATTCTGCGGCGGCAGGAGCCGCTTTCATTGACGGTGCGGCAATTTTCACTCTGACCGGGACCGGTGCCATGGCGTCTGCTAGCGTTTCGGGCACCAGATTCTGGGTGGATGAGGACCTCAACTAGGTATCGTTAGTTCGCGCGGGAAGAAACTCGACGATCCCCGTAGCGAGAGAATACTCGGCACCGACGATCGAGAGTTTCTCTCTCTGCGCGAGTTGCCCAAGGAGCTTAGACCCGTGCAGCAGCCGATCTATGGACGCGCGGATGTTCGCGCGCACGGCCCGTTCCAGAAGATCCGCTGCGAACTCCGGCCCATTCTCGTGTTTCAATTGTTCCACCGCGGGTCGGATCGCTTCTACAATTTCGCGAAGTCCAGGCGACTGGTTTTGTGACGGTTTTTCCAGAACCTCGATTGTAGCCGTGACCGCACCACAGGAAGAATGGCCTAGTACGACGACAAGCGGTGTGCCGAAGCGCTCGGCAGCAAACTCAATGCTTCCGATCTGCGAAGGAGTGGCGATATTGCCGGCGACCCGGACGACGAATAGATCGCCGAGTCCTTGGTCGAATACGATCTCTACGGGTACTCGAGAATCGGAGCAGCCGAGAATCACAGCGATCGGCTTCTGCGGGAGAAGGCCGCGGCGGTGTCCTGCTTCGTCTGCCAACGCTCCACGTGTTTGGGTGCCCGATACGAAACGCTGGTTCCCTTCCTGCAGTCGCTCGAGCGCCTGGTTTGCCGAGATCATGTCGCCTCTCGTTGTCGAGTGTCTCTCAAGTAGCTTCCCGAGCACTCACGCTGGCTTGATAGCTCATTTTTAATTTTATAAATCAATAGGTTACTCCAGTTCTGTTAACAGGTCACCTGCCTCGACCCGCATGCCGACGGAGGCGGGAATCGATGCAATGACTCCAGGAGCTTCGGCTCGCAACAACGCTTCCATCTTCATCGCTTCAAGGGAGAGGAGGACATCACCTTTCTCGACGGCTTGCCCAACCTCTACGCTGATACTGATGACCTGGCCGAGCATTGGCGCGGCGACGTGCTTGGGATTAGTGGGATCCGCTTTCGGGTGCGCCTTGACGGTTAGCTTGGCATTACTGTCTGCTACCTCGACGGTTCTTGGTTGCCCGTTGAGTTCGAAGAACACCCTTCGATTGCCATTCTCATCGACGTCGCTTACAGCCAACATCCGTATTACCAGGGTCTTGCCTCGCTCAATTTCGACCGCGATCTCTTCCTGGGGTTTGAGCCCATAGAAGAACACAGACGTAGGTAATGCGCTGACGTTCGCATAGGTTCTAACGTGCGCCGCAAACTCCTCGAAGACCTTCGGGTAGAGGAGATAAGAAGCGAGTTCACGGTCACTGATGCGCCTGCCGATGCGTTTCCGCGCATTCTCCCGCTCTGCGGATAGATCGACAGCCGGTAATGTTGCGCCGGGGCGTTTCTTCAGTGGCCGATCTCCATTCAGGACTTTCTTTTGCAGCGCTTTCGGGAATCCGCCGAGCGGTTGACCTACTTCGCCACGGAAGAAAGACACGACCGATTCCGGAAAAGCCACGTCTTTCTCGGGGTCGAGAACATCCTCGGCCGAAAGTCCGCTCGTGACCATTGTCAGCGCCATGTCGCCGACAACCTTGGAGGTCGGCGTCACTTTTATAACATCGCCAAAGAGTTCATTAACCTCAGCGTAGCGGTCCGCGACGTCGGGCCAGCGATGGGCAACTCCAAGAGATCGCGCTTGCTCGCGCAGGTTGGTGTACTGTCCGCCCGGCATCGCGTGCCGATACACATCGGCAGTACCGGCGCGAATATCACTCTCGTAGGCTGCGTAATGTTCTCGCACGAGTTCCCAGTAGCGTGATACTTGCCGGATTGCCGCGGGGTCCAGGCCCGTATCGCGCTTGTGGTCGCGAAGCGCATCGACGATCGAGCCTAGATTCGGTTGAGAGGTCAGCCCGCTGAGCGAGTCCATCGCACCATCGACGGCGTCGACGCCCGCATCGATTGCCGCTAATACGGCTGCCGAGCCGATACCGCTCGTATCGTGATTGTGGAAGTGAATCGGGATGCCGACCTCTTTTTTGAGCGTCTTAACGAGTCGGCTAATGGCTGCCGGCTTACCTACACCAGCCATATCCTTGATGCCCAGAATATGCGCGCCCGCTTTCTCCAACTCCTGAGCGATTCCCACGTAGTAGGCCAGGTCGTACTTGTTGGGACTCGGATTAAGCAAGTCACCGGAGTAACAGATTGCCGCCTCACAAAGTTTGTCCGAGTCGAGTACGGCATCCATCGAAACACGCATGTTTTCGACCCAGTTCAATGAATCAAAAACCCTGAAGAGATCGACGCCTGAAGCTGCCGCCTGTTCGACGAAGTGTTTGACTACATTGTCGGGATAATTCTTGTAGCCGACCGCGTTGGCGGAGCGGAGTAACATCTGCAAGAGAATATTCGGCACGCGCTCCTTCAGGGCCGTCAGGCGTTCCCACGGATCCTCTTTAAGAAAACGCATGGCGACGTCGAAGGTCGCTCCTCCCCAGCACTCCAGCGACAGGAGCTCGGGCAGACGCTCCGCGTATACCGGCGCAATTCTCAGAATGTCGTAGCTGCGCATTCGGGTCGCCAACAGCGACTGGTGAGCGTCCCGCATGCTCGTATCGGTAATCAATACCGATTTTTGGCTCAACATCCATTGCGCGAAAGCCGCCGGACCCAGTTCCGCCAGGCGCTCAGCGCTGCCTGCTGGCGCGGCCCCAGAGTACTTAGGCACGGGAGCCATGTCTCGTGCTGAGGCTTCGATTCGCCCGGCAACCTCAGGATTCCCGTTGACAATAACTTCACCGAGAAATCGCAACAATCTAGTCGCCCTATCGCGCCGCTTAGGAAATCGGAACAATTCGGGACTCTCGTCGATGAAACGGGTCGTGTACTCAGCTTTTAGAAACTGCGGGTGCCTGATGAGTTGTTCGAGAAATGTGAGATTCGTCGCGACGCCGCGGATACGAAACTCTCGCAACGCTCGATCCATTCGGCTGACGGCTTCGTGGGGCGTCGGCGCCCAGGCGGTCACCTTCACGAGCAACGAATCGTAATAAGGCGTGATCAACGCGCCCGAATAGGCCGTGCCGCCGTCGAGACGAATGCCGAAACCGCAAGCGCTTCGATAAGTGCGAATGCGACCGAAATCCGGGACAAAGTTATTCTCCGGATTCTCGGTGGTGACCCGGCACTGCAGCGCGTTGCCGTTGATGCGGATGTTTTTCTGCGTCAAAACGCCGCTGTCGTCATCGCCGATTCGCGCACCCTCGGCCAGGCGAATCTGCGCCTTGACGATATCGATTCCCGTGACTTCCTCCGTCACCGTGTGTTCGACTTGGACTCGCGGATTCACTTCGATGAAATAGAACTTGTCCGTATCGGCGTCCATGAGGAACTCGACGGTTCCCGCGTTGCTGTAGCCTGCCGCGTCTGCGAGCTTGAGCGCATGACCGCAGAGTTCTTCGCGTCGTGCGTCGTTCAAGTACGGAGCCGGCGCTCGTTCTATGATCTTCTGATTGCGGCGCTGCACCGTACAATCCCGCTCGAACAGGTGAACGAGATTGCCGTGCGCGTCGCCCAGAATCTGCACTTCGACATGGCGGGCGCGTTCAACAAGTTTCTCGAGATACACTTCGTCGTTACCGAATGCCGCCTGTGCCTCGCGCCGGGCTACCGCGATTTCCTCGCCGAGGTTTTCCGGTTTCCTGATCACCCGCATGCCGCGACCGCCACCACCCCAGCTCGCCTTGAGCATCAGCGGATAGCCGACCGCTTCAGCCATTTTACTGGCCGTCTTCGGGTCCTCAGGCAGCGGGCCGGTGGCCGGCATCACGGGTACGCCCGCCGCCTCGGCAAGTTCGCGAGCGCTGACCTTGTTACCCAGCTTACGCATGACGTCGGCATCAGGGCCAACGAATAGTAGCCCGGCATCGTTGCAGGCGTCGGCGAATTCAG
>Ga0255049_10000373_pt1 | contig 27894 bp, 22 predicted proteins | sample JV7_2_3_MG_FD_183615 | JGI IMG/M metagenome (GOLD analysis project Ga0255049, IMG submission 183615) | Seawater microbial communities from Jervis Inlet, British Columbia, Canada - JV7_2_3 | ecosystem: Environmental > Aquatic > Marine > Inlet | place: Canada: British Columbia | collected 2016-10-06 | reverse complement strand
TGTGGAGCAATTCAGGGTGCTGCTGCCACGACTCAGCGCACAGGGCCTGCCGCTCGTCGTTGTCGACGATGCCAGCCCCGAGGATTCCTACAAGAAACTGCAGCGCCTGCTCGATGAGCATGCAGAAGGATCGATCCTGGTCAGGCATACCGAGAATCTCGGCAAAGGCGGTGCCGTGATGACCGGCCTCCGGGCTGCGCTCGATGCAGGCTACACTCATGCACTGCAAATTGACGCCGATGGGCAGCATGACGTTGCGGATATGGCGCGATTTCGTGATGCCGCAGAGAAACATCCACACAGTATTATCTGTGGTCAGCCGGTATTCGATGAAAGCATCTCGAAGCTGCGCTACTACGCGCGCTACATCACTCTGTCGTTGAGCTGGCTGGAATCATTGAGCACTGAAATCCGCGATGCCCTGTGTGGATTTCGTCTCTATCCGCTGGCGCCCGTCGTCACCCTGTTCGAAAAGAGCAGGCCCGGCAGACGGATGGCTTTTGATCCGGAAATACTTGTCCGTGCCGTTTGGGAGGGCATTCGTCTCAGGTTTATCCCGGTGCAGGTACAGTACCCGGATGGAGGCAAGTCGCATTTTCTCTATGTTCGCGACAATATCGAAATCTCCTGGATGCACACGAGGCTCATCGCAGGGATGCTGTTGCGCTTGCCGATACTGATTCGGCGCAATCTGTCCGGGCGGGAAGGAGCCGCCACGCGATGAGCAGGCATTGGGCGACGATTGCCGAGGCTGGCGCACTATCGGGTCTGCGCACGATGGTCTGGATTCATGCCCACCTCGGCCGCACCGTTTTCAACATCGTTCTGGTTCCTGTGATGGCGTACTTTATTTTGCGCAGGCCGGTTGCCAGAAAAGCCTCCAGAGATTTCCTGCGCAAAGTCAAACGCCAGTATCCGGACAGCCTTGAGGGCAATGCCAGCCTGTGGCTGTCATTTCGGCATTTCCTGGCCTTCGGCCAGGCTCTTTTGGACGGGATCATTGCCTGGATGGAGCCTCCTGGCGATTTCCACATGGATCCCTATGATCGCAAATTGCGGGCCACTCTCGCCCAATCCGGAGAGGGTATCCTGATGATCGGCTCGCATTTCGGCAATCTCGCGTATTCGCGCAGCATTGCACGAAGGCACGAGAACCTGGTCGTCAATATCCTGCTTTACGAGCAGCACGCCGGCAATTTTGCGGCGATGCTGGGCAATGCGGTACCAACTTCACGTTTGAACCTGATACAGGTCACCGACCTGGACATAGAGCTCGCGTTGCGCCTCAAAGAAAAGGTCGAGAATGGCGAGTGGGTTGTAATCGCCGGTGACCGGGTGCCGGTAGGTACGAGCGCCAACACCTGCGCCGCAACTTTTTTTGGCGATAAGGCGAACTTCCCGATCGGGCCTTATGTGTTGGGCAAATTGCTGGGCTGTCCCGTCTACCTGTTGCACTGCTTTCACACACAGGGACAGTATCACCTGGGTCTCGAGTTATTCGAGAAAGAGATCCAGGTGTCACGTCAAAACAGACGTCGAAGTTATGACAAAGAAGTGCAGAAGTTCGCAACGGCCCTCGAACGTCAGGTAATTCGCGAGCCGCTGCAGTGGTTTAATTTCTATGATTTCTGGGGCGAGCGAGACACGTCGCAGCAGCAAACTGATACGCTGGGAGACAATGATCAAGACTGATTTTTCCAACTGCCTGACGGCCAGTATCGATATCAGGGTTCCTTTTTTTGATATTGACCCCGCGGGCGTTGCCTGGCACGGCCGCTACTTTCAGTACTTTGAGTTAGCCCGCTGTGAATTACTCGAGGGAATCAACTATAGCTACGAAGACATGATCAGCTCGGGCATCCTGTGGCCCGTCGCCGATACATCGGTGCGCTATGTTCGTCCATTGACATTGAACCAGGTCGCGCGCGTCACGGCGTGCCTCAGAGAATGGGAGATGCGCCTGGTCATCGACTACAAAATCGAGGACGAAAATGGCGCCGTGATCACCAAAGCAAGAACGATTCAGGTGCCTGTCGACGCAGACACGCTGGAATTGACGCTGGGCTCGCCACAGGTGTTGATCGACAATGTCGGCGAGCGGCTACGAGAATTCGAACAAACAGCTGACTGAATGACTGCAATCGTCTCCACCGAAGAACTCAGGCAACTCAAAGGTATGCCTGCCTCGACATTCGTGATGCACCGCAAGCCGATGCTGTTTCTCGATCGACTGGTCGACATTGGCGAGGACTTTGCGACCTGTGAATGGTGTATCGGCGATGATTTCCAACTCCTTGTGCCGGGCCTTGGAGTGCCTTCTTATGCCGGTGTTGAATTCATGGCACAATGCGTCGCCGTCCACGCAGGTGCGCGTGCAAGAGTGCGTGGTTTTGGGCCACCCTTTGGCATGCTGCTTGGTGCGCGGCATTATAAATGCACGACTTCTTTTTTCGGCGCGGGGCTGACATACCAGGCCACTTGCCAGGAGTTGGTGCGAGATTCTCAGGGAATGGGATCGTTCGCTTGTCGCATCCTGTCGGACGGTAATTGCATCGCTGAGGCAAACCTTGCTGTACTCGAGAGACCACAAGAGATAAAGCTCGATGACTGAAACCCGGGAAAGCATTCTCGTGACAGGCGCCAGCTCTGGAATTGGAAGGGCCATCGCGATTCGTCTCGCCAGTGACGGCTACGATATAGCGCTTCATTACGGCAGGAATCTTGAGGGCGCAGAGCAAACACGGGATACGATCAATGCCGCGGAGGGCAGCTGCAGGGTGTTGTCTTTCGATGTCAGCGACGCCGAACAAACCCGCAGCATTATCGAGGCCGACATGGCAGAGCACGGCGCCTATTACGGCGTGATATCCAACGCCGGAATTACCCGGGATGGCGCGTTCCCGATGCTGGCCGAGGATGACTGGAGGCAGGTCATAGATGTCAATCTGAACGGGCTATACAATGTCCTGCATCCTGTCGTGATGCCGATGCTGCGGCGTCGCAAGCCAGGCCGGATAATCACAATTTCGTCGGTATCAGGCATGATGGGCAATCGCGGCCAGGTTAACTACGCCGCATCGAAAGCAGGGATAATTGGTGCAACCAAGGCGCTTGCCGTTGAACTGGCAAAGCGAAAAATCACAGTAAACTGTGTCGCACCGGGAATGATTGAATCTGACATGACTGATGACCTGCCAGTGGAGCAGATGCTCGAAGCCATTCCTTTGCGCCGGCTCGGCCAACCACATGAAGTGGCGGCCCTCGTCGCATTCCTGTGTTCGCCGGACGCCGCTTACATAACGCGGCAGGTAATCTCTCCCAATGGAGGTCTGTGTTGACACACCGGGTTGTTATCACCGGCGCCGGCGCCTACTCCCCTATCGGCAATGACTGGGATGAAATCGAGCGCAACCTGCGCGGTCTGAAAAGCGGCGTGCGCCACATAGAGGCGTGGGAAGAATATGACGGGCTGAACACCAAGCTCGGCGCTCCGGTCGCAGATTTCGAAATGCCGGCCAGCTTTAACCGCAAGCGCACCAGGAGCATGGGCAGGGTGGCGATGCTCGCGACCGCCGCCAGCGAGAAGGCGCTGCGTGACTCCGGCCTTCTTGACGACCCGGTGCTGAAATCGGGCAGGGTCGGTGTAGCCTACGGCTCGTCAACGGGCAGTACTGACGCCATTACCGATTTCGCCAATATGCTGCTCACCAAGACGCTCGACGGCATTACCGCAACGACCTATATCCGCATGATGGGACATACGGCGCCCGTCAATATTGGCGTCTTTTTCGGCCTGCAGGGGCGTGTCATTACGACCTCCAGTGCCTGCACCTCAGGCAGCCAGGGTATTGGCTACGCCTTTGAGGCGATTCGCAGCGGAGCACAGGACATCATGCTAGCCGGCGGTGGCGAAGAATTGTGTCCGACCGAAGCCGCGGTATTTGACACACTGTATGCAACGAGTACGCGTAACGACGAGCCCGAGAAATCCTCGCGGCCATTTGATCGCGATCGTGATGGTCTGGTCATCGGTGAAGGCGCCTGCACGCTTATTCTCGAGCGACGTGATCATGCACTGGCGCGCGGCGCGAAAATCTACGCAGAAATTGTCGGCTTCGACACCAACGCCGACGGCGCGCACGTTACGCAGCCGTCACCCGAGACCATGCAGCGCGTCCTCGAAATGTCTTTGGTCAACGCGAACTTGAGCCCGGACGCAATCAGCTATGTCAGCGCGCATGGCACAGCCACTGACAGAGGCGATGTCGCCGAGTCCCTTGCAACCAACAGAGTGTTTGGCGAGTCCATGCCAATCAGTTCTCTGAAAAGCTATATGGGCCATACGCTCGGCGCCTGCGGTGCATTGGAGGCGTGGCTGATTGTCGAAATGATGAACAATGGCTGGTTCGCGCCGACTATCAATCTCGACAATGTGGATCCGGATTGCGCGACACTGGATTACATCCGCGGCGATGGGCGTAACCTGGATGTCGAGTACGTGATGAGCAACAATTTCGCATTCGGCGGTATCAATACCTCGCTAATATTCCGCCGCCACGCCTGACCAAATAAACGAAACTAACGGGCCATAAAGACACTCGAATAATTACACTTGTTCCGGGATCGCGAACGGAAGAATGATGCAATTACTTCGACGTCTGGTTCTATTGCTGTTTGTCTGTACAAGTCAATCGGCTTGTTCGTTGCTATACCCGACCGAAGCCGGCGAGTCTTTGTCGCATTTCGACGCGACAGCACCGGAAGAATCTGTAACTGCTCCTGACTTTGAGCTTACCGATATTGCTGGCAACAGGGTCGTATTGCGGGACCTCGTGGGAGAAAAACCGCTGGTCGTGCAACTGGGCAGCTACTCCTGTCCCGTGTTTCGTTATCGCCGTTTTGACATGCAGGAACTACAACACGACTTCGCAGGCCGCGTGGATTTTGTCGTCGTCTACACTCGCGAGGCGCATCCGGTTGATACCATCAATCCTTACGCCGACCGCATCTGGAACCCACTGATCAACAGGGTCGCGGGCGTGAATGTGCCCGGACATAAATCCGCGGAGCAACGCCGCGCCCAGGCTTCTGCAGCGTTCGACCTGATGGATCTCGACTCACGCTTTCTCGTTGACGGAATGGACAATGTCGTGTGGCAACGGTATGGAGCGGCCCCATCGCCCGCCTATGTACTCGATCTACAGGGTAATATCTACCTGCGACAACCGTGGGTGTATCCGCGGGAGATTCGCAAGGCACTGAACGAACTCCTGGCTGAGTTAAGGTAACCGTCATGGAATTGTGGGTCTGAGCGTGGCTCAGGGATCGATTTTTGTCGCCTATTCGGCACTACACGAATTGTCGCCCGAGGCAGCGGACAGTCTGTCACGCTCCGAAGTCGAACGTGCCGAGGCGTTCAAGTCGTCAAAGCGGCAGCAGGAGTATGTTTGCGCTCGCGCTCTGCTACGCGCCACACTCGAGCGTTGCACGGGTAATCCGGCGTCATCACACAAACTCACCACCACTGAAAAGGGGAAGCCTGTTTGTGTCGACGGTCCCGCGGTGAGCATCGCGCACAGCGGCAATCTTGTCGTGTGCGCCGTTACCGATCGGGGCGAAATCGGAATCGATATTGAGGCACCCGGCAGGCAGCGGAATGTTCGAGATATCGCCGCCAACTATTACGCTGAAGACGAATCCGAGTGGCTCGCGACGCAGCCCGAGGATCGTTTCTACATGTTATGGGTTCTGAAAGAGGCGTGGCTCAAAGCGACCGGGGACGGCATTGCGGGCGGACTGGGTGCACTGCAATGTATTGTGACGCCTCCGGACATTAAGGCGCGCGTTGACAATGACAGTCTGGCGGCCTTGAGTCTCTATGCTGTTGAAGACGCGCTTGTCGGCCTGGCGACGACCACCGCGGCGCACACCAGGGTGGTCATCGTTCGTTGGGACCCGCTAGTCTCCCGATTCGACGAGAGCCATGAATTTCGCCTGGTTGCGGCGACTAGTCAGCCAGTTTGACGACGTCACCAGACATCGTGACGCCGGCGATTGTATTGCCCGCCCCGCACTCGAATTCTGTCGCACTCGAAAACGCATTGTCATAGTAATTGCTGCGGATGTTGACTACCGCGTTTCCGCCCTGCTGCAACGCTCTTTTCTGCAGGGAGACGATTGCGGACAAGAATGCCCACTGGCAAGCAACCTCATCACTCTTCCTGAATGCGTTGGTCTTTTTGTTGGACGAGTAATGGCCGAGCTCGCGCTCAACCGCAGGATATTTCTGGTCGCCAAAAAACAGGCGGATCGAACTGTTTAGTTTCGACTCGTTCTCTCCTCGCGATAGAGCTTTCTCAATCGAGAATTGTTGAATTGTGTTTCGCGCCTGCCCTGTCGCAAAACTGAACAGGAGCATCGAGACTATCACCAGGTAAGCTAACGGTTTCATGTCGTTTCCTCAGCTACTTTTTGCGCCCCGCATACATTGCTGCAAGGCTTAACTTGAAACTATCCACCCAGACGTCAATCGTGTCATTGTCTACGTAGACAGAACCATAGGCGCCTAGTGTCCTGGTGCCCATCTTGTCGATTCTGCCTTTGAATTCCTGTTTTCCGGCGCTATCGTAAACGCTGAGCACGTTCTTGGTGAGCGGCTTCGTTGTTGGCACCCATCGGCCGGTTTGCGTCGCCCATTCCGAATAAATTATGACCAGAAAATCGGCGCCCGTAACATCGATCAAGGCCAGCGCCACATCCTTATCGATCATGGCTTTGACCAATTGCTTGCGGTTTTTTGACAACAGCGGCATATAGATGCCATCGATCATCGGTGATCCGACATCTCTTTGCTCGCCCGCAAGCGCGATGAATTCTGGTTTGGTTGCAAACGAACTGGCCGGTATCACCTCCCAGCCTGCAGCGAAGGTCTCTTCAGTGAACTCCAGCATGACATTTAATCGTGACGACATCAGGTCGGTCGAATTCGCATCGGCCCAACCGCGTAGCGAACCGCCGAAGTTGTTGGCTGAAATAGACACGATGGCGACCTTTGCACCCTCGTTCGCCATAACGAGCTTGGGCAGATACTTGGCTGCCTGTGCGGAGAAAGGGATGAGTACCAGTACGACGAGTATGGACCGGAATAGGTGCTTCATTGAATTTCCTTGTTTCGCTGCAGCGACAATGCGAATGATTCCTGATCGTCGGCCATATGCAGCATGAGTGCAAGCCGAATTTGGGGGTTTCCCCAATTCCCGGAAAAGTTCACTCGTGCATCACATCGTGGTCGATAACTATTGCGAGTGATCGGCCGCCAGAACCGTGAAATCCGCGGCTCCCTGATTTGCTTTCTCGACCACCGACTGAACGAACCCCACAACCAGCCCTTCACGTTCATTGATGCGAGTCGTCATCGCTTCCGGATTCAGCTCTACCCATTCCACATCGGTGAGCCATGCGTCCAGATCGTTGGCCTGGTCACGCGCAACAGGCGTCAATCGCACCCGCAATATCATTTTACCGACATCGAGCCAGGCGTAATAACGTTTGCCCGCCTCTACGCTGGCTTTCATGACCGTCGTGCCGGTTTGCCCCGCAAGGAAAAAATGGTCGCCTGCGGGCACGCGCAAATCCACGCCCTCGTTTGCCTTCAGCGTGGCAACAAAGCCGTCTTCTCCCCATATGCCGAACTCCAGTTTCGGCACCTCGTTGCGGCGAAACAATGTGATGACGGCGGCTTCACTATCGGGCTCCAGCCTGCTGCTTGCAGGCCGCATTAGTTCAAAACCAAATCTGGAGAGATTGAGAAGCGCCCTTATTTCCTCATTATTGGGCAGCGCCTCACCGATCGGATCCATTAGCTTGGATTTTCGCATCAGCTTATGAGCCGCTTCTTCGTCGACCTCCACGATGTTCTCATCGCCAAGCCGGTACTTCAGATACACGGTTTCGCCGGGCCGGTCATCCACCGCGATCGTCGCGACCGGACTACCCTGAATCGCCAGGTTCAGGGAAATACGCCCGGCTTTGGCCCGTACTACCGCATGTTTTTTATGCTTGACGCGCGCAACGGTTTGATCATTCACGGCTATCCAGAAGCCGACCGCACCGCCGGTAAATCTTTTCGGTCGAATGACGTAAATCAGCGTCTCATCGTCTGCTGCCGGGGCAATACCGTCCGCCGCAGTAGCCGGAGCGGCCGGCAGCAAAAACAGCACAGCAATATGACTGGCGAACCCGAGCCTTATCTTGTTGTTTTTCTTCATATTGTCCTCCTGCACTACTTTGCGGTGTCACGCCCGGACGAGCGCGTCTGTTGCAATCGTAGCCGCACAAAGATAGCGCATCAATTGCTTACGGGCTAACCAAGTGCGAGCCTGACGCATCCAATATCTGATGGTGGCGATATTGCAGAGCGCGGGTGCACCCAGCCAGGCGGATTTTCACGCGGCGATCTCCAATCGTTCGGATCGCTGGTTTGCCGCATGCCTGAAGATAACGCGCAACCGCGATATGGCCGAAGACGCGGTACAGGATGCCCTGCTGAATGCCTGGAACAAGCGGCACCAGTACGACAGTTCGGCGCGCCTCGATACCTGGATACACCGCATCGCGATCAACGCTGCGCTGCAGATTTTGCGCAAGAATCGCCCCTCCGTATTCGAGCCGCTCGAGGTGGACATCGCCGATGAGCGCGATGCACCTGAGGAGCTTCGCGCCGAGCAGGAATTGGGCGACAGCCTTGCGGCGGCATTGACGCACCTGAGCGAAATCGAGCGAGTGTGTTTCGTACTGAAGCATCTCGAGCAATGGCGCCTCAAGGAAATTGCTGACGAAATAGACGCGAACGTCGGCGTAGTAAAGCAGGCTATTTTTCGCGCCGTACGCAAATTGCGCGTGAGAATGAAATCCCTGCAAGGTGAGCGAGCATGAATGACGACACATTGATTCTTTATTACTACAACGATGGCCTGAGTGACCGCGAACGACGCGAGGTCGAATCCGCCATGAACGCCGATGCGGCCATTGCAGCACAGTACAAGGAGTTGTGCCGGCAGATGGGCGCCTTGAAGGAGCCTGATGATGAGGCTGCACCGGTGCATACCGTGCAGCGCTGGCACGACAGCATCGATCGCGCCGCGACTCAGGAGCGCGTCAGTCAGAAAAGGCCGGCCAGACACTTCAACCCGCTCTCTTTTGTCTGGGGAGCTGCGGTTACGGCTGCACTGGCGATAGGAATCGGCATTGGTGTGACCCTGACGGGTGGCAACTCGAACGCGCCTGCACCGATGTTTGAGGCTGCCAGTACTGCTCCGACGGCAGCCACCGCAGTACCAGCCGCATTCACGCGCAGCGTGAAGATGCACCTGCAGGATACGCAACAGGGTCTTGACGGGCTGTCATTGGACGCATCTGCTGAGCGCATCATGCTCATTCTGCAGATTATCGATCAGAATCGCCTTTTCGAGCGTGCGGCGGAGCAAAACAATTCGCAAAGTCTCGCCAGGGTGCTGCGTGCATTTGAACCAGTTCTCTTGCGCCTGGCGGCTGAGAATATAGCACCTGAAGATGCCGAAGCGCTTCGCGCTCAGCTGGCATTCGAGCTCAATGTGATGCTAACCAAATTGTCGCCCAAACCATCGAAAGATACACAATCAACTTAATTCGGGAACACGAACATGCACATTCGTACAAAAACTGTTTTTACTCTGCTGACCCTGGTGGCGATGAGTTCCAGCCTCGCGCAATCGGAGCTTACTGAAATTACCGACGAATCTGAGGTGTTGAAGATCGCTGCACTGGAAGCGCTGATATCCGCTCCACCCGAGCGAGCGCTGCCGCTCGTGGCCAGGGTTCTGGACGGCAACAGCAGTGACGAGGTGAAGTCGCGCGCACTGTTCGTATTGAGCCAGATAGACCTTCCCGAAGCTCAGGCGCGGTTGCTTGAGGTTGCAAAAAGCGGCGACGCCGAGTTGAGTGGCGAGGCGGTAAGAATGATAGGCATCGGTGGTAATCCGGAGACTCTTACTGCCCTGGCAGAACTGTACAGCGCCGGTGGCGAAGAGTTACGCGACGCGGTACTCGAGGCTTACATGATAGCGGGCGACAAAGAAGCGGTTTATCAGATCGCCGCAAACGCGAACGACGCGGAGGAGTTCGAAGCTGCCGTAGAGATGCTCGGAGTGATGGGCGCACGCACCGAACTCAGGGCATTGAGCGAAAGTAGCAGTTTCCCGGGGGTTCTGATTGAAGCGTTTGCCATATCCGGTGACTTTGAGTCGTTGCGCGAGCTTGCATTGGACAGTAGTGATGTGCAACGTCAGGCGCGGGCTATAGAAGCGCTCGGAATCATAGGCGGCGACAGCGTCAATGCGACGCTAATCGAGATTTACCGCGGCACCGATTCGGACGACATCCGCGAAGCAGCGCTCGATGGCATGTTGATTTCAGGTTATGACGAGGGCGTGTTGGAGTTGTACAGAAGCAGCGATGACGTTGGCGAAAAACGCGAGTTGCTGGAGATGCTGTCGGTCATGGGCAGCGACCTTCTCTTGGACGTCATAGATGCGGCGCTGGCTGGTGATCAATGAAAACGTCGCTTCGTCTGATCGTTATCGCGGTTCTGTTTGCGGCGTGTATTGCCAGTGAATCTCTAGGCGCGAATTTCGGTGGGCCCGTCAACGACGGCTGGCATACCTGGCGGGTTGTAGAAGCAGGCGGTGGCGAACTTCAAATATACGCATCCATCAAGTCTGGCAAACCCGTGCAGCTTCGAGTGCGTGGCGACTCCATTTGCCAGGACGATTTCGATGTGGAGGCGACGGATCTTGGGCTGGTCGAAGTTGATGAGAGTATCGATTGGCTGCAACGCTACATTGAGCCGCGATCCGAACTCAGCTCTGACGCGCTCATGGCAATCTCGTTGCACTCGGGAGATCGCCCGGTCGCCGTTCTCGCGACGGTCATAAAGTCCGCAAATGACCGCAGAATTCGGCAGGAAGCCCTGTTCTGGCTGGGGCAGTCGGACTCTGCCGCAGCGTTCGATGTATTCGATCGCCTGTTATCGGGAACGATGTAAGCCGACCCGCCTAGCGGCTCCGGTAGACGCCGAAGTAGATGAACGGTTCGGTGGCCGGGTCCCCCGGTTTTACTTCGTCAGGGACCTGGAACCGAACTGGCTCGATGCTGCGCAGGTAGCTGACAATAGCCGTAACGTCTTCCCTGGTCATTTTCGCATAGCCCTGCCACGGCATGACGGCGATGCGCCGGCCGGCATGACGACCGATACCGGTGCGGATGGCGCGCTCGATCTGCTGATCGCTCCAGTCGCCGATGCCCGTTTCTTTGTCGGGTGTGATATTGGGCGGATAGACAATGCCGGGGTTGTCGCTGCCGAGCGGGCTCGTATAGGCGATGCCTGTTCTTGAGCCTGCAAGAGCCTGCTTCACTTTCGGGGCACCTTCAAGTGCGCCATCGGTGTGGCAGGCGCCACAGCCAAGCAACTCTACGAGATATTGGCCATGCTGAACCTGATACAGATTCTCGGGTGCGAAATTGCCGGGAGTCGGGCTTGGGGCCTTCAGGATGGTCGCCGCATCGAGCTCTTCATAGTCCTGCAGTGGGTCGTAAGGTTTTTCCGTGCTGATCTCGGTCGCGCAAGCGACAAGAAGCAGGGGCGCGAGCAGCGCGAGTCGATGTGTTCTCATACCGCCAGCCTCCTAAGTGGGGCTCGTATCATTATCCGCCCGGGGTACGGGGGGCGATATCTCGGAAAACACCGAGGTGACTAGGTCGAAGACGACGGGCCCGGCGTTTTCACCTATTGACAGGTGGTTCGCGCAAAGTAATTGTGGGCGATCAGGGCCGATGTTGAACCGCCCTGGCTCGCCCAACCGAAGGACTCTATTGAGAGCTTATCTGGCAATACCGTCGCCCGGCCGTCTTCTCGTTTGTGCGGCGATGCTAGTGCCGTCGCTGGTGGCAGCCCAGCTTGCACCACGCCCCGCCGCAGCTCCGGAGATGGTCGCGCATGAGCTCGCGGCGGCGCCACTTATAGACGGTGAGGTACTGGCGGATGAGGCGTGGTCCACGGTGTCGCCTGCTACTGGCTTTTGGCAAATAAGGCCGGACGATGGCCAACCGGCGACCCAGCGCACCACAGTGTTCGTCGGCTATACTGCCACTGCGCTCTACGTCGGCGTGGTTGCCTACGACGATAATCCCGACAGCATTATTGTGACCGACAGCCGGCGCGACTCGAGTCTTGATAACACCGACGCGTTTCTTCTTATCATCGACGGATTGCTGGATCGGCAGAACGGCTTCGTCTTCGGTACGAATGCCGCCGGCGTCGAATACGACGGACAAGTCATCAGGGAGGCGACCAGCAGCGCCACCAACCTCGGACGTGGAGGATTCAACAGGAACTGGGATGGAACCTGGAAGGTACAGTCGAAGATCAGCGAGTTTGGCTGGAGCGCGGAATTTGAAATTCCGTTTCGGACCCTGCGTTTCAGATCGGGCGAAAAGCAGGATTGGGGCATCAACTTCCAGCGCAATATCCGCCGCAACAACGAAGTGGCGTTCTGGGCGCCGCTGGAGAGAAACCGCAACCTGTATCGCGTTTCTGACGCCGGCACGCTGCGTGGTGTCGCGCCACCATCGCAACGCAATCTGAAGATTACGCCCTATGCGTTGGGGAGAGCGCGACGCGGTGGTGAACTCGACGGCACCGAGACAGACGGCGAGGTCGGCTTCGACATCAAGTATTCGATTACTCCGAGCTTGACGCTCGATGGCACCTTCAACACTGACTTCGCACAAGTGGAGGTGGACGAGCAACAGATCAACCTCGATCGCTTTAACCTTTTTTTTCCGGAGAAGCGTCCGTTCTTTCTGGAAAATGCCGGCCTGTTCTCTGTTGGTAATCCACAGGAAGTGGAGATGTTCTTTAGCCGCAGGATCGGCATTAGCGAAGACGGCGACATTCTATCGGTAGAAGGTGGCGCACGACTGTCTGGCAAGATCGGTGACAGCACGAACGTCGGCCTCCTTTACATGGCCACAGATGCAGAGGACAACATCGCCCCCGGTAACAAGTTTTCGGTCGCTCGCATTAGCCAGGAGTTACCGAATCGCTCTTCCATCGGCGCGATTTTTACGAGCCGCGACGGTGACGGATCCTACCTCGTACCTGCCAATGACGATTACAACCGCGCTTATGCCGTTGATGGAAGTTGGGGAATCGGCGACAACTTTGTGCTCAAGGGATGGTTGGCGAAAACTGACACGCCGCGGCTCGACGGAAACGATGAGGCGTTTTCGGTCGAGGCGAATTACAGCTCTGCAAAATGGGGGACGAACCTGAGTTTCACAGAGGTTGGCGAGGACTTCAGCCCCGAAATGGGTTTTCTCTCTCGAACAGAGTACCGCAGTGTGCGCGCTTTTTTGCAACGAACAGTCCTGATTGATGACTTCTGGGGCTTACAGGAAATCCGGCCGCACGTGACCTTCTGGAGGTACTGGAAATTTGACGGCTTCCAGGAAACAGGGCTGTTGCATCTTGATGTACCGCTGCAATGGAAGTCCGGCGCCGAATTTCATCCGGCCGTGAACTTTACGCGCGCAGGTGTCATTGACGAGTTCGAGATCGTGGATGGTGTGTCGATACAACCCGGCACCTATGACCACAAGGAAATAAGAATCGTCTACTTCAGCGACCGATCGAAACCACTCAGTTTCAGTTTGCGAGCGACAGTTGGCGGCCGCTTTGGCGGCGATCGTATCGCCTTATCTCCATCAGTCAGCTACCGAGTTGGTGAATCCTTCAGAACAGACCTCTCAATTAACTACAACGACTTCGACCTGCCCGTGCCAAACGGTGAGTTCACGGCAACGCTGGCGCGGTGGAGACTCTCCTATTCGTTTACACCGAAGATCCAGTTACAGGCGCTGTTTCAATACAACGAACTTGACGATTCCGTCGGCACCAACATTCGTTTTTCGTGGTTACAGTCAGCCAACTCGGGCTTCTATCTTGTTTATAACGAAGTCGATGAGCGCTTTGAGGGAGCACCACCTACGGGCCGTGAATTCATCCTGAAGTATAGTCACATTTTCGATGTGTTCGACTAACGTGCTACTGGCCATTGTCTGTGGGGCCGCCAATAACTAGATCGCCGGCCGCTCAAAACGGCCGGATATGGCGCTGTTCTTGCTATCCTTCCCGCTTAAGGAGGTAGGCATGCCAAGATCGTTTGTGCAGGAGCTAAAGCGACGCAACGTATTTCGGGTTGCGGTTGTCTACATTGTTGCCAGCTGGATGCTCATGCAGATCGGCGATGTAATGTTTCCGGCATTACGGCTGCCAGAGTGGACCACCACAATGCTGGTTGCGTTTCTTATCCTCGGTTTCCCGATCTCGATAATTTTCGCGTGGGCCTACGAGGTGACACCCGATGGCATCAAGCGAACGCAAGATGTCGATCCGAACGCTTCGATAACCGCTGTCACTGGCCAAAAGATTAATTTCATCATCATTGCCGTGCTCTCAGTCGCAGTCGTCCTCCTTGTCGCGAAGATGTCATTCGACAAGGACACCGCAGCGACACCGGATAGCTCAATCACCGAGAAATCGATCGCCGTCCTGCCATTCGAGAATCGAAGTGCCAACGCAGAGAACGCCGAATTTTTTGCGACAGGGGTGCATGATGAACTGTTGACACTGTTGTCGAATCTCGGTGGTCTCAAGGTTATCTCACGCACTTCGGTCGAACGCCTGGATGAGGAGCTCAGTATTCCCGAAATCGGCACATTGCTCCGGGTCGCAACCGTGCTCGAAGGTCAGGTACAGCGGGCCGGTGATCGCTTGAGAATAAATGTACAGCTCATAAGAACGACAGAAGAGGACCATTTGTGGGCCACTACCTACGATCGCGAGCTTACGGCTTCGAACATATTCGATGTGCAGAGCAGCATCGCAAGGACAATTGCCGATGAGTTGAACGTACAGCTGTCCGCGCATGACGATACTCTGTTAAATGCTGTTCCGACGTCCAATACCGAGGCGCTGCAGCGCTACATGCTCGGCAGGCAGCTCATCGAGCGCGCCAATTTTGAATCGTATCAGCAAGCGGTGCTTTATCTCGCCGAGGCGACCGCTCTCGATCCGAATTACGCCGAGGCATGGGTCGCAATTGCATACTCTTATAGCAGGATGTATCAGACCGGACTGATCGGCCGGCAAGAATATGAGGCTATGGCCGCAGCACCTATCGCACGCGCATTGGCGATCAATGACAAGCTCCCGGGCGCCCACGCAGAATTGGCCGCATTGCGCTGGCAATCCGGAGATGTCGATGCCGCCGAGGCGTCATTTAAGACCGCGCTGGAACTCGGACCCCGTGATTCACGAAGCCTGTATTCGTACGGAAATTATCTTCGGCAAACGGGGCGCCCGCAGGATGCTATTCCTGTTCTCAAACGGGCTGTCGAAGATGATCCCTTATCTGTGGATACACTCTTTGAACTCGGCAAGGCTGAAATGTATTCCGGGCAGCCTGAGCAATTTATTGTCCGTGCCAATCAAATACTGGAGATCGACCCGTCAAGCGTGCATGGCTATGTTGCCAGGCTCCAGGCTTACCATTGGATGGGCCGGTATGACCTGATGTGGCCGTGGTACATCAAATCCATGGAGTCGGATCCTGCGGATTTCGAGCTGTGGGCCCACCTCGGGTTGTACTCCTACTATGTTGGCGCAAATGAGTGGGTCGATCGATACCTGGACCGAGCACTTGAGATGGGCCCGGATGAGCCCGCCGTACTCAGATGCTATGCCAGCGTACTTGAGGGTCGAGGTCAATTCGATGCTGCAGTGGCAATAGCGCGTAGCGCCCTCGAGGCGAACCTGGATGATCGCTGGCAATCGAACCAAATATTTTTGAAGCTCGTTCGTGACGACGCGTTGCGAAGTGGCGATTTCGGGGAGGCGCGATCCTGGTACCTGGCTCGCCATCCTGAGTTATTTCTGGATGTACCGGAAATATCGGTTAACAACATCAACGCCGCAGGTGACCTCGCGCTTCTGCTGCAGCACGCCGGGAAGCCAGCCGCCGCAGATCTGCTCATCGACGCCGGGCTTGGCTGGGTGCGGCGAACACAGCCAGCGGGCGTGCATGGCTCTTTGATTAACATCGTCGATGTTGAACTACTTGCTCTGGATGGGCAAAAGCAAGCTGCCCTGGCCGCGTTGCAACAGGCTATCGACAGTGGCTGGAAATCTCACTGGCGGTCGGAATTGAGTAATGAGACCCTGGCTTCGCTAAGAGACGAGCCAGTATTTCAGCAGATTACTGCACGGCTCGAGAGTGACATGATCACGCAGCTTGAAGCGATTCGAGCATTACCCTACATGGGCGAACTCGACTTGCGGTAACCATGCATCTTCAGAATTTCATTTCGGAACTTCGACGCAGACGTGTCTTTCGGGCCGCCGGAATATACATTGTCGCGGCGTGGGTTGCAGTGCAGGTCGCGAGCCTGATTTTTCCGGCAGTCAACGTCGCGGAGAGCGCTTTGCGCTATGTCTGGATGGCTGCTCTGCTGCTGTTTCCGCTTGCCATGGTCTTTGCGTGGTTCTTCGAGCTATCCGCCGATGGCCTGGCGCGTACGCCCGTGCTTGTCCCTGGTGCGTCATTTGATTCGTCATTGCGCCGGACTGACTACGTCATTCTTTCTGCATTATCGGTCGTTGCCATCGCGATTGCCTGGCAGCTGATGCTGCGCATTGACAGCGATCCCGATTTTGGTCTCGCAGGCATCAACCCGCTATCGATCGCCGTCTTGCCGCTCGACAATGTGTCGGGTGACCCGGAGCAGCAATACTTCGACTCCGGCATTCATGCCGGCCTGATAGCCAGCCTGTCCCGGGTACGCGCACTGCGCGTCACTTCCAAGACCTCGACACTGCGATTCAGGAATGCCGATATTTCGCTTCCGGATATCGGTGCACAGCTTCGTGTCGCCAGGATCATCGAGGGCTCGATCTATCGGTTTGAAAACAAGGTTCGTGTGTCGATTCAGCTACTCGACGCCAACGCTGACCGACACCTCTGGTCGGCTACTTTCGAAGACGAGATTCGCGACATCATGTTTCTGCAAGCCAGAATCACCCAGGCCATTGCCGCGCAGATTCGTGTGACCTTGTCGGCCGACGAGCAATCTCAATTTGACAGCGCCGCCGGTGTCAATGCAGAGGCCTACGAGGCATTCCTGAAGGGCGAGTTTCATGTGGAGCGGTATACGCCACAGGACATAGAACTCGCTGCTCGCTACTTCCAGCAAGCCGTGGGCCTGGATCCCGATTTTGCTCTGGGTCACTGGGGCTTGTCGAAATTGTGTGCCTTCAGGGCACAGAACGGCTTAATTACTCCGGCGGAGGCGCGCGATCAATGCCTGGCAGGCAATCGCAAGGCCATTGAGCTGGACCCACTATTGCCGCAGGCCTACATGGCGCTTGCAGGAAACATGACGTGGCAACATTTTGACTGGGAGGCTGCCGGACTCGCGTTCGAGAGAGCGATTGAGCTAAATCCGAGCTACGCCGAAGCGCACATGTTCTATTCTCATTACCTGGGTATCGTCGGGCGCCTCGACGAGAGTAGCGAGCACATGCGCATTGCACTGCAGCTCGACCCGCTAAATCCATTCGTGCAGGGAATCCACGCCATACAACTCATCATGGTCGACGAATTCCAGAAAGCAATTGACGTCGCCGAAGAAGCCATGACCGTGGCGCCGGGCTTCGCCTTCCTCTATGCATCGATAGCGCAAGGAAACTACTGGCTGGGAAATTACGATGAGAGTATTGCTGCCATCGCCAACACCTTTCGCTACATGCGCGGTGATGCCAAGAGCGCAGAACTTCTTGAAACGGTTTATGACGGCAGCAATTTCGAAGTGGCCGCCCTGGCGCTCGCCGAACACCTGGTTGAAAAAGCAAAATCACGATATGTGCCCGCAACGAATATCGGTTTTCTTTTTGAGCAGGGCGGCGACATTGAAACAGCCGTTGATTGGTACGAGCTCGCGTATCGCAATTACGACCCTGATGCACCATACAACGGCGTACTCTCGAAAAATCCCGGGACTAACGCCAACCCGCGCTATCGTCAATTACTGCGTGATATGAAGCTCGACTACTGGGCAGACAGGTTTTCAGCTACGCAGGCCCAGCCGTGACGACACTTAGATACCGTCGATAATCCCATTCAGCGTTGTGCTGGGCCGCATCGCTTTTACAGCAAGAACGTCGTCAGGATTGTAGTAGCCGCCGACGTCGACCGCCTGCCCCTGGGCCGCTTCGAGTTCTGCAATGATCGCCGCCTCATCCTCGGCCAGCGCTTTTGCCACGGCTGCAAATTTCTCTGCAAGCTCCGCGTCGCCACTCTGCTCGGACATAGCCTGAGCCCAGTACAAGGCCAGGTAATAATGGCTGCCGCGATTGTCGAGTTCTTTGACCTTGCGTGACGGCGACTTATTTTCCTCCAGGTAGCGGCTATTCGCTTCGTTGAGCGTGTTGCCAACAATCGTCGCTCTCGCATTACCGGTCTTCTCCGCCAGTTCCTCGATGGAAACGGCGAGTGCGAGGAATTCACCAAGTGAATCCCAACGCAGGTGCCCTTCTGCAAGAAATTGCTGCACGTGCTTCGGCGCCGATCCGCCGGCGCCCGTTTCGTACAGGCCGCCGCCCGCAAGCAGCGGTACAATCGACAACATCTTGGCGCTGGTTCCCAGTTCGAGAATCGGAAACAAGTCCGTCAGGTAGTCACGCAGCACATTGCCCGTAACCGAAATCGTATCCTCACCATTCTTGGCACGCTGCAGCGATCTACGCATGGCGTCAACGGGCGAGAGAATCTGAATATCCAGGCCACTGGTGTCGTGATCTGCAAGATATCGGTTCGCAAGTTCGATCAGGTTGCGATCGTGCGCCCGATTTTCGTCGAGCCAGAAGATAGTGGTCGTCCCGGTTTGTCTCGCGCGGCTAACCGCCAGTTTTACCCAGTCGCGAATGGGCAGGTCCTTTGTCTGGCACATGCGCCAGATATCGCCCTGCTGTACAGCATGCTCAAGCAAAATGTCGCCGGCCTCACTGACGACTTTTACAACACCCTCGGCCGGGATCTCGAAGGTCTTGTCATGCGAGCCGTATTCTTCGGCCTTCTGCGCCATCAAGCCGACATTGCAGACGTTACCCATTGTCGTGACATCGAAGGCACCGTGCTGCCTGCAGAAGCTGAAGACTTCCTGGTAGATACCGGCATAACAACGATCGGGAATCAGGTAGCTCGTGTCATGCAACTTGCCGTCTGGCCCCCACATCTGGCCCGAAGTACGAACCGCGGCCGGCATCGATGCGTCGATAATCACGTTACTCGGTACGTGCAGATTGGTAATGCCCTTGTCCGAATCGACCATTGCCATTGGTGGCCGACCAACATACACGGCATCGATGTCTGCTTTGATTTCGATTTGTTGTGTTTCAGTCAGATCACCGATCTTCGCGTAGACATCGCCAATGCCATTGTTGGCATCGATTCCCAGTTCATCGAAAAGCGCACCGTGCTTGTCGAATACTTCTTTGTAATAGACCTGCACCGCGTGCCCGAACATGATCGGGTCCGAGACCTTCATCATGGTCGCCTTCAGGTGCAACGACCAGAGCACCCCGTTACTTTTTGCAGCATCGATCTCCTTGTCGAAAAATTTGCGCAATGCGGCACAGTCCATCACCGCGGCGTCGATGACTTCATCCCTGAGTACCGCAACCTGCTCGCGCAATACGGTGACCTGACCGTCACTCATTTCGAGCTGAATCTGCAGATTGCCGTCCTGCGCGACGATGGCCGACTTCTCGCTGGCGTAGAAATCACCGTCGTCCATATGTGCGACGCCGGACTTCGACTCAGAACTCCATGCGCCCATCGAATGCGGGTGATTCCTTGCATAGGCTTTTACGGCCGTGGCAACGCGGCGGTCAGAATTACCTTCGCGTAGCACCGGGTTGACGGCGCTGCCAAGCACCGCCGCATAGCGGCCATTGATCTCGCGCTCGGCGTCGTTCTTCGGCTCCTCCGGATAGTCAGGAATAGCAAAGCCCTGCGACTGCAGTTCGGCGATCGCCGCGTGCAACTGTGGAATTGAGGCGCTGATGTTCGGCAGCTTGATGATGTTCGCGTCCGGCGTTTTCGCCAGTTCGCCCAGTTCAGCAAGCGCGTCGCCGTGTTGCTGGTCCTGGTTGAGGCTTTCCGGAAAGCTCGAGAGAATGCGGCCGGCGAGTGATATGTCCCTGGTCTCGACCGCGATACCGGCGGCATCCGTGAATGCCTTGACGATCGGCAACAACGAGTGGGTGGCCAGGGCCGGTGCTTCGTCGGTCTTCGTATAGATTATTTTTGCTGTGCTCATGCTCTTGTCTTTAGAATTAGTGGCGGCCCGATAGGCGAAGCGGGCGCCATTATAAGGGCGGCGCAAACAAAAATGGCCAATTTCCTCGATTTTTTCACCCGGCGCGACCTCCCTGCGGCAAGTGCCTATAGCGTCGAATCGGGCGTTGACGGTCCAATAAAATCACATGTCTGAGTTATTTCAACCTATTGCTGCAGACCAGTTAGCTGCGTGGGTATTCTCTGAGCTCGATACCCGCGATTCGGTCTTTGGCATTCCGCGCCGACACTTTTTTGTGCCGTACGTAGACGATCCATTCCGCACGACCGCGTACGGCCATCCACTCGAAACTCCTTTTGGCCCCGCCGCAGGCCCACACTCTCAGATGGCTCAGAATATTGTTGCGTCGTGGCTCTGCGGTGCGCGTTACATCGAGCTGAAGACAGTACAAACGCTCGATGTACTGGATGTATCCAAACCCTGCATCGACATGGAGGACGAGGGCTACAACGTCGAGTGGTCGCAGGAATTGAAAGTCGAACAGTCCTTCGCTGAGTATCTGCGTGCCTGGGTATTGATCCACGCGCTGCACCACAAGCTTGGCTTCCCGGGCGAAACTCCGGGCATCGTGTTCAATCTCAGCGTCGGCTACGACCTCAAGGGTATCCAGAGCCCGAATATGCAGTGGTTTCTGGACCAGATGGCCGACTGCTCCGGGCACAAGCAGGCGCTTGTCGATCAGGTTGCCCGGTTCTATCCCCCGGTGCGGGATCTTGATATTCCGGACAAACTCTCCGACAACGTAACTCTGTCAACCATGCATGGCTGCCCGCCAGGCGAGATTGAGAGCATCAGCGCTTACCTGTTACGGGAGCGGCGACTGCACACGCTCGTTAAGTGTAACCCGACCCTGCTCGGCCCGGAGCGTGTACGAAGCATTTTGAATGACGATCTGCAATACGCCGACATCGTGGTACCCGACGTGGCGTTCGAACACGATCTTAAGTACGCCGATGCCGTGAGGATGCTGCGTAACCTGCAAGCCGTCGCGAAGGAGTGCGAGCTCGAATTCGGCGTGAAACTCTCAAACACCCTCGAGGTTGAGAACTCGCGATCAGTGTTCAGCGAGGACGAGAAGATGATGTACCTCTCCGGGCGTCCGCTGCACGCGGTCACTGTCAATCTTGCCCTGCGTCTGGCGGATGAGTTCGAAGGCAATCTGCCCATGTCGTTCTCGGCGGGAGCCAATTGCTTCAACGCGCCGGATTTGATTGCAGCGGGCATGAAGACAATCACCGTGTGCTCCGACCTGCTGAAAACCGGTGGATATCTGCGCTTACTGCAGTACCTCGACACCGTGGGCGACGCGTTCAGCCGTACGCAAGCGTCCAGTATTGATGAGTTCATTTTCAAGACGGCAGGAACCGACCAGTCCCTTGCGGATATTCAGGCTGCTGCTCTCCTGAACCTGCATCACTACGCGGACCGCACACTCAGCGATCCGCAATACATCAAGAATACGTTCGACACCTCACACACAAAAACGTCACGCGAACTCGGTCTGTTCGACTGTATCAAGGCCCCTTGTGTCGATGAGTGCCCAATAAATCAGAAGGTCCCGCAGTACATGAACGCGGTGCGTAATGGCAATACCGCTGAGGCGCTGCGGATCGTACGAACGGACAATCCTCTGGCGTGTGTGCTCGGCCGCGTCTGTGACCATCTGTGTGAACGAACATGTGTCCGCACGCACCTGGACGAACCGCTTGCTATTCGTGACATCAAGCGCTTCATTTCGGACTCTGAACCATCTCCGACATCGGTCCCGGTAACTGGACCTGGTGGTGGCAAGGTCGCAATCATCGGCGCCGGGCCTGGTGGCATGGCGGCGGCATCCGAGCTGGCGACTGCCGGCGCCCGGGTCGAGGTGTTCGAGGAGCATGCTTACGCCGGCGGTATGGTCAGCGGTGCAGTTCCTGAATACCGGCTGCCGCGGACTGTATTCAACCGTGACTTCGGCTTGCTGGAAGATCTCGGCGTCCAGTTCCGTTTCGGCAAGAAGGCAGGACGCGATTTCAGTCTGTCGCAATTGCGCCAGGATGGATTCGACAAGATCGTGATCATGGTCGGCGCCCAACTCAGCAAGATGCTCGGCCTTGAAGGCGAAGACTGCGAAGGCGTTATCGATGCACTGCAGTTCCTGCGGCGCGCCCGGGAAGGACACGAAATGAATTCCAACGGACGCGTTGGCGTCGTCGGTGCTGGCGACACGGCAATGGACTGTGCACGAGTCGCACAGCGCCAGTCTGACGGTCCGGTCAGTTTGATTTACCGCCGCACGATCGACCAGATGCCTGCCGATCGCGAGGAGGTCGCGCAACTCCTCGAAGAAGGCATCGAAGTCCTCGAATTGTGCAAACCGCAGCGCCTGATCACCAGAGACGGGAAATTACAGGCATTGGAGTGCCGGCGGATGACCTACGAGGGCGATCGTGATGCCTCTGGCCGCAAGATACCTCACGAGGTCCCCGACTCTGACTTTCAAGTGCCGCTGGACACGTTGATACTGGCCATCAGCCAGCATGCCGTTCTGGACTTCTTTGACGAAGAACCGATCTCGGTTAATGACAGGGGCTACATTGAAGTCGATCCAGTGAGCTTCGAGACGTCTGCGAGCGGAGTTTATGCGGGTGGCGATGTGGTCAATGACGGACCTGCCTCAATCGTCAAGGCCGTAGCTGCCGGAAAAGCTATCGCCGAAGCGATTTTGCAGCGCCAAATGTCAGTCATCGGACCAACTGAGACGACCTCATTTGATCCAGCGGATTTGCTGCGGCGGCGGAGTCACCGCGAATGGCGAGTTCCCGCGCCGCACACGGCACTTGAGGATCGGGACGATTCCAGGGAGGTGGTACTCACCTACGATGCGCAACAGGCGCGCTCAGAAGCCGCCCGCTGCCTGGATTGTGATACCTACTGCAGCCTTTGCGTAGGGGTTTGCCCTAACCTCGCCCTGCTGACCTACGAAACGGACTTTTCGGCTCAGGATGCTGTGGTGCAGCAGCACTTTCAGGTCGCCGTACTCGCCGATTTGTGCAATGAATGCGGCAATTGCACCACTTTCTGCCCCACGGCCGGGCAGCCATATCGCGACAAACCCCGGCTGTACCTCGATCGAGAGGAGTTTGAGGCGCAGCAGGACAATGCCTTCATGGTATTCAGGAATGAGGCCCTGTGGGCGATGGACGCGCGCTGGCAGGGAGTAACGCATCACATCGAGCTTGACGGCGATTTGGGCTACAACGGCGACAAACCCGCCCTGGAAGAGCCCCAGGCCTCGATGCTCGTCCTTTTGCGAAGCCTCGCAAAATCAATGCCGCACCTGCCGACAATATATAAGGAATAACCACGACCGACTGAACCGGCTGCGACGTCTATTCTCGGGGAAAAGAGACCAAAGTATGACTTCGCTGCTGATCACCAATGGCCACCTTGCCACTCTCGATGACGACAATCGCTTCGTCGAGAACGGCAGTATTTATATTGACGGCACGCAAATCGTCGCGGTCGGCAACCTGGACGCGGATTCCTGCTCGGCCGATCGCACGATCGATGCCAGCGGCAAGCTCGTCATGCCGGGCCTGATCAACGCCCACCATCATCTCTATTCCACCTTCGCTCGCGGCTTCACTCCACCGGGCCCGCCCGCCCGGAACTTCGAGGAAAATCTGAGGAACTTGTGGTGGAAGCTCGATACGGCGCTCGATTCCGAGGACGTTTACTACTCCGCCCTGCTGGCGCTGATGGACTCCGCGCGCGCCGGCTGTACAACGATTATCGATCATCACGCCTCGCCGTCGTGCTGCGATGGCAGCCTCGACCAGGTGGAGCGAGCTTTTCGCGATGTCGGCCTAAGCGGTTGTCTTTGCTACGAAGTGTCGGACCGCAACAAGGATGGAGAAGGCATCGAAGAAAACGAACGCTACATCCGCAAGTGCAACGAGTCCGATGATGGACAGATGACCGCCATGTTCGGATTGCACGCGCTCATGACACTGGGTAACAAAACACTGGAGCGTTGCACCGAGATCGCACACTCACTCGATGCCGGCTTCCACGTGCATGCAGCAGAAGACGAGATCGATGTGCGAGTGACCAGGGAGCGCCACGGTCAGAGAGTCATGGATCGATTTGCCGACTTTGGCATTCCGGGGCGCAAGACAATCTTCGTGCACGGCACCTGTCTCGAACCTGAGGAGCTGGACCTGTTGCACTCCAGCGACTCCATACTCGTCAACAACCCCGAGTCGAACATGAACAACGGCCTGGGCGTCTCGCCGATTCTGAAGATGCTCGAGCACGGCGTGACAGTCGGCGTTGGCACGGATGGAATTTCTTCGCACCTGATTTCACAGGCGCGCGCCATGTACCTGCACCAACGTGCCGAACACAGAGACCCCGCGCTGGCATTCGCCGAGGCCTGCGAAATCCTGCTGAAGAACAACAGCCGCATTTGTAATCGTCTGTTTCCGGAACCGCGCGGCGCGCTGGCAGCAGGACAACTGGCCGATGTGGTGATTCACGACTACGTTCCGTTTACGCCACTGAATGCCGACACACTTTTTGGGCACCTGATGTTCGGCATCGGCTTCAGCCGTGTCGAGACGACGATCGCAAGAGGCCATGTGGTTGTTGACGGCGGCCACCTGCAAGATCTGGACGAAGCAGGCATCCGCGCCCACTGTGCCGAGAGAGCGCCGGCACTATGGTCGCGGATCCATTAGCCCGGAACTGCGATGACGAATACCGCTGCAAACCGCTGGCAAAACTACTACACGCCGAAGTCTGTGGCAGAGGCTGTCGAGTTGTTGCAGCGATACGATGGCCAGGCTCGGGTAGTGGGTGGCGGGACCGACTTGCTCGTCGAAATCCGGCGCGGGCTGCACCGGCCGGTGGAAGCGCTGGTCGATGTCTCGCGTATCGACGGCCTCAACGCAATTGACAAGGATGGCGACTACATCGTAATCGGCTGCGGCGTAACGCACAGTCAAATCGTCAAAGATGCCCGCATCATTCAATACGGAACCTGTTTGTCTGAAAGCTGCAGCGTCATCGGTGGGCCGCAAGTTCGTAACGTCGGCACGCTTGCCGGAAACGTCGCCCATGCACTGCCCGCCGGAGATGGCACCATCGGTCTGCTTGCGCTCGGCGGTGAAATCGAAATCGCCGGCGCCGACAGTACGCGCTGGATACCGATGCAGGAATCGTTTCGCGCACCGGGCAAGAGCTTTATCGATCGTCACCGGGAAGTTTTGACGCGGTTGCGCTTCAAACCCACCGGCCCCCGGGAAGGAACGGCCCATCACCGCGTAATGCGGCCGCAGGGCCTGTGTCTGCCCATCATCTCGATGGCAGTTCGATTGCGGCTGGACGATGACAACACGATTACTAAAGCACGCATCAGCATGGGGCCAGTTGGACCGGTGCCGTTTCTCGCCGAGTCCGCGATGGCAGTACTCGTAGGCGGCGCTGCATCTGCCGAACAATTCGATAAGGCGGTGGACGCAGCACTCGCCAGCGTCTCGTTGCGCTCGAGCAAGTATCGTGCAAGCCAGGAATATCGAGAGCAAATGGTGCGAACCTACTTGCCCGTCATTCTCGCCCGCGCCGCGGAGCGAGCAAGCGGAGCCGGTTCATGAGCAGGCTGCAGATGACCGTGAACGGCAAGCCGGTTGATCTGGACGTGCCGGAATCGCGTTACCTCTCCGAAGTGTTGCGCAAGGACCTGCAATTGACCGGAACAAAGATAGGCTGCAATGAAGCAGAATGCGGAATCTGCACCGTGCTGGTTGATAGCACACCGGTTGTTAGTTGCGTCTATCCGGCATTCAAGGCGAACGGCGCCCACATCGAAACAATCGAAAACCTCTCACAGGGTGACGAACTGCATCCATTGCAACAGGCGTTTCTGGATCATGGTGCGGTTCAGTGCGGAATATGCACGCCTGGCATGATCATGACGGCCAAAGCACTCGTCGACGAGAAAAAAGCAGCTGGTGAGACGCTAAGCGAAGATCACATTGCCGTTGCGCTCAAGGACACGTTTTGCCGTTGCACCGGCTACCAGAGCATTAGCCGTGCCATCCTGCAGGCATCGGGCCAGGACGTTCCGCCGCTCCTTCCCGCCACTCCGGCCACCGGAAACTCGATCGGCAAACCCATGCCTAACCTTCAGGCCAGGGACAAGATCACTGGCGAAGCCCGCTTTACTGATGACTACCGGTTCCCGGGCATGCTGCATGCGCGTACAAAGCGAGCGAATATTCCCCATGCACGGATTCTCTCGATCGATACGTCAGCGGCACGCGCTTTGCCCGGCGTCCACGCTGTACTGACTCACGAAGATATCCCTGGCAGCAATCTGCACGGTGTGTTTATCAAAGACTGGCCGGTACTGTGCGCCGACAAGGTCCGTTATGTCGGCGATGCAGTCGCTATTGTCGCGGCCGACACCGAGGAAGTAGCCGCCGCCGCGCTGGACCTGATCGAAGTCGACTACGAAGAACTGCCCGTAGTCTGTGACGCGACTGAAGCCGCAAGGCCTGACTCACCGCTCGTGCACGAAGGCCGTGCAGACGGCAACCTGCTCAAGCACATCAAAGTAAACAAAGGCGACATCGCGGCCGGGTTCGCCGCTGCCGACACGATCGTCGACCAGACCTATCGTACGCCCGCAACGGAACACTTGTTCCTCGAACCGGAGTGCTCGATCAGCGTGCCCGCGGGTTACGGTCCCGAGAACTTCGGCGGGTCTTGTGAGGCTTCAGCGGCACGAGGCGAAACTGCCAGGCACGACAAGACCACGGTCTATGTCGGTAGCCAGATTCCCTATGGGGACCGTGACCAGGTGGCTGCCGCACTGGCGGTCGAACCGGATTCAGTACGCGTCGTGGCAACACTGATGGGCGGCGGCTTCGGTGGCAAGGAAGACATCACCGGTCAGATTCACGCCGCTTTACTCGCAGAGAAAACTCAGCGCCCGGTCAAGATGCTGTACTCGCGCCAGGAAAGTCTGCTGGTTCATCCCAAGCGGCATGCCACGGTCATTCGCATTCGCACTGGCGCGACTCGTGACGGCAAGTTGACTGCCGTCGAAGCAACTCTCTACGGCGACGGTGGCGCCTATGCCAGCCTGAGCGAAAAAGTCCTGACTCGTGCAAGTACCCACGCTGCCGGGCCCTACGATGTGCCGAATGTGAAGGTGGATTGCTTCGCCATGTACACCAACAACGCACCGAGCGGCGCGTTCCGCGGATTCGGCGTTACGCAGAGTTGTTTCGCCGTCGAGAGCAACATGGACATTCTTGCGGAGAAACTTCAGCTTGACGCCGTGGAAATTCGTCGCATTAATGCACTGGACGTTGGCTCAATAACCTCAACAGG
>Ga0255049_10000372_pt1 | contig 27905 bp, 21 predicted proteins | sample JV7_2_3_MG_FD_183615 | JGI IMG/M metagenome (GOLD analysis project Ga0255049, IMG submission 183615) | Seawater microbial communities from Jervis Inlet, British Columbia, Canada - JV7_2_3 | ecosystem: Environmental > Aquatic > Marine > Inlet | place: Canada: British Columbia | collected 2016-10-06 | reverse complement strand
CCCACCGGCTTGTTCAACCTGAAAGAAGTCACCGTTGCCAAGACTCGCAATCTGCGTCCAGGGCTCAATCGCCGATGCAATTGCACCACACTGAATCGTGTTAACGACAATGCCTTTCTCCAGGGCAGACGCGACGATTTCGGGGTAACGAACTTCGTTGTAGTCCATGTGCGGAGGCGCATCGCCGACGAGGAAAATGACCTGGTAAGCCTGGTCTTGCTGGCTCCAGGACATGTCATGTACCGCGTCGTACAGTGCTTTGTTCACGCTCTCAGGCGTATCACCACCGCCGTTTGCCTCGAAATCCATTAACGTTGCGTAGACGGAATCGAGATCGTCATTCAGATCGACCACCTTCGTCACGTAAGCGTCACCCTTGTCACGATACGCAACCAGGCCGATGCGAATTTCCGGTGTTTGTTGTGCCGAAGCCATGGTCGTCGCTATCGACCAGATCTTCTCTTTCGCCGTTTGGATGAGGCCACCCATGCTGCCGGTGGTATCCAGGACGAACACGACGTCGACCTTCGGATGCTGATTGGCAGTAATGTGGTGATCGATTGGCGGATCAGTCGGGATGTTCCTGGCCATGAGCTGTGGGTAGTACACCACGGCGCCCAGGGTGAGTGCGAAAAGGGCGATGCCCAGTAGTTTGCTTTTCATGATTGATGTCCTCTGTCTAAATGCGGGATAGATTTCCTATTGAAAAAATGCCCTATTGTGTGAATAGCTGGCGCAGCGCCTGATCGGCCTGGCGCCTTGCTTGCTCGAAGTTATCGCTCTCGATTGCCGTGTTCCGTTGTGACTTCTTCTTGCGCGTTATCGCGGGAGGGATCGTTACGAACAGGGCCTGCACCAGGAAAAAACACCAGGTGGCAAGAAATACGCTGCCGGAGCGGCTGATCGCCCAAACGGTGGCGGAGACACTGAAGGCACTGATACCCAGGTCCATCAACGCTGGCATCACGCCCGAATAGAAATACAGTGAGCGCACCAACCAGATCGACCCTACGTGGATGAGCATGTATAGCGGCAATGGCGGGGCCACCCACCAGGTGACGGCAGTCAGTGCGCCCCAGAGCGTCAGCGTTGTCACGCGCCCCAACCGTTCCTTGCTGCGGCTGAAAAGATACAACAAGTAAGCAAGGCCCAGCGCAGGAATCACCAGGCGGATGACAGCGCCCAAACCAACAAAGGGGGTTAGCGTGGCAACAAGCGCACTGGCGAAAAAGCCAAGCACCGCCGCGACGAACACACCCTGCAAAAAAGAAGGCCGTTTCATGACGCACTCCGTATGCTTTTCTCGCGCAGATACGCGATCTCGACTTCGTCGTCGCCGACCGTCATTTCCCTCGCCATCCAGGCGATATCATCAAACTCCGAGCTACCGCTGGTATGGACAGGTGCCCGTTGAGCGAAGAGCTCCGCCTTTTGCCGAAGACCCTCGAGCGTTGCCTGATTCTCACTGAGCATCGTCTGTTGCTCATCGAGATATTGACCGTTCGCTGCGTGCTTCGCGTTAAGACGCTTCAGTACGCGTTCTGCCTCGAGTTTCTTCTTAATAAGGCTTTTCGCGAGACCGTCTTTTTTCGACTCGAAACAAAGATCGATTTGTGCGTCTATGTCGGCGATGGAACTTTCCAGTTCGCTCTTTCGCACGGACAAAGCATCCTGGTCATGCGCGCACAGGGCGATGCTGCGCTCGGTGTTGGCCAGGTCATCCTCCATGTCGCGGATGGCTTGCTTTAACAAAGCTTCGGGCTCCTCGATCTGATCCAGAACGGCGTGAAAATCCGCTCTGAAGAGTCGCGAGATACGATTGATGAGTGCCATGGTGTTGCCTCCTGCTGGTTTCGGTCGAAAGTTACGATGCAGGAATAGTAGGCAGCGGCGGCGCACTTAATAAGACATGGGTTGGTAAAATTCGAGGGCCGGAATTTACAAAAACGTTACATCGATGCACTGTTCCATCGATGCCAGAGTGTTAGCCTATCTGCGTGATGAAAAGACAGCTGCGCGTACTGGTTGTGGAAGACGAAGAGGCCATCCGCACGGGCCTCATCGACGTGCTCGTTTTTCACGGCTACGAAGTCGACAGCGCCACGACAGGGCCTGAGGGGCTCGAGAAAGCACTGACTGGCAAGTTCGAGCTGATTTTGCTCGATATTATGTTGCCTGGCATGGATGGCTACGATATCTGCGACCGGATTCGTGCCGTGGATCGTAAACAACCAATCATCATGCTAACGGCCAAGACCTCCGATGAGGAGATTATCCAGGGTTTGAAGCTCGGCGCCGATGACTATGTGGCGAAACCATTCTCGATCCAGCAACTGGTCTTGAGGATCGAGGCCGTGTTACGACGATCTGAGATTGGTCAGCAACAAGCCAGGACTCTGAACATCGGCAATATCGAGATCGACACCGAGAATCTCGTTGGACAAATTGTCGGATTAGATGGCAGCGACGAGATCGTTTTCACTAAGCGTGAAATCGAGGTCTTGAGTTACCTGGCTGAAAACTCCGAACGGCCAGTCTCGAGAAAGGAACTACTGTCGAAAGTATGGGGATACGCACGAGGCATCGACATCGAGACGAGGTCCGTGGATATTCACATCGCGAAATTACGTCGCAAGATAGAGGCCGACCCCAAGGAGCCAGCGTCGCTCATTACGGTCCGTGGCGCGGGCTACCGTCTCGTGACAGAGGGCTAGGTCGTGTTGCCCAGTACTCTTATCAAAGGCTTCAACAAAGGCCGGCTGCGAATCCTTTTGACTCTTTTTTTCATGGCACTCGCCGTGCCGACCGCGGTGCTCATTTGGCAGGCATACAGCCAGCTAAAATGGGAAGCCTTTCACCAGCACCGGGGCGTGGCAGAGGAACTGACCGGTCGCATCGACACCCGCCTCAACGAAATGATCAATGCGACAGACGCACAGTCGTTTGCCGACTATACGTTCCTGGTCGTCTCCGGAGAGCCGAGCGCCAGGTTCGTGCAGCGTTCGCCATTGTCTGCCTATCCTGTCGAAACCGACTTGCCCGGCGTGCTGGGCTACTTCCAGGTCGACACTAACGGTGTTTTCAGCACACCACTCCTGCCACCCGAAGGTACGCAAGCCGCCGATCTCGGTATTGGCCAGAGCGAATACGCCAGCCGTTTGCAAATTGCACAGGAAATTCAGGCTGTCCTCGCTGACAATCGTTTGGTGCAGTCACGACAAGACCTTACTGTTCGTCGCCGACTGTCAACGCCGTCCCAAAGTGTCGAGGCAGTGCTCGAGGAGGAAAAAGAGGCGGATGAGTACCGAATTGAAAACTATAGTCAGCTGGTGTTCGATGAACTGAATCAGCCCACGCAAGACACGCGATATTATTCGGATAACGCAAGCACACTCGGAGCTGATGACGAGACAGGCGAGGCCACGCAAGCGCAACAGCGCCTCAACCGCGTCGGCAAAGTCAGCGACCTGAAGCTCGATGCGGATCTGCAGAAAAAAAGTGAGCAACTCGAGCGTGATGGCGCGACGGTGCGGCAGAGTGAAGGCGGTTTTGCCTACGCACCGAGCCGAAGCAAGCGCAAGGAACAAATCGCGCTGCCGGAATCTGCCCAACCTGCCGAGACAGAACGAATGGCGAATGTTGTGGGGCCGTCGGATCTTCGCATCAGCACGTTTGAAAGCGAAGTAGATCCCTTTGAATTCAGCCTTCTCGACAGCGGCCACTTTGTTTTCTTCCGCAAAGTGTGGCGCGATGGCGACCGCTATATCCAGGGTTTACTCGTCGATCAGGAGACATTTGTTCGAGACATCATTGGTGCACGTTTTATGACCACCGCGCTTTCCGATATGTCGAATCTGATCGTTGCTTACCAGGACGATGTCATTCACACCTTTGGCGCACGTAACAGCTCCATCTATCCCAATGTTGCCGCGGACCTGGACGGCGCCTTGCTCTACCGCAACCGCTTGAGCGCACCACTGGACAGTCTGGAGGTTATCTTCAGCATCAAACGCTTACCCCCAGGCCCCGGCGCCAGCATCCTGGGTTGGGTGACACTGGTATTGGCCATTGTGTTTGTTGGTGGTTTTCTCGTCCTGTACCGAATGGGCCTGAGTCAGATCAGGCTCGCGCGGCAACAGCAGGATTTCGTTTCTGCCGTTAGCCACGAGCTGAAATCGCCACTCACCTCCATTCGTATGTACGGCGAGATGCTCAAAGAGGGCTGGGCGGACGAGGACAAGCGGCAGAGCTACTACGAATTTATCCACGACGAATCGGAGCGCTTGTCGAGACTCATTTCCAATGTTCTGCAACTCGCCAACATAACGAGAAACGAGCCGCAGTTCGATCTCAAGCCAACAAATGTCGTCGAGTTGATGCGCAATACCGAGTCCAAAATTGCGAGCCAGATCGAGCGTGCCGGATTTGAGCTCAAAATCCAGGCATCCGGCGATGTCGATGAAGCCGCGGTCAACATAGACGAGGATTGTTTTGCCCAAATCATCATCAACCTGGTGGACAATGCCATCAAGTTCTCCAAGACCGCAGAAAACAAAGTCATTGAGGTTAGCAGTAAACTCTCCGGCGATGGTCGGATTCTGTTCTCGGTTCGAGACTACGGTCCGGGAATCCCCAAAGATCAAATGAAAAAAATATTCGAGCTCTTTTACCGTTCGGAGTCTGAACTCACGCGCGAAACTGTCGGCACAGGCATTGGATTGGCAATTGTGCATCAACTCACATCGGCGATGAACGGCAATGTCGATATGATTAACGCACAGCCGGGAGCGGAGTTCAGACTTTGGTTTTCAACTGCTGATCAGGAATAACAGCCTGTAAAGTAGTCCGGGATGAGGCTAACGCGGATTCGATGTCTCTCAACACTCTACTGGTCAAGTAATAGTAGCCATTGCTCGCGACGCAGGCGTTCCATTTGTTCAATTATCCACGACTGTCGTTCTTGCAGATACGATGTTTGTTGCTCAATCTTCAACCGTTTAGGGCTCGGTAACACGGCCGCGAGCAATGCTGCTTCATCGTCCTCAAGTAGCGATGGCGCTTTGCCAAAGTACGATTTGCTCGCCGCCCCGGCGCCGTAAATTCCCGGTCCAAATTCAGCGACATTCAGATAGATTTCGAGAATTCGTTTCTTTGGCAACGTCGCCTCGAGGAGTGCTGTCAAATACGCCTCAATTCCCTTGCGTAGAAAACTGCGGCCAGGCCACAGATACAAATTCTTAGCGACTTGTTGCGTGATGGTTGATGCACCGCGCAGCGATTGGCCTTTGGCATATTCGTCAACAGAGTCGCGAATCGATTTAACATCGAATCCCATATGGACTGCGAACGTTTGGTCCTCAGACGCAACCACCGCAATTGGCAGCGCATCGCCCATGTCACCCCACGTCACCCATTCATGTTTCAAGGGTTGTATGTCGCTAGTGTCCTGCAGCATGAATGCGGTCGTAGTCGGATTGATCCAGCGAATGGGTAAGACAATGAAAAAGCTCAGCAGAACGATGACCAATGCGACAATGGCGGATGTTTTGCCGAGCCACCTGAGAATTTTATGACCCTTTTTCTTGTTTCGATGACCTCGCCCTGGATGGGGAGGGCGGCCCAATCGCTGTGATGGATATGCACGCATTTGTTTGGCTACCGGCGATCGGCCATAATTTCCTATGCTTAATCTTGCAGATTCACGGAACGATCGAACGGTACTCCGTAGCGACGCAGGATGCTCCGATTTCTCTTTTCGATACGGTCGCGCTCCAGCACGAACATATCGCCGTCATGACCCTGAAAGCAGATGAATTCGTCCGTTGACGACTCGACAATTCGAACTAGTTCCTTCAGGTTCCGGATCTTGCGCCCCTGTACCCGGTCGATAATCAGTGCTTCAAGATCGTGATAGCCCTGATTAACGCGATCGGCGAGAACCTTTTGCAGCACGACAACCTCTGACCGCGATGCGCTGCGAATTTCATTCTCGTAAATCGAAACGATTTCCGACGGAGCCTCGTGCCACCATTCGGATCCCCAGGTCATCAACAGGTCACGACTCAGCGGCACGAATAGCAGGCCCCCGTAAAGATAAAAGGTCGGCCTAACGTCGTAGGAATCCTCGGCAACCAGAAAACGTGGTGGTTTCATCGATAGCTCGAAACTCAGCACCGCCCCGTCGCGATACACCTTCACGGGCATGGTCTCACCCACGTGGCGCCTCGCAACCTGGTAAGACAAATCAATGCGTTCACCCTTGCGAAAACGGATGCTTCCATCCGCGGCAACATTTTTGTTGTCGAGCATCAACAGGACGTCGCCAATCTCGAGAACTCCCCAGGCCGAACTACCGTGGACCACCCCGGTAATGAGGACGCCGCTGTGACTTTTTGGGCTCAAGCCCAGCGATCGACGGTGCGCCTTGGATTCGAGCTCCTGGAGCACAATGCCCAGGTCGGGAAAGCCGTCCTGGTCGCCTTGTTCGATATCGCGCAGGAAATGCTTCACCACCGGTGCGCCGATCATATAACCAACATTCTCAGCTTCGTCCATGGCCTCGAATGCAATGCCGACAATCTCGCCATCCTTAACCACCGGCCCGCCACTGTTGCCCGAGTTGATCGCTGCGTCGATCTGAACGGCTAGTAAGTTGCGCTGGCTGTGAGCGTACGGATGCATCTCGATCCTGGAGACGATCCCCTCGGTAATCGACAGTCGCTCGCCGCCAATCGGAAAACCGAGTGCTGAAACGCGGTCGCCCAGCGATGGCAGATCGCCGATCGGGAACGCCGGCGCGCCTTCCGCAAAGCCAGGATCTTTGATTTTCAGAAGCGCCAGGTCGCAGACGTGACCGACACCTTCGACCGCGGCCTCGAACTTGCGCGACTTGCCGTAGCGGCGAACCTCGATGAATACCTGGTTCTCCACCACGTGGGCATTGGTCAAAACCCGTGGTCCACGCGGCGTCATTACGATTGCACCGGAGCCGACCGCTGTGTCGGGTCCCTCGGTCTGCCAGGGCTGCTCGTAGTCGGGCGCGTCCGATGTCGTTATGACCTTCACCACGGAGCGCAGCATCGACCGCATCATCACGCTGGGCGTCTCGTCCTCGTCAAGCTCCGGGCTTGTCCTCGATGTGCTGTCCTCGCTCATGCAGCAATGATACGCGGTTGCCAAAATGGAGAAAATGCTATTTGTTCGCCAGGCGCCAAACGGGGCTTGAAAGGCGGCCGCAGCCATCCCATATTGGTCCATTGACCTGCAATCAGGGATCGGCCCATGGAACCGACCGAAGACGAACTGGCGACACTCAAAGAAGCCTATATGCAGCTCGAGAATCCATCGTTGGCAATACGGCTGAGTTCTGCCATAGGAATGCCGGTGGAAGCCGTCACCCGGGAACTCGGCAAGAGGGCACCTGACGCAATTGTCGGCGCCGTCAGTAAATCGACCCATAAAGCCATCGAATTCGTGCTGCAAAGTTCAATGCGCAGCATCAAAGGTGAGGAGCAGGCACCTGCCAGTCCCCGCCTGCACACAGCAGCTGCTATGACTACCGGTGCTGTTGCCGGGTTTTTTGGCATCGAAACACTAATTGTGGAGCTACCGTTGACGACCGGAATTATGTTTCGGTCAATTGCCGATATTGCGCGCGCCGAAGGCGAGTCCCTCCAGGACCCCGAGACCATTCTGAATTGCATGCAGGTCTTCGCGATGGGAAGTCGTGAGTCGGACAAAGACGATGCGGCTGAAACATCCTACTATGGCGTACGCGTCGCCTTGAGCAAGGTCGTGACGGACGCGCTGCAATATGTTGCGTCTCACGGCGTGACCAGCGCAACTGCTCCTGCGCTGGTTCGCTTGATCGCGGCGTTGTCGAGTCGCTTTGGTGTTGTCGTTACTCAAAAAGCAATGGCGCAAACGATCCCTGTCATCGGGGCAATTGGTGGTGGCCTGGTGAACACGTTATTCATATCCCACTTCCAGGACATGGCGCGCGGGCACTTCGCCATTCGAAAGCTCGAGCGCAAGTACGGTACAGATGTTGTTCAGGATGTTTATCTGCAACTAAAAAGTGATGGGCAGTCAGATTGAAAATCTGCGCGTCGGTAGTCGAACCGAGGCGCCATCGGGGCGCCCGACTGTACCGCTTTTCGGCCGCATCCGACCTTAGAAGGATTGCCGGTTGATTCCGAGACGTTTCATCTTCGAACGCAGCGTGCTCGACGGAATGCCCAGCACCGACGCGGCACCGCGATTCCCGGATATCTTCCATTGGGTTTGTTCGAGAACACTGATGATATGGGCGCGCTCAACTGCGGAAAGATCGGTCCGTTCGTGAGTCGATGAGCCTGACCTCGACTGATGCAGGGTTGTGATTAGACGAAGCGGGCCTGGAAGCTCGAGAATGGAATTGTCTTCTGCAGAAATCATGGCGCGCTCAACTATGCTCTCCAGTTCACGAACGTTACCTGGCCACGAATAGCTCATCAGTTCTTGAATCATCTTCGCCGAAATTGCGTCGATCTTCTTGCGGAGGCGCTCCGCGTGCTTGTGGATGAAGTGCTCGGCCAGTAAGGGGATGTCAGCCCTTCGATCTCGCAAAGCCGGTAGGGAAATGGGAAAACTGTTGATCCGGTAGTAAAGGTCGGCACGAAATATCCCTCGTTTGATGGCGCCACCAAGGTTCAGATTGGTCGCCGCGATAAGACGTACATCCGAATACAGTGTTTTCGTTCCACCGATACGTTGGAATTCTCCGGTCTGTAGGACACGCAGCAACTTGCCCTGCAGTTCGAGCGGCAGGTCTCCAATCTCGTCCAGGAAGAGAGTGCCGGTGTTGGCTAATTCGAACCGGCCACGTCTTTGAGATTGCGCGCCTGTAAATGCACCTTTTTCATGCCCGAAAAGTTCACTTTCGATCAAGGTTGCAGGCAGCGCAGGGCAGTTCACGCTTACCATCGGCTTGTCACTTCGAGAGCTAAGCTTGTGAATCGCGCGTGCAATCAGTTCCTTTCCGGTTCCCGTCTCGCCAAGGATGAGGGTCGTGACATCCGTCGGCGCGACTTTCTCGACGGCTAACAAGCAACTCTTCAGAGCCGGATCTTCGCCAACGATCTCACCAAAACCGTGTGCAAGCTTTACCTCTTCTCGCAGGTAAATATTTTCGTCTTGAAGCTTCTCCTTGAGACTCTCGATTTCTGCTATCGCTTGCAGACGTGCAATCGCTACCCCCAGGTTTTCAGCGACGAGTTTGAGCTCAGCTATCGTCTCGGCAGACCAATTCCGCTTTTTCCGCCATACCGAGAATACACATGAGCCCTCCAGGATTTCGTTGGCCCGCACCGGGATCATCAGGACTGACTTCATTCCTCGCTGACGCAACAAGGACCGGTCCCTGGAGGCCTCCTCGGGCATGTTCTCTACATCGTCAATGATGACCATCTTGCACGCCAGCAATTGCTCAGACAGCCATGGAACGTCGGCGCGCTCCACCCGCATCGGATTATTCCTGGTCTTGCTCATCTCGTGTGCCCAACGATGACACGAAAGAGTGCTTTTCTTATCATCTGAGAACCACCAGACGCTGACCGCGTCCAGCCCGTATCTTGTTCCGACCGTTTCGAGGCCATGGCTCACTTGTTTGTTGGTGTCACCAGTCCGAGCCATCATCAGGCTGGATGACAGCTCGGCCAGTAAGGCCTGATAGTCAGCACGATGCGCGATGTCGTTTTCGGCTTTCTTGCGCTCCGTAATGTCATGAATCGTGCCGGCCATTCGAACCGGCCGTCCCTCTTTGTTGAAGAAAACCTCTCCCCGCGCGTGTACAAAGCGCTCGGTGCCATCACGTTGAACGATTCTGTGGTCTATCGCGTAGCGTTCCTGATCATTTAAAGCACGCTCAACGGTCTGGCTAACAGCTTCACGATCATCGGGATGTACACGCTCGAGGAACGACTCATAAGTTGTCCCGACGGTATTCGGGCGCGTCTGAAACAGATGGTGGATTTCATCGGACCACCACAGCTCGTTGCTTACTGTATTCCATTCCCAGTTGCCGATGCCTGCTATGCGCTGGGCGTCAGTCAAGCGCGCCTGAATTATTGCCAATTCTTCGGCGTGCTCGAGCTTGCCCGCCCGTTGGACGCTCTTGGCGTGAGCCCGAAGTGCTGCCAGCACGATCGCAACCAGGACCAATGAATACGCAAAGTACGCCCACCAGGAATTCCACGGGGCGTAATTCATGTGAAGATCGAGCACCGCGTCCTGTTCGCTCCAGACGCCCTCGTTGTTGGATGCTTTGACCCGGAACGTATATTCGCCTGCGGGGAGATTGGTGTATGTGACCTGGCGTTTGGTTCCGGCGTCTACCCAGTCCTTGTCAAGTCCCACGAGCTGGTACATGAAACGGTTCTTCTCGGGGGCCGCGAAGTCCAGAGCGGCAAACTCGAATCCGATCAGTTTTTGGTCATACGCAAGTTGCACCGGCTCACCACCGATTTTGGTGTCGCTCAGATCGACCGGTTTGTTAAGGCTGAGGAAATTCGTGATGGCGGCCTGAGGCGGTTGGCGATCGCCACCAAGCGAGTCCGGATAAAAAGCGTTGAAGCCGTTCACGCCGCCAAAAAACAGTTGTCCATCAGCGGCGCGGTAGCCAGCTGACAGCATGAATTCGTCGCCCTGCAGGCCGTGGCTGGCGTCGTAGTTTCTGAACTCGAGAGACTCGATATCCAGTTTGGACAAACCACGCCCCGTACTGAGCCACAAATAGCCGGCCTGATCCCAGAGTCCGCTGTATATAGTCAAGCTGGGCAAACCGTCCAGCGTAGTGAATTGCTGAAAGCTCACGTTGCCGAGTTCCCGGTCAGAGTGGCGCCACCGATTTAAGCCCCTGCCTTTGACGCCAATCCAAAGATCGCCCTGAGAGTCTTCCTGAATCATGTAGATTTCATCGCCACTCAGCTCATCTGGCCGCTCAGGGTCTGCGCGATACTGCGTAAATTCGCCGGTGGATGGGTCAAAGCGATTCAGGCCGCCCCCAAATGTTCCGATCCAAATGCTCCCCGTACTGTCTTCGAACAGGACCAGGACGCGATCGTTACTAAGGGCGTGCGGATTGTCCGGATCACTTCGAAAGCGCGTGAATTGTTGAGTCTCGCGGTCAAAGGTGTTGAGCCCACCGCCAAAGGTGCCAATCCACAAGACGTTGTTGCTGTCCGCGAGAATGTAGGTTATGCCGTCGGAGCTGATGCTTGCAGGATCCTCCGGATCGTGTCTGTAGTGAGTAAAAGAGTTGCTTTCGGCATCGTAGCGATTCAGGCCTGCGGCCCGGGTCCCGGCCCAGAGAGTTCCATCGCGGTCCGCGTGTAAGGACGTAACGCGATCGCTGCTCAAGCTGGTGTCGTCATCCGGCACGTGCCTGATCTGGCGAAATCGGTCGGTCGTACGATCGAGTAAATTCAGGCCGCCGCCGTAAGTCGCGACCCATATGTCGCCGGCCAGGTTCTCCGTGAATGACATGATGGTATTTTCAGTCAGGCCCTGGGCGTTGTTGGCGTCATTTCTGTAGTGCGACATGGCGCGGCTGCCGTCGTTCCACCGGCTCAAGCCGTCATAGGTACCGATCCAGAGCACACCGCCACGATCCTGGTAAATCGACGAAACGTTGTCGTGCGACAGGCTGTAGCGGTCGCTGGAGCTGTTTAAATACCGGTCGAAGCTACGCGTGGTCGGATTCCATGCGTTCAGGCCGCTGATGGTGCCGATCCACAGGACGCCGTCATCATCCTGAAAAATTGCGTTGATACGATCTGCGCTGATACTTGATGCAACGTCCGGATCATGGACAAAGTGCTCGAACGATGCACTGGCACGGTCGAATCGGTTGAGCCCGCCCGCCTCGGTGCCGATCCACAGGGCATTGTCCTTATCTTCATAAAGTACGCGCAGCTTATTATCACTAATGCTGCCTGGATCATCCGGATCGTGCTTGTAATGTGTGAATGAGCCTGAGGCCGGATCAAATTTGCTGAGCCCGCCGTCTGTCGCAACCCACAGCACCCCCTCGCTGTCCTCGAGAAGGCTCCAAACATGATCGCTGCCAAGACTGGCGGGATTGGACGGATCGCTCGAATAGTGAGAGAAGGTTTCTGAATTACGATCGAAACGGTCGAGACCTGCGCCGTCCGTCCCTATCCACAAATCACCCGAGCTGTCCTCATAAACCACGCGAACCCGGTTGTCGCTAATCGAATTTGAATCTGCGGGGTCGTGAAGATAGTTGGTGAATGTCTGGCTTGCGCTGTCGTAGCGTGACAGTCCGCCGGCGTCCGTGCCGACCCAGAGCGTGCCGGACCGGTCCCTGATCATTGTGCGTATTGATTCGTCCGATATGGACTGTGGGTCATCCGGGTCGTGAGAAAAAACCGAGAATTCAAAGCCATCGAAGCGATTCAAACCCTCCTGGGTTCCGAACCACATATACCCGTCCGGATCTTGCACGATTGTGTAGACAAACGATTGTGACAGGCCCTGATCGCGCGACAGCTGTTGGAAGCGAACGCTCCTCGATTCGTTCGCTGCCGACTGCATCGACTGTGCCAACAATGACAAGAAGAGTGCAGCCAACGCGACTGTCTTCAGTCGCGCGCGCCCCCTATGATGTCGAAACGCGAGCGGCATGTTATTCCTGCTCCACCCATACGTTGATGGAGACCGGAAGAATATGCCCGTCGTTCCAGATCATGCCATCGTTCCAGATCATGCCATCGTTCCAGATCATGCCATCGTTCCAGATCATGCCGTCGTTCCAGATCATGCCGTCGTTCCAGATCATGCCGTCATTCCAGATCATGCCGCCGCTCCACAGGTACCCTTCACTGAAGCTGTAGCTGCCATCCCACTCGTAACCGTCCATATCCCTGATGTAGTAGTCGCCATGTTTGTTTTGCTCGGCACGTCCACGGAAGTGCATCTTTCCGAGCAGGTCAGCGTTGATGTCCAGGCCCCTGTTTGCGCATTTGTAGCTGCTGCTGCGGACGGCCGCGTAGGCATCAACCATGCCTGCGCCTTGTTGGAAAATGCTGTACGCCGGATTCCCATCATCGTTCAACGCCGGACGAGCGCTGCTCATCAACTTGCACTTGACCTGGTCCGGAGTCAGCCACGGTTCGGCGTCTAACAACAGAGCCGCAACCCCGCTGGCGATTGCCGCCGACTGCGAAGTGCCGGACATGGTGTAGTAGCTATCACCGTCGTGAAAGTGGGGATGTTGGGTGGCGATCTTGTTGCTCTCTTCCATCATGCCGCGCAAGTGGCCACCGGGCGCAACGATTTCGGGTTTGACGAAAGCCTCTACGGTTGGGCCGGCGGCGGAAAACGATGCGAGCGTGTCGTCACCCCAGTCCATCGGCGTCACACTGTCGGTCATTGCCCCTACGGTGATGACGTAGGGCACATTGCCCGGAACGCCGAGCGTCATGGCGCCGGGACCACTATTTCCGGCCGAGGCGATCACCACGATTCCAGAACGCCACGCGGCCATGACCGCCTGGTTAAGAGGATCATCCCAGTAGTAGGACCTGGGCTCGGTGCTGAAAGACAGGTTGAGTACTCGAATGCCGTACGCATCTTTGTTATTGACGACCCAGTCCAGGGCGCGAATGACGTTCGTGTAAGTGCCCATGCCGTCGTCATCGAAGGCTCGTACTGCGACCAGATCGGCGTCGGGCGCGATGCCGTTGAACTCGCTGTCTTTGTAACGACTGCTCAAGAGCAGGCTGCTCACATGGCTGCCATGGCCGTTCTTGTCACTATTCGTTTTGGTACTGAGCTTTCGGTCCGAGATGGCGTCGTAGTGGGCCAGGATGCGTTGCTTGCCGCGGGCATTCTTGGCCAGATAATTCGATTTACCCTTGTCGGCCCAGATGCCGGTGTCGATTACTGCCACGCCGACGCCGTCGCCGGTGACTCCCTGCCAATGCAAGGCGTCAGCGCCGACCAAACTCGCGACATAGGAGCGCTTCGCTTCCAGGTCGCTATCACCGCTGAAATCTATTTTCTCAGGAAGCGGAAAATCGATTGAGCAACCTTCGCGGAAGAACAGGCGGATCTCGTAAACGTCTTGCGCGGCGAGCAGACGTCGAAACTCGAACTCAAAGACCTCGCTTTCGCCCGATTCAATCCGAAGATCGGAATCGGCCGCATCCAGATCGACGGAGTTGAAAGTGGCGCTGACGCCGTAGATATTTCGATCGTAGATTTCCGTGTTGCTAATTTCGATCTCTTCCAGTCGACTATTTGAGGCCGGCCACATAACCATCATCTTCTCGACGTAAATATCGACGTCGCTGGTATTGGTCACTGTCCAGAAAATATCGTCGTCATCAAACCGCAATTCGGGAGCGGCGGCTAACGTGCAGCCGGGTGTCGCACCGGGGTCGTCGCCAACATGAACCGTGTCTGAGTACATCTCGCTGAATCTGTACGACAGGGCGCCGGCAGTTCCTTCAGCAACGCCTATAAATTGCATATCTCCGTCACCGACACTGATGCAATCCCAGGTAAATGTTGCGCCGCCATTGGCCGGGACACTTTGTGGCATGACCGAGGTCATCACACAGCTGGCAGAGGCGTCGCCGGACAGGTTTTGCGCCGCAACTTTCGCGTATACGCCGCTAATGAGCTGGTCGGATTTCAACGTCATTGTGAGGGAGGTCAATTCACCGCTCGCCATGGCAACATCGCGTGTCGCAAGCTCGATTGTCGTCGCCGGGACAGCCTTCACGGATGGACCCCCGGAAAGGTCTACTTTTGCGTCGGTAATATTCACGCCGCTGTCCTCATAAACACGGCGAACACCTTTCGTAGCGTGAAGTGCTCTTACCTGCGCGGCGTTGAGGCGGGCGCCGACCGAATTGATGATTCCAAGTTCATGCGTGATTTCTCCACCGACGGTAAGAACGACTGACTTGGCTTGTTCAAGGTCATACGACTGAACGATGTAGCTCTGTGTATCCCGATGTTCCAGCCTGTAATTGACAGTGGCAACGGCTAACCAGCTTGCACCAATGATCAGGCTCAGAACGGAATAACGAATGAATCGATTTCGCATACTAGCGCTCCGACGGTTTGTTGGTGGTATTGATGGACGCACATTTGCGCCGCGAGCTTTCGAAGCCAGGAGAAACCGTACTCGTCCGAATGGCGAATAGGCATTTCATTTGATTTGCGCCCCGATGATTCAGTTCATGAACCCAAGCGATTCTGTTTTTATTGTTGCCACTGTAACAAACTGGAATTGAATTGGCAGCTTTGGACGACAACAAGGTTTCAATCGCGCTTCGGCTTCACCAATATGGTCGGTTAAAGGCAGTCGCCTATAGGCGAGGAAGGTAACCATCCGCGTTAGCTACTGTGGACACCCGTTACTAGCGGGGGCTCGGCGACACTCGCTACCAGCGTATCGATTTCGCGAATGTTGGCAGATGGATACGAACGGTTTGCGAAGGAAAGGTATCCGACAATCCAAGGCGAGCAACCGCGCTGTCCTGAGTTGCTTCACGAATCGGTCCACGCCTGCCACCATCTTCAAAAATAGTTATTCCGCCATTACCTTTTCCAGCACTTCCGGCTCACGCCAGCGCCCATGCTTTAGGCGCAGCGCATAGACCAGGGCGATGGCGAGAACCAGTGCGACAAAAGCGATCCACGACACCTTGGGGCTGAGCTCGAACACCCGAATGATAAAAAACTGGGCGACGAGCATCGCCCAGTGCAGCGACACCGAGGCGACCATCAACCAGCGCGTGTCCCCCGCGCCCCGCAGGATACCGCCGGACACGAGTATCACGGCGTCGGCCATCACGTAGCTGGAGAGACCAATCATCATGAACGCAGACAGATCCCGAATGGCAGTAAAATCACCGCTCGGCGGCGCAAAAACCTCGACGAGCGGATATCGAAACGTGCTGTAAACGATCGCGAGCATCGCGGCGTAGGTCAGAGCAACGGCGAATGCGGCGGTCATGACCTCGTTTACACGCGCCATGTCTCGCGCGCCAACGAACCGGCCGATCAGGCTGATGACACCGACGTTCAGGCCAATCATCGGAACGAAGGCAAGAATGTCCCAGTTGAACACGACGGCGGCCGCGGCGCCCTCGGCAACGCCGTAGGACTGGAACATGAGCAAAAACAGGTTGAATGCTGCCACGTTCAGGAACAGTTCCAGTCCGGATGGAAAACCGAGCCGCCAGAAGCGTCGCAGAATATTTACGTCGAGCGAAAACGAGCGCTGCACACCGAACTTGTCACGGTGCTCCTTACGAAAGTAGAACGCGACAAAAAGCACGAAGGCAAGGACCGTGGAGACGACGGTGGAGACGCCGGCACCGACGATCCCCAGTGCCGGAAAGCCCAGTTTTCCAAACACCATCACATAGCAGAGTGGTACGTTAATGACCAGGCCGAATACGTCGCAGATCATGACCACGTGGGTCCGGCCGATGCCGGCAAAGTATGACGAGATGCAGGTCTTGGCCAGGGTGACCAGAACACCGGACATCAGGATCAAGTAGTAAGAACGCTCCAGTTCGACCTGCGCCGGCTCATGCTCCATGCCCTCGAAAATGCCGGCGACCAGGAACGTAATCAGTGTCAGAAACGGCGCGCTCATCACCGTCATGATCAGTCCCTGGGTGACGACTTTTGGACATTTCTCCACCTCGCCCGCGCCCAGGTACTGTGCGGCCAGCGCGTTTGCGTATGAGAATAGTCCAATGAAGAAACAAAACGAGAAGAACGACGCCACACCGCCACCCAGCGCCGCCGCCATGTGAGCTGGATCGATTTGCGACATGAAGTAGCGGTCGGTAAAAATCATCACTGCGAAGGAGCCCTGTGATACCACCATGGGCAGGGCAAGCCGCAGCAGCTCGACCATCGTTTGTCGATTGAAATTACGATGGAGTGGCAGCATGGATCCTCAGTGACTGCCGTTAGCAGCCGCCTCCGGACTCTGCTTCCGGGTGAGGATAGGTATCTGCATCATCCTCGTCAGGACGATGATGCCCCGGGGCCAGGCAGCTGAAGTTCTTTGTACGTAGCTTCATGGGGTGACTCTGGCCGAAAAAAATCGCACTATAGCGTCCAGTTTGACAAAAAACGCTTGGAGATTCATTGCGTTGAATATATAGGCCTCCTTACCTCAAGCGTGACTGACAAGTTTGGTCGTGTAACCGGAGATAAGCGAATGAGTAGCGGAAGTTTTGACGACGACCACGTGTTGACGAAGCGCGCTGAGCGCCGCGTTTTCATTTTGGAGCGAATCAATGAATCTAAGAATCGGATTATTGGGGGGCGGCTCCTGGGGGACCACCGTTGGGGCTCTGGTTGCGCGCAATACTTCCGTGACTCTATGGGCGCGCGATTCGGCCCGCGTCGATGAGATCAACGAGCAGCACACGAACAGCAAATTCCTGCCGGACGCGAAGCTTCCTGAGAGCCTTATGGCAACAACCGATATTGAGGAAGCTGTTGCCGGCGCCGACGTAATTGTCGTTGGCATTCCCTCGCAAGGATTTCGCAATGTGATCGAACATATCAAAGGCCATATTCGTCCATGGGTGCCGGTGGTCAGTCTATCCAAGGGACTTGAACTCGATACTCACATGCGCATGACCGAAATTATCGAGGACGTGCTGCCCGGACATCCTGCCGGTGTTCTGACCGGACCTAACCTGGCACGGGAAATCATGGCCGGCTACGCGGCAGCAAGTGTTATTGCGATCGCTGCCGGCATGGGCGATGGGCAGGGTGCCGGCGAAAATACACGATCCGCTGTTATCACGCGAGGCCTTGCTGAAATCACGCGGCTGGGAGTAGCGATGGGAGGAGAGCCGCAGACATTCGCAGGCCTGACAGGCATGGGCGATCTGGTAGCAACATGCACGAGCGCCCAAAGCCGGAATCGCACGGTGGGTTTCGAGCTAGGCAAAGGCAGGTCTATTAAGGAGATTATCGACGAGATGTTCATGGTCGCGGAAGGCGTCAAGAGTGCGCCGACGGTTATGGCGCTCGCAGAAGAGTATGGCGTGGAGATGCCAATTGCCGCTGAGGTCTATGAGGTTGTTCAGAACGCATGTGATTCGAAGAGAGCGTTTCGCGGCCTGTTGCGGAGCACCGCCGGAGCGGAGTCGGATCCCGGTTAGCGTTGTCCTGAATCGCCTCGCGACCACGTGGCGCATTCACGTCAGAGCGAAATCATTGCCCGATCGACTTCTGCAATCCAGCGCCGCTTGTCTGAATCGCTGAGAAAGCTTGCGGTGAACGCGTTTCTGGCTAGTGCATGAATGTCGGCGTCGTTTAAATCCAGGGCTTGTTGGGTACGGAGAAAATTCTCACCAATGTACCCTCCAAAATATGCAGGATCATCGGAATTGATCGTCACGCAAAGCCCGCGCTGAAGGAGTAGCTTGAGATTGTGTTGCTCTAGCGTTTCGAATACGCAGAGCTTTACGTTCGACAAGGGACACACGGTCAACGGTATCTGCTCGTCGACCAATCGCTGCACCAGCTCCGGGTCCTCGAGGCAGCGAACACCGTGATCTATTCGCTCGACTTTGAGTAAATCCAGCGCCTCACGGATGTACGATGGTGGCCCTTCTTCTCCCGCATGTGCGACCGTTAAGAATCCTTCCGCTCGCGCACGGTCAAAGACATTCACGAACTTTGACGGCGGATGCCCGGCCTCGGACGAGTCAAGGCCGACCGCGTGAATTTTGTCCTGGAACGGAAGGGCCTCCTCCAGCGTTGCCAGAGCCGCTTCTGCGCTGAAATGCCTGAGAAAACACATGATCAGCCTGAAGGTGATACCCAGCCGGGACTGCCCGTCTTGCAACGCACCGCAAACGCCATCGATAACAGTCCCGAATTCGACATCGCGTTCAGTATGCGTCTGTGGATCAAAGAAAATTTCAACATGACGAACGTTATCTTCCGCAGCCCGCTCGAGATAGGCCGAGGTCAGGTCGTAAAAATCTTGCGCCTTCCGTAGAACTTGAGCACCCGCGTAGTAAATATCCAGGAAAGTCTGCAGATTGCGAAACTTGTAGGCATCCCGGACCTCATCCACGCTCGCGTACGGCAACTTGATTTGATTTCGTTGCGCCAGCGCCATCATCATCTCGGGCTCAAGGGTTCCCTCGATGTGCAGATGAAGCTCTGCCTTCGGCAATCGCTGGATGAGGCTCATAGGATCCATGGGTAGGTTGCTAAGGGGTAGGAAGATTCTTGCACAAAAGTCAGGAATATAGGGGCTCCAGTACGCCCGTGGCGACTTCGTGCATCCAATTTGGCTATCCGGCCGAATCGTCGCGGTCTTGATTCGCTTCACGATTTTTCTCTCGCAGTTGAAGTTCGCAATAACTAGTATTAGCGACCAGACCAACCTTAAAACAGTCCAGGGGGCCACCAAATGCGATCACGTCGAGCGGACCATCTTTTAGTTCTCATGTTGGGGCTGGCATGCATGTCGACCAGCATTACCCGCGCCGCGGGTCCTGTCGAGGCGCTCAAAACCTGTGCGAAAATGACAGACCGAGACGCTCGGCTGGCCTGTTACGACAAGCTGGGAAAACGCGTACTCAGCGAAGAATCGGGCAATGAAGCATTGCCCTCGGTATCTGATGCTCAATCCAAAACTTCGGAGACGACGGAGACAGAATCCACCAATCCCTCATTGCCCGACGACATCGGTGGCGCAGACTTTGAGGAGCAATCGCAGTCGACGAAAAATCAAGACAAAGGGTTGATCACGTCCTGCAAAAAAGGCGCGGATAAGAGATGGTATTTCTCTTTTGACAACGGGCAAATATGGAAAGAGTCGAACAAGGGCAGGCGTCGATTCAAAGAATGCAATTTCATTGCGACAATTACGAGAGACGGGTTTGGTTATAGAATGCAGATCGAAGGCGAGACAATGAAAATCCGAGTTTCCCGGGTGAGATAGTACGCCGAATAGATGGGGGCCAGTAAAATTGCGGTTCGTCGACTGGATGCTCAAGCGGCATGACAAACAGAGAGCACCGGTCTGCGAGCGACGCAGGAATGAGATTATTCCTGCGTCGCTCGTTTGATTAGGCGTATCGTCCAGTCGGCGCCGGCCTGCACCCCAAACTGTTGCGCGAAGTTGCCGCTGTTAACGGCCAAGCCAATCGTCTGTAGTGAATCTGAGCAAAGCAAAGGCAGCCCTTGACCAACATAGCCGAACGATTGTGCGTAAGGAATGGCCTGTTGAAAAACCGGTTTGCCAGCGTGAGAGATCTCTACGAATACCGCTGAGTTGTCTTCGGGCGAAAGACCCACAGCATCGACAAGTGATTTAGGTATGTCGGTAATCTTCATCCTGAGTTCGAGCTTCGAGTCCGTCCTGGTTTTCGCCGGCTTCACGCTCGCGCTGAACAGTTTCGTCACTGTGCTCGGCGTATTCGTCCTGCGCTGGCGGCAGCCGGAGTTGCCACGACCCTACCGGACTTTCGGCTATCCGGTGACACCACTGTTGTATCTGGCGCTCACCGGCTGGACGCTCGCATTCGTGCTCATCAACAGGCCGACGGAGGGACTGTTCGGACTGGGCGTGATTGCCTCTGGTTTGGTTTTCTATCTCGTTTCCGCGCGCGTTAGTCGCGCTTCACCGCAAGCTGAGCAACGAGCGTCCTGGTAACTTGCGGAAGAAATCATCGATCAACTATGATCGTACGGGTCGAATCCTGACTCAGCGGATCCGTCCGCAGCGGCCTGTTCTTCGTCCTCTGGGCTCAAAATTATGCGCAGCATCTGTGTGCTCACGAGTTCCAGCTCTTCCTCATCGGTAACAGCCTCTGCCAATGGCTCTTTGACAAAGCTGCTCGCACCCTTTACTTCGGGTTCCATGTCTGTGCCGTCCAGTATGCGTTGCAGTTCTGTGTCGCTGATGATCTCGAATCTATCTTCGTCAACATTGCGCGCAAGCAATCCGTCCTGGCCTTCCGCAACTTCACGCAGGTGATCAGTCATATCGACATCATCTGCTTCGATGATCTGTTTCAGCATTTGCGTCGACACGAGTTCGAGCTTGGCAGTTTCAACGGGGTCAACCCAAACAGTGCGACCACGCTCGTCCGTCGTGACCTTGGGGCTGCGCAGTATCCTTTGGGTTCGATTCAATTTGTCGTTCACAACCACCTCCCGATCCATCATTCGAAAGATACTCAATTTAACCTTAGGTCATAACGGCCAGACTTTCCAATTTTCCGGCCCAAATCCATGTTCAGGTCGCAGTGGTATAGTTTCCGTATTGCTGTGCGCACATGGACGATTGAAAATGGGAAATAGACACAAGTGTCTCTGGCATCCGAGCTAAAGCGCTGGAACGTTCTCCGGGCAGCATTCGCGTATTGGGTTGCCCGACTTATGCAAGTTGTCTTCATACTCGGCACTGCTTTTCGAATCACCAATACTCAAGAGGATCTACCGGCTGGATCGTGGAGAGTCAATCAGCGAATCGATCCGCCCCTGACCGCCATACATTCAAGGGCGCGTTAGTAATCCCCATATCCCTGTCGTATCCTCAGCGGCCGTAATCGTTACCGGAGCTTATTCATGCGCCGTCAGATTTTTGTGGTTTGTCTTGTATCGATTGCGGCCATGGTCGCGAGTGGCGTACGAGCCGAGGTTTCAATCCGGGAACTGATTGACGAGGCGGGTCTTGTCGAGGGACCGGTTGCGGCGAGAGACCTGAAGGGCTGGCGCAAGCCAGAGAAAATGGTTGTTCGCGATGCGCTCGGCATTGCCGAACGCCTGCAAGCAGTTTATCCGGAGACAAAGATTATCGGTGTCGGCACATCGGCCGCGGCGGCCGCAGAGGCGGCCGGCGCCGATGCGGTCATCGGGTTTTGCAGCGACCACATTGTCGCAGCGGCTCGTGACCTCGTCTGGGTTCAGATTTTCGGTGCGGGATCGGAACGCTGCCTGGCGGTCGATAAAGTAGGCAACGGCGACATCCTGCTGACCAACATGCAGAAGATGTCTTCACCTGTCATTGGCGAGCATGCGGTGGCGATGATGATGAGCCTTGCCCGCGGCCTCGTCTCTTACGCCAAGGTTATGCCGAGCGGCGCCTGGGAGCGCGGGTTGGCTCGGAGCGGCGGTACGACAACGCTCGCCGGCAAGACAGTGCTGGTTGCCGGGCTTGGCGGTATCGGCACCGCAGTGGCGCGGCGGGCGCACGGCCTGCGGATGCAGGTTATTGCAACACGCAACAGTTCGCGCGTCGCCCCGGACTTTGTTGACTACGTGGGGTTATCGGGCGAATTGCTCGAACTTGCAGCGCGCGCCGATGTCGTCGTAAACGCGCTGCCCCTTACACCAAAAACGACGAAACTGTTCAACCGGGCATTCTTCGACGCCGTCAAACCGGGCGCTCTATTCATTAACGTTGGGCGTGGCGGCAGCGTCGTCACCGACGAGCTGGTTGCCGCGCTCAAGGATGGCCGGATTGGCGGCGCCGGCCTCGATGTCACGGAACCGGAACCGTTGCCAGCAGACCACGAACTCTGGCAGATGAACAATGTAATCATTACGCCGCACGTCGCGGCCTCCGGCGGCGAGCGGGATCGTTATGGCGTGCTTGTCGAGGAAAACGTTCGGCGTTTCATCGCAGGCGATAAGTTGCTGAACGTGGTTGATCCGGAGAAAGGGTATTGAACCGTACGAAGAGGAGCCATAACTATGTCTGACTACGCCGCTCTCGACAGGGCAGTAATGTATGCGCAAGCGTTTCTTGATTCGCTGGACGAGCGTCCGGTCGCGGTTACGGCAACGGTACAGGAGCTGCGATCGTCACTTGACAAACAACTGTCCGACAACGGCGTGGCACCCGCCGAGGTCATAGACGACCTGGCACGTGACGTGGAAGCCGGTTTGCTCGGCAGCACAACCGGGCGTTTCTTTGGCTGGGTTATCGGCGGCAACTTACCGGCGGCGCTGGCGGCCGACTGGCTCACGTCGGCATGGGACCAGAATGGCGCAACCTACGCCGTTTCCCCGGCGTCGAGTGTGGTCGAGGAAGTTGCCGGACGTTGGCTTAAAGAAATACTGCGCCTGCCTGAGCGGGCATCTTTTGCGTTCGTAACCGGCTGCCAAATGGCCCATGTAACGGCGCTGGCGGCAGCGCGGCACCAGTTGCTTGCCGATCGTGCCTGGGATGTCACGCGGCAGGGGCTGGCCGGCGCGCCATCGATTCGCGTCCTGACCAGTGAGCTACGGCATGAATCGCTTGAACGTGCAATCGGCCTGCTCGGCCTCGGTCTCGACAACATCGACTACGTGTCCGTAGAACAAGACGGTCGCATGTCAGTTAAGGCATTGGCCACGGCGCTAGAAGCTGAGCCCGAGCGCCCAACGGTAGTTTGCTTACAGGCCGGCGACTTAAACACCGGCCAGTTCGACGACTATGAAGTTATCTGCCCATTGGCGCATGAATACAATGCCTGGGTACATCTCGATGGTGCCTTTGGTTTGTGGGCGGCGGCCAGCGACAACTACCGCCACTTGCTGCGTGGCGCAGAACTGGCTGACTCATGGGCGACTGATGCTCACAAGTGGCTTAATGTTCCTTTCGACAGCGGTATTGTATTTGTCGCGAACCCGCAGGCGCACATGGCTTCGTTAACGACGCGTGCCGGTTATTTTGTGGCGGCGCCGGAATCGGCACGCGACCAGGTTGACTGGAATCCGGAGTGGTCGCGTCGCTCACGCGGTTTCGTGATATATGCCGCGCTACGCGAACTCGGTCGCAATGGCGTCGCAAACATGGTCGATCGCTGTTGCAGAGCGACGCAGCGACTGGTGGCAGGTATCGACGCCATGGACGGTGCTGAAAAATTGGCCGAGCCGATAATCAACCAGGGCCTGGTGCGTTTTCTTGCCTCAGACGGTAACCACGATGCACAAACGGATCAGGTTATTGAGCGAATACGCGACGCGGGCACTGTTTGGTTCGGCGGCACTGATTGGCGCAACAGGCGGGCGATGCGTATTTCCGTCTGCAACTACCGTACTACTGACCGGGACATTGAACGCGCGCTTGCAGCTGTCAGTTCTGCCCTCGCGCAAACGTAGACTTGGTCGATACTAACGCGGGCGCGTCCTTCGCAAGCCCATCAGTGCGGCATCCAGCAGATCGAGTGGGATGCTAAACCGAATTTTCCGAATAAGCGACGCGCGAATTCTGCGTTTGGAGACTGTATGCGCGCGCGGGTCGAGCGCTTTAAGTGTGCCGGCGTAGGCCTCGGCGCGAGGCATCAGATCGGCGGGATCGACCAGTTCATCGAAGAACCCGGCGCTTAACGCGGACTCGACGTCGAAGTATTCCGACAAAGTCACGGCGCGCTGGTAGGCGGCCGGACTGAGCCTGTTACGCAACACGGCTGCGGCAACCCGCGGCATGGTCATGCCGATGGCTACTTCGTTGGCCGCAATCTTGAAATCGCCGCGGCTGCCGATCACATGGTCAGCCGACAGCATCAGAAAGACACCCATCGCCAGCGAGTGACCGTTGCAGGCAGCGATGACCGGATAGGGATAGGCCATTACGCGGGCGGTCAAGGCGTAGCCCCCGCGCAGCATGCGCAGCGCATTGAGGCCTCCGCCCTTCATTACCTTGAGATCGAAGCCCGCCGAGAATACGGATTCCCGACCCGTCATTATGACGATGGCGTTTTCGGATTCGGCCCGGTCGAGCGCTTGGTTGAGCTCGCGCAAGACCTGCGGCGACAGCGCGTTGCGCTTGTTATCGTCGATGCAAATCGTGGCAACCTGGTCTTGCAAGTTGTACTGGACGGATTCAGTCGTCATCGATCGTGATATCGCCTTGTGATTATTGCGTGAGCGAGCCGTGCTTAGTTAGACACAGTCATACGGATAAGGCAACGGGCGCCCCATAAACTGCTGAATTACATTGCCAGGTGGGTCAGTTGGCGACCGAAGACCAGTGTGTGGGTGGTGGACGAATCTAAGGCGAGATCGGCTGTAGCCGACCTGCTTCCATCAGGATGCGACGGGTTGCGTGAATGCATTCCTCCATGCCCAGGATCATGTGGTTGCGAAACCACTTGGGCAGAGGCCCGATGAATTTTAATATCCGATAGCGAGACCCCTTACGTTCGAAGGGGTCGTGTTGCCACTGATGTGTCGCCTGAATGTCATTCGATCGGGCAGCCATATCAGTATCCCCGCAGTGGCTGCCCGCTAACGCTGACAGCATCCTGATTCAACTCACCGAAATCACCGTCATCTTTCATTTCTTTTTCTTCACATGCTCATATCGGACAGCAAAGTTGTCGCGTGAATCGGTAGGGTGCGGCGGCTCGGCAAGCCGCAAATGCCGGGAATGACGAATCCAGGTCGGCGACTTCCCGACGCCAGGAAACCTGGTTGTAGGTCGCCAGCGCTGGAGTGGACGACGTTTATGTGATGGATTCAACCGGCCGGTGCACGCGTCGAAACGGCGACATCGTGATTGCGTCGCCTACTGCCAGCAGCCGTTAGTGTCTGTGCTTGCACCTCGCGAGCCTTCCACACCCGTGCTTGTTAACCGGAGCACGCCGCACTTCGCATCTTCGGTCTGGCCACCTTGCGGTGTTGCATCCAGGGTAAAGGCCGAGGGAGTCAGCGTCGTGGTTGTCACGGCGTAGTAGCCGTCTGGCGAGGTGACGGGGAATGCGACGGCGCAATTCGGATCGTTGTAGCGACTAAACCGCGTGTAACAGCGTTCAAGCTGCTGCGAAACCTGCATGAGCGTCGCCTGGCCGTCTGCACGGTGTGTCTTCATTACCTGGGCGCGGTAAGACGGATACGCAATCGAGGCGAGGATGCCAATAATAACTACGACTATCAACAACTCGATTAGCGTAATGCCGCGCATGTGCGCAATTCGCAGTGTTTGTTTTCGACTTAGATTACGCATGCCGATTACCTCAATTGACGCCACGATTGCCGACCGACAGCGATCCCGCCGCGTTCAGATATTTTTATCAACTGCCCGGACGAACCACTAATAACCTTCACCTCGTCGTTATTGTCGCCAACACCTGTGATGACAGCGGGAGTCTTTGTAATACCGATTAGCGGATTGATACCGGATGGCGGGACACGGACAACGTCGCCATTTTCATCCGTAAACTCGACCCAGTCACCGTCATTAAATTGACCATCGCCGTCCAAATCAAACACGGCGTACTCCAGGCGCCCGCCATTGAACGCGTTGAGCTCCATTATCCAGCTTTCGCCGCCGAACGAACAAGGATCAGGATCGGGAATAACGGTCGAGAAAATCACGCGATCACCGCGGACAAGTGCCCGCGACACCACTCGCTCACCTTCTGGACCCGGTCCGCCATAAGTCGTGTTCCATTCGAGATCCATGTACCAACCGGTGGCGGTGGAAGTCAGAACATTCGCTGTGACTCCGCGGACCGCAAAGCCGTGCGCGGTGAGTTCCGCGAGAATAGACTGCTCTTGCATACCGGCGCGACCCGCAATGGGTGTCCCACGATCAATAACGCTGTAAAAGGTATCAACGTCCGGATTAGCCGGCACGACGTTGTCGTTGAGCCGATAAAAACTGCCGGTGCCAAAAAGTACAGTATGCAGACCGTAGTCATTGAACGCGGAGGTCAATGGCGCCGTTATCGCTTGTCGCAGGCCGTTGCCATCACGTGCGACAAACAACGGCAGCGGTGTGCCGCCGCTGAGCAGCGAGGCCGGCGCTCCCCAGCTGCTCGGGCTCGGATCGTCGAGATCGAGGCGCCAGAGGTTACCTTTGGTATCGCCAACATACATGCGATCTGCTACGCGGTCACCGTCGAGGTCGACCACCAACGGTGCTCCCAAATCACCGCTATTGGTAAGCGTGAATGTCCGAATGATGCTGCCGTTGGAGGGGTCCAGAATCCAGATCGTGCCATCAGGCTGACCCGTGTCGTAGCCGCTCGTAACTACCACACCGAACTCGCCGTTCGGCAATGGCACTATTGCCGGTTGACCGATCGTGTACCCCATTGATGGGTGGGTGAACTCCCATAGTACGTCGGAGCTTGACATGCTCGTGGGGTCGGTGACGTCTAAGGCAAAAACGCTCTTGCCACCGGCGCCGGTTGCGCCGACGGCGATCGTATGCCAGCTAGATCCAAAATACGCGTCGGCGAATCGCGGAGCACCGTCAACGTAAAACCGGTGTGTATATTCTGGCAGCGCCAACTCGTAAAGATTGTCGAATACGGAGTACGGCACAAACGCAAACAGTTCTTCGCCGCCATTGCTATTCAGTTCCGCGTTGAACGCATGCAACATACCGTCGTTGGCACCTACGATGAGGATCGGAGGACGATTCTGGTAAGTCAACGACTGGCGGAATGCCAGATAAGACGTGCCCAAGCCAAGGCCCGAGAACGCGACTGACTGGTCTAACAGTGAGTAGCCGAAATCTTGCTGGGCTACGAGTTGCGGATCGGAATTACTGATGTCGCCAAGTCGGCTATCACGTTTCCTCAGTATACCATTGGGCACTTCCTGCAAGCGGGAGCCGCGTAGAAAGTCGAGCCGGTCCTGACCCATAGCTGCACTCTCCAACGGGCCACCACCGAACGCTTGTCGCAATGCATCCTGTTGTGTCGTAGCCAAGGTGCCCCACGTCAAATTGACGCCGGTCGTTGAGCGCAACGAGCCACCGCCTCCTGCAATCGGCGGTGTCACCGTGAATATCTTGCGGCTGCTCAGGCTCGCCTCCGAGAGGCTGTCAAGCTCGTTAGCCGCGCTCCATACGGATGCCGGATTGATGCTGCCGTCCGTGTTAATACGAAAGG
>Ga0255049_10000364_pt1 | contig 28106 bp, 55 predicted proteins | sample JV7_2_3_MG_FD_183615 | JGI IMG/M metagenome (GOLD analysis project Ga0255049, IMG submission 183615) | Seawater microbial communities from Jervis Inlet, British Columbia, Canada - JV7_2_3 | ecosystem: Environmental > Aquatic > Marine > Inlet | place: Canada: British Columbia | collected 2016-10-06 | reverse complement strand
GAGGACCGCGCGCGGCTGCTCGCCAAGTATGGCAACGGTGCTGCCCCTCCCAAGGGGGGAGAGTCGTGAGCGCACGTCAGGCTGTCGTCAGGTGGGAGCGGTCAATGTTCGTCGATGGGTGGGCATGGGCAACCCTCGCGTGCGGTCACCGAGTCGAGCAAAAGTCTCGACGTAGGCCAAAGTCAAAGTCCTGCATGAGGTGCTGGCACGCTGGCAAGGTCGAGAAGCTCCGTTCGTCCCGCGCCGCCCCTCCCAAGGATGGGGGTGGGTCGTGAGCGCCCAAGAATGGCGGGATTCGCTCGGGGCTGGAGACGAGGTCGCCGTGCTGTCGAGGGGCTTGGGTGGCCCGAATGTTCGGTTCCAACTTGTGGAGCGGACCACGAAGACGCTGGTCATCCTCGGCGACGGTGGACGATATCGCAAGGCGACTGGACGGGCCCCGGGCGGAGACCCTCGAGGCGAGGTCCTGGCGCGAGCGACACAGAAGCTTCGTGACCACCGCGAGCGTTGCGACCTCGTCCACAAGCTGGGCTCAGTGAAGTGGCGCAACATCGACCTCGACGCGCTCCGAGCTGCTGACGCCGCACTCCAGGGGGGAGAGTAGCCATGGCTGATTTCTGGCCAATGGTGGACTGGGACGCAGGCGACGAGCAAGAGTACGAGGCCGACCGGCGAGACCAGGATTACTACGAGCGGGAAGTGGGCGGGCACCCGAGGTGGTCGGACGACAACCGCAGCGCAACACTGGCCCATGGCGGAGTGGAGCACCAGACCGTCAAGGCTGTGCTGTACAAGTTCGGGGAGCGCACCATCTGGCTGCCAAAGTCCAAGACGACCGATGACGGTACGCGCGTGACGGTGCCTCGATGGATGGTCCACCGCAACGGCCTCGACGCGTACCTCGCAGATGAGGGGGGAGAGTAGCCGTGGCGCTCTCACCCGAGGCGCAGACCTGGCTCAGCGAGAGCTTTCCCGTTGGCAACTTCGACGACACCCCTCGTGAGGCCGTTGCCCGCATGAAGTGGGACACCGTCAAGACGCTCGCCCGCGGGACCGTCGTTTTGGCCGAGTCGCCTCGCCGCCTTCAGTACCGCGTCACCCAGACAGACACCGGCCCAAGGGCCCAGAGGACCACATGAACACCGACATCGACGAACCCACGACCACCCGCGACCTAGTGTTGCGCCTCACCCTCGCCTTGGACGGCTACGCCCGCCTACTACGAGCACTGCCGGATGAGGACCGGCGACGCGAGGACCTTGGCACGGTCGACCGCGCGTCCGGGTGGGGGCACAAGTTCCTCGACACCACCGGCATGGACATCAGCGTGGGAGGCCACAAGGTCGCGGGGGTCCTGACCAGCGTCGAGCCAGCCGCCAACACCATCACCGTGCGCGAGGCTCCGCCCCTGTCCTACACGGTCCTCGCGGGCGGCCTTACCCCCATGGGTGACCCGGTGGACTGCTACCAGGTCCCGCGAGTTGGAGAGACGCTCGTGGTGGGTGACCATCGCCCCTACGTGACGGCGGTCCACTGGGTGACGGGGCGCGAGGCTGAGGTCCGTGTGTCGGACACCTACGCCATGGAGGCAATTTGATGGACCTCGAAGAATCCATCTGGTGCGACCGGGACCTCGATGACATCGCACGGGCACCGCTCGCTCCCGTGGGCCCCATGACCTTCGATGACGTTCACGCCGTGTGTAGCTACGCCGTGAAGGCCGCGCTGGTCGCGGTCAGGCTCGGACGCCTGGAGGACGCGTTACCCGAGCTGCTCGAGCATGTGCGGGGCCTCGAGCCCGTCGACCCGAGCAGTTCCACGGTGGACGCATGGTCGCGCCTCGGGGCCATGGCGGGCGCTGAGGACATGTGGCGCCAAGCCTGCCCGCGGCATCCCAAGGACTGCCCCAGCCCTGTCCATGCGCTGCACTACTGCTACGCCTGGGTTGTCGCTGCCACGTGTGTGGCGTGGGCTGCCGGACCGACGCTGGCGCGGGGTGTGCGATGAGCGAGGACAACATCACCCAGCCGCTGCTGGAGGCTTTGTTCAAGGCCCAAAGCGAAGTCAAACCGATCGCCAAGAGCGGCCGCAACGACCAGGGGAATTTTGACTATGCCCCCGCCGACGCGGTGATCAAGTACTCGCGCGAGTTGCTGGCGAAACACGGGCTGGGCTGGATCAAGACAGGCCAGCACATGCTGCCACCGAAGCTACTCGCGGGCGAGATCGGGCGTCGGAGCTATGTGGGTGAGGCCGAAATCTCGGGGTTCATCTACCATCACGAGAGCGGCGGGCTACTCCGCATCGTCTCAGAGATCCCCGTGGTCGCCATGTCTGCAACGCCCCACGACAAGGCCGCGGCTGCGAGCTCAACCTTTGGCGCTGGGTACATGCACCTCGGGATCCTGAACGCGGACCGAGCGGGCGCCCACTCGCAGGTCAGCGACCGCGGCGACGCGCCCGAGGCGATGTGTGTGGGTGATGCGGCGCCGATCGCAACGTCGAACCGCGAGCGCGCCGAGGCGCTGGCGGAGTTGGGCGGCACCGTCCGAGAGTCCGTGTGGGACTGGGCGTGTGGAAAGTGCGACATTCCCCGCGACGATGGCGTGTACCCGGGGCCGAAGTCCCTCTATATCAGCGAAGGCAAGCGCGTCGGTGCGCTGCTGAAGGTCACGCTCGAGGGCGAGCTGGCCAAGCGACAGGCGAGCGACCCCAGCGCGGGGGGTGCATCATGAAGCCCGGCCAGCAGTGGACCCGAGCCGACGTGCGCAAGCTGAAGCGCCTCGTCGACGACGGCTACCGTGACCAGTACATCGCCCTTGAGCTCGGCCGCTCACCCAGGGCCGTGGCCATCAAACGCCAGCGCGTAGGCCTCACGGGTCGCAAGCTCCCGAGGACAAGCCTGCGCGAGGTCGACACCGACACGCTCGTGCAGGAGCTACAGCGGCGAGGGCTCACCGTGACTCGCCCCGTGGTACCCGACATCTTCAAGGACTCACCGCTCACTGCGGCAGGGGGGATGCTGTGAAGCGCGGCGGCTACATCCGCAAGGTCAACCCTGCTCGAGCACGCCAGCGGAGGATCGCCCAGTTCGGCAGCCCCGAGCGCGTCGCGTGGATCCGCTCGCAACCCTGCGTGTGCGGGGGGTGGCTGTGCTCGGGCGGCTGGTCTGACCCGAGTCACGTCGTCAGCCGGGGCGCTGGCGGCACTGCCGCGGACATCGTACCGATGAGCCGCAAGTGCCACGACCTTTGGCACAAGGGGCAGCTCTCATACTGCCAGGCGGCCTGCACGACCCTCGAGGCGATGCGCAAGCTCGCTCGCACCCACTACGCCACCATAGGGGATGACCCCCCGCTAGGAGAGACGACGACATGAGCAAGACCAAAGTACCCGAGCCCAGGTTCCGCACTGAGTTGATCTCGCCCACCGCCCTAAAGGTCCACGGTTACACGACGACATCGTTCGCCGAGGCTTGCGCCCTGTCGCGGTCCGCCGTGCAGTCCTACCAGGAGGGCAAGTCCACCCCCGGCGGCAAAGCCCTGGTAGCCATCGAGCGAGTATTGCGCGGCGCTGGTGTTCCGACCTCGCTCGGACACCTCATGTCCGTGGAGGAGCGCCCCCGACTGTAGTCTACTTTTTTATTGGACTGCGCGCCGAAATAGTGTACGGTGTCCCCATGCCCAGCCGAGACAAGCCCGACCCCGCTCCTACGCCGCGCACTGACCCCAACAGGCGCGTTGACCTCGAGGGCGCGTTGACCCTAGAGGAGACGTTCGGTTGCGACCCCTGGGACGACGAGAACTTTGGCCGACACCCCTCGAGCCGCAAGTAGCCCACCCCACCCTATCGACCCCACCCCGCCCTGGCTTGCCACGGTGGGGCTTCGGGGTAGGAGACCATCATGACCAAGCGAATGACCGACTACACCAAGCTAGGAGTTTCACCCCTGCTCGTCCTCGCGGCTCAGCTCGGCTTCGAGGTCCGGGGCTTCGAGTGCCTCTCGAACAAGCTTCGCAGCGGCGGCGCGCGAGTCGATGCACTGTCCATCACGAAGGACGGTAAGCCCGTCACTGACCTGTACCTCGGAGCGGGGATGGACGGGTTCGCCGCCACCTGGGTCGATAGTGCGGGTGAGAAGCACAGCGACCGCTACAGCATCCAACTGCGCGATGACGGCGTCATCAAGGCCACACCCATCGCCGAGGCCCCAGAGGTCACCATCCCGACAGAGCCCGCCTGGCAGTAGCCCCACCCTATCGACCCCACCCCGCCCGGCGTCAGTCTAGCGGGGATAGGGGCGTGAGAGGACCCCATGCCAGCCACACAGCAACCACTAATCGCCACCCGACAGGAACTCGACCACGCCGTCAAGGTGCGCGGACACGGACAAGCCCGCAGCATCATCCTCACGTCAGCATGCCACGAGACGGCGGCAATGACTGTCAGCTACGGCGACGGGGTCATGACTGCCGCGTGTGGGGTGTGCGGGACCCCAGTAGTCAGCGTCAGCGTGCAGGCGAGGCTGGACTCATGAGCGACCCTAGCACCAACGACCTCGGCGACCCCAACACAACCCCCCTGCGTGACCTGACCTTTGGCCGGCTGTGGGACTGTTACAGGGATTGGCCGCTGGGCCATGACGGGTGCAAGGCGACCGCCGGGATAAGTCACATATGGTTCCATGGGCCCGATGGTCGCTACATGAGGCTGAGCTGCGACGGCGGGCACTGGTTCATGCTGCGGTCCGACGAACCCGCCGCTGCGCACATTAGCACCATCGCTGACCTCGACGTCCACCTCCGCTGGGTGGCAGGGGAGGCTGAGTGATGGCGGTCGCAACCGAGAAACTGAAAGCTGGCGATGTCCTCTACGACACGCACTCGCACAAGATGGGCAATACGACCATGTCTTGCGAGGGCGTGTGGATGTGCCGTGTGCGCGAGGTCGCGGAGGATGGCTCGTGGGCGCCCGTCTCGTGGAACGGCAACCCTGCACGGAAGCACTATCGGCGACTTCCCAACTCGTGGAAACGCAACCCTAAAGAGTGGGTGCGCACGGGCTGGCGGGGCCGTGAGTGCTACATGTGCAACGCCAGCGAAGACGACGGCCACGAGCCCGACTGCGACCACCCCCGGGCTGTGTCCAGGCGCAAGCGTGAGGCCAAGGCCGCCGCGAAAGCTGCGAAGGAGTCACCCGCTCCACGCGGGGAGGGGCAGCCATCATGAGCACCCCGAGCACCTACAAGAACGCGGACCGCCTCGGCGCGGACGGCCATGCGATGTGCGCCCTCGGCTGGTCCACGTGGCAGACGCTCACCCCAGCCCAGCGGCGCGCGGTTGTCGACGCATCCGCGGTCAAGGGCGGCCTCGCGTTGCAGTCCCATACGATGGGCGGGACAACAGCCGGCACCGCCCGGGCCTTGCAGTCTCTCGGCATCGTCTCGTGGACAGGCGACCGCTGGTTGCTCACTGGCCGAGGGGTCATGGTGCGCGAGGCGGGCACGCGTACACCGAAAGGACAAGACGATGGATAGCCTGCTGGAGTCACTCGCGCGAGCGGCGAAAGCCAACCCACACATGCGCCTAGGGCAGCTGCTCGTGGTCGCGGCGGGCAACCGCACGTGGAGTCACACGCTGTTCTACATGTCCGACGAGAAGCTAGCGACAGCCCTCGAGTCTATGTGTCGCGCCGGTACACGGGAGGAGCGATGACCACCGCCAAGCCGTTCGTGTTCTCCATCCGGCCCGAGTACGTCGCGCGCATCCTCGACGGGTCCAAACGGTGGGAGTTCCGCAAGTCCATGCCGCGCTTCACCATGGGAGACACCGCGCTCATCTACGAGAGCAGGGGGCGTGGGCGCATCGTCGCGTCGTTCACCGTCGGGAGTCTCGTCTACTCGATGAGCCCGGGTGCGCTGTGGCGGACCGTTGGGACGATGGACCCCAACTCACACGGCATCACGCGGGCGGCGTTCCATCAATACTTCGACGCTCATGACACCGGCGTCGCGTTCGGGGTCGAGGCCGTGGTCCCGCTGGACCTGCCCCTGGCTCCTGACATGCGAGCTCCTCAGTCGTGGGCACGCTGGACCGGCGCTTGGCCGTTGGATGGTGAGTCATGAGCAAGCCCCTCCTCACCGGGTGCACCTGCGGTAAGCTCACGGTTGAGTGGCGCAAGGTCGACGGGGTTTGGCGGGGCACGTGCAACCGCCCGTGTGGGTTCTCGACTCGAGCGGCCACCGGCGATGCCGGGCAGCTCGATGACCGCGAGGCGAAGCGTGGCTAAGTTCAAACTCACCCTGGCGCACCTCGAGGTACTCAGGCGAGCGCCGCTGGGCATCGAGGAGCCGGCGACGACGGCCGCAAACGAGGCTATCCACTGGAAGCTGCTTCGGTGGGACGCGGGCGCCCGGAGCGATGGTGATGGCGGATGGATCCAGGTCAAGGAGATCCCCGCCGCGTCCGACTCACGCCCGCGGGCGCTGCTGCCCTTCAGGCCTACGAGCTCGGCCGACAATCCTCACACGACAACGACTGATCGACCTTGGCAAATTCACAACGGACAAGACATGAAACTCGACGACAAATTCGACGACAAGGTTGCCAACACGGCCTGCGCAGGACACATCGCCTTTGACGCCTACTGTGACAGCGTGGCAGGCGTCGCTCACACGGGGCGTGCGATCCCCGACTGGGCTGATCTCCCCGAGCACATCCGTCTCGCTTGGGTAGTATGCGTGCAGGCAGCGATCGCAGACGAGCTCGCCAATGGCCGGCTGGTGCGTCCGGCCTCGCCTGTTGTGGAGGTGGCGAATCGTGGATAGGACTCTGGACGGGACGGCCCCACCGCCCGAGCTTTGTAACCCGGGGCAAAAGAAAGGCTCTGCTGGGTAGCGTATGGAGTAGGAGAGTCCTCGCCTAGTCGGAGGGGTGCGGTGGACACTTGCAGGTGGGCCACCGCTCTGGGGCGCGACTGTGTCGCCTGGCTGGTCTCGTAGACTGGGCGCCCCTCTGGAGGTGAGAACGATGAGCACACGAGAGCAAGTCGAGACGATCCTGCGCAGGTGGGGTAACGAAGCGAGCCGCGAGGACCAGCTCCTTGGGCAAGCGTTGGCGGGTGACAAGCCGAGCCGCGCCCGTGACCGTGCCGTGACCGTGATCGTGGCCCTCGTCGAAGGTCTGGCCCCGCGCGAGGCGGACAAACGTGCGTGGTGGCTGGACACGAACCGCGAGGACTCGGAGCGATGCTAGGCGAACCAACCCCACCCGACCTGTGCGAGTACTGCCACGAGCGAGCGCCGAGGCTCCGAGTCAAGCACGCGGAGACCTGCCGCCACTGGAGGTGCCTCGAGTGCGCTCGTGAACTCATGACCAAAGTCGCCATCACCGTCACCGGATGGGCCCTACCGACCAGGAGCCACGCCGTGGAGCCCGGCCGCGTCGTGGAAATGCACGCAGCGGACATGCTCAAGAACGGCATCGAGGGCATCAGCGACGGCGAGGCTGACGCGGCTGGCCGTGCTCTCCGGGGGCCGTCATGAGCGCCGAACAGTGCCCCCACGGGTGCAAGTGCCACCAGCGCTCCATCCCCTACGGCCAAGGGACGTGTGAGGAGCGAGAACGCCGACGCGAGCGCCGGGTTGGCGACCGCGAGCGCCTCGACCAGTGGTCATCAGGCAGGCCGTCATGAGCGCCCCTACTGAGGCCCCGCCGCCATCGTGGGTCGAGGCTGAGCGTGTGAGCGGCAGGCGGCTGGACCGTCGTCGCACTTACACCATCGTGGACGGCGTGGTCTTCGTGGACGTCCGCTGGCGAGGGTCGTGCTCGTCGTGCGATGGATACGGGTGCACCCGCTGCCGAAACTCTGGCATGCGGTGGCACGTGGATGGTGTCCCGGTGGACCCCAACCCGTAGAGCGTGGTATACCCCAAAACGAAGCCCGGCACTCGTGCGGAGTCCGGGCCTACGACAACCCACCAAGGAGGGCCGACGTGCCCACACAAGATAACGAAACGCGCGAGCAAGCGCAACCCGTCGACGGCTTCGCGGCCATCGGCCACCTAGTTCAGGAGATCCCGCGGCGATGCGCGATCAAGGGCTGCCGCCAGCGCCCGGAGGTCATGGTCGCCATGGCAGACCAGGCCGGCATCATCGGCGAGGACAGTCTTCTAGTCGCGGCCTCGTGCAAGGAGCACCACCGCGTCGTCGCCGAGAGTCTCGGGCGCACGATCGTCGCGGCCAGGATCCAGCATGATTACCCCGACGCAACCGGGGCTGATATCGGGGAGTCCATCCCTCTGGGCCAAGGCGGCAAGCCGTCATGAGGGCCCCGAAGAGTTTCGAGGAGGTCGCGGACCGCGGGCCCATGCTCGTGCTGGCGGTCCTCATGCTCCTCACACTCCCGGTGACCGTCCCTCTCGGGCTCATCACGCGGTGTATCGTGGATGGACTGCGGCACGGATGGACGTGGCTCGACCGGTGGCCGTCTGATTACACGGACCGCGAGGACCCGTCATGAGCGGCGCAGCCCCACCCCCCAAGTGGCGCAGCTTCAGTGAGTTCGTGAGTGATGTTGCGTGGTCGCAGGCCGAATCGCGGGCGAAGAGCAGCGCCGTCGACGGTGCCGGGGTCGCCCTGGCCGTGTTCAGCGGGTTCGAAGGCGGCTTTGTCTACGCTGCGCGAACCCGAGGGGAGGCCCAGCGCATGCACGACCGCCGTCCTGTGCGCCACTGCGGGAGCTGGTTCTAAACGCAAGCCGCGCTCACGTGGTATAAACAAGAAGAGGCCCCCAGCTCGCCAGCTTTGGGGACCTCGACAAGCGCCTCGGGAGGGCGCCGAAATGCAGAATACAGACAAGACGACCGACGCGCAAGCGCTACCCCAGACCTTGACCGCCGAACAGGCGATCGCCCGCCTCAGCACTTGGATCGAGGATCCGGGCGAGGACTTCGCAGGCAGGATCATCGAGGCCGCATGCGTCTTGGCCGATGGTAAACCCGGCGGTGCCGAGCTGCTGGTCGACGCGGTCAAGGCATATCGGGCGGAGCAAGTCGAGCGCGTCCAGACCTCCACGGGCTCCTTTGGCTGTGCGTGGGATGCCTACGACATCCGCCGTGAGTTGCGCGAGTCGTCGATGATTGTCGAGGTCGAGGGCCACACCATGGGCGGCGTCATGCTGCGCGCCCGAGGCTGCTACATCGCCTATCGGGATGGTGAGGGTCAGTGGCGCGGGGTCGGTTCGAGCAAGCGCGAGGACCCGTCGTGAGCGGCGACAAGTGCGAGCACGCCTGGGATGACGAGTACGTCTGCCGGGCCTGTGGCTGCGTGAAGACAGGCTCACCGCCGTGGTGGCTCTGGGTTCACAAGGGCCTGCCCGGTGGACCTCGCGCCGTCCTGATGGCCCTCTGGACCTGCGCCGACCGCAACACGACGACCCCGCGCCCGGTCTACCCCCGGAACAAGACGATCAGCGAGCGCTCCAACGGCCTCGCCCACAGCACGATCCGCTCGCACCTGAACACGCTAAAGGCGCTCGGGTGGATCGCCCTCGTCGACCATCCGGGCCGAGTGTTCCGCCTCGCATGGGCCCGACCCTTCCCCGCTGGAAAACAAGCGCTACCGCTGGAATCTCAGCGCGCTGGAAAACAAGCGGACCCCGCTGGAAAACAAGCGGACCCCCGCCAGGATAACAGCGTGCAACCGCTGGAATCCCAGCGCCATACCTATGAGTTACCTGGTGTAGTTACCGAGGAATTGCCGGGGGAAGCGCCCGCGACCCCCCACGAGGAGACACGACATGAGCGAGACACCCGAAGCAATCACGATCACATTCACCCACATCCCACCCGAGTTCTCACCGGGCAAGATGGTCGAGCAGCTGACGCTCATGGTCATCGAGCACCAGCACGAGATCGCGGGGGAGAGCCAGCCGAGGGAGGCGATCGAAGCGGCGGCGAGGGCGTGGGTCTGCCTGGCAGCGACGGCCGGGAGCCTGTCCGGCGTGGTGCGCTTGCCGCTGGCGTTGACGATGATGGCGAACGGGATCGCGGCACCAGCACAGCCACCCCCCAGGCCCGAGCCCGACACGGAGACTTGACCCATGCCGATTCGACCGATTCTGCCCCCGGCCAAAGCGCCGCCAAAGCGCCGACCGCTGGAGCGGCTGGAGTGGGCCACCGAGCACCGGCCACGCTGGACTCTGACGCTCGATCCCGCGGAGCCAACCCCCAGCTAGCGGCTAGCCTCGTCGCCCACGCAAACCGCACGGTGCCCGCGCCCTCCCCGCACAGTGCGGTTTCGGGGGCGGGGAGGGCGAGCCAACTGCAGCTTGGTACTCGGGCGCCCACGGCCCCTGGCTGTGCGTCTGGGCCAAAATCAGATGGCGATGGAGGCCCAACTGCAGGTGATGGGCGAGCAGACTTGAGCCCCGAGGTCGAAGCCGCTGTGAGGGCTGGCAAGATGGGCGGGCAGTTGCACGGGGTCACATGGCGCAAGTGCCTGCTCGAGGCCCTCGATGATATCGGGGTCGCCGAGGGTAAGCAGGCTGAGGCCGTGGCCGAGGTGCTCGCGCACTGGCACAACTCGAGGCCCGGGGACAAGCCGGCGAAGAGCCAGGTCTGGTACCGGCGATGGCGGGACTGGCAGCGCGCGGCGATGGGGCTCGGTGACGGCCGCAAGTCGAAGGCCTCGGGGATGAGCAGCGGCCTCACGAGCTCGCGGCCCAGGCCAACGTGGGATGAGCCAGACGAGGAGCGGAGGGCAGCACAATGAGCGCATTTTCACCCGGCACAGTTGCCAAATTCAGGACTCGCCTCGCTGCCCGTGATGCGATCGCACGGGACAACCTCAACATGTGGCCCTACACGGGCAACTCCCGGCGTTGGCGGCCGCTCAAGTCTGGGCAGGTGTGGGTCATCAACTCGCCGGGGAGGCGCGCGACGTGGGGAGACCTCCCTGCGACACACGCCGTGATCACGGGGCAGCCATGAGCAACCCCAACCCCCGTCACCTCGCCTACGCTATCAGCGACCACGCCGCCCCCCGCGTCCGTGAGGCCTGGCGATACCTCGATTCCTGGTCGTCGCTCCGGGCGTCCGGTGTCCCCGCGCTACAGCTGCGCCATGTGCTGGACCTCGAAGCCCGTGAGACCGAGGCACGCCGGGTCGTCGATGAGTGGGAGCACCTGGGCGCACGCGGGCTCCTGGCGCTGGTCGGGGCCCAGGATTGCGGCAAGTCGGACGCCGCTACACGGTGGGCCCTGAGGCGTCACCGGGCCGGGCTCAGTACCATGTGGATCCACGCGGTGACCTGGGGCCGGCTGGGTTTCGGGTCCTCCGGCGAGCCGAATGAGATCGCGGCGCTACTCCGAAAGGCTGAGACCGCCGACGCACTCGTGATTGACGACGTGGGCGCAGGCGACACCCAGGGCGAGTTGTTCAGGAAGAAAATGCGCGGGCTCATACTCGAGCGCGAGCAGCGGCCGACCGTCATCACCGGCAACCTGAACGAGTCCCACTTGTATGAGTGGGTGGGCGAGCGGATCGAGAGCAGGCTCCACGAGACAGGGCGGATCAAGCACATCGGGCGCTCTCTCCAGTTGCGCAAGGACGACGGCAACGACGACAAGCACGGGCGGCCCCCGGCATGGTTCGCAGCTCGTAAGATGGTTGACTACTTCGGGTGTGAGCGAGTCGACCGCGCCATTGTCAGGACGGTCGAACCCGAGGACGGCCCCGCCTACGAGGAGCCCACCGGCGAGTACGAGGACGGCCTGGACGTAGGGGGCAAGCTGGCGGACATGGTCAAGGGCATGGACCCCGAGGCTGCGATAGCCAAGCTGCGCAAGACCTCGGACAAGATGGGCGCCAACTGGGGCGAGATCACAGCCGCGGCGAAGCGACTCGGGCGGGCCGAGGAGCTCTCACAGGCCGGCCTGCTCAAGTCCGCCGCGGCGATGCTCGATGGTCTCGTGGTGACACCGCCCCCACCGAAGCCGAAACCGGAGCTCAAGAAATCCGACGGGATGCCAGCCCCGCTGCCGCTCGGCAAGCCAGCCCTGTGGGCAGAAGGTGACGGGGCGCGGTACCGGATGCGAGCGGCTGGATTTCAGGTCAAGCGCGTGCGCCACTTGTTCAAGGTGCTCTTTGGGGAGAACGTGCTTCACCCCGGGCTACCAAGTGAGTTGCAGGCTTGGGAGTTCGCAGCTGGAAACACCGCGCCGTATTCAGCGGAGGGGCCATCATGAGCACGCGGGCAAAGTGGGGGCGCTGGGTCAGCTCGCTTCCATGCTGGCGACCCGAGTGGTGCGGGGCTCGACGTCGATGGCTGGCACGGGACCACGCGCGACGGCTCCTCCCGCACCTGGGCCTCGACGCCCGAGCGACGGCTAACTACCTCCGCGCGCACGATTTGCCAGCGGTGGGGCCGGTACCATGACCACGCAACTCGACCTCGACTTGTGGCAGCCGGCGCGCGAACTCGTCGGACTTCCGGCGACCGTGCCTCAATACATGTGCGCCAACCTCATCAAGGTCCGGGACACCGCAGCGCGAAAGCCGTTCAAAGGCGGCAAGAAGTTCGAGGTCGACCGCGGCCAGCTTCTCGCCGTGCTGAGTGAGCCGACCGAATTCGTCTACATCGCTCTGGCCTTCAGTGAGCATCGGTACGACGACGTGTTCCGCTCGCTGCTGAGGCTGAGGCGCGAGGGTGCGGCGGTCTACCTGGGCGATGATGTGTGGGAGGCCTCGAAGTGAGGCGCCTCGCTCGTGGTGCTGCTGTCGCTGCCCTAGGGGCGGGAGCGCTCGCACTTCTAGCAGCGTGGGCACTGGCGCGGTACAGCGAACGTCCTCTTGACAGGCGGCGGAGCGGACGCTACAGTCTGTCGTGATGGGACTCGACATCACCGTATACAAGGGCGCGCGACCATGCACCGCGCAGACTCTCTCTCGAATCACAGCCTCGGATGCGCCGTACGAGGAGGCCGCCGAGTGCGAGGCGCAACTACTGTACCTGAACCCGAGCTTTCACGACCACGGCGCGGACATGACCGCCGCCGCCTACCACTTCGAGTCCTCATGGGGCTTTTGCGCTGGGTCCTATGGTGGATATGGCCAGTGGCGCCAGGGCCTGGCAGCCATGGGAAAGCCGGGCTTTGGCAAGCTGATCAATTTCTCAGACTGCGAGGGCATCATAGGCACCACGGTGTGTGCGGAGCTCGCCGTGGCGTTCGATGCACACGCAACCGCCGCGACTTACCATGAGGGTGAGTGGTGGCAGGCCAAGTACGACACATGGCGCCGCGCGTTTCGGGAGGCGGCCGACACGGGTGGATGGGTGGATTTCCATTGAGCGCCAGGCGCTACCTCCAGGCCGTCACCCCACCCGACGACATCGTAACCGGGGGGCGCCCGAAGCTCTGGGGCTACGGCATCGGCTACATCGCTCGACTCGCCCGCGTCTCTCGGCGCGCGGTCCGGCGTGCTCGGGCCAAGGGTCTCGACGCGAGCAGCCCGGTCAAGGTCGTGGCCTACGCTCTCACCAAACGAGGACAACCCGACGCTGCACGGGCGGCCCTCGCCCTACTAGAGGGGGGAGACGACATGACACCGATAGTCACAGGCGCGGCGGTCACCGAGGCCGTGGCGGCTACGGGTGGGCTTTGGCGGGAGAAGGGGTGGCCCTCATGAGCGGGCCCATGGAGGGCAAGTGCCCGGGGTGTGGCCTGTGGGTGCGCATCGTCGATGGGGTCATGCGCAAGCACTCGCGACCAGGGTGGGTGGCCGCTCAGTGCTCTTGGGGCGGGAGCGTGGCCCCTGAGACTCGAGCGCGGCAACTCAAGCTCGAGGTGACCTCATGAGCGGGGCTGACCTCCGCTTGGGCCGGTGGCAGGATGTGCTCGAGGGCGAGGAGTGCGATGCGCTCATCTGCGATCCGCCCTATGGCCAGCGGACACACGAGGGCCACGACAGCGCGAACAACCAGGCGCCTGGCATGTTTCCGAACAAGCTAGGGTATGAGCATTGGACGGCGGGCGATGTCGGTCAATTCGTGGACGCGTGGGCCCCGCGTGTCTCCGGGTGGCTGGTCGCCATGACGTCCCACGATCTCGTGCCGGCATGGGAGGCCACGCTCGCCGCGGCTGGGCGCTACACGTTCGCGCCGCTACCCTACCTCGATCCAGGCAAGGCCCCGCGGGTGCTCGGCGACGGCCCCGCGTCGTGGACTGTCCATATCATCGTGTCGCGGCCTCGGGACGGCGCCTGGCTCAAGAAGTGGCGAGCGGATCGCAAGGACGCCGGGCTCAGCCGCTCGCTACCAGGGGCCTACGTGCGGAGCGCAGGCGATGTCGTCTGGGATCCGCCGCGGCGAGTCAAGGCCAAGAAGCGCATGGGCGGCAAGCCGCCCGCGGTCATGCGTGCGATCGTCCGAGACTACAGCCGGCCCGGAGACATCGTCTGCGATCCCTTCGCTGGCCACGGCACGACGCTCCTGGCTGCGCTCACCGAGGGTCGCCGCGCCATCGGGGCCGAGGTAGACCCCATCGCTCACGCTGCCGCCTGCGCTCGCCTCGACTGCGGCTACACCCCTGACATGTTCGCGGGCCTCCCTATGGTAGGGGGGCCGACGCGATGAGCCACTGGACAGGACCGGGAAGCGTCGTCGCGATGTGGGCCGCTATGGAGGTTGCCGACCGCATGGGGTGGGAGGCGCCGGGCCCGGATGGTCCAGAGCTGGGCGTGTGGCGCGTCGACGGGCGCTGGGTGGCAGGGCGAAGCTTGGCCCACGCCCAGCTCCGCATCACCATTCGCATCAGGTTGTCGCGGAGCGCATGGGCTGGCACACCTACTACATCGGGCGATGGTGGTTCGCCGGTCGCGACTTCTGGCACGCACGCAACCGGGCAGGGCGATGGAGCTTTGAACAGCGTCGGGCGAGGCGCTAGCACCACGCCAAGCAAGCCAGCCCCGCCGCGACGCCGAAGCCCAGGACCACGGCAAAGACCACCCAAGCGGGACTCTCGCGCCATAGGTGGCCGATTAGGCGGGGAGTCTCACGCACAAGCTGGGCCGTCACTTGCGCGGAGGGTAGCACGGGGCCTAGGATGGAGAGCGAGGCCGTGAGCACCGCGCATGACACCCATCACCGAGATCGTCATCCCACTGGCCTCGATGGGCGGGATTGGCCTCCTCATCTGGGGGGCGTCGAGGTTCGTGAGCGCCTCGAGGTCGACCGACCAGACCCACAGCGACAAGATCAAGGACGCGAAGGTCGAGCGCAAGACCAACGCGAAGGAGATCAAGACGCTGGACAGTCATCGGCAGGACCACCACACGCGGCTGGTCAAGCTCGAGGAGGGCCGCGACAAGTGACCACCGCGAGCCAGACCATGGTCGCGCGCGTGCTCGGTCGTCGGCGTGAGAACATCGGACTGGTCATCATGGCCATAGGTGCCGCGGTCCTGGTCGCCTCGATGGCAGCATCGGCCCTCATGCCTCCCCGCGCCTTGCAGTCGCCCTCGACGAGCGGTATCACGGCGCAGTGAACGCCCGCACGATCCCGCCACTGCTCGCCCTCGCCCTGGCCGCCTGCCCTAGCCGAGACGAGGTCCGTCGCGAGCCCGACGATGGGGCAGACAGCAAGACCGAGACTGGGACTGACCCCGAGGCTGCGAAGCCAGAGCCGAAGGTGTGACGGGGAGCCGCGTCGTGTGGTAGGCTCCGCGACACCTGGTTCGCAGGTTCGCGTTGGCCTTGGCGGGTCGGTGCTTGACGCTCGGGTGCCGGTGGTGTCCGAGCGTGTCTGTGTGGTAGGCTCCAAAGGTTGAGCCCGGGTGATGAGACCGCGGGCTCGGCACGACAACCCCTCACTGGAGAAAGGGATCGACGTGCGATCCAACAATACAACCACACACGGCCCCATCGCAACATTAGGCGATGAGCGGATGCCCGCGAGGTTTTGGAACAAGATCGACAGCAGCGACTCAGAGTGCTGGCTCTGGACCGCGTACTGCGATGACGACGGCTATCCGCGGTACACCTACGATCGTGTGCAGCGCGCCGCACATCGCATCTCCTACAGCGTCCTGATCAGGCCGATCACGGGACGCGAAGTCGCACACCACGCCTGTCGGACGCGACGCTGTGTCAACCCTCACCACATCGAGCCGATGGAAAAGGAGGCCCACGACGAGATGCACCGGGCGGAAGAGCGGGAGGTGTACAGGGTGACCCGGGCGGTCAAATCGCACTGTCCCGACGGTCACGAGATGACGCCGGAGAACACGCAGTGGAACCGCGCGCGCGGGACTAGGCTATGTCGCACATGCCGGTGCAGGCAGCGCACCGAGTCTTACTACCGCGTGAAGGCTAGGAGGGCGTCATGACCACGCCAACCCCCGCGCCTGAGGGCGCAACCCTGACCGCGATGGTGCGAGCGGCGGGCCTGGACCTCGACGGCCTCGGCGCCCCGGGCCTCGGGCGGTTCTATCTCGTGCTCGAGATACCCCAAGGCCAAAACGCCATGGTCCACGCTGCGCTCGTGTCGGGCCGCATCAAGCTCTCGGCGGCGTCATCATGAGCACCCCCATGGACCCCGAGCGGCTGGCCGAGTTGCGCGAGCACGCAACCTCGGGCGATGCCATGACACCACACTCTCAGGCCATGCTTCAAGATGCTCTCGCCGAGGGTGAGCGCCTACGCAGTGAGTTGGTGACCGCCGATAGCCTGGCGCTGAGGCGGCTAGGGGTGTTGGACAGCCTACGCAGTGAGCGGGACGCCCAGCTCAACCAGGTCAAGGACGTGATGCGCAGGCTGGTCACCATCAAACGCAAGGACGCGTCCGAGTGCAACGCGCGGACCGATGAGCGGTCTTACTTTTGCGACGGCGGCGCATCCCGGCTCACTGCGGCGGTCGAGATGCTCCGCGTGGCCCTGGAGTTGCCGTGCGAGTGGGACGACGGTGAGGCATCATGAGCACCCCCATGGACTTCCGAGAGTGGGCGCAGAACTCCGCCGACGGTGACGGACGCCGCTGGCTCGCTGCTCGCCTGCCAGACCTCGACGCCTACGCCGCCGCGTGCACTCTTGCCGACCTCGGCCCCGCGGGCAGTGACACCACGCGGCAGGACCGTGAGGGTGCCGTGCGTGAGCTGGTGCGCTACCACGCCCGCGAGGCTGAGCGCCTACGCGGTGAGCGGGACGCGGCACGCGCGAAGGCCAAAGAGTGGCGTGACGAATCCGGCTGGGGCGACCTTCTCCCGTGGGAGGATGGTGGGTCATGAGCACCCCTACACAGGAGGGCGTGGCCCGGTACGACATCGCTCAAGCACGGCGCGTCGCGGAGCGCTGGGAGTCCACAGGCTACGGCGTGGCCCGGCTCACGGTGCGCGGCGACGAGTGGCGACTGGAGCTGGCCACGGGCGGCTGGTCCGCAAACGAGGACATGCTCGTGGAACTCCAGCTCGGCTACCGAGGCGGGCGCCATGTCCTCGGGTCCTACGGCTGGCAGGACGATACTGCGTCGAAGATTGCTCACGTCCGGTTGGCTGGCGAGGCCCCACGATGAGCGGGGACACCGAAGGCTCGAAGTTCAGGCACCTGCGCAACCGGCGACCCATCGACGCGCTCGCGCGAAGGGTGACCGCCCCGGCCGAGCGCCATGACGTGGGCCTCATCGAGGGTGAAAGCGAGACGCCGCTTCCGATGTGGCCATGGTGTGGGCCAGGCTGCAAGAAGGCTAACGACCTCACCGGGACACGGCGCGGGCTGATGACCATCATGGGCTATGCCGGCGACGAGGGCAGGTACCGTGGCCCTGGCATGCGACCGAAGTCCAAGAGCGGCCGAGGGTCCCGGTGGGTCGCTCGCTGCGTGTGCGGGACATACGCTTACCGGCGGTCCAAGCGGTGGAAGACGCCCGGCTGGGACGCGTGCTCCAGGTGCCGCGCCAAGAACATAGGCCCTGGCGTGGTAACCTAGCCCACCCATGGACAGGCACACCGAACCCAAGCGGGCTAGGCGGCGGCGGGACTCGGCCCGGATGGTCGCCCGCGCCAAACGACTGCTCTCCTCGCACTTCGGCGGCGAATTCCTCGACCAGGTCGCGTCGCTGCGGGCTGACAACTTCAGCGTGTGCAGCTGCGGGCTATGCGGCAACCCTCGACGGCGCGGCCACGTGACCATGCAGGAGCGGCGGGCTCCGACTGTCCGATAAACGAGAATTACCCATGGACAGGCTCTTCACCCGCGCCGTGCTCGTCATGCTGGCCGTCGCCCTCGCTCCCCAGGTGACCCGTTGGGCTCTCTCGCTCTAGCCCTGGGCCTCAGCCCGCCTTCTGCGGCCCGCTGGTGCCTCGAGCGCATCTCCTGGCGAGAGAGCAGGCACAACCCGCTGGTGGGCATCCACGTGCGCGACGCGATGCTGTCGAGGCGCAGTTGGCTCGGGCAGGTGAAGCTCGGGCACCTGGACCCCGAGTGCCAGCCCTACGTCGATGGGTGGTGGTCGACCCGCGGCCCCTTCGGCCTCAACGCTGCGCTGCGGTGCACTGGCAATATTTGCCGGAGTGCTACCAGCCCGAGATCCTCGACATCGTCTTCGTGAGCGCACTTGTTGCGGCTCGGAAGTTCAGGCGTCGATGTGAGGATGCGCCCAAGGTGGGGTGGTGTAAATCCTGAACGGGTCGCGGGTGGTGTGCGACTATCAAGGTGCGCCAGTGAGTTGCGGACATAGGCGGCCAGCTTCGACGCTGGGCCCGCCGACAAATCTCACCACTCGCGGAGAAGGGCTCGCTACCCGACTGCCGCGGACTCTCCGAGCCCCGCTAGACCCTCCTCTAGCGGGGCTCATCTAATTGCCCCGCTGGTCCCGTGGCAGACTGCGAGCTAACTCACGCCAGCCGGTGTGGTAGACTCCGCCCATGCGGGACGGCCTCCTCGTTCGAACACTCGACCTCAGCAGCTTCACCGAGGGTGCGCGATGACCGAGGCGTCTGGGAGCGAGCCTGGCGGGGGCGGTGGCGGTGGCATAGCGACCCAACTCGGCGACAACTGGCAGATCGTCACAACGTGGGCGATGTTCGCGGCGCTGTCGGTCGAGGGCCCAGCCGGCGTATGGACCTACGATGTCCCGATCTTGGTCGATGGGACGATACCTGTGCCAGTAGGCGAGAGGCTCATCAGCGGCGAAAACGGGTTCTTGACGTCGTTTCAGTGGAGTCAGGCCCAGATCGTTGGAGACGTAGACGGGGACCTTATCTCAGGTCCAGTCGTCATCAACAACATCGCAGTAAAGAACAAAAACACAGGCGCAGCGGCGTGGGATGTGCACGCGAGCTCGTTTTTCGGCCGGACCCTCATCTTCGGCCAATCCACCACATCGGGGATCCGGGGCCTGCGCGTCAGCAATGTCCTTGGGGCCGCCGCTGTCCCCGACTCCGCACACATCTCCGGGCCTGTCCTCATCAGCTACGAGGTCGGCGGTGTGATCGGAGCGTTTACGAGCAGTAACTTCTCTGCAATCGTCGATACGAGTGGGTCGCTTGGCTTCGTGATCGGGCCAACTACCGTAATCGCTGCGGGGTTAGTGACAGTCAACCTGGCAGTTGCCATCTCGTCGGCGGACGAATACGCTGTAGCGATCTCGGGTTTGATCAAGCGGATCCCGGGGGCCGTGCTCCACTTCAGCGGTTGCAGTAACTCCGGGCGTCAAGACCATTTCTTCCGCCAGCTTCCTGGCGACCTCGATGTCGATGAGGTGGGCTTGGTCGCGGCCGGCAACCCATCTGTGGCGGACTGGGCAGCCTCAATCTCGGTCGTTCGTGTCGATGCTGAGCCAGGCCACGAAGTCAGTGTCTCTCTGCCCGCCGGCCCTGGGCCGGTGACTATACCGTACGAAAACGGTGTCGATCCGGCTACGATTAGCGTAACAGCTAGCACCAGGTGGCGGCTGGTAAAAAACCCGTCGGATACCAGCGATTGGTACATGGAGTACCGCGGGCTGCGCGGGAATGCGCAGATGGACGTATCATGGCGCGCATCATTCGACCGAAATTCTGGGTCTGGCTATATGCAGACCCAGGCCATGGTTCGCCGTGCAGAACCAGTGTACAGCGCCCAACTCGATGACGGTGGCGTCTTCACAGACCAAACCGATGAGGCTCAGAACCCGACCATAGACGACGTCGAGCTGTTGCCCGCGACCATCACGATCGGCGATGCCACCTACTTCGGCGGCGACCCGGCCGTTGAGATGCCCGCGATCGTCAAGGTCCTAATCAGCCAGTCTGGCATCGGGGCTTACACAGTCGCATGGGAGACATTCAACGGAGCTACGTGGGTCGCGGCCACCGGAGTCGTTGACGGCACGCTCGGGTTCAAGGCCGCGACAGGAGAGTACGACGTATACCATGTCCCGCAGGTGGGGGACACGGCCACCACGGTCAACGGTGCGAATGGCTACTACCTGCGAGCGCGCGTGACCGCTACGGGCATGTCGCAGCAACCGCTAGGGACTCAAGTCTTCACATACACGTCATATGAGGTGATCGGGTCAACTGTTACGCCATCGGAGAACACGTCAGGCTCGCGGCGTAACGCGAGTGGCACCGGTCCCGATGTGGTGGATAGGTTCGATCGTGTGAACGCTGCGATGCAAAACGGCGTTACGTCCGCCGCCCAGGCAGTGCGCGTCTTTTCGCTCAACCAGGAATGCAGGGTGCTCCCATGAAAGCCAAAGATCAGATGCACGCGGCGCTTGCGGCCGAGGGGTTGTGCTGGACCAGGCCGACAGCCGACCAGAATGGCGCCGAGCAGATGGTTCTCGTGGACGCTAGCCACCCAGCCGCGGATCCAGATGCTCGCAATACGATCTCTCTGACGACCTACGCCGTGGTGGTGCACGTGAAGGGTGTCTCATGCGAGGCCCTGGCCGCAGCGCTCCGTGAGGCCAAGGTCGACAAAGACGACGCCGCGCTGATGGCCATCCTCGAGAGTTGAGGGGTGTTTTTTGTCGGGAGCGCTATCGCACCGGGTCATTGTCTGATATACGTGCAGCCACATAGTGCCCAGCTGCGGTAACAGCATGGGCAGTCAGGAGCATCATTGTGACACAAGCTACTCCCAACGACGGCAATACTAGCACGCGCGCGACCCACAGTGCGCTACTCGCAACACTGACCCTTGTGTGGTCGCTTACGTGTCTGGGCTGCATGCCGCTGGTCGTGGTTGATACGGGGGATTGGGGCGGGGATGGTGACGGCGAGGGCGCGACCGAGACCGAGCTCGAGACGGCCGAGCCCTCGAGGCCTGACATGGGCGGCTGTGAGCGCCTGGACATCGCGGAGATCGAGTGCAGCGAACAGGGGTGCTCGGGCCGCTGGGTTGGCACGGAGTCGTGGTCCCCTGCCATGTCGGCGGACATCATAGGCACACTGCCAGAGTACGACCTGGCCACCGTGTGGGCCTGCGAGCCTGATCCTGATGTTGACGTGTGCGTCATCATCGACGGCGTGGACCACGTCGCCTGCCTGCGCATGTTCGATGGCTGGGGCGTAAGCGTGGCGCCCGTGTGTTCTGGGCTTGACGGCCTTGACGTCGGGTGCGGCATGGTGGCTGGCACGCACTAGACCTTGAAATTGCTGGTGACCTTGAGCCCAATGAAAGCGGCGGCCAGGTTGCCTGAGGCGTTGCCTAGCCGCGCGGTGAATGTGAAGTCTGCCTCTGTTACGATTGCATCGTCAGATGGCCCCCAGTCTAACTCAAACGCCGCAGTGTACCCCCTGGCGGCTAGATCGGCGTTCACAGTTGTGTTCAGGACTGTGCCGTTACCCACGCCGCTCGTATAGGTGATTTTTGAGATGATAGCGATGTCTGCAACCGAGTTCTCGTACCTGAACGTTAGCGTAACCCAGACGCGCTCATTGACCGCAATGCGCCTGGTGACCACGGCTCCGGTGTCGAGTTCACCGGCACTGACGGCGAACGTCGGGTCATACCCTCGTTTCTGGTCGCTGAACGTGTGAACCCCGAGCGTGTCTCGCACGGACCAAAAGGTGCCATTGTTCCTGAACGCGCCCGCCACAGTCGGGAGCGTCGTGCCTGAATCGGTGAACCGCGCCTCCCCAGTCAGGGCCAGATCGCCTAGAACCGTCGCGTCTCCGAGGATGATCGCAGCCAGCGCGCATAGGTTCAGGAAACACGGCGCGGGGATCACTGACGCCGGGGTGCTGACGCTGGTGAGCTCCCCGGCGTCAGTGACGAGGATCCATATGTTGACGTAGCCCACGGTCGGAGTGGGCGCGCCGGCCCCGTTGCCGACCTCTTGCAGCTCGTAGTTGCCCTCCTCATCGAGGTTGAGGTAGGTGTCCTTGTTCGCGGTGAGCGTCTCGGGCGAGCCCGGGGGCCCCTTGATCTCGAGCACGACGCCGCCGTCTCCAGTAGCGTCGACCACGACGCGGGTTGGCGTCAGCGTGACGTTGAGCGTGGCAGCACCGATGTTCCACGTCCCCTGGCTCACGATGCACGTGGCGAAAAGTCCCTCGTCGGCGAACACCGAGCGGTTGACCAGCGAGCGGATCCAGCGACCGTACCGGCTGTACGGGTAGTTTAGGGAGTTGGCGTTGAGGGCAGTTGCGGGGTCGAACCCGTCATCCTCCATTGGGGAGGGAACGGTGAAGGGCCCGCCGTCCTCACCCCACGTCGCTACGTTCTGCGAGCCGTCGCCGTCGACGGGGATGTCTGTGGGTGCTGTGATTTCGAATCCCATGCACCGTGTCTACCACGCGCGCGCAAAAAAGGGACCCCGGGTCATGGGACACCCAGGGCCCCTAGCGACGCCGACCGATCACGGTCGTTTCCTCAGGCTCTTACGAAAGCCGCGCCGCGTGGCTACCGGCTCGGACCGTAGCACACCCACCCGAGCGCTGACGCCGCCGCCCAGCGTGGTAGACTCCCGCCCATGACCGCCCCGATCCTCGTGCGCACCGAAGCCCTACCCTTTGCCGGGGACACGTGGGCAGCCGACGGGAGCCAGGAGGCGCCGACCGCTGGCCTCGAGCTGCTGTGCACCGCCTCGCCCGTGCTCTGGAAGATCACCGGGTACACAGGCACCGGCCCAACGGCGGAGCCGGTCACGGACGCGCTCACGACCATCGACGCGCGCCTGGTCATGCGAGACCCGAACCCCGATGCAGTGCTCGAGACCGCGACCACAACCAGGCTGACCGACGGAGGCGCGCCCGAGCGGCCCCTCGGAACCGGCCTGCGAGACCGCGACATCGCTCCGGGGCAGCGCTTCTTTTGCGGGCTGGTCTCGGTCACCCACACGGGGCCAGCGTCCGCGGTGCGGATCGTGATCACCAGCGGCGCGAAGCTGGTCGTCTAGGCTAGCCCGGCGAGGACGTGCGGCCCGTCGAGCAAGCTCGTGTCGAGCACGAACGTGTCCGCCTTGGCTACCGGGCTATAGATCAAGCACAGCGTGGTCCCGCGAGGACGGACGAATTCCAGCGCGTTCAGATACAGCTCCGCTTCATCGGCCGTCGTGGAGTAGAACACCACGCAGTAGACCAGCGGTGTCGTGTGCGATATCTCGACGGTCTGAGCCCCATCGACCAGTGCTTCGGCGAGGTCGATCGTCGCCTGCGGCTCGCGGCGGCCGAACGCGCCTCCGTCGATCGCCAGGACCGGCGCTTTGTAGCGGGCGTCAGACCAGCCATCGGGGCGAGGCCAGGAGAGCTCGGCACCCTTGGCCGTGAGAAAGATCCCCTCGGTGCCAGCGATCCCACGCGTCCGCCATCGAAGCATGAACTGCGACTCGAGCAGGTCGTCGAACATCCCGGTCACGACATCGCGCCACACGAGCCCCTCGGGGTCCATGACCAGGGGCGGCCTGAATGTCTGTTCCCACAGGGCCTTGGTGTCGATCGTGATCGAGCCATAGACGGGGTCGGGGTAGGGCATGGCTCAAGCTCCGATCACGTCGACATCCACGAGCGCGATCGTGGCCTGCTCGCGGTCTGGGATGATCAATGTGCCGTTGACGGTCGGCGGGTCGACGAACCCCACGAGGACGACGGCGTCGGCGATGCCGGGGATCCCAGCGGAGCCAACGACGGTTTGCAGTTGGAAACTCACAACGTCCTGGCCGGCGACGTAGAGAGCAGCGGCCGCGACGATCGCCTCCTTGATCGTCGTCTCGCGAGCTACAGACGCCCCCGACGACGCGTCCGCGGGGTAGCCCTCTCCCTGGCTGATCGTGACCTCCACGTGGACCTGGACAGGGACGGGGCGCGAGAACTTGTTGGTGACCGAGCCGCCGACATAGCTCGCATCCGTGAGCGCGACGGAGACATTGCCGACCGTGGTCACCGACTTCGCGCGGGCACCCTGGATCGCGGTGGCGATCTCGACGTCATCCCCGCCGACCGCGATGATCTCGATCCACCTCTTGAGGCCCCAGAACGCGTCAGCCGAATCATACGGCCACTCGATCATGGTGGCAGCGGTGACGCCCGTGACCTTTAGGACGGCTGCCACGACGTTGTCCGACGTGCTCGCGCGGAACCGGGCCCGGTACTCGGCGTCAGTCTCGATGTCGCGCCCGACAACGGCCGGTGCTGCGTTCGTGTTGGTCACCCACCCGCTGACCGGGGTGGTGATCGCCCACGTCGACGAGACGATCGCGGTCTTGGGCCCGGTCTCCGAGAACGTGTACTCACCGTCAATGAAGCCGCCACCAGGGATCACCACTGGCGCGTCGAGCGACCAGGGCAGCGTCTCGCCGTCGATCACGAGCTTCGACCCCGCCGGCACGTTGACCGCCGGCCCCGCGGCCGCGCCCATGCTGATCGTGATCGTCGAGGCCGTGGCCAGCAGCTTGGGGCCGATCTTCGGGGTCAACTGCAGCTCGAGGGAGCTGCCGCTGGCCACGCCACCGGTCCCAGGTGCGCCGTCCACCCAACCCGCGTTATATACGCCGAGCTGATCGTCATACGCCGCCTTCAAGATGACAGCGAACGAGCGCCCCTGGTCGGCAGCTGCGCCGTTCTCAACGTCGACGTTCTCCGTGGTTGCCGCTGTGTAGGCGGTCTGCCACGAGGCGAACAGGCCGTCGTAGGTCGCGGGCACAAACCCGAGGGTCTCGTCATATCCAAAATCCGTGCTCATAACGTCACCGCGATCGGGTCATCGTAGATCGTCCGAGCCTCGACCTTGATCGAGAGCCTCGGCCCTGGCTCGACATCGAAATCCACGGATACATCTGGCTCACCTGTGATCTCCGCGACGCCCTCGACATCGAGCACAGCCTCTCGCACCATCGCCGACCGCTCAGCGTCACTCGTGTCCGGCTGCATGAGCCGCCTATGGTCGAGGCCGTCCTTGGTGTCGAGGGCGTTGCCGCCGAGCGGCGTAGCAAGCTTCATCCACACGCGCACCCGCACGGCCTCGGACCCGGTCACGTACACCAACGGGTGCACGAGCGCGGGCGGATCCGCGTCCGTGTCGATGTCCCACACTGCGCCGGACATCAGAACACCTCCGGGATCGTCTGGAGGGCGTCGAGCTTGAGCCGCGAGGACCCTCCCCCATACGTGTCGAGTTCGAGGTCTGCCTGGTCGATCCGGTACTGTGTGCCCACGTCCACCCCTTGAATCTCGACTTGCCTGCCCGGTCGAGCCAGCGGGTTCGCCCATGTGACCGCCGCCATCTCCTGGGCTTGCAGCCGCTCCACTGGCCCCTGGAGGGTTCCGTCCGCGTCGGACAACATGAGCACCGGGAAGCCTGGGATCACGCTGCTCGAGTCGAGCAAGAGGAACTCTCCGCTCTGGATCGACCAGCGCAGGTCGACCGCGGACAGGAACGACCGGAGATGATCGACGGCCGGGCCGCTGCACGTGTAGCTCCCAGAGATGAGCAAATCCGCCGCCGTCCCACCGCCTGCGATCGTCGACGTCGCCAGCGTGTTCTCCAGCCGAGCTCGGTCCACGGTCAGCCCGATCGCGTTGATCAGGTCCACGACGATGTCCACGACGTTCGTCCCCGCGCTGTATGACTTGCTGCGAAAGCTCACGAGCCCGCCCCCGCTCACCTGCACGACCGACGCCGCGCCAAGCGTGTGGCCGCCGTCCTCGGCGCGGATCGTCGTGACCATGTCGAGGCCGTCCGGCTTGGTCGTGATGCTGTTCGAGCTGCCCACGAAACCCAGGGACAGGGGCGGGATGATCGCCGCTGCGCCGGGCACGTGGTAGCCCCAGTCGAGCTCGACCGAGGCCAGGCCGGCGTTGTCTGTCGTGATCTCGATCGGCGCAGCACTGGCCCCAGCCAGGAGTAACTGTGCCCGCTCCTTCGGCGTCCAGTCGATCCGCTTGCGCACTGTGCCCGAGATCAGATCCGCTGTCTCCGGCGCGAGGTTGAATAGCCGGATCTCGATCGTGTTCGGCGTGGGCTCGAGGGTCCACGTGCCACTGGCTTGAATCCTGATCCGCTCGGCCGTGATTGGGTTGCCAGAGTCAAACGTGCCGGTGCCGTTGGTCACGCGGCACCGTGCGAACAGGCGCGGCTGGGTCACGAGATCACCCCTGCCGCCAGTTTCTCAGCGGCCGTGACATACATGAGGCGGACAGCACCGTCCGAGTCGAGGTCGTTGCGGCCGGGGTCTTGCTGGCGGTTGCTCGTGTCCCGGCAGACCAGCGCGCCGTCGGGTAGACGCGGGTCGCTGATCGACCGTAGTAGGTCGGCGTTGTGCCTGAGCGCGCGCCCTTGGATGGGCAGGGGCTCGCGCTCGGCATCGTACAGCGAAGCAACCCAGATCTGTTCGGTGTCCAGCCAGAACACTTCGATCTGATAGTCGACACCGTCGAGTTTCTGCTCGGTGGATCGACCGGTCTTGCCGTCGACGTCGAGATTCAAGATGATCACGACAGCCCCCCGACAACGGCCGCGGTGGTGCCAGCGTCCGCCGTGGTCGCGCTCTGCCGGCCCCCCTCGCTCACACCGCCGACCGCATCAGCGAGAGATGGGTCGACGTTGGGCAGGGCCGAGGTGAACAGTGTCTCGGCGCGCTCCGACTCGCCGAGCGTGATCGTGGCTGCCCAGGTCCCGTCCTTGCCGGGCTCGAGGGTGTCGTCGATCTCGTCGATCACCCAGACCGTGCGCCCCGCTGGCGTGCGCCGGAACTCGCGGCCGTCGAACACGTCGAGCTCCTCGCCGGTGTCCTGGAGTCGTAGCAGCCGCTCGCGCGTCCTGATCGAGTGGAAGAGTTCCCAAATGAGGGGGGGCAGCGCGAGCGCGTAGGGGTTCGCGTCGGTGATCAGGACCTCCATCACGATCTGCTGCGCGAGCCGCTGGCGGTGTCGGGTGATCGGGGCGCCGCTCTCCAAGCGCGTGGTGGTCCGATCGAACCGGACCGGCGAGGAGATCGAGGTGATGACATCGATCTGCACGTCACCGATCCGACCGGGGCTGCCGAGGGAGCCGAGGGGCAGGAGTGGCATCAGACGCCCATCGCTTTCGTGGTGGCGATCGCGGATTTGGCGGCGTCCCACGCGATCTGCCCCGCCGTGAGGCCCGCTGTCCCGCCGTCGCCGTTCGGCGGGACGATGGCCGCCGCTGCTGAAACCGCCGCGGTCCACCCAGCATCGATGGCCGCGAGCAACGCCTGCGCCTTGGCCAGTGCCTCGGCGGCAGGGGCCCCAGCGTTGACCGTCGAGCCGTCGAGCGTGATCGTGCCGGTCGTGGTCGCCGTGATGTCGCCTGTTTTGGTCAGCGTCAGAGTCGCGTTCTCCGTGGTGATCGTGACCTCGCCGTCCAAGCCGGCCACCTTGATCGCGTGACCCGCCGGGCCGACCAGATAGAAGTCATCACCCCAATCCTCGGGCGCCGACGCCGGCGCGGTGATCGAGGCCGGCAAAAGCATGGCATCGTTCAGGTTGTGGTGTCGCCCGTCGAAGATGAAGCTCTGCCCAGGGTCGCGGTTCTTGCGCCACGCCTGCGCGCCACGGTCCGCACACAGGCCCAGGACCTCGTCGCCCACGCGGACCGGTATGAGCAGGCCGAACCCGCCGCCGCCGATGGTCAGAACTGGGGCGTTGTCCACGGGCCCGTCTCCGACCTG
>Ga0255049_10000362_pt1 | contig 28141 bp, 29 predicted proteins | sample JV7_2_3_MG_FD_183615 | JGI IMG/M metagenome (GOLD analysis project Ga0255049, IMG submission 183615) | Seawater microbial communities from Jervis Inlet, British Columbia, Canada - JV7_2_3 | ecosystem: Environmental > Aquatic > Marine > Inlet | place: Canada: British Columbia | collected 2016-10-06 | reverse complement strand
GAGTACTGGCCGGACGAACGAAGGTTGGGCCGTCTGCATGCATTAGGTTACGACGCTTATCAGCTTATTGCCGGGCTATCAGTCTCTCGGACTGGGTCTATGCAGGAGATTGACGGCGCCACAGGAAAGCTTTACCTCGACGAACGCAATCGAGTTCGCCGGCGACTTGCCTGGGCACAGTTTCAGAGCGGTGAGCCAGTCGCGATGCCAGATCTGGATGATCTCGGCGGACCCATTCGGGACATCAGCGACGAAGCCGAGTTACTCCTGCCGGAGGCTGCAGACGACGAATCGTGGTTCGAAAATACACGCGAGTTGTAGGCGCCAACGCCGAGATTTTTGCGTACCAATACCTGACACAACAAGGCTTGATTCCCGTCAAGCGTAATTTTAGATGCCGTCTCGGTGAGCTTGACCTGATCATGAAGGACGGGCGGTGCCTTGTTGTGGTTGAAGTACGATATCGGGGCAGCAAGTCGCTCGTTTCAGCCGGGCTAACCGTCGACAATCGCAAGCAGCAAAAAATCATTCGCACCGCCGCCATGTTTCTAGCGTGGAATGACCGCTTCGCCAATCACCCGATTCGCTTTGACGTCATCGGCATCGATATCGATGCGCAAGGCGATCAGACCATCGAATGGATCAAGGATGCGTTCCGCCCTACAAATTCAAGGCTATAGCACAGCCTTGCAGACGCGGACCTCTATCATCGAAATGGCTCGCTACGCTGCGCTTTATTTCCGATGATAGAGGTCCCCGCCCGCAGGCTCTACGATAACCGTAGTCCCGCTTGCAGCGGCCCGACGATTAGGGCTTGTTCATAGGAAGTAAAGCGCAGCGTAGCGAGCCATGACTATGAACAAGCCCTAATTGCCGGGCTCTGCTGAGAGTATGGTTACTTGACGACGGTCAAATGCGGACGCGACCGCGTCTCATCAACATCAACGTCGGACTGTGCGGTTTGTTGCGACAAGGCATCGGCATCATGCGAGAAGATCATGCCCTGCCCGGTTTCCCGCGCATAAATACCTAGCACGGATCGTATCGGCACCCAAACATCGGATGGCACGCCCGAGAACCGGGCCCTGAAACTGACAGCATCACTGGTAAGTTTGAGATTATGTGCAGCCGTCTCGCTGATGTTCAGAATAATCTTGCCGTCCTTCACGTGCTCACGAGGCACGCTTACACCATCAACGTCTGCATCAACAACGATGTGCGGCGTATGTCCATTATCGCTCATCCATTCATGCATGGCGCGAATCAGGTAGGATCTTTTAGAGCGGCTTGGTTTATTCAATTTCTTCGTAGCCTAGTCATTTTTCTCCCAGCCCCCAGCTTATCATTGTTTGCCGTGACATGGCCGTTGATGACATAAGCCAGCAGTCTCAACAGTTGCCTACAGCCGCATTTCTTGTTCGAGTTCGGTCAAGCTATCCTGAAACGAACGGCGCGCAAACACACGATTCATGTAGGCCTCGATGGCTTCGGCCTGGTTACCAAGTTCAATTCCATAAACCGGCAAACGCCAAAGTATCGGTGCAATACTCGCATCGACCAACGAAAAATCATCACTCAAAAAATACGTACGCGCACCGAAAAGCTCGATGCTTTGCAAGATGCTTTCTCGCAACAGCTTGCGGGACTTACTGCTTAATTTGCCGTCGCCATTCGTCTCTGCTTCCTCAGCCAGTGAATACCAGTCTGATTCGATGCGAAAAAGCGCCAACCGAAACTGCGCGCGCATAACCGGATCGACGGGCATTAACGGCGGATGCGGAAAGCGTTCATCAAGATATTCGATGATGACGCGCGAATCGTAAAGCGTCAGATCCCGATCCACGAGTGTCGGTACCGTGTGATATGGATTGAGATCCATCAGGTCTTCCGGCAACTCCGAACCCTGAACGTTGGAAATTTCAATATTGATGTTCTTTTCCGCCAACACCAGTCGAGTTCTGTGACTGTGAATATTGGTTGGTCTGGAAAATAACGTCATTACAGAGCGTCTATTGGCGATAACTGCCATCATGGGAATCCTCGAATATCTTGTTAGGGACACCGATCAGTCGGATCGGCGTACATCTTTCCAAATTTCTTTCTTGAGCATTATTGCGATGATCAAGAACACGAACAGGTACGCAATGACCCAGCCACCAATCTTGCGACGCTCGCCACGTATCGGCTCGGCAATGTACGCAAGAAAATTGACCGTGTCTCGAACGAATTCGTCGTATTCCTTTTCATTCATAAGACCCGCAGTGATTTGCTCGAAATGCTCAAAGTGGTAAGTGGTAGTGGTGTTGCCGGATTCATCGGTCTCGGTTTGCTCCGAGAAAATTGCTTTCTGGTAGCCCTGCAATTCCCAAAGTACGTGCGGCATACTCGCGCCGGGCATGACTATGTTGTCGACACCAGTTGGGCTTTCAGCATCGACGTAAAAACTCTTGAGGAAGTTGTAGACGTAATCCGCGCCATTTGCACGGGCCACCAATGACATGTCGGGCGGCGGAGTGCCGAACCAACGCTCGGCATCCGCGACCGGCATCGCAGCGTGCATCGTATCAAAACTTTTTTCGGCATTGAACATCAAATTATTTACCAGCTGTTCCTCGGACAGCTCGAGATGTTTGCCGATCGTGTTGAACCGCACGTATTGTGCTGAGTGACAACCTGAACAGTAATTCATGAAGTTTCGGGCACCACGTTGCAACGATGGAATATCACCGGGATCGATATTGGCTTTCTTGAGCTCGACGTCGTCGCCCGCAGCGAATCCCAACGTAGTGATGAGGCATGCAAAAAATGCAATGCATCCCGCAAACTTGAGTGGCTTATCCATTGTAGATAACCCTTTCAGGTACGGGCTTTGTCTTGTCAACGGTCGTGTAGTACGGCATCAACAAGAAAAACGCGAAATAAATAGCGGTGCAAAAGCGCGTAGCCAGAACGTAGGGACCATCGGCCGGCATCGTTCCGAGCCAGCCCAACATGACGAAACTGATTGTGAAACACGTCAATGTCGATTTATAAATCCAGCCACGATAGCGAATTGACTTCACCCTGGAGCGGTCGAGCCAGGGCAGGAATACTGGCAAAAGTACCGCACCGCCCATCATCGCCGCGCCCCATAATTTGTCGGGTACTGCGCGCAAAATTGCGTAGAAAGGTGTGAAATACCAGACAGGCGCAATGTGTTCGGGTGTCGCCAGCACATTAGCCGGTTCGAAATTGGCATGTTCGAGGAAGTAGCCGCCCATCTCGGGCGCAAAAAATACAACGCACGAAAAGATAATCAGGAAGATGACAATCGCAACCAGATCCTTGCTGGTGTGGTACGGGTGGAACGCGACGCCATCGAGCGGCACGCCATCCGCACCCTTGTAGTTCTTGATTTCGACACCGTCTGGGTTATTCGAACCTACCTCGTGCAGCGCTACGATATGCACAAAGACCAGCGCAACCAAGGCGAGCGGCAATGCGATTACATGCAATGCGAAGAAACGATTAAGCGTGATATCGGAAATCGAATAGTCGCCGCGGATGATTTCGACCAGCGCTTCACCGACGCCGGGAATCGCGCCGAACAGTGAAATAATTACCTGGGCTCCCCAGTACGACATCTGTCCCCACGGAAGCAAGTAACCGGCGAATGCTTCGGCCATTAGCACAAAGAAGATCAACATGCCGATAATCCAGATCAATTCACGCGGCTTCTTGTAAGAGCCATACAACATCGCACGGAACATGTGCAGATAAACAACGATGAAAAAGAACGATGCACCGGTCGAGTGCATGTAACGAATTAACCAGCCCCATTCGACATCGCGCATGATGTATTCGACCGACGCAAATGCCTCGACGGCGGCGGGCTTGTAATTCATTGTCAGGAAAATGCCTGACACCAACTGAATGACAAGCACGACCATTGCAAGCACGCCAAACACGTACCAGAAATTGAAGTTTTTCGAGGCGTAGTACTCAGTAATGTGATACTTCATCGTTTCCGTCCACGGGAAACGATCGTCGATCCATTTCATGACTGCGCTCTGCTGCTTGCCGATTTCGGCTTCAACTCTTGCCATTACGCTGCTCCCGAATCCAGGCCGATCAGGAGCAGATTGTCCCGGACAAACCGGTGCGGTGGCACTTGAAGATTCAGTGGTGCAGGAACACCTTTATAGACGCGTCCCGCGAGATCGAATTTCGAACCATGACATGGGCAAAAGAATCCGCCGTTCCAGTTGTCACTGGGGCGAACTTCAAAATCTTCGAGCGGCGCACACCCAAGATGTGTGCACGAACCGACGACGACCAGGAACTCGGGATTGACAGATCGGGTGTCATTGGCTGCGTAGTCCGGTTGTTGTTCGACAATCTCCGATTTCGGATCTCTGAGTTGATCCAGATTCGCCGACAGGCGACTAAGCATTTCTTCGGTGCGCCGTAATATGAAAACGAGTTTGCCGCGCCACATGACCCGCACCATCTCTCCCGGCTGCATCGATCCGATCGATACTTCCACCGGCGCGCCGAGCGCTTGCGCCCGAGCGCTCGGTTTAAGAGAAGCCAGGAACGGAATCGTAGCGAGACCTGCGCCGGCAACGCCGGTCACAACTGTCGCTACGGTAAGAAAATGACGTCGGCTTCGATCGATGTGATCAACGTCGTCTTCGCTCATCAGGCACTCCCATTCGCCCGGCTGAAAAGGGGTTGATTGTTTACCTCTTTTTCAGCGCTTTTTTGTTTGATGTCGTTACTGGTAGATTTGCAGCTATCACGAATAGTCGTCAGGATGACGATTAGCCGAGACTCGATGCGAAACTGAGGGCGCATTATACACGGGCCTTGTCGATTTTGGCTAGGTGGGTAACCAAAACGAATTGATTTTCAAAGGAATTATTGTTGGCGGGACTGAAATCGGCACTGTTGTTTATTCTGCAATCGATCGTCGTGGGATTGGCGGTCGCGTTTCTCGTCGTGTTAATTCGACCCGACCTTCTGCCCGGATTCGGCGAAAACGGCAGTCCGGTGGCGGCCAGCTATGCTGACGCCGTGGACATTAGTGCTCCCGCCGTGGCCTACGTCTACACAAAACGGCTTGTCGAATACAGTTCGCCGGCCGATGAACAACCGAGGTTTCGAATTGAGTCCAGTGCGGGCTCCGCTGTCGTCATCGATTCCGAGGGGTATCTCGTTACGAATTATCACGTGGTCGACGCGGTGGCTGAAATCAGCGTCCAGTTCAGCGATGGACGGATAACAGAACCGCGAGTCGTCGGTGTTGACGCCGAAACCGACCTGGCCCTGCTCAAAGTGGACATGGGCGAGATTCCGGCCATTCGGCTTGGCAACTCAGGTCAGCTTCGTATTGGCGACGTGGTCCTGACGATTGGCAATCCGTATGGGCTCGGTAAGTCGGTCACCCAGGGCATAGTCAGTGCTACCGGGCGCGGGGACATCAATCTGAATACGTTTGAGAACTATATCCAGACCGATGCCGCTATCAATGCCGGCAACTCGGGCGGCGCCCTCATCAACGTTCGCGGCGAACTAATCGGCATAAACACTGCCGTCCTGAAGCAGGATCCGGGCACCGAGGGCATCGGCTTCGCAATCCCGGTTGACCTCGTTCGCGGTGTCGTCGCGGAGCTAAAGGAACACGGTCGGGTCATTCGTGGCTGGATGGGCTTTGTACCCGATGATTTGACATCCGTCGAGCGAACCTCGATGGGGATCGAGGGCAATATTGGCATTCTTTTGGACGGAGTTTATGAAAACAGTCCGGCCGAAGCAGCCGGCCTTGTCCGCGGTGACGTAATTCTGGCAATCAACGGTGATCCGATATTTACACAGCGCCAGGCACGACTAATGGTTGCTGGAACGAGTCCCGGTGATGCCGTCGATATCGTGGGCCTGCGTCAAAGCGACCAATTCGAGGCGACAATTATTGTGGGCGAGCGACCGCCCGAGCTTTAGCCGATTAAGGGTCTGGCCCTTACTTGGGCACTCTGCGGATGGACGCGCCGAGCTGGCGCAGCTTCTCCTCGATGCGCTCATAGCCGCGGTCAACGTGGTAAATACGGTCCACCAGTGTCTGGCCCTCAGCAGCGAGGCCGGCGAGTACGAGGCTGGCTGACGCCCGGAGGTCGGTGGCCATGACTGGCGCCGCCGTGAGCCGGTCGACGCCTGTGCAGATTGCCGTGTTGCCTTCGAGCTGAATCTTCGCGCCCATGCGCTGAAGCTCCAGTACGTGCTGAAACCGATTTTCAAACACAGTCTCAGTAACCGTTCCGATGCCTTCGGCCACCGCATTCATCGCACAGAATTGAGCCTGCATGTCCGTCGGAAATGCCGGGTACGGTGCGGTCCGAATATCGACGGACTTCGGCCGCTGCCCATGCATATCGAGTTCGATCCAGTCGGCACCGACCGTGATTTCAGCACCTGCTTCGCCTAATTTGATCAACACTGCTTCCAGCGTCTCGGGCGCCGTGTCCTCGATGCGAATTCGCCCACCTGTCATCGCCGCGCCGACGAGGTAGGTGCCACTCTCGATCCGGTCTGGCAACACATAATATTCAGTTCCACCGAGCGCTTCCACGCCCTGCACCGTTATCGTGCCCGTGCCTGCCCCCTCAATATTAGCTCCCATGCCAATCAGAAAGTTTGCGAGATCGGTGACTTCGGGTTCGCGCGCCGCATTCTCGAGAACTGTTTCCCCATCTGCAAGCACCGCTGCCATAAGCAGATTTTCAGTACCGGTTACCGTGACGATATCGAACACAATGTGCGCGCCCTTGAGCCGCTTGGCGCGCGCCTTGATGAAACCGTTCTCGACCGATACATCGGCGCCCATTGCCTGCAGACCAGCGACGTGAAGATTGACCGGTCGCGCGCCGATTGCGCAGCCTCCCGGAAGGGATACATCAGCCTGACCGAACCTCGCCACCAGCGGACCCAGCACTAGGATCGACGCTCGCATGGTCTTGACGAGCTCGTACGGTGCTTCCAGATTATCGACTTGGCTCGCGTCAACTTCGACGCCGAGCCGATCATCGACAGTGACTTGCACACCCATTGTCTGTAACAGAGCGATGGTTGTCGTCACGTCCCTGAGATGCGGGACATTACAGACTTTGACGGGCTCACTGGCCAGCAATGTGCCAGCCAGAATGGGTAGCGCCGCGTTCTTGGCGCCGGATATCGAAATTTTGCCAGCCAGGCTGGCACCTCCATCGATTAAAAGCTTGTCCAATTCCCGTCAGCCTGCTTGTCGTTGCCATTCGTCCGGCGTGTACGCCCGGATCGACAGCGCATGAATCTCGTTGCCAACCAATGATCCCAATGCCTGATAGACGAGCTGATGCCGGGCTAGCGGGCGCAGGCCCGCGAATTCCGAAGCAACGATCACGGCCTCAAAATGCGTATTGTCATCGCTGACCACCGTGACAACAGCGTCTTCAAATCCTGCTTCAATCAACGGGGTAATATCGGAGGGGTTCATCGCGGCAAATCTTCATCTCATTCCCGGGGCGCGAAGTGTACCGATAATATGCCGGTCTTCCCAACGCCCAGCTATGATTGTGTATGATATCCGGCCCGAGTCGGTTTTGGCCGGTCGAACTTATGCTTGGCAATATCCTACAAGTGATTGCCGGCCTCGTGCTCCTGATCTGGGGCGCGGACCGGTTTGTACACGGCGCAGCGGCCGCGGCCCGAAACTTGGGGGTAGCGCCACTGTTGATCGGCCTGACCGTGGTTGCGTTTGCGACATCGGCTCCCGAGATACTCGTGTCGATAATCGCCTCGCTGCGGGGCCAGCCTGGACTGGCAATTGGGAACGCCATTGGCTCGAATATAGTCAATGTTGGGCTCGTACTCGGCTGCGTTGCAATCATCCGGCCGATTGAGCTGCGCTCGGCGACGTTACGCCGGGAGATGCCAGCACTGCTTGCCGTAACGTTGTTGACCGTATCTCTGTTTCTTGACTCCAATTTGAGCCGTATCGACGGTTTCGTCATGCTGACCGGTCTTGTAATCGTCATGATTTGGCTCGCCCGTCTCGGTATGCGCTCTTCGCCGAGTGATCCGATTCAATTGGATTACGAAGCCGAGATTCCCAAGAACGTTAAGATGCCGCACGCGATTTCCTGGTTATTGTTCGGACTTGTAACGTTGCTCATCGGTGCGCATTTACTCGTGGCCGGATCGATTGCCATCGCGATTTATTTTGCGGTGAGCGAAGTGGTCATCGGTATCTTGCTGGTCGCCATCGGAACGAGCCTGCCGGAACTCGCCGTGTCACTCGTTAGCGCGTTGAAAGGTGAGTACGGGCTTGCCATCGGCAACATTGTCGGCTCCAATATCTTCAATCTGCTTGGCGTAATCGGTGTGGCCGCCACGATTTCTCCCATCTCCTCGCTGGATCCATCGGTGCTTTCGCTGCACGTATTCGTCATGGTCGCATTCACGTTGGTGTTGTTCGCGATGACTTACGACTATGACGGCAAGAGCGAGCTGTCTCGGATAGAAGGCTGTGCCTTGCTTTTGGCTTTTATTGCATACGATTCCTACGTTGTCCTGCAAAACGTTAGAATGCACTAACGACTACGGCCTGGGGCCCACTCTTGGCGCAAGAACTGACAAATGATGAACTGCTCTCGCTCGCCGGCGAAGTCCTCGAAATTGAGGCTCGGGCCGTCGACGGCCTGCGCAGCCGACTCGACGATGCATTTGTCGCCGCTTGCCGCTTGTGCGTGGATACACAGGGACGCATCGTTGTCACCGGCATGGGCAAATCGGGTCACATCAGTGGCAAGATTGCTGCGACTCTGGCCAGCACCGGCACGCCCGCATTTTTCATGCATCCGGGCGAGGCGAGTCACGGCGACCTGGGAATGTTCACCGATCAGGACGTGTTGCTCGCGGTCTCGAATTCAGGCGAGACCGAGGAAATCATCACGATACTCCCGCGCGTCAAGCGCATGGGTGCGCCGCTAATTACTATGACTGGCAATCCAAGCTCGACGTTAGCCGAAGCTGCTGACGTACATCTTGACGTGAGCGTCGACGAGGAAGCCTGCCCGCTGAATCTGGCGCCAACGGCCAGCACAACGGCAACATTGGCAATGGGCGACGCCCTTGCCGTTGCCCTCCTGAAGATTCGCGGATTTACCGCAGAGGACTTTGCGCTCTCGCACCCGAGCGGCAGCTTGGGCAAGCGACTGATTCTCCGGGTTGCCGACGTCATGCGTACCGGTGATGCAATGCCCGCCGTTTTGCCGAACGTCAATCTCACGGATGGCCTCCTGGAAATGACGCAAAAAGGACTGGGAATGACTGCCGTCATCGACGATCAGGAACACGTTATCGGCATATTTACAGATGGCGATCTCCGTCGCGCGCTCGATGCTGGAGTCGATGTACACAAGACAACGATGAAAGAAATCATCCACACGAATTGCACGACGATTTCATCCGACGTGCTCGCCGCGGAGGCAGTACACGTGATGGAAGAAAACAAGATTACGGCGCTTCTGGTGACAGACGACGATCGCCGGCTGATTGGCGCACTCAATGTGCACGATCTATTTCGCGCGGGCATCATGTGACTTCACTCCCGGACAACAGCACGCTCGCAAGCATCCGCCTGGTCGCGTTTGACGTCGATGGTGTTTTTACGGACGGGCGTTTTTACCTGTCCAACGATGGCGTCGAGTCCAAAGCATTCAATACTCAGGATGGCTACGGCGTTCGCTGCTTACTTGACGCCGGTGTCGAAATTGCTGTCATCAGTGGACGACGCTCGGCCGCTGTGCAACAACGCATGGACGAACTCGGTGTTCGTCATGTCATTCAGGGGTGCGACGACAAGATAACTGCATTTGACGCACTAACGAAGGAACTCGGTATCAAGGACGCAGAGTGTATTTATGTCGGTGATGACGTGCCCGACCTGCCGTTGCTTGCCAAGGCCGGTATCTCGGTGGCCGTCGCCAACGCAATAGCCGAAGTTCGGGAACTCAGCGATTACACAACACATTCGAGTGGCGGCTTCGGTGCAGTGCGCGAAATATGTGACTTGTTGTTGCGCGCGCGCAGAGGGCATGATGCGTGAGCCCGCGTAGTATCATTGTTATCGTGCTATTGACGGCCGCCGCGCTCGCCAGCTGGTACCTGGCTCGACAAAACCAGGGCGCCGATGCCGCGGATGCCTCAACGGAATCGATTCATCGTGGCTACTATCTGAAATCAGCACGCATCCTGGGTACCGGCACCAACGGCCGGTTGTTGTACGAAATTCAGGCGAAGCACGCTGAGCAGCAAGACAATAATCGAATTTCGTTCATCGATGTTTTGATTAATTACACACCGGCCAGCGGTGTTCCGTGGATACTCAACGCCGATTCTGCTCTTGTACATCAGGGTGAGAGGCGTATTCGACTCATTGGTCACGTTCTAGCAGTCAGTCGTGAGGGTTTTTCCGGCCAGGACACCGAAATTCGTACGCAGTACCTGGAACTCGATCCCGAGAACTACATCGCTGAAACCGATCAACGCGTGCAAATCCGAATTGGTACGCGCAGCCTGACGGCGACCGGCATGCTAGCATCGTTGCAAGAAAATCGGCTCGAACTCAAATCCAACGTCAATGGGAAATTTGTGCCCTGATGACCCGTTATCTCACATTGTTGATGCTATGGCCGGGAATCGTGTTTGCTCAGGCCACGGACTTGCGGTTACCGATCTCGCTCGACGCCGATTCGACTTACTACGATGGCAAAAGCTCGATGCTCATGTTTCAGGGCCTGCGCCTGTCCCAGGGCCGGATTGGCGTGCAAGCCGACGAAGGTCGCGCCAGCAAGCTCGATTTCAAGGACAGCGTCTGGCACTTCGAGGGCAACGTCATTATCGACGTTCAGGACGGTCATATCGAATGCGATTCGGCGGACCTGAAGTTTTCCGATCACACATTGCGGCTTGCGTCGATCCAGGGCTCACCGGCAACGTTTGAATTAAGACGACCGGGCAGCGACGAGGTTACTTACGCCGAGGCAGGCCATCTTGAATATGATCTAAAGGACGGTGTGGTCGAGTTTTCCGAGGACGCGATTATTACAGAGGGTGGCAATCAGATTTCATCGAGCTTCCTGGTCTATAACATCCTAGAGCGGCGTATCAATGCGCAGTCATCCGGCAATGGTGACGAAAAGGTCAAAATCACTTACACACCTACCGACGTGGACGACCCACCTGAAAACGTGCAAGCCGGGGATGACAATCCATGAGCATTCTCAGTGTTCATGAAATCTCGAAGAGCTACAAACTCCGCAAAGTCGTCAAATCCCTATCTCTCGAAATAAAAAGTGGCGAAGTCGTCGGTCTGCTCGGCCCGAATGGTGCAGGCAAAACTACGGCCTTTTACATGATCGTTGGCCTTATCTCGGCTGACAACGGGACCATTCTGCTGGATGGCCAGGATCTGACGGGCCAGGCAATGCATCGCCGTGCCAAACTGGGTCTCGGCTACCTGCCGCAGGAAGCATCGATATTTCGCAAACTAACTGTTGAACAAAACGTTCTGGCGATTCTCGAGGTTCGCGAAGACCTCGACCAGGCAGGTCGCGAACAGGAACTCGAAATCCTGCTTGATGAACTGCATGTCGGGCACGTTCGCGCGAGTCTTGGCATCAGCCTTTCCGGAGGTGAAAGACGCCGCGTCGAAATCGCCCGGGCATTGGCCGCAAATCCCTTGTTTGTATTGCTTGACGAGCCGTTTGCCGGAGTCGATCCGATTTCGGTACTCGATATTCAGCGCATAATCAAACACTTGTGCGAGCGCGATATTGGTGTGCTGATTACTGACCATAATGTCCGTGAAACACTCGGAATTTGTGGCAGAGCCTATATACTGAGTGACGGCAGTCTGATCGCTTCGGGCTCGCCGGAAGAGATACTTGAGAATCAACACGTACGAGAGGTGTATCTCGGACAGGAGTTCAAACTCTAGGCATATTTAGTTACATGCTAAAACCGTCGCTGCAATTAAAACTCGGACAATCGCTGACGATGACACCGCAGTTGCAACAGGCCATTCGGCTGTTGCAACTTCCAGTGCTGGATCTCAATGCGCAAATCCAGGATGCCCTCGAAGAAAACATCATGCTCGAGATGGAGGATCTGCCTGACGTTCCGCAGACGAGCAATGAAACGACGGCGGAAATAGAAACCATTCGGGCTGAAGACAGCTGGCAAACCCGGTCGAGCCAACAGATCCAGGATGGCGGATGGAACGGTGAAGGCCGGCCGATTACCGAGATCGCGGATGAATCGGGCCAGACGTTGCACGAGCACCTTTTTTGGCAGCTCGAAATGGAAGACTTCACACCACGGCAAACCGTCATAGGTGAGGCCATCATTGACTCGATCAATGACGACGGTTATCTCACGATCGAACTCGATGAGGTCGCAGGTTATCTTGACGAAGAGACCGATGTATCCAGCGACGAATTGCAGGAAACACTGAAAAAAATTCAACGACTGGACCCGATCGGCGTCGCCGCACGCTCGATCCCGGAATGCCTCGTATTGCAATTACGTCAGCTCGACGTAACTACACCGGGGCTGCAACTCGCTATCGAGCTTGCCGAGAATAATCTCGACCTTGTCGCTAGTCGTGAGTACGCTGAGTTGCGGCGCAGCCTGCGCACCTCCGAGGAGGACTTGCACGACGCGTTGGCGCTTGTGAAGAGCTGCAATCCGAAGCCAGGTCTGGCCGTTAGTCCGGCTGCAACGGAATATGTCATTCCCGATGTTTTCGTACGCAAGGTCGACAATCGCTGGCAGGTTGAAATAAGTCCTACAGGCGTCCCTCGCCTGTCTGTAAATCAGCAATACGCTCGATTGCTCCGGGGCAGTGGAGATCACGACGTATTGCGCACGCAACTGCAAGAAGCACGTTGGCTGATTCGCAGCCTCGAGATACGCAATGAGACCCTGACGAAGGTAGCAACCAGCATCGTGTCGCGCCAGACTGATTTTCTTGAGCACGGTGATGAGGCAATGAAACCCATGGTGTTGCGGGACGTCGCCGAAGAAATCGGTATGCACGAATCGACAATCTCACGTGTAACGACAAATAAGTACATGCATACGCCGCGCGGCATGTTTGAGTTCAAATATTTTTTCTCGTCTCACCTGTCCTCCGCCAACGGCGAGGATCAATCGTCTACATCCGTCCGCGCAAAAATTCGCAAGATGATCGGCGCTGAAAACCCAGCCAAGCCGTTGAGCGATAGCAAAATAGCGCATCTGCTGGCTGAAGAGGGAATATCAGTTGCGAGACGGACAGTCGCGAAGTACCGTGAGGCCATGCAAATAGAATCGTCGAGTGAGCGGAGACAGCGCCCGACGTAGGCACGTAATTATCTGACACTAATAGAAGGAGGTCGACTGCATTTACTTTGAACCCGTCAAATCCATAAGCATGAGAGGCAATTATGCAACTAAATGTTTCAGGCCATCACATTGAAGTAACCGAGTCCCTGAGGGGTTATGTTCAGACACGAATTGAAAAGATTGAACGACATTTTGATCTCGTATCTGACGTACACTGTATTCTTACCGTCGAGAAACTTCGGCACAAGGCAGAAGCCACAGTTAACGTGAATGGTGGTACGATTTACGCAGATGCCATCGAAGAAGACATGTACGCAGCAATCGACGGCCTGGCAGATAAACTGGATCGACGAGTAAAAAAACACAAAGAAAAGCTGGCTGACCATCACGCAAGAGAATCACAGAAGAGACGATTCGTCTGATAGCGGTTACGCCAACACCAAACTTACCATGTTGCTCGAACAAATCATCAAGCCGGATAGTGTGCTGTGCAATGCACAGGCACGCAGTAAAAAACATTGCCTCCAAATTCTCAGCAAGTTGCTGGTTCGCTCGGTTCCCGAGATCAACAGCGAAGACATTTTCGAACGGCTAGTCGAACGTGAACGGCTTGGTTGCACCAGTCTCGATCAAGGCGTCGCCTTTCCACACTGCCGCGTGGAAGGGGTCGACACTGCAATTGCCGCGCTGATCAGGCTGTCAGAACCGGTCGATTTTGACTCACCTGATGGCGAGCTCGTCGACCTCGTGTTCGGGCTCATGGTGCCCGAAGAAGTTAACGAAAGTCACCACGCAAATATTTGCAGCATCGCAGAATTGCTTGGTGATCGGTCCCTGCGCCAAAAGATGCGTGACGCCACTTCCAGCAACGAGTTATATGATTCGCTCATTGACAGTTCGGTCGCGACAGTTGTCATTGATCTGAAGTCTGCACAGGGATCCTGATCAATAACCCGGAATTAACCCATGTCCGATGAGATGCGCCTGATTATTGTCAGTGGGCTGTCCGGCTCCGGCAAATCTGTGGCACTTCACGTACTCGAAGATCTCGGTTACTACTGCGTTGACAATATGCCGGCCGCGTTACTCAATTCGGTGGTCGACGAAGTCACCGCGGGTGGCGACCAGCCCGCGCAATTGCTAGCCGTCGGCGTCGACGCGCGTAATCGGCGGAAAGACCTTGAAGCCCTGCCCCAGCTGATCCGCGATTTACGGGAGCGTGGAATTCAAACAGACCTGTTGTTTTTGCAGGCCAGCGACGATGTGCTGTTGAAACGATACAGCGAAACACGCCGGCGCCACCCGTTGGCCGAGTATGGCACCGTACTGCGCGCGGCTATCGCTAACGAACGAGCAATCTTGTCGGATGTCGTCGATTCGGCCGACCTGATATTTGATACCTCACGCACGAGTATTTACGAACTCGCCGACGCGATTCGAGAACGCATTGATCGACGTAAATCGAATTCGTTATCCGTTTTGATCGAGTCGTTTGGTTTCAAAAACGGCATTCCTGCCGATGCAGATTTTGTGTTCGACTTGCGCTGCCTGCCCAATCCTTATTGGACCGTCGAACTTCGTGGCTTGACCGGTCGTGACAGTGAAGTTACCGAATTCCTCGATGCGCAGCCCGCTTTCACCAATATGTACAACGACATCCTCGCATTCCTGAAGCGCTGGATTCCCGAATATCTCGATGTGCATCGCGGCTATTTGACGATCGCTATTGGCTGCACAGGCGGACAACACAGATCCGTTTACATGGCTGACAAGCTAGCGGCTGCGCTAAGCGGCGTGCATGAGCCCGTATCAACGCGGCATAACGAACTGGGAACCCATCCTATTAAAGACCAGTCGCAGTGATTGTCTACTGATTTTCTTTGCAATTCAGTAGACTGTTCCCCGTTATGACGGCGAGAAAACACTCACAGGCCAATCTGCAGCTGTTGCGCGAGCAGCTCGACAGCGGCGGGTTGCGTTCGGCCCGCCAGATGATCCAGGGCCTGCATCCGGCTGAGGTTGCCTATCTGCTCGAGTCCGTGCCACTGCGTGAGCGCGCCATTCTTTGGGATATGGTCGATCCGGTTGATGAGGGTGACGTTCTCGTCGAAGTCGCCGATGGAGTTCGCGACGGTCTGATCGAGGGAATGCCGACGGAGGAACTGATCGCCGCAACTGATGGCATGGAGCTCGACGATCTTGCGGACCTGCTCGTCGACTTACCCGAAACTGTCACCCAGCAAGTTCTGCAATCTCTCGATGGCCAGGACCAGGAAAGACTTCGACAGGTATTGGCCTACGACGAAGACTGCGCCGGCGGACTTATGAACGTCGATGTCGTGACGGTGCGTCCTGATGTCTCGCTCGAAGTCGTCACACGATACTTGCGAGCCAGAGGCGAGATTCCAGATGGCACTGACTCAATCTTCGTGGTCAATCGGCACGACGAGTACCTGGGTTCACTGTACCTTTCACGCCTTCTGACGGCGGACCCGGAAACACCAGTCTCCAGCGTCATGTCGAGCGATATTCTTCCGATCCCTGCCCATACCCCGTCGGCCGAGGTCGTCTGGGAATTCGAGCATCGGGACCTACTGTCGGCAGCGGTCGTCAATGAAGACTATCGTGTCGTTGGACGAATTACGGTTGACGATGTCGTCGACGAGATTCGCGATGAAGCCGAACACTCACTTATGAGTGCAGCTGGCCTCGACGAAGAAGATGACATGTTCGCACCTGTCGTGAAAAGCGCCACCCGTCGCGCCTTGTGGCTTGGCGTCAACCTGTGTACCGCGTTTCTTGCCGCTGCTGTCGTCGATATATTTCAGACAACGCTCGACAAAATCGTACTGCTCGCTGTACTCATGCCGGTAGTCCCCAGCATGGGCGGTGTTGCCGGCAGCCAATCGCTGACGATCATTACACGAGCGATCGCTCTCGGGCAGATTGACCGTAGTAATGCGCGACGAATCTTGCGCAAGGAGTTGCTCGTCGGAATTCTCAATGGCGTCGGCTGGGCAGTCGTGGTTTCTGTGGCCACCTACGTCTGGTTTGATGAGTGGCTGATCGGCGGCGTAATTGGGGCTGCGATGTTTATTAACATGTTCGTCGCAGCACTGGCAGGCTTTGCAATTCCACTGACACTGAAGCGCATGAACATCGACCCGGCACTGGCCGGCGGTGTGGTATTGACCACGGTCACCGACGTTATCGGTTACATGGCATTCCTCGGCCTCGGCGCGGCCCTACTCCTGTAAGAAATTGCCACCCCGGCGATACGTGACAAGGCTCGACGGTTCGTAGGCCATGCGTCGATATCCGGGTCGCCGTGCGGTCGTTATTCGCCGTGTATCGAACTAAGGTCGCGTTGGATCCAACTCGGGGCGAAAAGTCGAGGCACATCCGCACCTGTTACGAAGTCGAGCAACTGGTCTTTGACGTTCATTGCATCCCGGTAGCCCAGATCGATCAGCTCCCTGGTATAGGCCTTTTCGAACAGCAGGAAACTTAGCAGGCGATTTTCGCTCGCGCGCCGTCCGCTGATGCCGCGCATCAAAGTCCGGATCGCGAACGGTAATTTACTGCGGTGACGGTGCGCGATAACACGCAGATCTTCGCTGGGGACAATCAACATCGTGTCGATTGCACGCATACTCGAAAGCGAATCGTTGCGATGCTCGGGTTTTACTGCATCGATCAGTTGATTGATGCGCGTCATGCGCTCGAGATCGGAATACAGGCCATCCATGAACAGCGTATCAAGCATGTACCCGGCGATTTGCGCGAAACTCGGGAACGACTGCCGCCGGTCCGGCGTCGGAGCTTTATCTGCGGTCTCGTCCCGCACCCCGATCACCAATATCCTGTCCGCGCCAAGGTGGATTGCCGGGCTAAGCGGTGTTGCCTGGCGCATCGCGCCGTCGCCAAAGTACTCGCCGTTGATCTGTACGGGCGGAAATATCATCGGCACCGCGATACTGGCCATCAGATGATCGAGGTTCAGGTCGCTGCGGACCCCAATGCGGCGAGTGCGGGCCCAACCCGATTGATTGGGTGCCGCCTGAAAAAATGACGTGGATCGTGCCGTCGCGTATCCCGCCGCAGTTACCGCGATGGCATCCAAATATCCATCATCGATGGCATTTTGAATGCGTGGAAACCGGACATTACGGCTCAAAAGAGCACGCAGCGGCGTATTGTCCAGCAGCGATTTCGGCGTTCCAACAAGAAATCCGCCAAGAACTATCGAGGTCAGCCAGTGCAGACTGCTCTTGAGCATCGTCGGATTGTCGGTGCGATACACCTGGTGGCAGCGGAAATTCCCCCAAACTCGCTCCAATTCGGCAACGCCAACCCGGAATCGACGTGCTTTGCCGGCCAGCACCACCGAGTTGATGGCACCTGCGGACGTACCGCTCAGCACAGAAAATGGGTTTGATGCTCCCTTGGGCATTAATTCTGCAAGCGCCTTCAGTACGCCGACTTGAAACGCGCCGCGCGCGCCACCACCCGGCAAAACAAGAGCTGTTTTTGGATCGGAATGAATCGTATTATAGTGTCGATCCTTCGTGACAATCTCCTTATGAAAAACGCTATCTCACTACCTTTACTCTTTCTGGCGACTCTGTCCATCGGCAGTGTTGCCAATGCGACTGAACCGTTGGCAATCGGTGCTCCTGCGCCCGAGTTCGAATTGTCAGACCAGACCGGCCAATTGCACTCGCTCGAGGATTACCGCGATCAATGGGTGGTCTTGTATTTTTATCCCAAAGACGGCACCCCTGGCTGCACCACCGAGGCCTGCGAGTTTCGAGACAACATTTTCGAATTCAAACAGATTAATGTGCAAATACTCGGCGTAAGTTTCGACGATGTCGAATCGCATCAGAAATTCTCCGAACAGCATGGCCTGCCGTTTCCGTTACTCGCTGACACCGAGGGTAAAGCAGCAGAAGCGTACGGCGTGAAAACAAGAATGCTTGGCATGACGGTTGCGAAACGACAAACATTTCTGATCGACCCGGCCGGCAATCTCGCGAAACATTACGACAGTGTCAAGCCAGCGATCCATTCGGCTGAAGTGCTTGCCGACCTCAAGGCATTAGGCGCGGCAGCAGATTTGTAGCGATCTAATGCAACGCCTTAATGCCGTCGTCGAGGCCGGCAATGGTCAGCGGAAACATCCGATCATCCATTATGTCCCGCGTTATTTTCGTTGACGGCGTATAATCCCAGCGCTGCCTCGGCTCAGGATTCAACCAAATGGCCTTCGGGTAGGTGTTCAAGAGCCGCTTGATCCAGATTGCCCCTGGCTCGTCATTCCAGTGTTCGACGCTGCCGCCGGCGTAAGCTATTTCGTAGGGGCTCATCGTCGCATCGCCGACAAAAATCAGCTTATAGTCTGCGCCGTACTTGTGTGTGATATCGAATGTAGACATTCGCTCCGAATGACGGCGGTGATTGTCTCTCCACAGACTTTCATAAATAAAGTTGTGAAAATAAAAGTACTCGAGATGTTTGAACTCACTACTTGCTGCAGAAAATAACTCTTCACATACCTTTACGTGATCATCCATTGAACCGCCTATGTCGAGACAAAGCAGTACTTTGACGGCATTGTGACGTTCGGGAACCATGCGAATATCGAGCAGACCGGCATTTCGGGCCGTTTTGTCGATCGTATCCCGCAGATCGAGCTGATCTGCCGCGCCTTCACGAGCAAACTTGCGCAAGCGCCGGAGCGCGATTTTGATGTTGCGCGTACCAAGTTCGATAGAGTCGTCCAGGTTGCGATACTCGCGGCGATCCCACACTTTTACAGCGCGCCGGTTACGGGACCCGGATTGGCCAATTCGCACACCCTCCGGATTGTAGCCATACGCGCCAAACGGCGATGTTCCTGCTGTGCCGATCCAGCGGTCGCCGCCTTCATGCCGTTCGTCCTGCTCGTCGAGTCTTTCCTGCAGAGCCCGCATGAGTTCCTCGAACCCCCCCATCGCCTCAATATTCGCGCGCTCTTCTTCGCTCAACAGCAACTCGGCCTGGCGTCGCAACCAGTCCTCCGGAACATCCTGAATCAAGTCGCTAAGAGAGTCTTCAACACCTTTGAAGTAGGCCGCAAAAATTCGATCGAAACGATCCAGCTGAGATTCGTCTTTGACAAGACATGCACGGGCCAAATAGTAGAAGTCGTCAACGCTCTGCCCGGCGAGTCCCTTCTCCATGACCTCAAGCAGCATCAACAATTCCGTGATCGACGTCTTCATGCCGCCTTCACGGAGTACGTAGAAAAATCCAATTAGCATTGCCGTCCCGTGCTGGAGGAATTAGCGTGGCGTTGTGCCGCTGCGACGGTCAAGGAACACGAGTTGCTCGAACAAATGAACATCCTGCTCATTTTTCAGCAACGCTCCGTAAAGTGGCGGAATTGCCGTGCGCGAATCCTTTGCCCTGAGCGCCTCGAGTGGAATATCTTCAGCCAACAACAGCTTTATCCAGTCGAGCAATTCCGACGTGGATGGCTTCTTTTTTAGCCCCGGCACGTCGCGAACCTTGTAAAACGCATTCAACGCCTCTGCGAGCAAGCTCTTCTTGAGTTTCGGATAATGCACATTGACGATCTTTCGCATCGTCTCCTGATCCGGAAATTTAATGTAGTGAAAAAAGCAACGGCGCAAAAACGCGTCCGGCAATTCCTTTTCGTTATTGCTGGTGATAACGATAATCGGCCTATGTAGGGCTTTGATCAGCTGCTTCGTTTCATAAACAAAAAACTCCATGCGATCGAGTTCCAGCAACAAATCGTTTGGAAACTCAATGTCAGCCTTATCAATTTCATCAATGAGCAGGACTGGTTGTTCGTCGCATTCAAACGCTTCCCAGATCTTGCCGTGGACTATGTAGTTTGAAATATCGTGCACGCGATCGTCGCCGAGTTGCGAGTCACGTAAGCGCGCGACCGCATCGTACTCGTACAGACCTTGCTGCGCTTTGGTCGTCGACTTGATGTGCCATTCATAGAGTGACTTGCCCAGTGACTTCGCAATCTCAATCGCGAGTTGCGTCTTGCCGGTACCTGGCTCGCCTTTGATCAGTATGGGACGTTCGAGCGTTACCGCAGCGTTGACAGCGAGCGATAAGTCCTCTGTCGTAACGTAAGTACTGGTTCCCTGGAATTTGCTGTCATCCATGCACCCATCTTACCGTGTCGATGGCCGCAAGATCAGTCTGTGTTGTGCCTGGCCGGGCAAAAACGGAGCTGGCCGTCCTTCTGCCCAATCCCTATGGCCACGCCTGTAAAAATCCGACAATGGGTGCCCGCTTTGGCCGCCAGGCATGTGCATCAAACTGTTGGCCTCGTCGCCCGGGTAAACTGCGAAGCGCTCGGACGCCCCAAACGTCCTGCCCTGCGCTTTGGGCATATCGATGTCCCCATTCAGTGGCTCACGCGGCATATCGAGAAAATTTGACAGCGCCGGCAAAGCGCGGCTCAGCGGGTGTCGGATCATCGCCGTGTTGTGCTCGCCCCAGGTTCGGTCTGCCAGCGGACCGTCGAATTTTTCGTCGAAATAGCGGAGGTTTTCATGGACCGCGCTCATCAGGAGATCGTTCCAGCTTTTATAGTTGGCCGGCAGCAAATGTTCCGGCCGTTCGGAGACTAACGACCAGAGCGGCGCTTCGAACTGATTACTCATACGCAGTTTGACGTCCCCGTATGCCTCCCGTACTGGTGTCATCAAGGCATGAAAAACCCTCAGGCGAACCTCGAGACGAAATGCTCGCACTAGTCGATAGCCAACAGACTCGGGCACCGCGCGAGGAATCCAGTTTTTGACCAGGCGGTAATACTCCCTCAATTCGGGACCATTGCTTACTGCAGCATCATCGAGAACCTGCAGCAACAACGACTGCCATCGCTCAAGAAACAGCGCCCGATCGTCAATTTGAATTGCGAGCATGTCCTCAGGCTCGAACAGGTCTTTCGCGAATAAGCCATCTCGAATCTGGCTCGCTCGTGCACCAAGATCGTAGCCGCCGTCGCCAATTATCCGCAGCGCATCGCCGTCAACAACCCGCGCATTTGCGGTCCAGATTCGACCGCTGTCCGGATTCAAGATACGCGGATAATTGTCCGCAGCTAACCAGCCTTGCCAACCGTGTATTTCGCTCCAGTCAGCAGGCAACATCGCATTATAGTTGGCCCGGACCGGTATTCGGCCTGCGATCGTCCAGCCAATATTGCCGGCGGCATCACCCACGACGAAATTTTGCGGCGGCATGACCATCGAGTTCGCGATATCCAGCGCTTGTGTCACGGTACCGGCTGTCTCAAGGTCCATCATGCGCAAATTGGCGAGATCAGTGAAATGTGCGATCCAGCTGACGGCGATCTCTCCCCCGGGATAGACGACGCCGTCGGCAACCGGCCCCCAGACCGTTTCGCGAACCCGGTGCTCGACAGCATCACCGCCTTTGACCTCGATCATTTCAACGTAGGTTTTGAATAATTGGTCACCGTCAGGTGTCCGATACGTATTGGGCTCATCGCCGGGTCGAATCAGAACTGCGTCAGACCAGTCGCCGTAACTGTTTGTGAGTCCCCAGGCAACCTTACTGTTGCTTCCTGCAATGATGAACGGTTCGCCGGGCAGTGTGACACCCGATGTTTCGCGCTTGGGCGCGTCCGTCGCGATCAATCTTGCCCGGTAATAGACGTTGGGTACATCCAGACCCAGATGCATGTCGTTCGACACGATCGCCCGGCCCGATGCCGTCAGCTTGCCGCCGACTACCCAGTTATTGCTGCCATCCAACGGTGGCTGCCCCTGCTCCCCCGCAGGCGGCGTGGTATCTCTGACGTCTCGCAAAGAAAACACGTCGGCGGCCGGAATCGAGGCGGCGGCGCGTGCTTCACCAACCAACGGCGCGTCCCAGGGCGTACCTGCAGGGTATATCCAGTCGTAAACAGCCGGCGGCAATATGCGCGCTGCCATGCCACGACGCACATCGCGCATAGCGCGCCCATCATTTAGCTGCAAGAACATCGTATATCCGACGAGAAACGAGTCCTCGGGCATCCACGGCTCCGGCTCCACGCCCAGCACAAAGTATTCGAACGGTTTCGCGCCGAGACTGCCGAGACCTGCGTTGACGCCATCGGTATACGATTCCAGAATCTCAAGGTCGCCGGATAAGAGATTGCCTACGGATTCCCCTGCTCTGCTGCGAAATCGATGCAAACGCTTGCGTCGATCTGCGACTACTGTCGGCGCACCAATAATTTCCGACAATTCGCCGGCCGCATCGCGGCGATAGAGATCCATTTGAAAGAAACGGTCCTGACCGTGAACAAAACCGGTCGCGAAAGCGAGATCGAGGCGATTGCTGGCGGTAATCGTCGGAATGCCGGCGGCATCGCGCTCAATGACAACAGGAGACTCGATGCGGTTTGTAGCAATCTCGCCATCCAGGTCCGGCAGGCTCGCCCGCAACGTAAGCCAGGCCAGGACGACAACGACGCTGGCCGCTGACAGCAGCCCCGCAAGCAGGCGAATAATCCAGCGCTTCACGGGGCGTTAGTCGGCCGCTCTGACTTTGAGGATTTTCATCGTGTTGGTGCTTCCCGAAACACCTTCAAGGTCACCCTGGGTGAACACAACGAGGTCTCCGATCTCGACAAGTTCGTTGGTCAGAAGCGTTTCAAATATATCGCCGTAGAGATTACTCCCGTCCGTCACTATTTTGAATGCCACCGGATACACGCCGCGATAAATTGCCACGCGGCGGCTGGTCGATGCATACGGTGTGAACGCATAAATAGGAATGTCGGACCGAATGCGTGACATCCAGCGCGCAGTCGATCCCGATTCGGTCAGTGCGATAATGGCTTTGACCTTGAGGTGATTTGCCGTGTACATCACGGCCATCGCAATCGCCTCGTCGACAAATTTGAAGTTGTCGCCCATTCGATGTCGCGTAGCACCCTCTGGCAAATGATACTTTTCCGCGCCCGTGCAAACTTCGTCCATTGCACGAACAGCATTGACCGGAAACTGGCCCACCGCGGTCTCGCCCGACAGCATGACCGCGTCCGTGCCATCCATTACGGCATTGGATACGTCCGACACCTCGGCGCGGGTCGGAATCGGATTTTGGATCATCGATTCCATCATCTGGGTCGCCGTGATCACGATCTTGCTGCGCTTGCGAGTTTGCCGGATAAGGTTTTTTTGAATGCCGGTCAGTTCGGCATAACCCATTTCGACACCGAGGTCTCCACGCGCCACCATAATGACGTCGGCCGCACTAATTATCGATTCTATGTTGTCAACGGCCTCGGTTCGTTCAACTTTCGCGATGATCAGGCCTTTACCGCCTGCCTCAGCGAAAAGTCGCCGCGCTTCCTCGACATCTTCACCAGTTCGCACAAATGAAACGGCGAGGAAATCCATTTCGAGTTCGGCCGCCAATTTGATGTTTTGCCGGTCGATATCGGTCAGCGCATTTGCCGACAGCCCGCCGCCCAGCTTGTTGATGCCTTTGTGATCCGACAAAATGCCGCCGGTCGTTACCGTCGTATGAATGCGTGTCTTCTCAACGCGACCGACATTAAGCTCTATCATGCCGTCGTTGAGCAGCAACACGTCACCCGCGACAACATCTTCATGCAGCGTATCGAGGGCGACACTGACCCCGGCTTCCGTGCCGTTCTCGCTGTCAAATTCGCTGTCGAGGAAAAATGCATCACCTTCATCGAGTTTGACGTTGTGATCTTTGAATCGCCGTACCCGAACCTTGGGGCCTTGCAGGTCCCCCATCAAGCCAACATCGCGACCACACTTGTTGGCAGCCTTGCGCAACTCGCTGGTGCGCTGCCGATGCATCTCCGCATCCCCGTGCGAAAAATTGATGCGTGCGACATCAAGGCCGGCCTCTATCATTTTGCGTAGCACTTTCTTGTCGTCGGTCGCAGGGCCCAGCGTCGCGACGATCTTTGTTCGTCTTAGCATGCCGGCGATTATTGCACACGCTAGCGGCATACGCTGTTACGAGATGTGCTTTGAGGCTATGCTCCGCAGTCGCAATCCAACCGATGCTTAGAATTTTGAAACGACGCCGATTTCTGCAGAGCCTGGCGATAGCCGCTGTTACTCCATCAATAGCATTGCTTGCGCGATCCGAGACTTCACGATTCGGGCCGTTGCGACCGGATCCTGACGGTCTGATTGACCTGCCAGATGGTTTCAGCTATCGCGTTGTCTCGCGTGCCGGCGAGCTAATGAACGACGGGCTGAGGGTTCCGCACGCGCACGACGGCATGGCGGCATTTGCAGGTGACGACGGCCGCATCATTCTCGTCTGCAATCACGAACTCGGTCTGAACGAAATGAAACTGGGTGCGTTCGGCACCGACATTGATTCCATTCCAGCGTTCGTCAGGGAGAAAATCTACGATGCGGGCAATGGCACCTCGCCGGTCGCGGGTGGCACGACGACAACGATTTACAATCCAACTACCGGCAAGACGGAACACCAACATCTGAGCCTCACCGGAACCGAGTGGAACTGTGCAGGTGGTCCAACGCCCTGGGGCAGCTGGTTAACTTGCGAGGAGACTTTTCGCGTTCCGGGGCGCCTTGGCGAAGAATATCGCGAGAAAGCGCATGGCTATGTTTTCGAGGTGCCCGCACGTGAGACTGGGCTCGTGGAGCCGGTACCCATCAAAGCAATGGGTAGATTCGAGCACGAAGCCGCCGCAGTGCATGCGGCATCGGGCATCGTCTACCTGACGGAAGACCAGAATAGCTGCCTGTTCTATCGATATATCCCGAATCAAGCCGGCCATTTGCTGGCTGGAGGCCGGTTGCAAGCACTGGCGATAGGCGACGGCCCATCCGTACGTACGGACAACTGGTCGGCGACATCGAAATTTCCATTTGACGAGGAGCTACCGGTACGCTGGATCGACCTCGACAATGTCGACAGCGACAAGAATGACCTTCGCACTCGCGGCGCAGCGTTAGGTGCAACTACGTTTATGCGCTGCGAAGATATCTGCGCGGCCGGGGATGAATTTTTCTTCACGGCCACAATTGGCGGGCCGTCACTGCTCGGGCAGGTCTTTCGCTACAGCGCCAGTCCCGACGAAGGTCAGGATGCCGAGTCGGCCAATCCGGGCACTTTAACATTGATCGCAGAATCGACCGCGCACTCACTATTGCGCGGCGGCGACAATATTACGATGGCGCCCTTCGGCGACCTCATCGTATGCGAGGATGTTGCAACTCATTGTGGCATCGTCGGCATTGGGCCTGACGGAATGCAATACGCTATTGCCGACAATCCGCATTCGGATTCCGAATTGGCCGGGGCCGGTTTCTCGCCCGATGGTCAGATTCTGTTCGTCAATATTCAGTATCCGGGCATCACACTGGCCATTACCGGTCCGTGGCCCGCCGCGTAAGAACTTCGACGGCAGGCAAGGTCTTGCCCTCGACGAACTCGAGGAATGCGCCGCCACCCGTCGATATGTAGGAAATACGCTCCGCGACTCGGTACTTGTCGATCGCCGCGAGCGTGTCACCGCCTCCCGCGACCGAAAATCCCGGGCTTGCAGCGATTGCCTCCGCAAGCACCCTGGTTCCGTTGGCAAACGCTTCGAATTCGAATACGCCGACGGGTCCGTTCCAGATAATAGTGCCCGCGCCGGCAAGGATTTCCGCAAATCGCTCTGCCGTTTCCGGTCCAATATCGAGAATCAGCTCGTCATCGAGTACCGCATCGACGGATTTGATTGAAGCCTTCGCGTCTGCCGAGAAATCTGTAGCAACAACAACATCCGTCGGCACCGGAATGTCGGCACGATCATCATCATTGGCCGCCAGATCGCGGGCAATGTCGAGCATGTTGGCTTCGTGAAGCGACTTGCCAACATTTTGTCCTGCAGCTGCAATGAATGTATTCGCAATGCCACCACCAACGATTAACGTGTCCACGATTTCGGCCAATGCTTTGAGTACCGTCAGCTTGGTGGACACCTTCGAGCCGCCGACGATCGCAACCACTGGCCGTGCAGGGTTGGTTAGTGCTCTGCCCAATGCGTCTAGCTCGGACGTCAATAACGGGCCGGCACAGGCGATTGGCGCGTAGTCGGCAACACCATACGTGCTGGCTTGCGCGCGGTGTGCCGTTCCAAAGGCGTCCATGACGAACACCTCGCAAAGTGCCGCCATTTTTCGGGCCAAAGATTCATCGTTGGCCTTTTCGCCTGCAAGAAAGCGGACATTTTCGAGCAGCACGACATCGCCAGGCGCAACGTCCACGCCGTCGATCCAGTCTCGCACGAGTGGTACATCTCGGCCGAGCAGTTCGGCCAGGCAAATTGCAACGGGCTGCAGCGAAAATTTTGTATCCGGTTGTCCTTCGGTGGGCCGGCCGAGATGCGACATCAACATGACCGCAGCACCAGCATCAACAGCAGCCTGTATCGTCGGCAACACCGCACGAATACGCGCATCGCTTGTCACCACGCCATCGTTGACAGGCACGTTTAAGTCCTCGCGGATAAGAACGCGATTGCCCTCTAGGTCGAGGTCGACCATGTTGATGACGGACACTGGCTGACGACGAATATCAGGCGTTGTGAAACGCGATTGCCGTGTCGAGCATCCGGTTGGAAAAACCCCACTCGTTGTCATACCACGCACAGACCTTGACGAGCGTTCCCTGCATGACCTTGGTCAGGCCCGCGTCATACGTGGACGATGCCGGATCATGATTGAAGTCGATGGAGACCAGTGGCTCATCGTTGTAGGCAAGTACTCCCTTCAAACTACCCTCACTCGCTTCCTTCATCACCGCATGGATCTCTTCAACGCTGGTCTCTCGTGAAGCGACGAAGGTCAGGTCCACGGCCGATACATTGATCGTCGGCACGCGCATCGAGAAACCATCCAACTTGCCATTGAGTTCCGGCAACACGAGACCCACTGCCGCCGCCGCTCCCGTTTTGGTCGGAATCTGCGACATCGTCGCCGAGCGAGCCCGCCGAAGGTCGCTGTGGAAAACGTCGGTCAGGACCTGGTCGTTCGTGTAGGCATGGATCGTCGTCATGATGCCGTGCTCGACGCCGATTTTGTCGTTCAAGGGCTTGACGAGCGGCGCGAGACAATTCGTCGTGCACGAGGCATTGGAAATAATCGTGTCACTCGCCTTGAGGATATCGTGATTCACACCGTAAACGATGGTCGCATCGATACCCTCGCCGCCCGGCGCAGAAATTATGACTTTCTTGGCACCAGCTTCAATGTGTTTTCCAGCCGTTGCACGCGTGCGAAAAAAACCGGTCGATTCGAACACGATGTCGACGCCGAGTTCGCCCCACGGCAGATTCGCCGGATCTCGCTCTGCGCATACTCGAATGCGATCCCCATTAACGACCATGTGATCACCATCAACCTCGATTTTGCCGGGAAACCGGCCGTGGGCCGTATCGCGGCGAGTCAGATGTGCGTTGGTGTTTGCATCGCCAAGGTCATTAACGGCCACAATCTCAATCTCGGAGTTCTTGCCACTCTCGTACAATGCTCGCAGCATGTTGCGGCCAATTCGGCCGTAGCCATTAATACCAACTTTGATCGTCATTAATTGTCTCCCGAACTAAATAATTTGTTTCGCTATGGTTACGACGTTGTCCACCGTAAACCCGAAGTGTTTGAAAAGCTCTCCCGCTGGCGCCGAT
>Ga0255049_10000361_pt1 | contig 28165 bp, 19 predicted proteins | sample JV7_2_3_MG_FD_183615 | JGI IMG/M metagenome (GOLD analysis project Ga0255049, IMG submission 183615) | Seawater microbial communities from Jervis Inlet, British Columbia, Canada - JV7_2_3 | ecosystem: Environmental > Aquatic > Marine > Inlet | place: Canada: British Columbia | collected 2016-10-06 | reverse complement strand
TTGCAAATGCTGGTGTTACTGTCAAAAAGTATCTAATTTTTGCCATAGAGAAAACAAAAAGCGTTGGTTAATAGTACTAGCTCGCATATTGTATGAAGGGAACGAAGCTCAGGAAAATCTGGCAAACAAAGTTGGTCGATCGCCCGCCGATGCATAGCCGTAGCTACGCATCAAGGGGGATCGATCAAGATTGGAAGCCAGATTTTTCCTGACTTCGTTCAGGTACACACTGTATTTTTCTTTATTCCTGATTTTCGTGCCTAATTGTTTGAAATTAATGATAAATATCATAAAGTTGTTACCGCCTTCGTGCAATATGCGGGCTAGCCAGCCTGGCCTGGAGAGAAATATAACATCATCCACCAGGGATGTGTTTAAACATCCATTTATATGAACTTAGTCGCAGAAAAATTTGCCAAATTTGTAGTATAGTTAAGGGCTAGAGAGGGTATCGCCAAAAAATAATCGGATGAGCAATCAAGAAAATAATATTTCAGGCAATTCTTCATCTAAATCGCAGGCCGATTTATATGAAAAAGCCAAGGATTGCTGGACCAGCGAAATTCAAGGCATGCTGGACAGCATGATTGATGGTGTTAAAGATATCAACGATTGGTTGCTCACCGCCAAAGAAATAGATCATCTGACCAGACAGGTCACGGATAAAAAAGGCGGCATTAAGTCCTCATTTTCCTTCCAGTTAAGAAAAAATTTAAACGATTTCAAAAACATGCGCAGAACGCGCTCGCACCGAGATATGGCCCAGGGATGGCGGGGAACGGATAGCATCGCCCGCGAAGGACCCGAGCAAAACCCGGAAATGAAATCTATTATCAAACAGTATGGTGACGAATACTTCGATATTAATGAAACCTTGTTCCAGAGGCTTCAAATCTGCGTCAACCGATCAAATGTTGGAGAAAAAGAAAATCCGCTCAGTGTACTAAACCTCTGTTTTTCTTTTCGGAATGCAATCGACAATTTGAATCTGGAAACTAAATACGAAGCTGCTTTATATCGATATTTTGCGAGCAAAGTATTATCCGGACTTGCCCCGCAATATCGAAAGATTGATGATTTATTAGCCAAGCAAGGCATATTGCTGGACTCCGGGTCTGCCGATTCGGCACCTGGGGATGCCAGGGATACGGATTCAAAAGCGAATCCAGTTCCTAAAGAATTTAAAGCCAAGAGCAAAAGTTCGAAAAATCTAAGCGAACAAAAATCTCCAGAATCAATCCCAATCTCCCGAAACTTTGAGCTGTTAAGTCTATTGCATGAGTATAAGAATAATACCCAGTTCGCATCCTCACGGCTTAATAATATATTTGCTGACCTCAAAGAAAAGCTGTCCACACTGAAGATAAGTGATATTGACAAGGAACTAGAGCTTGTATCTATTCTTTTCAGTTTCGTATTTAGCAATAAAGAACTACCCGACGAAATTAAAGCACAGCTCGGAAGGTTACAGATTTACTTTTTGATGTCAGCAATGAATGAAACGGATTTTCTCACTCAATCGAGCAATCCGGCACACCTTCTTCTTGATACCGTGGTCGAAAATGAAGTTGAACTGGTCGAAGCAGGACGTAGCGGGCAAACTGGTAATCAGGTGCTTAACAAGGGCATAGATCAGCTCATAGATAGTCAGGCTGTCACTTACAAAAGTTACTCAGAACTACTCAAGCAGTATCAAAATCATATCGACGGGTTGAAACAGAACATAAGGGACGAGGAGCTAAAAGAAAGGTTTGACGAAGAAAATCGCCTGAAAGAAGTCAAAGAAGCGGAGCGCCTGAAAAAGACCGAAGAAGCGGAACGCCTGAAAAAGATTGATGAAGATCGGCTGAAGAAGATTGCGGACGAGCAACGCCTGAAAAAAGCCGAAGAAGAAGAGCGCTTAAAAAAGATCGAAGAAGTTCGCCTGAAGAAAATCGCGGACGAGCAACGCCTGAAAAAAACCAAAGAAGAAGAGCGGTTGAAAAAGATCGATGAAATTCGCCTAAAGAGGATCGCGGACGAACAGCGATTGAAAAAAACTGAAGAAGAAGAGCGGCTGAAAAAGATCGAGGAAGTCCGTCTGAAGAAGATCGAAAAAGAACGGCTGAAAAGGACCGAAGAGGAAACGCGCCTGAAACGCATTGACGAAAATAATCGTCTGAAAAAGATCAAACAACAGGAACGCCTGAAACAAGCCAGGGAAGAGGCACTTAAAAAACAAAAACACGAAAAAGAACTGAAATTAAAAGTCGATCAAACCGTAAGGATGAAGCGACTGGTGAAATCTACCATAGAAGAAATCACTATTCCCCTACTTGCTCTAAACAAACCATTTATTCTATTTGATAAGGTATGGTCTCCTCTTCTACTGCAAATCGCTCTGACCGATGGAATTAAATCTTCGATTTGGGAGAAAACACTGAGAATGGTGCGGAGCCAGGTATGGTCAATCATTCCAAAATCGACAAAAGGAGACCTGCAAAAACTAATCACGATTCGACCACACATATCCAATTCGCTAGTCAGAGGCATGCGATCTCTAAAACTGTCCAGTAGTTTACAAAAGTCCCTGGTAGAATTTATAAGGCTTGAATATGAAGAAGTAATCAAACAAAGCAAGCAAAAAATAAAAACTGCGAGGAAAAGTAAATCTGCTAAATTAACAAAACAACCACCTCGACAAAATACTGTTGCAGTTAAACCCATCCACTCTGATGATAAAAAGTTAGCTGCCAAACCGGTGGTTAGCAACGACGATTCCGAATTTACCTTCATCCACGATTCCAAAGATTTACGTTTCTACGATGCCGAGAACACAGATACCCACGACTCCGATGATTTAGTTATTGATGACTCTGAAGATACTATTATCGAAGGTTCCGAAGATATGATAATCGAGGATATCGAAGATTTCTCCGCGAGCATGGAGACTGGAATCTATCAGTTATCGAGTGAAATGTTGCTGGCTTTGAATGCTGTCAAACCAGGAGGCAATAAAGCAAAGACCGGTGATACTGAAGCCGATAAAATAAAGAAGGGCGATTGGGCGGAGATCAAACAGGGTAGCACAAAAATAATGGCCAAACTCACCTGGAGAGCAGCAGATAGCAGCCTCTTTATATTTGTCGATGATAGCGGCAAACGTATCAAGGAAATCGATGGGACGACACTAAACGACGAGATCCAGTCTGGATCGATGAAACTGATTAAATCCAGCTCATTAGCTTCGACGAGTTGCCGGTTCAGTGTTATCAGTCGGCCTAAAAAATAGCGCTTAACACGCTATTTCCAGGCTAGCAGTATAATCTTAAATACCCAGTAAGAGCCTGGTTGGATCTTCCAGTGTATTTTTGATTGTGACGAGGAATTGAACGGCCTCTTTGCCATCGACAATTCGGTGGTCATAGGTTAACGCCAGATACATCATTGGGCGCGCGACAATGTCACCTTCAATTACAACCGCACGTTGCTGAATAGAATGCATACCTAAAATCGCACTTTGCGGTGGATTTAAAATTGGCGTCGACAGCATCGAACCAAAAACTCCACCGTTGGTAATACTGAAGGTTCCCCCGGTAAGTTCATCGATTCCTAGTTTACCCGTCTGGGCACGCTCACCCATGGATCTAATTGTTTTTTCTATATCGGCGTAGCTGAGTTGATCTGCATCGCGGAGAATCGGAACTACGAGACCACGCTCGGAACTCACTGCGATACCGATATCAAAATAGTCATGGTAAACGATATCATCACCATCGACAGATGCATTCACCGCAGGAAAACGCTTAAGGGCTTCTACCGAGGCTCGCGTGAAAAACGACATCATCCCCAACTTCACGCCATGAGTTTTCTCGAACGCCTCTTTGTATTTCGCGCGGGTGTCCATTAAAGGTTTCAAATTGACTTCATTAAATGTTGTCAACATGGCTGCTGTATTTTGGGCCTGTTTCAATCGCTCAGCGATTTTGGCACGCAATCGACTCATTGGAACGCGTCGATCATTCCGACCCGCGCTGGAAATCTCGGCAGCAGGTGACGCGGTTGGCGAAGTACTAGCCGATACTTCCTGTTTTGCAGGCGCTACGGTCTTCGCCTGTAAATGCCGCTGTACGTCCTCCTTCAGTACCTGTCCTTTTTTACCGGTGGCTTTAATTTCATCTACTGAAAGATCGTTTTCATTGATTAGTTTTCTTACAGCAGGACTTGCTTTCTGTGAACCTGAGGTATCTTTCGATTCACTTACCTGAGCCTCAGCGGTAGCTGGAACATCGGTATTAATCACTCCGAGCACATCTTCATTTTTTACCGTATCACCGGTTTCAAAGGCAATCGACTGAAGAATACCAGCGTTGGTAGCAACGATTTCGAGTACTACTTTGTCAGTTTCCAGGTCAACAACATTTTCATCTACCGCAACGCTATCACCTACTTTTTTGTGCCATTCGCCCAGGGTCCCCTCGGTGACCGATTCAGGTAAAACCGGTACTTTTAATTCAACCTGCATGTTGTACTCCAATCTTGATTATCAGTTATTATGTCGGAACTATTGTTTCTAATCCAAATTCGTCTACCAATTCGAACGCATCTTTCACCAGCCTGTTCTCCTGCTCTAAATGCAGAGCCATATAGCCCGCCGCTGAGGAAGCCGAAGAAAGTCGACCCGCATATTGAACCTTCAGAGGCGCAAAAGTTTCATTCAAACGGCTCTTGAATTCACGCCAGGCGCCCTGGTTACGCGGCTCATCCTGGCACCAGACCACATGCTCAAGACACGGGTAGGTATCGTGTATTTTCCTTAAATCAACCCTGGGAAAAGGATAGAGCTGTTCGACCCGAACTATCGCCGTAGTGTTATCGTATTTCTGCTGGCGAACCTCGTGCAATTTATAGTATATCTTACCGCAACACATGATCAGACGTTTCACCCTGCCTTTACTTAATTCATCTGTTTCCGGGATTACTTTTTGAAATTCCCCATCGGTAAATGAACTCAGCGGTGACACTGCCGCTTCGTGGCGTAATAAACTTTTGGGACTCATGATCATTAATGGTTTTCTGAACCCACATTTCATCTGTGATCGTAGCAAGTGAAATATTTGCGACGGCAGAGTCGGAAATACCACGCGCATGTTATGCTGCGCGCATAGTTGCAGGTAACGTTCCAGCCTTGCCGATGAATGTTCGGGCCCCTGGCCCTCGTAGCCGTGCGGTAATAACATGACCAGGTTACTCAACCTTCCCCATTTTATCTCACCGGCACTGATAAACTGGTCGATGACCACCTGTGCGCCATTGGCAAAGTCACCAAACTGCGCTTCCCAGATAACCAGAGTATTAGGATCGGTAGAGGAATAGCCATATTCGAAACCAAGCACCGCTTCTTCCGACAGGAAGGAGTTAATAACTTCGAACCTGGGCTGGTCATCGCTTAGATGTTTTAAAGGTTTGTAAACTTCGCCGCTACTCTGGTGGTGTAAGGCCGCGTGACGATGAAAAAAAGTACCACGTTCACAGTCCTGACCCGACAGTCGCACCGAGTAATTGTCGTTGAGTAAAGCGGCATAGGACATCATTTCCGCAAATCCCCAGTCGCAAAAAATTTCTCCATCGAGCATTTTTTGCCGACTCTCCATAATTTTTTTGACCCGGTGGTGTAACTGAAAACCCTCCGGTAAGGCCATCATTTTCTTACTCAGGCGTTGTACGGTATCGGCACTCACCTGAGTATTTTCGGTAAGATTAATATCACCGGCACCGAGACCAGCCCATTCCCTGGCGGACAGTGGCTCAAGCCCGGAAATCACATTCAGTGCAACACCACCGCCCTGCTCTACTGCCTTTCGATAATCGGCGATCATTTGATCCACGGTTTCACGGGTGGTAAATCCCTGGTCGATCAATCTTTGGGAATGAAGATCAACCAGGCGCGGGTGATTACGGATAGCCTCGTACATCATCGGCTGGGTGACTGCAGGTTCGTCGGCTTCGTTGTGACCGTAACGCCGGTAACAAATCATGTCGATAACAACATCCTGGCGGAAGGTTTCTCGATATTTGACTGCAAGCTCGGCAATGAAAACACAGGCCTCCGGGTCGTCACCATTGACATGAAAGATTGGCGCCTGAACCATGCGCGCTATTTCGGTACAATAAATCGTGGAACGCACATCCCGGGGGTTACTGGTGGTAAAACCGATCTGATTATTGACGATAATGTGAATCGTGCCCCCGGTCTTGTATCCGCGAGTTTCACACATGTTAAAGGTTTCCATCACCACGCCCTGGCCTGCAAATGCCGCGTCGCCATGAATTAAAACTGGTAGCACATGGTTGGTAGTACGATCCTTGAATCGACGTTGTCTGGCACGAACCGACCCTTCAACCACCGGATCAACAATTTCCAGATGCGAGGGATTAAATGCAAGCGCAAGGTGCATAGGACCAGAATCAGTATAAATATCGGAGGAGAAGCCCTGGTGATATTTGACATCGTAGTTAGACCGCTCGTCATATTCGATTTTACCTTCAAACTCGTCGAACAGGTCTGCCGGCATTTTGCCGAAAATATTAGTCAAAACATTCAGGCGCCCGCGATGCGCCATGCCAATCACGACCTCGTGGGTTTCGGAGGCTCCGGCCTCCTGAATCACACGGTCGAGTAACGGGATGAGTGATTCGCCACCTTCCAGTGAAAAACGTTTTTGCCCGATATAACGAGTGTGCAGGTATTTTTCAAGATTTTCGGCGGCAATAATCCGGTCCAGTATGCGGTTTTTACGCCCTTCCCTGAAATCCGGTGTGGATAGAGAAAGTTCAAGATGTTCCTGAACCCATCTTTTTTGCACCAGATTTTCCATGTACATATATTCTGACGCCAGGGTACCGCAATAAGTTTTTTCTAGCCGTTCGATGATTTGCCTTAACGGAATTTCGTCAACACCGAACATCGAACCGGTGTTAAATACCGTATCGAGATCGGCTTCGCTGAGGTCATGCCCTTCCAGGGTAAGGTCCTGGATAGTTTCTTTGCTTTGTAATTTGAGCGGGTCGAGGTCGGCTTTCTGATGCCCTTTGAATCGATAGGCATTTATCAGTTGAAGCACCCCTACCTGTTTTACCTGATGTTCGTGCTGGGCAGTATTAACTGCCGGGCTGGAAGATTTTTTGTTCATCACGGCGCTTTTGATTTGCGCCTGTATCGCGAGGTGATCCTGATCGGGAGCTAATTCCCCGTTCTTTAATTGTGAAAACCAGCTTCGCCAATTTTCATCGACATCGTTTTCGTTTTGAAGATATTTGCTGTACAACTCCTCTATGAAAACAGCATTGCTACCAGACAGGTAACTCTCTTGCTGCATTTTCTTCATGCTCATTTCTAGAATTTCCGCTAGCTAATTGTTTTATTTGGGATTTGTAAACATAATAGCGCAAGTTAAAACTTTATCTATAGGCAATTTTACAAGTAATTCACAGTGTTCCGATGACTTATTCAAATTTACCCGATTCAATCACTAAATAAACTTGATCGTTAGCCAAAAACATCAAATAAGAAATGCCTGAATTGCGGCTTATGAGAGCGTCGTGTTTCTTATTTTTTGCTCGCTGGTAAAATGTTACCTCCTTATCTGGAATTGAATTAATGGCCCAATACATATTCACCATGAATGGCGTTGGCAAAGTCGTGCCGCCACAGACTGAAATCCTCAAAGATATTTCTCTGAATTTTTTTCCGGGAGCAAAAATAGGCGTGCTTGGCTACAACGGTGCCGGCAAATCGACCTTATTAAGAATCATGGCTGGTGTCGATAAAGAATTTATCGGTGAGGCGCGCCCACAGTCCGGCATTAAAATTGGCTACCTGGCGCAGGAACCGGAGCTTGACAACAGCAAAGACGTTCGCGGCAATGTGGAACTCGGAGTTGTGGAAACTAAAGCAATACTCGACGAGTTCAATGCAGTTAGCATGAAATTTAGCGAGCCTATGTCGGACCAGGAGATGAACGACCTGCTCGCTGTACAAGCTGATCTCCAGGAAAAAATTGACCATGCCGGCGCCTGGGAACTGGATCGCAAGCTGGAAATCGCCGCAGACGCATTACGCCTGCCACCCTGGGATGCGGCGGTCGAACATTTGTCGGGCGGCGAAAAACGCCGTGTCGCCCTGTGCAGGCTTTTAGTGTCTAATCCGGACATGTTGATTCTGGACGAACCGACCAACCACCTGGACGCCGAATCGGTCGCCTGGCTTGAAAGGTTTTTGCAGGAATTCCCCGGGACCGTTGTGGCGGTAACTCATGATCGATATTTTCTCGACAATGTTGCGGGCTGGATTCTCGAACTCGACCGTGGACATGGCATACCCTGGCAGGGTAATTATTCTTCGTGGCTTGAGCAAAAACAAAAAAGACTCGAAACCGAGGAACGCTCGGAAAAAGCACGACAAAAATCGATGAAGGCCGAACTCGAATGGGTTCGATCAAATCCGAAAGCACGCCAGTCAAAAAGTAAGGCGCGGTTGAAACGCTTCGAGGAAATATCGTCGCAGGAATACCAGAAACGCAACGAAACCCGCGAATTATATATTCCACCGGGGCCAAGGCTTGGTGATGTAGTGGTTGAAATTGACGGCGGTAAAAAAGCCTACGGGGATAAATTGCTGTACCAGGATCTTGAATTCAAACTACCGCGTGGCGGCATCGTTGGCATTATCGGTCCAAATGGCGCCGGTAAATCGACCTTGTTTAAAATTATGATCGGCCAGGAATCACTCGATGAAGGCATGATCAACATCGGCGAAACTGTAAAAATTGCTTATGTCGATCAATCCCGGGACGATCTTGATGGTAGTAATACCGTATGGCAGGAACTATCTGACGGTCTCGATAATATTGTTGTCGGCAGTTATGAAATCCCCTCCCGTGCCTACGTATCACGTTTTAATTTTCGCGGCGCTGCCCAGCAAAAACTCGTTAAAGACCTGTCCGGCGGCGAACGTAACCGATTGCATCTGGCAAAACTGCTGAAAAGTGGTGGCAATTTGTTACTGCTCGACGAACCGACCAACGATCTTGACGTCGAGACCCTGAGGGCTCTGGAAGAGGCAATACTCGAATTCCCCGGATGCGTGGTTGTCATATCGCACGATCGCTGGTTCCTCGACCGCATTGCTACGCATATTCTCGCCTTTGAGGGCGACAGCCAGGTATATGCCTATGAGGGCAATTATTCCGAATACGAAGCCCACCGCAAGCAACGCCAGGGACATGATGCAGATCAACCACACCGAATTAAATACAAGAAACTGGATGCATGAAAACAATGCCTGATTTCGACATACTGTTTAATCGTTTAAACGAATTACTCGATCGTGTGGAAACGGTCATGCCGGCTCACCAATACCTCGAAACCGATACAGCCTTTAGCGCCTATCGATGGACCCGGGGTGGTCTCGAGGGCATCTCTGGTTTCGACAAGGTGGAAAAATCAGAGTTATTGCATATTGAACGTCAAAAGAATTTGCTGTCCCGTAACAGCGCTCAATTCTTACAGGGCAAGCCTGCCAACAACGCGCTGCTGTGGGGAGCAAGAGGTACTGGCAAATCATCGTTAATAAAATCGCAACTCACCGAGTTTTCAAAAAAACATTTGTGTATCCTCGAAATTCCGAAATCTGCAACCGGTGAATTGTTCGAGATTATCAAGAATCTCAGCGCCGACCGAAGAAAGTTCATTATTTATCTCGATGACTTGTCGTTTGAAGCAAATGATGATTCCTACAAAGCACTCAAGGCTTGCCTAGAAGGCTCGTTACAGCCTCAGCCGGATAATGTACTGATTTACGCCACTTCCAATCGCCGACATCTGATGCCGGAAACGATGAAAGATAACCTCGACAGTACAATGGTCGACGGCCAATTACACCCAAGCGACAGCATCGAGGAAAAGGTATCGCTGTCGGATCGATTTGGCCTATGGTTATCGTTTCACCCGTTTACCCAGGATCAGTACCTTGCCGTGGTCGCACAGACGCTGAAATCACGCAAATTGAAAATGGATGAAGAAACCCGCATCGAGGCGATTCGATATGCTACATCGCGGGGGTCCCGATCGGGGCGGATCGCGTTTCAATTTGCCGCATATTGGTCGAGCCTGCTGGATTAAGCCATGGTCATCTTGCCCCGGCGTATATTGTAGGGGTAGCAGCATCTGGGTATTATGGCGTCAGTTACCAACCAAATACGATTTCCTTAAATGAGCGGTTAAACTAAATCGCTCGAAAAATAAGCAATCCGAGTCCAGGGAAATTCACCATGAAACACTATCAAATGTATATCGACGGGGAATGGTGTGACGCCAAAGATGGTGCAACCCTGGAATCGATTAATCCCGCCACCGGCAAAGTCTGGGCAACCGCAGCGGTTGCTGGCGAAGCCGAGGTGAACCGCGCTGTCGCCGCTGCGGCTCGAGCACTCAGACAAGGTCCCTGGGCCAAAATGAATGCCACTCAACGCGGTAAATTACTACGTAGACTCGGCGACCTGATCGCCGAAAATGCCTCGCATCTCGGCGATATCGAAACTACCGATAGTGGCAAACTAGCCAGGGAAACGCGGGCACAAACCGGTTACGTTGCCGATTATTACTACTACTTCGCCGGGCTCGCCGACAAGATTCAGGGCGCCACGCTACCCATCGACAAACCCGACATGCATGTTTTCACCAAACGTGTGCCTATCGGTGTGGTCGCCGCCGTCGTACCCTGGAATGCACAAATGTTTTTGACCGCGACAAAACTCGGCCCTGCGCTAGCCGCCGGTAACCCGGTGGTATTAAAAGCATCCGAACAGGCACCGGCACCTATGTTTGAATTTGCCAAAATTGTAGAGCAGGCCGGATTCCCGCCGGGTGTTGTCAACGTCATCACCGGAAAGGGCGAACCCTGTGGACGCCTGCTCACCAGTCACCCCGATGTTGCGCGGGTGGCGTTCACCGGCGGAGCGGAAACCGCACGTCATATTGTTCGTAATACCGCTGAGAATTTTGCTGTTTTGTCACTCGAACTCGGCGGTAAATCTCCGATTGTGGTATTTGAAGACGCTGATATCGAAAATGCATTGAATGGCGTAATTGCCGGTAATTTCGGTGCTAGCGGGCAAAGTTGTGTAGCCGGCTCACGGGTTATTATCCAGTCCAGTATCCGTAAAAACTTTCTCGATCAATTAGTGGAGCGCGCCAAGCAAATTCGAATTGGCGACCCTCTCGATGAAGACACCCAGATAGGCCCGCTGGCGACAAAAGCGCAGGTCGACCATATCAGCGAATCGATTAAAGACGCGGTTAACCAGGGCGCCAGGATACTGCATGGTGGCAAGCGACCCGAGGGACCCAGTGATGGCTGGTATTTCACACCAACCATCCTCGATTGCCCGAATCAACAGGTCCGTACCATACGCGAAGAAATGTTCGGCCCGGTCCTTTCGGCGCTGAGTTTTGATACCGAAGAGGAAGCTGTGGCACTCGCCAACGACTCAGACTTCGGCCTGGGCGCGGGCATATTCACCAACGATGTCGCACGCGCATTACGCGTTTCCGACGCTATTCACTCGGGCATTATATGGGTCAATACTTATCGTGTTATTTCACCGATCGCACCCTTTGGCGGTTTCAAGCAAAGTGGCCCGGGGCGTGAGAGCGGCATTGATGCGATCAACGATTACACGCGCACCAAAACGGTATGGATTAATACGTCGTCGGAGCCAATGGCAAACCCGTTCGTTATGCGTTAAGCACTTCTAATATATCTATAATATACATTAAGTAGGACTTATAACTTTCTGTATTCATTATATATATCTATTTGGCAAATAAGCATCTACGGGTATTAGTTGCGGAGTTTGCTCGACATAATTAGCAATAATTTTCGCCGTTATCGGACCCATGGTAAAACCCATATGCCCGTGTGCAAAAGCCAGCCATAAATTTCTGTGTCGCGGTGCGGGGCCTATGATCGGTAGCGAATCAGGTGTACTCGGCCGTCGACCCATCCACGGTTTGTCGAGCAAAAGTTCGTCAACCGGAAATGCTTCTCGCACACGAGGAATAATTTTTTCAATTTGCTGCGGCGTTTCATGCGTTTCCCTGTGGATCAAATTAGAGCCGGAGGTAACCCTTAGACCCATATCCATCGGAATCATCACGTAACTGCTATCCACGTCAAAAATCGGTCGTGACAGGGTTTTACCCGGTTGCGCTGAAAACACGGTATGGTAACCCCGCTCGATAGCGATCGGATTGCGATATCCGATCTGCTTGATCAATTCAGGGGTCCAGGCGCCCAGCGCGATTATCAGTCGTTCGACACACTCTGTCCCATCCGACGTCACTACTCGCCAGTGATTTGACTCCTGTGATAATTCTGTCACTTCCGCCTGCTCTAAATCACCTCCCAGTGCCCGAAAGTATTTTGCATAGCATTTGCAGAGTGATTCAGGGTTGGTAATAGAAATACTGTCATTGATTAAAACAGCCTTGACAAATATCTCACTGAGATCAGGTTCGAGATCGTGGATTTCGTGCTTGTCCAATATCGAAAAATTAATCCTGCATTGTTTGAAAAGATCACGTTCCAGTTCATCTCTGAAATAGGTTTGTGGGTTTCTGTATAACTTCAAGCCGCCATTTTGCTTAACCAGATGCCCTGCTTTGCTTTCGCGTATCAGGTTTAGATGCACAGCAACCGATGGCACGGTTAAGGCGTTAATCAATAGCCCATCCTGCATGTATTGCCTGCGGTTGCACCGCGCCAGGAAACGCACAATCCAGGGTAGTAACATGGGAAGATGCGGATAGTGTATTTTGAAATCGGCATCCAGGTTCGCTGCCAATCTTGGTAACCGTGTTATTAATTCAGGGCTTGCCAACGGTGCAACTGAACTCAGGCTGAGTATTCCGGCGTTGCCTGACGAAGTCTCTTCGCCAGGCCCCCTTCGATCAATCAGCCGAACCTGGAAACCGCGCTGTTGGAGCTCGATAGCACAGCATATTCCAACCATGCCAGCACCGAGGATAGTGATTTTATTATTACTCAAAACTTTAAAATTGGCATGCACAAAACAGGTATTGTCATTTTATTGAATCTACGGCTCAAGAATTTTTTCAGGTTTTAATGTCTACCCGGGTGTACCGTTCTATTCCAGGTTGTATAATCTCAGAATCGATATATTGTGACAGCATTTGAACCCAATTCCCTACTTTATACTAACCAATCATTTTTATACTCATGAGATTATTTCAGTGGATTAAAAATCAGAATTACGCCTACACCGTGCTTATCCTGGTGCTGGCATTTTTTTGTTATGACATTACAGAAGACTTAATCGAAGGAGATTCAGAAGTACTGCTGGAAGCCCTGGTAATGATACTAATCAGCCATGCGTTATATCGAGAAGCCAGGGCATCGAGTCGACTAAAAATCAGTCTTGCGGAGCAACACAAGCGACTCTCACGACTTTCCGGGGAGTTCATTAAAGTTGTGACGCTTCAATTCGAACACTGGAATTTAACGCGAACTGAAAAAGAAGTCGGTTGGATGATTCTCAAAGGATATTCTTTTAATGATGTAGCCTCTTTTCGCGATTCCAGGGAAAAAACAGTTCGCCACCATGCGGCGCAAATTTATGCCAAATCAAAAACAGCAAATCGATCCGAGTTTGCTGCCTTTTTCCTCGAAGACCTGTTGATCGAGCCCTATACCGAATGAAGCCAGGAAACGCCTGATAAAAAAGCCTAAAGCGACATTTGATTATGTGATTAAAACCATACAATGATAGACAAATTATTCTCCTAAAATGGGAGCTGTTTCAGGTCTCAGATTGATCTAGATCAAGTGCAGTCATACCTGTTTGGGAGACACTGACATTAGTTCAAACAGGAGAGAGATCATGTCGATTAAAGATATTATCGTTTATGTGGACAACGACAAGGACTGTGAATACCGGTTAGAGTCGGCAACCAGTCTATGCAGGACCTTTGAGGCGCAGCTAACCGGGCTATACCTTCTGCAAAAAATCTCAATTCCCGCCTATGCGGGCGCTTATGTGCCAATCCAGGTATTCGAGGCGAATGACGAGCAAACCACGAAACTTCGTGACAAGGCAAAAACTGTATTTGCTGCCGTAGCTGAAGCAGAAAACATCAATAGTCATTTTAGCGCTGTCGAGGGCGATGTTAGCACCGCATTAAATCGATACAGCCGTTATGCCGATTTACTCATAGTTCCGCAAAGGAAAAATGATCGTTTTGACTTTAACCCTTATTACCAGATATCCGATGTATTGCTAGGCGCTGCCTGCCCGGTGCTACTGTTACCCGATAACAAACCACCCGCCCTGCCACCAGAGACTGTCCTGCTCGCCTGGGATGGTGAACGGGAATGCGCCAGAGCCCTGAAGGCCGCTATGCCAATGTTATTGAAAGTGAAAAAAATTGACGTTGTGTCGATTGATCACGAAGATGACGACGCCAAAGATGTTGCCCGCCATATCAACCGGCATGACTTCGAGGTGGAAGTTCATCTGGTAGATCGCGGCGACCTCGATATCGGTGACGTCGTGCTGAATAAGGCAGCCGACCTCAAAAGTCAAATGATCATAATGGGTGCTTATGGTCATTCACGTATTCGCGAATTGATGCTTGGTGGTACAACACGGCATATTCTGGAACACACTCAATTACCGGTATTATTTTCCCACTGAACCGGTAGGTTGCGCTGAGTACTTAGGTTGGGCTTCGCTGGCCCACCCCCACCTACTGGGTTTCCAGGTTCCATGCCCTGATGTTCATTCAAGGCTAAATATCGCCGATAGTGCCCGGTGATCGGACAATCGTTGCCAGGGAGCACCGGATAATACCTCGGCATCGAGCAGTTTCAGGTTGCGATAATAGATTCGGTCCATGGCAAATAAAGGCAGGCGGGCAGGAAAAGTTTTTGCAAGACGATTATAGGTTTCGTTATAGGCTTCCTTAATGGAGAGTTTTGAAATTAACTGCCGGTGCAATGTACCAGTCCAGTCATTAAAATCACCGGCGATAATCAAGGGTGCATGTTTCGGCACTTTCTGCGTCAGTAATTCCGCGAGCATTTTTAATTGTTTTCTACGTTCGACACCAAACAGGCCTAAGTGGATGCAAACAACATAGATACCAATTTTTAATTCACCGAATAAAAGCCCCCGCTGCGAAAACCACCATTGACTGATGTCTATGTTATCTAAATCGATAAAAGTATTTTTACTCAAAATGGCATTGCCATGATGACCTTTCTGATAAATTGCATTACGGCCATATGCATGATGGGGCCAAACCTCGTCTGCTAAATATTCGAACTGCGGGTAGCTGAATGGCGGGTCGATATCCTTAACCTGGCCTTTTCCTGTCGCCAGCCGTTCACCTACAACCTCCTGTAAAAATACCAGATCAGCATCCACTGTCCGGATCGCATGGCGAAGTTCCTGCAATATAGGTCTAATGTTGGCCGCACAAAAGCCCTTGTGAATGTTATAGGTGCAAACGCGTAATTCATTGGAAATTTCAGACATCGATAAACCTGTTACAGCCAGTAACGCATAATTCGTAATAACCATCCAAACAAAATAAACTGTCCCCACTTGGATACATTGTCCAGAGACAGTATCAGAGAATTCTCCATATCCTGTTCCAGCAATGATCGCATTCGCTCAATCGAAGTTTGTGAAGACAACACGACATCCAGTTCGAGGTCATGGAAGAAGCTGCGATGATTTAAATTGGTGCTACCAATCAGGCAATGGTTGTCCACCAGCATCGCCTTGGCGTGCAACACGCCAGCCTGGTAACTATATATCGATATTCCTAATTTCAAAAGGTCTGCAAAATAAGTAGCGCTCAATAGCGGAAATAAAGGCACATCAGAACGTCCAGCCACTATAATTCTTACATCCAGGTTGCCTGCCCTGGCTGATTTAATAGCCCTTAATACTGCGCCTGAGGGAGAGAAATAAGCACTGCATATCCATACCCTCTGCCTGGCATCACGAATCCGTTCGACCAATAGTCGATTGCTTAATCGGCGTAATCGGTACGATGCGTTGCTGCGAAATAGATTTAATACCCGGTGCGATATTTTTTGATGTTTACGACGCAACCAGATGCTATCGAAACTATCGATTAATGCTGGCAAAGCATCGCCAGTCAGACGAACACCGTAATCCCGCCACGGAGTCACTTGCTCGAGATGATTCTGACTAATGTTAAAACTGCCAACCCAGGCCATCCTGGTGTCTATGATACAAAACTTACGGTGGTCGCGACGATTGATCGAAGCGACAAAATGATAGAATTTCTCCAGCCTGTCACCCAGCCGCAAGGACCAACGATAGTTCCCCCAATACCAGGGTAAAGGATGGTAAATTCGAACCTCGACACCGACAGTGGTTAATTGTCCAGCGATCGTCTCCGCGTGCGCCGCAGAACCGAAGCCGTCGACCATGAGTCGAACTCTAACTTTTCGCTGGGCCGCTCTTGTCAAGGCAGACGCAACACGTTGGCCTAACTCATCAAGGGAAAATATATAGACAGCAAGTTCGATACTGGATTCAGCATTGTCGATATCGTTCAACAGGTCTTCGAAGTATTCCCGGGCCGAGCTGTATATGTTTTCCGATTCCCAGCTGCAACTACCGTCAACAGGCGGTCGTCGTTTCGAAATTCCGGTTTCCTGTTTTGTTTTAGCTGCAGACATACTTTATCGGATTATCTTTCATGGGAGCTATGATTAATGCTGAATCATTCTGGTGTGCAGGTAAATTATGCAAGGCCGAGATACCAACTTGAACTAATCATCCACATAGCTGACAAATCGTTTATAAAATAAACGCAACCAAAAAGGTGTGAATATGGTGGTATAAGCTATGACCATAATAACTGTTACGTAGATATCATTATTGAATAATCCTGAGCACCGGCCGAGTTCCGCAAACACTAACCCTACTTCATGATTCCGACCTCCGCCAGGATTCGGATCACGCCATGGGCTTCAATAAACCCGAATAATGTCGGACCGAGAATGATACCTGCGATCAACTCGCCAAATACCGGAGCAACGATCAGGATAACAGCAATCTGCAATATGACAGTTGAAGTGTCCATTTGACCTGCTAATTAAGCTCCTGGTTATTGGCTCAATAATGAATACAGTCTGGAAAATTTATTGCCTGGTTCCGGGTGCCTGATCAAAGCCCCCTAACCCGCATATTGCATGAAGGGAACGAAGCTCAGGGGAAATCTGACTTCGTTCAGGTACAAACAGTATTTTTCCTTATTCATGATTTTCGTATCTAATTGTTTGAAATTAATCATAAATATCGTAAGTCATTACCGCCTTCGTGCAATATGCGGGCTAATTAACGGTCAATATATCTATCGATAACTGGTCCAGAACTTTCTCGCAGGTATTGCCGATAACAGCGGCGGAAATGCCTTCTCTTGCGACCGTGCCCATCACCAGCAATTGCGACTCTGTTTGTTTTACCGTCTCGACTATGACTTGTTTAGCGGAGCCGTTATCGAGGTGGACTTTCCCGGCTTCGATACGAAAACGGAGATTAATCATCTGCTCGGCGGAGAGGCTTTCGTCGTTTTCGTCAATCAGGAAGTTTAGCAAATCGGTAATATCCGGGCTGCCTTCAAGTGCTGCCACGACATGCAACTCTCCGCCCGTCATACGGCATATTCGCCGGGCATTAGATATCACCAAATTGTTCAGGTCATCGTGGAGATGGTCACTATCTTCAATGGCAATCGCTGCCAACACACGTTGATTACGACAAGGTTTAGTTGACTGGGTCAGTAATACCGGACAGGAATTATGGCGTAACAAGTAATAATCGGAACGTTTTCTCAAGCCAGCGAGGCTTTTTGCATGGCTACAGGTGCTCTTTATCATGATATCGGCGCCTACCCTGGCGCAGGCATGCGCCGCTGATTGATACCAATTTTCATTCCAGATTACCTCTGTATCCACGGTAACCCTGTCATTAACCAGAGGTTTGATCAATTTATCAACTTTATCCATGGCGCGGTGCCGTACTTTATATTTTGCGTCGCGTCTAGACGCATAGCTCGACAGGTCATCTTCATAAACTGCACAAAAGACATGAATATGGCCACCCGCTATATTGGCAATATCAGCCGCTCGTACCAGGGCGGGCTGCTGTTCTATAGTCGGGTCTATAATCACGAACAAAGTTAACTGAGACATATTAAACTCCTTCATTTCTCCCTGGTCTATTTTACTGTGTGGTGGATAAGTTTTAGATTGATCCAGATCAAGTGTCATTAAATCGGATAGCACGATAACACGATACTGACCACCCTCGACATCGGAGAGGTGCTTTTGTGTAGGAAGATTTTAATGCTTATGCTGAAGATGAGCGAGTTTGCGATAACCGAAGATAAAAAATGGTGTTTTGATAAAACCTGCTAAATCGTGTCTATTTGACGTCAGCGACAATCTATACCCTAATAAAAGCAGATCGCTCGGGGCTTGATATTTATCGTGCGAGATCTTGCGACCGAAGCAGGAATTTGAACGTCCACCGTTTTTTAACATACAGGCGCTGAAGCAATAGCACTCCAGCGATAAAAGCATAAATACCCGGTTCGAGATAATCAGCCTTGGTCAGCCACAGGTAATGCAGCACGCCGAGGGCTAGAATAAAATAAACCACCTGATGCAGTTTCTTCCAACTTTTCCCAAGTTTTCGTAGCATGGTATTGTTGGAAGTTATAGCCAGAGGGATTAGTAACATCAACGCACTGAACCCAAAAGTGATAAAGGGTCTATCGATGATATCCTCGACCATGTCACCGAAATCTAAAGAATGATCGGCGATAAACCAGATTAGGAAATGGCAGCAGGCGTAGAAAAATACATATAACCCTAACATACGCCGAAAACGGGGTAGAGCCGATAAACCAAACCATTGCCGAAAAGGTGAGATCGCCAGCGTAATCAGTAAAAAGCGTAGCGTCCAGTCGCCGGTTAAGAAGGTAACGGTTTCAACCGGGTTGGCACCCAAATCGCCAAAAAATATGCGCCAGATTATGCTCAACAACGGTAGCAGGCAGAGAATAAATACCAGCGGCCGGGCGAACTTCGATTTGAGTAATTCCTGCACCGACATATTAAAAATTAATGCTCAGATCCATGTTGTCGTATAGGTGCGCAACCTCTTCTGCGTAGCCGTTAAACATCAGGGTTTCGCGCTTGAAGATATCACCTATTCGGCGCTCCTTTTTTTGCGACCAGCGCGGGTGGTTGACGGCAGGATTTACATTTGAATAAAAACCATACTCGCGCGGTGCCGACATATTCCAGCTGGTTAGCGGCTGTTGTTCAACAAAATCGATACTGACAATTGACTTGATACTCTTGAAACCGTATTTCCAGGGGACCACAAGCCGCACCGGTGCACCATTCTGATTCGGCATGGTCTTACCGTACATACCGATTGCAAACAGGGTGAGTGGATTGGTCGCTTCATCTATGCGCAGACCTTCACGGTAGGGCCACTGCAATACGCTCCGGTTTTGCCCCGGCATTTGTCTCGGATCGAGCAGGGTTTTAAATGCGACGTATTTTGCCTTTGAGGTCGGTTGCAGTGACTTGATAATTGAGGCCAGCGGTACACCTAGCCAGGGTATTACCATCGACCAGGCTTCGACACAGCGCAGGCGGTATATTCTCTCCTCAAGATCGAACGGTTTAATCAGCTCTTCCAGCGAGTAGGTGCCCGGCTTTTCACATTCACCAGCAACCGTAATTTTCCAGTCGTCGGTATTAAATTTTGTCGCGCGTTCCGCCGGATCACTCTTACCGGTACCAAACTCGTAAAAATTATTGTAGCGGGTGGCATCTGCTTCTGGCGTTAACTCTTCGTCGAGCATCATCTTATTCTTCTGATAGTCACCGATCTTTATCGAAGCGTCGGCGTTCAACCATGGATTAAGCAGTAAGGCAGTGCCTAGCAGGCCAAAAGTTTTCATGAACTCACGACGCCGCAGGTATATTGATTCGGGGGTAACTTCTGAACCCGGAATATCTGGTTGTTTATTTATTCTAATCACTGCGATCCACCCTGGTTGAATTGGTTTACTAGACTGCTAGACTGGCGTCAAAGTTATTAGTTCATTGCAAATAAACTGTTTGATAACAGACTGGATTTCTATATTAAAAACACAATAATTCTAACTTTATATTAAATTGATCATTAGAATTAGATCTTAGAATAACAATTATAGGGGTAGATTCTGTCGAAAGTATCCCGAAACTGTAACTTTGCTTTTTAATTCTTAATCAAGTAGAAACTGCGTTTACTCAGAAATGTCTGAATATAGCCCAAAGGTAGCGGGTATCGCGGAGATGATAAAGGGTTAGCCCGCATATTGCATGAAGGGAACGAAGCTCAGGGGAAATATGGCAAACAAGGTTGATTGATCGCACGCCGATGCATAGCAATAGCTATGGATCAAGGGCGATCGATCAAGATTGGCAGCCAGATTTTTCCTGACTTCGTTCAGGTACAAACTGTATTTTTCAAATATCAGGGATTTCCCCTCTAAATATTTGAATTTATTAATAAAAATGATAAGTAGCCACCGCCTTCATGCAATATGCGGGTTAGCAAACCACGATTACCGGGCAAGTGGCACGCTGCATGATTTGTTGTAGCAGCTCGGGCTCCTGGCGGGAGGTGATCACAAAATCGACTGACTTCGCGCTTCAGCATCGGCAATTGATCCACTGCTTTTTGAAGCTCAAGCTGCAAATCGGCGACGACTTTTTCTATCCGTTCCTGCTCTTCAGTCGCCAACTTTTCAAAATCATCTGGAGAAATAACACTGCCATCGATGACAGGAGCCAGCGTGTAACCAGCTGGACTACGGATCAGGGCAATATTTCGTTCCTTGGCTTCGGCTCTTAGATTGCTGAACGCATCATCGTAGCGCTGGTTCATTTCTTCTTCGATTTCGCGCCGACGGCTACGATAATCTTCGTTCTGGAAAGACGACGGCAGGGAAGTCAACAGATCTTCCACCAATTGCAACATATCCTTGCTGAGCTGCACTCCCATACCGGACTTCAGTTTTAATAGCTGCGGCTTTTGAGGGTCACCGAAATTGTTAACATAGCACCAGTCATATTGGGGGCTACCGCCGGTGGTCCGATTGGCAAGGATGGCATTGACTAGCTGGTGCTTTCCTACTCCCGGTTCACCCAGGGCAAAAACATTAAAGCCCGATCGCTGGATATCCACCCCAAACTCGATGGCTTCCATTGCCCGATCCTGACCCAGTGGATTTACCAGTGTGTCCAGCTCTGCCGTGGTAACAAAATCAAGCTCTGACAGATCACAGACCTGGTATAGCTACTCGACCGACAGAGGCTGATCTAGTGGCATAATCTACTTAGCGTGATAACTGGTCGACGCTGACAACTATCAGCACGATTGCTGAGGTGTAGAAGCCCGGTAGTCCATTGAAAAGTCATGAAGAGGCGTTTTCACCATGCGGCATCATTTTCTGTAACGCACTGACAATATCGATCGGCATCGGGAATACAATGGTAGAACTGTTTTCACCAGCTATCTGGGTCAGAGTTTGCAGGTAACGCAATTGCAGGGCCTGTGGCTGTTGCGCAAGAGTGTTGGCTGCGCCGAGTAGCTTCTCCGCCGCTTCCATCTCACCCATAGCGTGAATAACCTTGGCTCGCCGCTCGCGTTCGGCTTCGGCCTGCTTGGCGATAGCGCGAATCATGCTCTCGTCGAGGTCGATATGTTTTATTTCAACATTGGAGACTTTAATACCCCAGATATCGGTTTGTTTGTCGAGTATCTCCTGGATACTGACATTCAACTTGTCCCGCGCGGTCAACATTTGATCGAGTTCGTGTTGGCCGAGCACTGAACGCAGCGTGGTTTGTGCCAATTGGCTGGTAGCGGCCATAAAGTCTTCGACATTAATAATGGCTTTCTGCGAGTCGACCACGCGGAAATACAAAACCGCATTGACCTTGACCGACACGTTATCGCGGGAAATAACATCCTGCGTGGGCACGTCGAGAACAATAGTGCGTAACCCCACTCTTACCATTTGCTGTATAAACGGCACTATGATGATCAGGCCGGGCCCCTTAACCTTGTAGAATCGACCCAGTAAGAACACCACGCCGCGTTCGTATTCGCGCAATATGCGAAATGTACTGAATAACAGGGCCAGTACGAGAAATGCAAAGGCCATTGAAAAATATGTCATGACTGTTCTCCTGTTGTTTCATCGTTATCGCTCAACAACAACTCCAGGCCCTTTATCGCCTTAATGGGCAAAAGTTGTCCTTTTTTCACCGGTCGTTCGCTGACGGCCTGCCATAGTTCGCCATGAACACGTACCATGCCTTTCTCGGCAAAATCTTCCATCACCTCAGCCATTTCACTGAGCATGGCACTGTCACCGGATACCAGTGCGGCGCGGCGGGAGCGCATTAACATGCCGACTATAATTACCAGTAGAAGTACAGAGAATGCTGCAACCGCAATGATCAGCGGCAGCGCAATTTGAAACGATTCAGACTCGGTGTCCATCAAAATCACCGAACCGATGACAAAGGCAATGACCCCGCCAATACCGAGTATTCCCGTACTCGGCACAAATGCTTCCATAACCATCAAGATAATACCGAGACCGATCAAGGCCAGGCCCACATAGTTGACCGGCAACACCTGAAACGCATACAGGGCTATCAGCAAGGCGATCGCACCGGCCACACCTGGAATAATTCCGCCTGGATTATAGAATTCGAGAAACAGTCCATAGACACCGATCAGCATTAAAATGTAGGCCACGTTAGGATCGGTGATAACGCTGAGGAATCGGTTGCGCCAATCGGGGTTTACCTCTTTGATCACTATCGGGGCTGTGTCGAGTTCGAATGTCTGCCCATGTATTGCCACCTGTCGGCCATCTATTATTTGCAACAGATCGGCAACGTCATCGGCCATCAAATCGATAACGTTCATCTCCAGGGCCTCATGCGCAGGCAGACTACTGGCTTCTCGAACCGCCTGTTCGGCCCATTCAATATTGCGCCCACGCAGCTCAGCCAAGCTGCGGATATAAGCAACGGCATCGTTGATGACTTTATTTTCCGTGGCACTGGCTGTGTCCTGCGCAGATTTAGGGTCTTCAGCCGCCTTGTCACCGGGTTTCCCCAGTTCGGGCATACCCATACCACCGCCTATCTGTACAGGTGTCGCGGCCCCGAGATTAGTAGCCGGCGCCATTGCAGCAATATGGCTGGCGTAGAGTATGTAAGTGCCAGCACTGGCCGCGCGTGCGCCCTGGGGGCTGACATAGCTGACGACAGGCACCGGAGAGTCGAGTATCGCGCGAATAATTTCCCGCATTGCCGAATCCAGCCCCCCTGGCGTATCCATCGCCAATACCAGCACACGGGCTTTAGCTGCCGCGGCAGCGGCAAGATTTCTGGTCAGGTAGTCACTGGTAGCAGGACCTATGGCACCGTCAATTCGCAGTAACCAGGCCACCGGCTTGCTACCGCTATGGATAAATTCATCATCATTATTACCGGTGGGCGACGCTATTGGGGATTGTGCAGCTTCGATAGACAGAAAACTATTGTCCTGCACCCGGGTACTTACCATCAAAAGCAATAAACCAATTGCGATTAATACCAGTAAAACAACAAAGCGCTTATGCGTATACATGGTTGACAAAGCCATACATGGTTGACAAAGCCGGGATATCTTAATTAGACATATCCACTCGCTCTTAATTCAGTTTATTAGTATCTCGCAGCTCAAGATAGTATTACTTGATCTGAATCAGGCAAATGTCAAATTTTTGTTAACCGGATCGCGCGGGAATGATGAATTTTTTAAGTTTCGAGGCTTAAGTCGGTGTCTTTACCCTATAGCCATTTTCTCGCATTTCTAAACATACGCATCCACGGGCCGTACTCACCCCAATCGGGTGATTGCCAGGAATTTTGCACACTTCGAAAGATACGCTCCGGATGTGGCATCATGATCGTAAAGCGGCCGTCGTCATTGGTAAAACCGTTGAGGCCAAGCGCAGAACCATTGGGGTTAATAGGATAATATTCACTGGCCTCGCCATTAGCGTCTACATATCGCAGACAGGCAATGTGCGCATCGAGCAGAGCCTGACTATTGCTGTTGCGCTCCTCCAGCATCCCTTCACCATGGGAAACTACAATTGGTATCATCGACCCGTGCATGCCTTCGAGAAATAAAGAAGGCGACTCTAACACTTCAACCATGGCCACTCTGGCCTCGAACTGCTCGGATCGATTGCGAACAAATCGCGGCCAACTCTTCGCTCCCGGTATCAACTCGAACAGGTTCGACATCATCTGGCAGCCATTGCATATGCCGAGGCCAAAGCTGTCGGAGCGGTGAAAGAATGCCGTGAACTCGTCGTATGCGCGTTGACTGTACATGATCGATTTAGCCCAGCCCTCCCCGGCGCCCAACACGTCACCGTAGGAAAAGCCGCCACAAGTTGCTATTCCCTGGAAATTACGCAAGCTAACCCGTGACGTGAGAATATCGCTCATATGTACATCGACAGGGGTGAACCCTGCCCGTTCAAAGGCGGCGGCCATTTCAACCTGGCCGTTAACACCCTCTTCGCGCAGCACGGCTATACGCGGCCGGTTGCCGCCAACAAACGCGGCAGCGACGTCCAGTTTTGGGTCAAAGCTCAATTTCGAGAACAGCGTCGGTTTGGCATTATTTAAAATTAAATCGTATTCCTGCTGCGCGCACTCGGGATTGTCGCGTAGTTTCTGCATCTGGTAGGTGGTTTCCGACCAGGCTCGACGCAGCGTTATAATTGATTCGTCGAGTACCGTGTCACCGCCAAAATCGATAACAAGTGACTCTGAATCTTCAGGCTTGCCCAGGTTATGACAAATTTTTGCCAGGCCATGCTGGTCCAGCACTTTATCTACTTGCAAGCGATTAGCCCGCGATACCTGAATGACTGCACCCAGTTCCTCGCTAAATAGTGCCGATAAAGCGTCGTCACCGAGACTCGAAACATCGCAACTTAGGCCGCTACGCCCGGCAAACGCCATTTCACACAGGGTTGCAACCAGGCCACCATCGGAGCGGTCGTGATAAGCGAGAATCAAATCCTGTTCGATCAACGCCTGGATTGCGAGGAAGAAAGATTTGAATAAATCAATATCGTCGAGGTCGGGACCTGTATCGCCGGTCTGCGAATACACCTGTGCCAGCGCCGACGCACCCAGCCGATTCTTGCCCTGCCCCAGATCGAGCAGCAGTAAGATCGATCCATCACCACAGGCCTTAATCTCAGGTGTTAGCGTTTTGCGCACGTCCAATACCGGCGCGAAAGCGGAAATAATCAACGACAAAGGCGCAGTAACCGATTTATTGCCCGCATCATCTTGCCAGGTGGTTTTCATTGAAAGCGAATCCTTACCTACCGGAATCGTAATGCCGAGTTGCGGGCAGATATCCATGCCCACGGCTTTTACCGTATCGTAAAGCTTCGCGTCCTCACCTTCGTGTCCGGCGGCCGCCATCCAGTTGGCCGATAAAACCGTACGTGACAGGTCGCCAACGTAAGCGCAGGCCATATTGGTCAGGGCTTCACCGATGGCCATTCGGCCCGAGGCTGGTGCGTCAAGAATTGCAAGCGGCGTTCTTTCACCAATGCTCATGACTTCACCGCTGTAGCCCTGGTAATCGCTTGCAGTTACCGACGCATCGGCTACCGGCACCTGCCACGGACCTACCATTTGATCACGCATTACCAGACCACCGACCGAGCGATCACCGATACTGATCAGAAAAGTCTTGTCCGCTACCGCTGGTAATTTCAATACCCGGTAAACTGCTTCGCTGATATCTATATCAGCGCTATTTAAAGGGGGTTGGGTAACGGCAATGCGCTCGGCCTTACGATGCATTTTCGGTGCTTTTCCGAGCAGTATTTCAAGCGGCAAATCGACCGGATAATTGCCGAAATGAGGATCTTCTACACGAAGAACACGCTCGGCGGTTGCTTTGCCGAGTACCGCGTATATACATCTTTCGCGTTGGCAAAGCGCTATAAAATCATCCAGGCGCTCATCAGCCACAGCAAGCACATAGCGTTCCTGACTCTCGTTACACCATAGCTCCATTGGTGACATGCCGGGTTCATCGTTTGGAGTCGCACGTAAATTGAGTTCAGCGCCCCGCTTTGCATCGTTGACCAGTTCAGGCAACGCATTAGACAGTCCACCGGCACCCACATCGTGCATAGACAAGATCGGACTGTTATCCCCCTGCGCAAAACAGCGGTCGATGACTTCCTGCACGCGACGCTCCATTTCAGGATTTCCGCGCTGAACTGAGGCAAAATCAAGATTCTCGCTACTACTGCCACTCGCCATCGACGAGGCCGCACCACCACCCAGTCCAATTAACATCGCCGGGCCACCCAGCACAATTATATTTGCACCAGGTGGGATATCCTGTTTGTCGATATGTTCGGGCCGAATCGAGCCTACCCCACCCGCAAGCATGATCGGCTTGTGATAGCCTCGAATTTCTTCACCGTCAGTCGATTTAACCGTTTGCTCGTAGGTCCTGAAATAACCGCAGGTATTTGGCCGTCCAAATTCGTTATTAAATGACGCCGCGCCTATCGGGCCTTCGATCATGATATCGAGCGCGGAGGCGATTCGACCCGGTTTACCGTTTTCCTCTTCCCAGGGTTGCAGATAGCCGGGTATTTTTAAATTCGACACCGAAAATCCGCATAAGCCACTCTTTGGTTTCGAGCCCGTACCGGTAGCACCCTCGTCCCGGATCTCACCACCCGAGCCGGTAGCAGCACCCGGAAACGGTGATATCGCAGTAGGATGATTATGCGTCTCCACCTTCATCAGTATATCGAGTCGCGTATCTTCATAACCGTATTCGGCCGAATCGGGCGATGGCGCAAATTTTTGCGCGGTAAAACCCTGTATCACCGCCGAGTTATCATGATAAGCGGAGAGAATACCGTTACGATGCATCGCGTATGTATTTTTGATCATCTGGAACAATGAGCGGTCCTGCGCTTTCCCATCCAGGGTCCAGCTGGCGTTAAATATTTTGTGCCTGCAGTGTTCCGAGTTTGCCTGTGCAAACATCATCAGTTCGACATCAGTTGGATTGCGTTGCAAACTGGTATAAGCGTCGAGTAAATACTCGATTTCATCGTCGGACAGGGCAAGCCCGAGATCGAAATTTGCCTGCCGCAGAGCTTCCGCCCCCGCCGACATCAAGTCGATTTCGCTCAAGGGACGGGGGTCGTGTTCGATAAATAATTGTTCACAATCCTGTAACGAGGCAAATACCTGCTCGGTCATACGGTCATGCAGCAAGGATATAATGGCTTCCCGGGATTGCTCTGAATCTGCCAGTTGCAGCGTATAATGAATGCCACGCTCGATACGCCTGATATCCAACAACCCGCAATTGTGGGCAATATCGGTTGCCTTACTCGACCACGGAGAAATGGTTCCGGGTCGTGGCATAACAAAAAAAACCATGCCACTGGGTTCACTATCGACCGCAGAGGGACCGTAGGTCAGTAGATTACGTAAAATTTGTTTATTATTGTCAGAGAGGTCATTTTCGCCGGAGTCACTGCGCGCCATATCTACCAGGTGGATATATCGGCTACTAATCTGAGTGAACTCAATTCCATTGTTGTTAAGTTGTTGCCGCAGTTTTTCCAGTCTGAATTCGGATAAGGCAGGACTACCGGGAATACTAAGCATATTGGGCGGCGATCTAGCCCGCATATTGCATGAAGGGAACGAAGCTCAGTGGAAATATGGCAAACAAGGTTGGTCGATCGCCCGCCAATCCATAGCAATAGCTATGGATCAAGGGGGATCGATCAAGATCGCCTACAGGGATGTAGCGGTCCGGCGTCCCGGTGGTAGAGCACCAAAAGTAGGCGCTTTTAGGCGACCGCAGGAGCTGCTTGCCGGGAGCCGCCAGATTTTTCCTGACTTCGTTCA